>Ga0265338_10009037_pt1 | contig 11984 bp, 7 predicted proteins | sample 42126metaG_FD_193579 | JGI IMG/M metagenome (GOLD analysis project Ga0265338, IMG submission 193579) | Rhizosphere microbial communities from Carex aquatilis grown in University of Washington, Seatle, WA, United States - 4-21-26 metaG | ecosystem: Host-associated > Plants > Roots > Rhizosphere >... | reverse complement strand
CAGCGAAGTGGGCGCCATGCCCACTCCGAAGCTGGGAGCGCTGGAAAACTCCCTGGCCGAGATTCGCTGACCGCGAAGCGCCAAAACTCTCCCAGTGCTGTATAGTTACGAAAGATTGTGTTTTCTTTCGCTATGCAGCGAAACTCGAGAGAGGGAAACATGAAACGCATCGGGTTCAGGGGCCGCCTTCCTCAGCTGTTTGCATCCATCCTCCTTATCTTTGTCTTTATCTTTGTCTTTGCCGGAATTGCGGCGCTGATGCTTAGCTGCACAAAACCTCCTGCCCAACCCAAAGCGGCGCCGTCGCGGCCTTCCGATATCACGATCGACGTACGCGACGGAGGGCCGGCCGTTCTGACGACCAGCACAGCCGAGTTCCAGATTCTTCCTTCTGGCTTCGTGCAGGCGACTCTGAAGAAAGATGGCAAGCGCCTGACTCTCGACGAACCCGGCGTGGGATCGACCGGCGGCAGTGATTCCGTTGTTCTGCAAGGCAAGGAGCTGGACTTCGTGCCGGATTTTGGGCAGGCAAAAGTAACGGAGACCCTCGGCAAACTCGGTCGCGGAAAACGGGTTGAGATTCCCTCGCATCCGCTGGCGCCTGCCGGAGTGGCCCTCAACCGCTTGCTGGTGGTCGAAGCGTATGACGACTTTCCGAACATCGTGCTGGTCAGTGCCACGTACACCAACGCTGGAACCACCGACCTCCCCATGGAGCAGGTGTTAATGCAACAGCACCGTTTCAACTCGCACGAAGAGCATCCGTATGACATGTGGTCGTTCCAAGGATCGAGTTATGACTGGGGCAAGGATGATGTACAGAAATTGACGCGGACTTCATCGCAGCCGAACGTGATGGGCGAGGCGGTCAAGGGCGGCTATGGTGGCGGGATTCCGGTGGTCGCGTTCTGGACTGGGTCGGTAGGCGAGGCGATCGGGCATATCGAGACGCTGCCCTGGACGCTGTCCATGCCAGTGAAGGTCGAGCAGGATGGGCGGGTGAGCGCAAGCATCACGATACCGACTCACGGGCCGTTGAAGGCGGGTGAGAGCTATTCGACTCCGCGCAGTTTTGTGGCCGTGTATAGCGGAGATTTCTACGAGCCGTTGCGAATGTGGTCCAGCGTGCTACAGAAAGAAGGATGGGAAATTCCCAAGCCTTCGAATGAGGCCTACAACGTAAGTTGGTGCGGATGGGGCTACGAGTTCAACGTCACCCCCGCGCAGATGCTGGGCACCGTCCCCAAGCTGAAGGAAATGGGAATCAAGTGGGCGACACTCGATGACCGCTGGTTCGATACCTATGGCGACTGGAATCCGCGGAAAGAAACCTTTCCCGGCGATTCCATCAAGAAGATGGTGGACGACTTTCACAAGCAGGGAATCCTCGCGCAACTGTGGTGGCTGCCGCTGGGCGTGGAGGATGGGCAGGGAAGGTGGGAGTCGCACAAGTACATCGTCGCGAAAATCGCGAAGGAGCACCCGGACTGGCTCATTCTCGACAAGAACGGCAAGCATGCACGGATGACGCGCGATCTGGCGGTTCTGGATCCGGCATTGCCCGAGGTACAGGCTTATTTCAAGCAACTGACGGAGAAGTTCATTCGCGACTGGGGATTCGATGGATCGAAGCTCGACAATATTTATAGCGTGCCAGCCTGCTACAACCCGGCGCATCACCACAAGTCCCCGCAGGATTCGGTCAACGCGATGAGCGAAGTGTACAAGATCATCTTTCAGACAACGCGGGCGATTAAGCCGGAGAGCGTGACCCAGGCGTGTCCTTGCGGCACTCCGCCGTCGCTGGCGTGGCTGCCATTCATCGATCAGGCGGTGACCGCCGATCCGGTCGGCGCGGTGCAGGTGCGGCGCCGGATCAAGATGTACAAGGCGCTGCTCGGACCGCAGTCTGCCGTGTATGGAGATCACGTGGAGCTTTCGGAGATGACACCCGTCGGGAAGGGTGGCTGGAGCGAGCATGGCTCCGATTTCGCGTCTACGCTCGGAACCGGTGGAGTTCCAGGAACGAAATTTGTCTGGCCGGACCCGGGTCCGAAGTTCAAGCCGGTCGCGCTCACCAGCGAGAAAGAAGCGCACTGGAAGAAATGGATTGGGCTCTATAACGACAAGATGCTCTCAAAGGGGGAATTCCGCGATCTCTATGTGTACGGCTATGACCTGCCCGAAGCGTATGCAATCGCGAAGGACGGAAGGATGTACTACGCGTTCTTCCCAGAGAAGCAGGGTGGTTCCTTCACCGGTGAAGTCGAGCTGCGCGGGCTGAAGGCCGGAGCGTATCGGGTCGTCGACTATGTCGACGGCAAAGAGTTGGGCACGGTGCAGGCGGACGGCTCAAGCGCTCCAAAGTTGAAGACGGAGTTCAAGGATCATCTGCTACTGGAAGTGAGCGCGAAGTAGACAGGGAAGTAGACAGAGACGAGAAGATTCGCAGGAACATCATGTGGCGACAGCTGCCTCGGCTGTCCTGCGCAGGCGAAGCCGCTACCGTTCGCTAAGAAACTTCTCGCGATGCTTAGCGTCGCGGAAGGCCTCGGTGCCGCCGGGGCGGGTGGTGGAGAGTGCTCCGGCCTTGTTTCCGCTGGCGAGGCAGGTCGGCAAGTCGGCACCGCGGACGTACTGATGCAGGAATCCGGCATCGAAGCTGTCCCCCGCGCCGACCGCGTCGACCGCAACAATTTCCTGCGTAGGCACGACGAAACGCTCCGTTCCGCGCTGAGCCATCGCTCCTTTGCGCCCGAGTTTTACCACGACGAGCGGCACCAGTTCTGCAAGCTTTCGTACCGCCTCTTCCAGGTCTTCGGTTCCCGCTACTTTGCAGGCCTCCCGCTCGTTCGGCAGAAAGACGTCAACGTACCGCAACACATCGCGAAGCCCACCTTCCCACCGATCGTCGGGATCATCGTTGGTGTCGAGAGAAATCGTGAGTCCCTTCGATTTGAACAGCTGAAACAGCTCACCCACCCTCGGGCGCAACGCGCGCTGCAAGTAATACGAGGAAAAATGAAAGTGCCGCGAGTCGGCGAGATAGTTCAGATCGAGATCCTGCCAGGACGTTTCTGCGATGGTTCCGGAATACGTAAGGATGTTGCGCCACGCTGCGTGGTGCAGGATCACAGTGAGTCCAGTCGTGATCTCCCCCGGAACGCGGCGCACTCGAGATATGTCTACTCCTCCCTGCTGCAGACGTTCTAACGCAATCTGGCCGAGTTGGTCATCACCTATGCGCGATTGAAATCCCACGCGGCTGCCGAGAGCGGCCAGGTTATGGGCAACAATTGCGGACGAAGAGCCAAGCGTCAGCATCATGCGATCGGCGAGCAGTTCGCGCTCCGGCGGAAGTTGCTCCGGGAGTCCGTAGAGGATGAGGTCGAGGTTAAGTTCGCCAGCGATGGTTACGTCGAAAAGAGGCATGTGAGTCTAGCGGGTTCCTTTCATCGGTGCGGCTGGAGCGGGACTTCGCATGAAACGAGCGGGACGACGCATTAAACCAGCGTGACTTCAATTCCGGCCTGCTTCAGCACGCGGATATCCGATTTCTGGATGCCGCGGTCGGTGATGACTTCCTGAAGCGCCGTCGGGGGAGCGATCAAAGACAGGCTGCGGCGGCCGAATTTACTGGAGTCGCAAACCGCCACGGTCTTCTTTGCGACCTCGACCATCACACGATTGACTTTCGCTTCCAGCAAATTGGGTGTGCTCAATCCGAACTGCACGTCGAAACCATCGACTCCGAGGAACAACAGATCGGCGCTGAGCCGGCGCAGCGTTTCTTCGGCGATGGGGCCCACAAGCGAAAAAGAATTCTTGCGCAACGTACCCCCGGTGAGGATGACTTCCACGGCAGTCCCGGCCAGCTCCGCGGCGATATTCAACGCGTTCGTAATGATTGTGAGGTTCTTGAAGTTGCGCAGCGCACGAGCAATCGCGGTCGTCGTGGTGCCGGAGTCGAGAATCAGAACTTGGCCTTCTTTTACTTTGGCAGCGGCGCTCTCCGCGATGCGCAACTTTTCCTGGCGGTGGAGCTTTTCCTTTTCCCTCAGCGTCGGATCTTCGAGCGCCCCATCGCGCGCCGGGAGTGCTCCTCCGTGAGTGCGGTGGACCAGTCCGTGCGTGTGCAGGATTTCGAGATCCTTGCGAATCGTAACCTGCGAGGTTTCGAATTGCCGGGAAAGTTCCGTAACAAGAACTCTTCCCTGGTGGGTCAGTAGGTCGAGAATGGCGCGACGACGTTCTTCGTTGAGCACGGGAATAGCTTGCGGCGAATCCGGCAGCGGCCAGTCGGTTTCGCGGGCTGGATTTCTTTTTATAGCGTTTTCTTTCGTTTGTCTACTGGAAAGGTTGCGACCGCGTGACTATCGTTGCTCCGCTGGTCATTCCCGCTTTGCCCGCCAGCCCGGAGCCCAACCAGGACCAAAGTCAACCCGTAACCCCTGTTTTTATGCAGAGTTGGGAACCTTCCGGGGTGATAACCAACCCAATACCTACCCGGGATTCCGGTTGCCCTGCGGGGGCTGGTTTGCCGTAATCTCAATCTGGGACGAAAGCGTTCGAGGTTTCGAAGAGCACCGATTTTTACGGAATCCGGAACAGGAGGCAATCCCTTGGCAACGATCCCCATAGAACAGACTTTGATCCGCTCGCAGTCGGTGGTCGCGCGGGTCGTGGCGGGAGAGACGCTCATAGTTCCGGTACGCGCCAAGGTCGGTGATCTGGCATCGATCTATAGCTTCAACGGTACCGGTTCCGTGGTCTGGAAATTGTTGGAATCGCCTAAGACGGTCGCTGAGCTGGCTGCGGCCGTAGCGCAGGAATACGAAGTGGACCCGGCTCAAGTGCAGCAGGATGTGACGGACTTTGTCAGTGAGATGAAGGCAGTTGGTCTGGTCGAGGTCCCGGCAGCAATGGCAATGGCAGGTGACTGAAGGGCTGCGGACTAAAGGACCAGTGGGGCGGGAAGGACTGGCAGCAGCGGGCACGTGAAAGCGCGCCCGCTGCTTTCAGAATGGAGGGGGATTGGAGCAGTTAAGTTACGGCGCTTTCAGCGCGGATTTGCACCAGCGCCAGGGCGGCGAACGTGTACCCCTGCAGGTTTCCATTGAAGTAACCCGGCGCTGTCCGCTGGAGTGTCTGCATTGTTACAACAACCTGCCCATGGATGACATGCAGGCGAAGCAGCGGGAGTTGAGCAAGGAAGAACACTTCCGCATGCTGGACGAACTGGTTGAGATGGGCTGCTTCTGGATCCTCTACACCGGCGGCGAGATCTTCGCCCGCAAAGACTTCCTCGAGATCTACACCTACGCCAAGAAAAAGGGATTTCTGATCACCCTGTTCACCAACGGGATCATCATCAACGAACAGATTGCGGACTATCTGGCGGAGTGGCCGCCCTTTGCCATCGAGATCACGATGTATGGGCGCACGCGAGAAACGTACGAGGCGTTGACAGCGATTCCGGGTTCGTACGACCGGTGCCTGCGCGGAATCAAGTTGCTAAAGGAGCGCGGTCTGCCCCTGAAGTTAAAGACCGTCGCGACCAGCATCAACAAGCATGAAGTGTTCGCAATGAAACAGTTCGCGGAAGAGCTCGGGGTTGAGTTCAAGTGCGACGGCCAGGTCAATCCCCGCATCGACTGCTCTCAGAGTCCGCTGGCAGTGCGGCTTACGCCCGAAGAAGTGGTCGCCCTCGACATGTCCGATCCGAAGGTGGTCAGTGAGTATCGGAAGCTGGCGAAACGCGATTTGGAAAATCCGCCCAATTTATCGACGGTGGACACAGTTTACATCTGCGGCGGCGGGGTTAACTCCTTCGCGGTAAATGCGAACGGAGCGGTCGGGATCTGTGTCATCTCCCAGCAGGAAACGTTCAGTGTCCGTGACGCTGGCGTGAAGGCCGTCTGGGACGAATCGTTACGCGAACTGCGCAATCGCAAACGCACGCGGATCACGAAGTGCGTCGAATGCCGCATCCAGTCGCTGTGCGCGATGTGCCCGGCGAACGGCGAACTGGAAAACGGCGACCGTGAGAGTCCCGTGGACTTCCTTTGTAGCGTCGCTCATCTGCGAGCCATGTCGGTCGGGGCCACCGTTCCGGCGCATGGGCATTGTGAGTTTTGTGCCGGTGGCAGCGAACACGAGGCGTTGCTGGAGTCGGCCCGCCGGATTGTGAACAAAGAAATCAATGTCGAGACCTGGGTAGGGCCGCAGCACATATTGCCGATCTTGAACAACTCGGGCGTGGCAACGGGGGGATGCGGAAGTTGTGGCAATCACTGAGCAGACGACGAGAGGTGGGCTGAATGAATCAAGAATCGAACCAACGCGACGGCAAGAAACCCTACGAACCGCCGCAACTCGTCACCATTAATCTACGCCCCGATGAAGCTGTCCTGGGACATTGTAAGAATGCGTCCGGGGGCGGGCCGACTCCCGGCTGCGGGATCATTTTGGGCGGCTGCCAAAGCCTCGGGTCGTAACCATGAGAGATGCTCTCGCGCAGACACGGACTCCGTCGGCCGCAGGCGGCGCGGCCTGGAGCAGCCAGTTTTCTGTGGGCGGTGTGTCTGTGCAGCTCACAGGAGACGATAGCGCGGCCGTAACTCTCCTTCCTTCTCTAGTGCCATTTCGTGCCGAGATTGGCATCTCTGACATCACGATTCGAGTTGAGCGGGCCGAGAAGCTGGGTCCCAGCCGAGGGCCGCGGTTATTCGATTCAGGCGCCCTGTGGAGGCTGTATGGCAGTGAGGCTGGTTTTCAATTCGATTTTACTGCGCCCGTATTTGGCGACCAGCCCTACAAGCGACTGCTGGTAGACAGTGGCTTTTCGCGGGCAACCCTGCAGGTGAGTGAAGACGTGTTCGCGACCGTGCCCAGTTCGGCTCCACTGGATTACCCCTTGGATGAGTTGTTGATCATGCACCGGCTCACGCAGGAGAAAGCGATTGAACTCCATAGCTCCGGGATTGTCGGGACAGATGGGATCGGAAACTTGTTTGTCGGACACTCGGGAGCAGGGAAGAGTACGACCACGCGACTCTGGACCGCGAACGAGGACGTCGAGGTTTTGAGCGACGACCGGATCATCGTCAGGCGGGATGAACCGCAATATTCGGGACGCATGCAGATGTACGGGACGCCCTGGCACGGCGAGGCGGCCTATGCCTCCCCGGGGAGCGCTCCCCTGGCGCGGATCTTCATTCTCGAGCACGGACAAGGCAACGTGCTGACCAGGCTCTCTCCCAGCCAGGGGGTGGCCGAGTTGTTCGCGCGCAGCTTCGTGCCATTTCATCGCCATGAGTACGTCGATTCTGCGCTTGAGTTCCTGCAGGAGTTGGTCGAGGCCGTTCCGTGTTACCACTTTGCCTTCGAACCCGACCAACGCGCTGTAGACACGATCCTCAATCTCCATGACTGACCGCGGGGCCGACTCGAAGTTCTTTGCCGAGGTCACCCACGAACTGCTCCAGCAGGGGATGAGCGTGCGTTTTCAGGCGCGCGGCGCCAGTATGTCTCCGGCAATCCGTGACGGCGAGATTGTGCAGGTTACTGCCGTAATCGTGAGCAAATTACGAAAGGACGATATTGTTTTAACAAAATCTAAGAATGGCTTCCGGCTGCACCGGATCGTTGTCGCGGATCACGCAAACGATGTGTTCATTACCCGCGGCGACTGTGGGCAGCAAGACGATCCCCCTCTCAGCGGGAATGAGATTGTCGGGATTGCGGTAGCCAAAGAGGTTCGGGTGGGAAGGAAGATCGTGCGGGCAAAATTGAGCGGAATTGCAGGGCGGGTGTGGTGCGGCCTCGCGCGGGGGCAGCGCGTGGCTACGAGAGCGTTCAATAGGGTGATGTCATCCTCGGGTAGGGTACAGAATAAGGCTCGAATTTATCCCACTGTCCTGGGTTTGCTGCTGGTGGTGTTGGCCGCAACGATTGCGACTGCGCAGGTGGCAGTAGATTCAACGAGCACCAGCGCCGCGGCCTTGGCGGGAAATGGCAACCCGACTCTCACCTTCAACCACACGACAGCAGGCGCCAATCGTCTGTTACTCGTCGGTATTTCCATCAACATTACCAACGCGCCTACTACGACGGTTGTGAGCGTCACTTACAACGGAACGGCAATGACCTTCGTAGGGGCGCACAACGATGCCGGGGCAGGCACCCGGCGTGTCGAAATGTGGTCTCAACTCGCTCCGGCAACGGGTACTCACCCAGTCGTGGTCACCGTGAATATTCCTGCTGCGGTCAATGAAGGGGTTGTAGCGGGCGCGACCACCTTCACCGGCGTGGATCAGACGGTGCCCCTGGGAACATTTGTTTCGGCGGACGGCGCCACAGCAACCAATTCGCAACTCGATGTGCCCGGCGTGGTCAACGGCATGATTCTCGACACGCTAGCCATCGGCGGAAATCGGACTGTCACTGTGCCTCCGTTCCAGACTTCACAGTGGAATAACAATAGCGCGGGGACAACGAATCCTGGTGTAAGGGGCACAGGAAGCAGCCGTGCGAGCGCGCCCAATGTGCCGATCTCGGAGACTTTCAGCGGAACGTCCAATTGGTCACTCGGGGCAGTGTCGATCAATCCAACAGCGGCGGACATTGGAGTCTCGACCAGCGTCAGCGCGGTGCAACTGGGCCAGAGTTCTACCTACAACATTAGGATTACCAACAACGGGCCTTCGGCAGCGAACAACGTTGTCCTCACCGATACGCTGGCGGCAGGCCTCACCGCGGGGTCTGTGATCCCGAGTGCCGGCACCACATGCGTGGGAACGGGACCTATTACTTGCACTTTGCCGACCTCTTTTGCCAGTGGGGCGGTTGCGACAGTTGCGGTGACCGTGACCGCTCCGACAGCCGGTTTCTATCCGAACACGGCGACGGTGGCGGACACAGCGCCGCCTCCCGATCCAAATACCGGCAACAATACTTACGTTGCGCTGGCGCCGGTGGTGAGCATCGTGTGCTCCACGACCGCGCTGACTGCGGCCCCGGCGCCGCTAACAGGCGTGTTGAATACATACTTTCCGGGAACGGCGAATGTGGCCGCCGGAGCTACGTCGATTCCTGTGGGCACCTCGACCGGGGCGGGAGGCACGATCACGAACGGCAGCCTGCTGCTGGTGATTCAGATGCAGGACGCCAGCATCAACACCGCCAATACCGTTGCTTACGGCAACGGCAGCACAGGCACCGGATTCACGACGATCAACAACGCCGGCAACTATGAGTGGGTCAAGGCCACCGGGCCGGTGGCTGGCGGGTTCGTGCCCATCACGGGTGCTGGAACCGGAAGCGGGTTGGTTTTCGGGTATACGGCGGCCGCAGCTTCGACGACTAAGGGACAAAGCACCTATCAGGTCGTGCTGGTGCCGCAGTACCTCTCGGCCACGCTCAGTTCTGTCACACCGCCTACCGCGACACCGTGGAATGGATCTACGGGCGGAGTTCTCGGGTTGGATATCGCCGGACAACTCAACCTGGGCGGAGCCACGGTTTCCGTCGATGGGCAGGGTTTCCGCGGTGGCGCTGGAATGCAGCTGGTTGGTGGAATTGCAGGCGCCACTAACTCCGACTACCGCCAAACGTCGCCCGCTGCCTACACGGGTGCTGCCGGAGGCGCGACCGGCATTCATGCGGCCAAGGGTGAGGGCGTTGCTGGAACGCCAGCGTGGGTGGAGTCCGGTGGAACCTTCCTGCAAACCACGACTACCATTGGGTATCCAAATGGTGCGGCCGATGGCAGCATGGCCCGCGGGGCACCGGGCAACGCGGGTGGCGGCGGAACAGATGGCGACGGGGCAGCCAACACAGAGAATGCAGGCGGCGGTGGCGGTGGCAACGGAGGAATGGGCGGATTTGGCGGCAACTCCTGGAATGTTAATCTCAGTTCCGGTGGCGAGGGCGGATCTCCATTTCCGGCCACCATTGACCGCATCGCGCTCGGCGGTGGAGGCGGCGCCGGCTCGCGGAACAATTCCGACAGTGACAATCAGGCCAGCAGCGGATCCGCGGGCGGTGGAATCATCTTTATTCGCGCAAACAGTCTGACCGGCACGGCGACCCTGACGGCGAATGGCGCGAGTGCCTACAACGGAACCGCCAACGATGCTGGTGGAGGCGGAGGGGCTGGCGGAAGCATCATCGTGCTGGCGGCCAACGGCGGCGAGGCCGGGCTGACCCTGCAAGCGAATGGTGGCCGAGGCGGCGACGCCTGGGACATAGACCCTTACAGCCTGGCGGATCGTCATGGCCCCGGTGGTGGTGGCGGTGGCGGGATCGTACTCGTTTCTGGTGCTGCCGCAAGCATAAGCGTGACTGGCGGAGGCAACGGCACGACGCTCACACCGGGCGTTCCTTACGGAGCGACGGCAGGTTCCGCCGGGACGAGCGCGACGAATGCCACACTCGGCCAGGTAACTGGAATCCAGTCTGCCTCTCTCTGCAGTCCCGACATGACGCTGGGGAAGAGCCACGTGGGGAACTTTACCCGCGGATCATCTGCCAGCTATACGATTCCGGTCTCTAACGTTAGCCCCTACGGTGCCACCAGCGGGGTTGTCACCATCAACGACACTTTGCCGATTGGGATCACTCCGACGAGTGCTACCGGGACAGGATGGACGTGCACGGTCCTGGGTCAGACGGTCAGTTGCGTGCGCTCCGATGTGTTGGCAGCTCTCGGCAGCTATCCGTCGATCACTTTGAATGCTCTGGTGTCGCAGGCGGCTCCGGCGACACTCACCAACACGGCCGTCGTGGCTGGTGGAAACGAGGCCAACCTTCTCAACGACGTTGCGACCGACGTCGCCGGCGTGGTGTCGAGCGCAGATCTCAGTGTGACCGACAGCGCGTCGCCGAATCCGGTGACCGCCGGAAGCAACATTACTTATACGCAAGTCGTCACGAACAACGGGCCCAGCGCGGCCGACAACGCAACCTACGTGGCTACGATTCCGGCGAATACGACTATGGTTTCGATCGCCGCGCCAGCCGGCTGGAGTTGTCTGAGCTCTGGAACCGGAGGCACTGGCAACGTAGTCTGCACTGACGTCAACATGGCCGGGTCGACTGCCGCTACCTTCACGTTGGTGGTCAAAGTAAATGCTGGAACGGCGAATGGAACGGTGATCACCGAGAGGGTGTCGGCCAATTCGTCGGCCATCGATCCGAACTCCGCGAACAATACGGCCACGGCAACCACGGTGGTGGGCACGACGGCTCCGGACTTGACGGTGACGAACGTGGCCTCGCCGAACCCGGTGCTGGCCGGAAATAACATCACCTACACCCAGGTTGTGACCAATACTGGAACGACTGCGGCGACGACGGCAACCTTCACCGAGAATACGCCGGCCAATACAACATTCGTTTCGATCACACCGCCGGCGGGCTGGAATTGCGCCGGCTTCCCGCCAACTTGCACCAATGCGAGCGTGGCAGGCGGGAGCACCGGGACTTTCTCGGTTGTCTACAAGGTCACAGCGGGAACCGCCAGCGGTACGACCATTACGGATACGGCAACCGTCAACGCCGCCAATCAGGCGTTCGGAGCCAACTCCGCCACGGCCACCGATATCGTGGCGACCGCAATTCAAGCGGACCTTGCCCTGAGCACGGTAGCCACGCCAACCACCGTCTTCTCCGGCAACAACATCACATATACGCAGACCATCACAAACAACGGTCCGGCAGCAGCGTCCGCGGTGAGCTTCAGTGAGCCGATCCCGACGAACACGACATTTTCGTCTGTGTTAGCCCCGGTTGGCTGGACTTGCACGGTGACGGCTTCGGTGACCTGTACGAATCCGAGCCTGGCCGCAGGCGCGGCCGCTGACATAGTCGTGGTCGTCAGTCTTGCTCCGTCAGTTGCGGCAGGCACGATCACCGCGAATTCGACGGTGACCGCGACGACAGGCGATCCAACCGCGGCGAACAACAGCACTACAGTTGCCACG
>Ga0265338_10009036_pt1 | contig 11984 bp, 11 predicted proteins | sample 42126metaG_FD_193579 | JGI IMG/M metagenome (GOLD analysis project Ga0265338, IMG submission 193579) | Rhizosphere microbial communities from Carex aquatilis grown in University of Washington, Seatle, WA, United States - 4-21-26 metaG | ecosystem: Host-associated > Plants > Roots > Rhizosphere... | reverse complement strand
TGCAGCGCGTCCATTGGATATCGTAAATCGTAAATAACGAGCCTCCTCACGTCGGCTCCTACCATTCTCGGTATAGACATCAGAGACTCCTGACATCGTCTCCTACTATGCGCAGGCATTAGGAGTCGAGGTCACGAGACGCGGGGCGATGGACGATATTGACTATTCGTGAAGGCGTTTGGGTGCGAATAAGGCATGGTCGAGGGTCGAACGTCGAGAGTCGAGCCGCCTGAGCGGATGGTAGGGACGGCGCGCTGCGCCGTCCGCGCCCCAAGCGGGCGCAACACCTTCTGGCGGCTTTACCGCCGAGGATCCCGCAGTGCGGGACAGCGCGCTGTCCCTACCTGGTTCAAACAGCGCAAGCACCGTCCCTACCGGGATTGGGACGGACACGTTGACCGCGATTGTCCGGGCGAAACCACTTGACGTGGGTTGGTTTTATGGGAAATTTCCCATATGACAACCGTCGCCAAAGCGGACAAGAGCCGGCTGACCATCCGGGGATTGATTGACGGACAACAATACATCGTGCGCGAGCAGCCCGGCGGCTGGTTCATCACGCCCGAAAAGAAACACCGGGTCAAAAAAACCGGCATGAGCGCGGCGGCCTTCGGCCGGCTCTACCGGGCGCGCAAACCTTTGGACGCCGCCACCGCGCGTGAAATCTCCGCCAACCTTGCCGCCACGGACCGGGCCCGATGAGAATCCTCATTGACACCTCCCTGCTCGTGGAAGGTGAACGCCGGAATTTTGACCTGGGCAAATGGGTGGCGGCCGGGCGACATGAAGTTTTTATCTGCGACGCCACGATTGCCGAATACATCGCCGGCAAGCCGTTGAAAGACGCCGGCAAGGAGCAACGCTGGCAGAATTATTGGGACTCGTTCGTTTCGCTTTTGGAATCCGTGCCGCTGGATCATCAGGTTTGTGAACGAGCCGGGGAACTGCTGGCGGAAGCGCGACGCGTGGGAACGACCGTGCCGCTGGGTGACGGCCTGCACGCCGCGGTTGCCGATCTGGAAGATTTAACCGTCGCCACGGTTGACCTCCCCCACTACAAGGTGCTGGGTGTCCGCGCCGTTAATCCGTTGAAATAGACCGGCAAACGACGGGCGATAAAGGCAGGGACGGCGCGCTGCGCCGTCCGCGCCCCAAGCGGGCGCAACGTCTTCCGGCAGCTTACCGCCGGGATCCCGCAGTGCGGGAGGGCGCACCGTAGCTACCGGCAGGATTCCGGCGGCTTTACCGCCGGGGACGGCGCAGCGCACCGTCCCTACCGGGACTGGAACGACATGTTGAATGGCAAATTGAAGACTCCTGACGCCGTCTCCTACTCTCCGCACGCGCAAGGAGTCGAGGTCACGAGACGCAGGTGCCATTTACAATATGCGACTCCGATAAATCGCGAGCTGGTTGACGATTTACGGATCCTTTCCGCATCTGGACAGGCGCGTATATCGTAAATAACGAGACTCCTCACGTCGTCTCCTACCATTCAAACATTCAGTCAGGGGCAACCACCGGCGGGACCTCGGCCGGCTGGAGGATGCCGCGGCGAATCAAAATGCGTGAGAGATACCGGAGTTGATCCGAGTCCGGTTCCAGTTGCAACCCGCGCAATAGAATGGTTTTTGCTTCCGCGGTATTTCCGAGGCGCAAACTCGTTTTCACGGCGAGATCGGCATAATAGGCCGGTGACCAGTCTATTTCCTGGGGATTGTAATTTTTCAAGTCGTCCAGAATCTTCCCAATGCCTTGAATCGCTGGCAGCCATTCTTTGGGTTTAGTTTGTATCGCTACTTCCGCGTAGTAAAGCTGGCGAGAAACGGTATTGGTCGTGGCGCTGGACGCAACGTAAATCATGGAAGCGGCATTGGTATCCCGAAACACACACGGCATGACACGATTGCCATAAATCATGGAACCCGCATGGCCCTGAAAATAATTATCCAGGTAGGACTGCAATTGGGGGTTTCCGGTACCAATCACCTTGCCGAAGATCGAGCGCAAATCCGCCCGATCCAATTTCCCCAGTTCCTGGTTTTTTTCGAGGGGAGCAATCCCCATCTGCCAGGTGCGTTCGTCATAGTTCTGCAATTGTTCCACTCCCAGGAACTGGTGATAGATATAGAAAACCCGCGGCGCCTCATATTCCAGAATCGGAAAATCGTCACTTTCAGTCGGCCCGGTCCCGCCAACGGCAAAAGCCGTCTGTTGCGAAGCGAACTGCCATGCCCAAACCCCCTCCGGCGTCATCAGGCCGATCCCCGCCAGATCGTCGCGGGGCTGCTTCAGGGCGAAGGCGTGCCGGAAGGTTTCGGGGTTGGATTCCCACGGCCGGGTGGAGCCGAGTAGAATGATATCATTATCTCCCACGTCCCAGATTTCCATGTTGGGAAAGACGGAGCCGAAAGTGCGCAGGACCAGATCCAGGGTTTGGTCGTCCATCTCATAAAGATGAAACCATTGGGTCATGATGCCGCCGGGCTTGAGCCGGCTGGCAGCCAGTTGATAAAACTCGCGGCTGAACACCCGGCCGACACCAACCATCCAGGGGTTGGAAGGTTCAGAAATGATAACGTCATATTGTTGCGGGCTGAGCTTCAGCACGGTGCGGGCGTCCTCAGGGTAGATGCGAACCCGGCTGTTGGTAGCCACGCCATGATTCCAGGGATCAAACAACCTCACGGCACGCAAAACCGCCGGGCAATTCTCCGCCACCGTCAATTGCTCAATGGGACAGCTCAACACCGACCCGGCGGTAATGCCACTGCCCATGCCAAAACAAAAAACGTCCTTGCTCTCCGGCCGGATCATCAAGGGCAACTGCGCGAGCAAAATCTGGGTAGGTCGATCAGCATAGGCCGAGGCGTCCGGCTTGCCATCGATGCGCAAAACCAGGTCATTGGTGGAAGCCGTGGTGGTTTCCGACTCCACCGATACCGTTGCCGCCGCGGCGTCCTCGTAAAATAACAGATGAACCGACTTATGGCGCTCTTTGAAAAACAATTCCGGAGACCCACCCTTCACAGAAGGGTCCACGTCTGCCAGGCGGAAAATGCCGGCGCTGAAAACGGAGCGCCACCCTTCGCCACCTTCCATCGACGCCACCACCAAAAACACGCCGGCCGCGCCGGCCATGGCGAAGGCCACCCGCCGCCGGGTCGCCAAAGACGCGAGCATGGCGGCAGCAACCAATACTAGTCCCAAGGTGGTAAAGGAACCGCGCAAACCGATGGTTGGCATCAGCACAAAGCCCGTCAGCAATACGCCGACCACGGCGCCCAAGGTGTTCCACGTCACCAATCTCCCGACCTGATCGCCCAGCAGGTCCGAGGTCTCCGGCACCGCGCGCATCCACAGCGGCAGAACCGATCCCAGTACGGCCGCCGGCAGACCCAATGCGCATATCGAAATCAGGGAAATGACAATTTCATGATAATGATAACCCATCAACGTGCGCCGCAAACCGCTCTGCGCATAAAGGTAAACGGTGGCAAGTTGTTCGATGTGAAACACCAGTAATCCGATCAACAATGATGCACCCACCAAAAGCAGGATGGTGGTGATTTCTTTCGGCCAATGCCGGAGGCGAGGCGAGGCGATCACCGCGCTGCCGATGCCGATGCCGAAGATGAATGACATCAAGACGATGGCGAACGATTGCAACGAAGCGCCGAAAATCAGGCACAAACAGCGGGAAGCCAGGATTTCCAGACCCATGGAAACCGCGCCCGTCAATGCCACCATTACACAACTCCAACGGAAGATTGGGACACTGGTTCGCGGCTGGACAGTTTCCGGTTTTGCTGTCCTGGGTTCATGGATTGGCAACATGCGCTTCCGGCCGATCGTGACAGCGATGAAGCCAACCAGAAGGTTGATGACGGCGGCGACTTCCGTTGATCTTCGCAGCCCCAGCCATTCCACGAGCAAAAATCCGGCCAACCACGCGCCGCAGACCGCGCCCAGGGTATTGATGGAATAAAATCGGGCTGTGGCGCGGCCGGCATCCGTCGTGTTCTTTTGCAACCAGGCGGCCAACACGGGCAGCGTGCCGCCCATCAAAACCGTCGGGCCGAGCAACAGCAAAACACTCAGCATCCCGTTCAGGAGCAGCAACCAGTTGCCATGATTTAAAAGATGCGAACCCACCGGGATGAAAATGTGATTGGCCAGCTTGTAGATGAACGAAAAGAAGAGCGCGTAAACCCCAATGGCCAGCTCGAGACAGCCATAAATAACCAGCGGTCGGCGGTTTTGGTCGGCGAACCGGCCGAACAGCTTGTTGCCCAGGGCCAGTCCCCCCATGAAAACAGCCAGCACGACGGTTTGTGCCTGGACGGTACTGCCAAAAAGCAGGGTTAGATAATCCGACCAGATTACTTCGTAAATCAGAGCGGTTACCCCCGAGAAAAAGAAAAGCAGTAAAATGACCATGGTGTTTGTTGCTTATAGCGGAAGTGCGGGTTGAGTGTCACGACTTTTTGCAGTCTGGCGGGGATGGACAGGCAGTTCACCCCGAAAGCTTTCGGGGCCGGGCGTTATCCGTGCCTGATCTGAGCCGGACACGCAGCACGCCGTCCCTACCTCCCAAAGACGGCTTGCGCCGGGAACAATGGCATCTATGATTTTGTGGCCATCATGAAGTTGAAACGCCAAGCACTGGTTTCCCAAGGGTCCCTGTCCCGAATGCTGCAAACCGCAGAGCAGGCCTGGCAAAACAAAGACTTCCGGCAAAATATTGAAATCCTTGAGCGCGCCAGCCGCCTCGCTCCTTCCAACGCAGATATCCTCCTCCGATTAGGGCGCGCTCATGGATTGCGTTACGACTACACCACGGCGGAACGCTACTTTGAACAGGCCCTGCGTTTCACGCCTCAGAAAACCGAGACGCTCACAAAAATTGGAAATTTGTGCCAATATTTTATCAATCAAGAATTTATGGAGCGTTATCTCCGGCGCGCGCTCGAACAGCCGGACGCGACGCCGGAAGCGTGCGCCAAACTCGCCGAACTGTACGAACGCCTTCGCCGTCTGCCCGAAGCCGCGGAACTCGTGGAACGGGCATTGAAATTGAACCCGGCTTTTCCGGCGGCACTGCTCGTTCGCGCCCGGCTCGAAAGGCTGGCCGGACGATTGGAATCGGCGGAACAGGTGTTGCGCTCGTTCATCACCAAACCCGTGCCCGACACCTGGGTCCATGCCCAGGCCTGGTATGAACTGGGGAACAACCTGGACCGCCAGAAAAAATTCGATGACGCCATGGCCGCCTTTTTCCAAGCCAAGACGTTGACGCGGCCAGAGGTATCAACATATCTGGCCGAATTGAAAACAACCGCGGCCAGCTTGAAGATGATAGAATCGAGTATTTCTGCCGGGCTGCTCCAACGGTGGTTCGATGACAGTGCAACTCTGATTCCGGCCCGGCGGTTGGCGTTGCTTTGCGGCTATCCCCGCTCCGGCACCACGTTGTTGGAACAGGTACTCGATTCTCACCCGGACATCGTTTCAGCGGAAGAAACTGGCATTTTCAACAACGATGCCCTTCCGGTCCTGAAACATGGTTTACAGCCGGATGCTCCCCTTTTGAACATTCTGGAAGCGGCCAACATCCCGGCGTTGCAACGAGGACGGGCGGCCTATTTCCGCTCCATGGAACTGGCCGTCGGCAGCCCTGCCGCCGGAAGGCTGCTCATTGACAAAAATCCCGGACTCACTCCTCAGATTTCGGCTTTTGTCCGCATTTTTCCGGAAACCAGATTTCTTATTGCCTTGCGCGATCCGCGTGACGTGGTTTTGAGCCGCTTCATGCTGCCGCAGCCGGTCGTCCCGGGGACTGCTGCCTTTTCGACTCTGGAAGGAACGGTGGAAGATTATACTTGCACCATGAGTCTTTGGCGGACTTTGGCACCGCTGATGCCGAGTCCCTACTTGGAAGTTCGTTACGAAGACATGGTGGAGGATCTGGAATCCGTGGCGCGCAGGACTTTGGATTTTCTGGGTGTGTCGTGGGACGACCGCGTGCTGGGGTTCGATGAACATGCCCGGAATAAAATGGTGCGTTCGCCGACCTACGCCGATGTGACCCAGCCGGTTTATAAGCGGGCCGTGGGCCGCTGGCGGAACTACCAGAAATATCTGGAACCGTATCTCAGCAGGTTGGAGCCGTTCGTCAAGGCGTTTGGGTACGACTGAGAACGCTAAAGTCTGAAGGCTAAACGCTGAATGCTAAAGGGGTTATCCGAATTATGCGAATGGGCGCGAATTTTTAACGCAAAGCCCCAATGTTTTAATGCCAAGGCGCCAAGGACGCGGTGAAGCCAAAATGGAGCGGACTCATCCCGCAAGGCGCGACTGCTACCATTCTATGCGTGGCATTGAGCGTCAGCTTGATCACTCTAAAACATGGAGATAGAGCAGGCTTCATTGGCAGGGCTGTGCTGCGGCACCGCCGAGCGGACGCGCGGCAACGCGTCCCTACCGGGATTGGAACGACACGTTGAACGGCAAATCAAAGACTCCTGACGTCGTCTCCTACTCCTTTAAAGGATGGCTTTCCAAAGACGGCTTGCGCCGGGCACCGGGGCAATTATGATTGGGTGGCCAACATGAAGTTGAAACGCCAAGCACTGGTTTCTCAAGGCTCCCTGTCCCGAATGCTCCAAGCCGCGACGGAATCCTGGAAACGCTGCGATTTCCAGGAAAGCATTGAGATCATGGAACGCCTGAGCCGGCTGGACCCGGCCAACTCGAGCGTCTTGCTGGACCTGGGCGGCTTTTATGGAAAGCGATATGATTATGCGGCCGCCGAACGCTGTTTTGAACGGGCGGTGCGCATTGCCCCCAAAAAAGCGGAGGCACTCGCGTTGGCGGGGCAAAAATCCCGAGAGTTTCGCAAGGAAGACATGGCCGAGGCGTATCTCCAACGTGCCGCGGAGCAAAAGGACGCCTCACCCGATATCCTGGTCAAACTGGCGGAAATTTACGAACGGGTCCGGCGTTCGGAAGAGGCCGCCCGCCTGGTTGAACGCGCCTTGCAGTCGAACGCCGCCTGCGCGCCGGCCCTGCTTCTGCGGGCCCGGCTGGAGCGGCAGGCTGGACGCCTAACCGAAGCGGAAAAATTGCTGCGCGCCTTTTCCACCGGCGCCGAACCCGCCTTGCGGGTGAGCGCCGGGTACCAGTTGGGCGACGTCCTTGACCGTCAAGGACGGTACGATGAGGCCATGACCGCCTTCGTTGAAGCCAAGGCCCGGTTAAAACCCATGGCCGAGCGCCCGGCCGCCGAGTTGAAGGTCATGCGCACCCGTATCAATCTTCTGACCGCGAACGCCTCGCCTGAGTTGTTGCAAACCTGGTTCGATTCAATTGGTCAGCTCCCGCCCAGCCACCGGCTGGCCTTGCTAGGGGGACATCCCCGCTCGGGAACCACCTTGCTCGAACAGGTCCTGGATGCGCATCCCGACGTCGTCTCGGCGGAGGAAACCGAAATTTTCCAAAACGACGCCTACGGTCCGCTGTTGCGCGGACATCCGGATGACACCGCCATGTACGCGGCGCTCGTCACGGCGACACCCGGCCAACTCCAGCAGGCACGGCAGAATTATTTTCGCGCCATGGACTTATCCCTGGGCCAACCCCTTGGCGGGCGACTGCTCATTGACAAAAATCCCTCCTACACCTTTTTGATTCCCGCATTCGTCCGCATTTTTCCAGAAACAAAATTTCTGATTGCCCTGCGCGATCCGCGCGACGTGGTCCTGAGTTGTTTCATGCAAAACATCCCGCTCAACCAGGTGGGCGCGGCCTACCTGAGCCTGGCCAGCACCACCGCGGAATACACCGAATTGATGGGAGCGTGGCAGACCATCGCGCCGCGTCTCCGCAATCCGTACCTCGAAGTTCGATACGAAGACATGGTGGAGGATCTGGAGTCCGTCGCGCGCAGGACGCTGGATTTTCTGGGTGTGCCCTGGGATGCCCGGGTCTTGGGGTTTGATGAACATGCCCGGCAGAAAACGGTGCGTTCACCCACCTACGCCGATGTGACCCAGCCGGTTTATAAGCGGGCCATGGGTCGATGGCGGAATTACCAGAAATATATCGAGCCGCACCTGGAGACATTGGAGCCGTTTGTGAAGGCGTTTGGATACGAGTAAGAAAAGGCTCCCGTCTTCACTGCGTTACGACGCGGCAAGGAAGGTGGGGCAATTCTAAAGGCTGAAGGCCGCGTAAAGCTTTGCCACGCGGTTTCCCAAGGTTATCCGCGAATTACGCCAAAAACTCGAACATCCAAGATTCAACATTGAACAGCTATGGGATTAAGAAAAAGATTAAGATTACGAGGCTTTAACTGTTCCGCTTTTTTGCATGACGGGAGCCAACAAGGAGGCGTGCCCAAGCCGTATTAATAAAGTTCCCAACAGGCCGCGTCGGCGTCGGCTTCAAAGGACCGGAACGCCTCGACATGACCACGGAGCAATTTTTCGATGTATCCGGTGGATTGGTTGCCACAGCGCAGCCAGACGACCTTGGGCGGCGGGCCATACAATCCAGTCATGTCCGCAAAATCGGCGTCGTGCGATGCGATGACATAGCCGTTAGCTTTGGCATATTCCCAGATGGCGCGGTCGTCGGCTGTGTCCAAGCCGGCGCGCCTGACCTGATTTGAATCAGGAAACAAATCCGCCCGCCGCTCGCACAGTTTGTAGCTCAAGTTCTGGTCGAACAACAGCTTCATGCGGCGGTCAGCACCCGCCGCTCGCGGTCGGCGGCGTAGGCCAGACAGGCGCGGATGTCTTCCTCCGTCAATTCAGGATAGTCGCTTAGAATTTCCTGGTGCGACATGCCAGCCGCCAGCCAGCCAAGCACATCCGATACGGCAATCCGCATTCGCCGGATGCAAGGCCGTCCACCGCGTTTACCCGGCTCAAGGGTAATGATGTTCTGGTAACTCATGTTCCACCTAATGTGCGCCTTCTCGACCGCCTTTTCAACCGGGATTTTCAACCGGGGATCCCGCAGTGCGGGACGGCGCGCTGTCCCTACCTGGAATAGGCAAAAAAGCAAAAAAAGAGCCGCTCCGAAGAGCGGCTCCTGTGAAAACAAAAACAATAGTACCCGAAGGCTTACGCCTTTTTGCGGCGAGCCACGAGCAGCGCGGCCAAGCCCAAACCACCCAACGCCATCGTCGTGGGTTCCGGGACCGTCTGGAACACTTGGAACGGCGCCATTGCGTCGATCTGGTCAGCAGTTGGGGCGTTCGCTCCCGTAGCCAACGTAGCCGCGAAAGAGGCTGAGTGGCCAGCATAGGTGCCCGCACCATAGGAGGCCCCATTATAGGCCGCGATTTCGAAGAACAGAGCCTGGCCGACCGCTGCAGCGATATCCAAGTTAGCACCAGCAACATAGCCGGGTAATGGAGCATTTCCTGTATCAAATAATGCACTTGGCCCCACATTCCAAATCCCATTCAACGGTGCGTTAGCAGTTCCAGCCGTGGTCGCAACATCATTGGGATTGGTCGTTGACCAAAGCAATACCCCGGTAAACGTGCTACCAAGACCCGTTCCAACGCTTGGTCCATTGCCAAAGGTGGTGTAGATTCCAGCATTAGCTTGTGCATTATAAGTATTAAACGCGATGGACCCTTGGCCATAAGAAGCAACAGTTGCGGCACCGATTCCCAATATTGCTAGGATTACTGATTTTTTCATATTACGTTTTGTGTTTTTGTTGTTTTTGTTTTCCCGAGATTTTTATGGATTCAAAGTTTCAACCCAGTTTGAACCGGCTGCGGCGGAACTTATAAAGAAGCCCTGACCGACAGTAATGGGGAACGAAGCGGCCCACCCTCCAGCAGTCTTGCCAACAGCGGTATTATATTTTTGAGTGCCGGTATTCCAAGAAAGCAACTGACTCTTGTTAGCCAGACCAAACAAATTGATATTGGTGCTTGTTTGAATATCATCCGCGTAAGGAATCGCGCTGCCTACCAAAGTGAGACCAGCGCCGAGTGTATTGGTAGTACTGGCACTAATGTTAACCGCCACACTGCCAACAAACACATTGGTGACGGGAGTTGTTGATGCGTTAACTACAAAGAAACCAACGCCGGGAGGCAACGACACACTGGAAGCCCAACCTGAAGCAGTCTTGCCAATAGCCGTGTTGTACTTTCCTGTTCCTGGATTCCAAGTAAGCAATTGGGATTTATTGGCAAAAAGGCTAGCGGGTATAACGTTGGTAAGCTGATTGCCATTGCCGTCGTCAAACGGATTGGCGATCAAGGTAAAACCGGTACCAGCACCGGTACTGCCCACACAAACGACGTTGGCATAGCCGACGACGTTGGCGGAATAAACTTGCGCGTTTGAAGAAACAAGACCGGCAACCATGGCTGCGGCTGCGGTTAATAGTATTTTTGTTCTCATATTTTGGTTTGGTTGTTACCGTGTGTGACACCAATATCTCAAATAACAAGGGGGGTGTCAATGGTTTTTTTGGAATTTTTGAACAAAAACCGGGGTCTGGCGTCTCGGGTCTGGCGTCTAGATAAATAGTTTATGTTAAATGTGTTATCCATAGGGTATCACCAGCAAACCGCTCCATCAAGTTCGCTTATTGCAGCAAAATTCGTTGTGTAACCAGTTTTGTAACCAGTTTTATCTCAATTGGGACATTTAGCGGCAACCGTAGAACCATCAGGGGTCTACTCTCATGGTCGTGCGTTACCCCGGATCGAAAGCGGTGTCGCCGCCACCGCAGTCCAAAACCTCGCGGAATGTTCCGATAGGGCTTCAGTCCCAGGCCACAGTTTTTTGAAACCGCGCCAGAGGGCCGACTCATCCCGCAAGGCGGGACTGGTACCATTTTGAATATTAAGATACGAAAGGTTTTTCCCGGCAGCTGCCCTGCCGGGCCGAAGCCTCAACGTAGACTGGTTACAGTTACGGATCGGGCGGGGCGAGGAAGGTGTGGAGGCCGTGCGGAAATTGGGGGGATTCCAGCCAGTCGGCGAGCAGGTGCAATTCCAACGCGGTGAGACCAACCGTGGATTCGCGGGTAAACGCAAGCTGCTCCGGACCGGGCCGGGTAACGGAGGTGACATTGGCTCCCAGTTTCGGCTCGAGACTTTTCAGCCAGACGGTGATGGGTGGTGATAACTGGGGTTTGTGGAATACAACGCGGAACAATTGAGTGATGAAGAGCTCGTCTTCAATCCGGGTCCCGGTTTCTTCGGAGTGGTAATAAACCAGATTGGGGGTGTCGAGGACGGCACGCAGGATTTCCGTCGCTGGCGGACAGGGATTTGCATCCGGCAAAGGATATAAACCGCCCAGAAGATAGTCGCGCTGATTCTCGTTGGCCGGCTGCAGATAGGGCGAGAGGATGAGCGCACCATTCCAGACGAGGCTGTCCGAATTGGTTGCCCATTGAAAACTGCCCTGGGCATTGGTGGCCAGCCAGGGATTGGCGTTCGGTATCAGGCGACCGGCCAGCCGCCAGATCTGGTTGCTGGCCCCCGGCAGCGGCGCGGCAAAATACGTCTGGAAGGGAATGCCCGCCAGCGACCAGACATACGCCTGGTCGGGCGGCGGCGTAAACTGCAATTTTTGCCAGGCGGGAAGGGTCGCGAGCCACGGCGCCAGCCCGCGCACGGCGGTGAAGCCGGTCAGCTGCCCGCGAATGAAATTGGTGGGAATCTCCCAGGGCGACAGCGGTAAATCCAGCGGACGGGAAAATTCGAGGGTGCCGCGGGTGGCGACATTGCCGGCTTTGCAGAATATAGTGATGTGAAGACGGTAAAGATGATTGGTAATACTGGAGGTCAAAAGTCCCGGAAAAGCAAAGTCGCGCGTCGACGCTTCAGAGCGGGTAGGGATGGCGCGCTGCGCCGTCTGCGCCGCGTCCAGCGGCGCTCCGGTTCCGCCCGCTATTTCGCGGGCGGGGACATCGCAGCGCGATGTCCCTACCCCAGCCAG
>Ga0265338_10009035_pt1 | contig 11985 bp, 11 predicted proteins | sample 42126metaG_FD_193579 | JGI IMG/M metagenome (GOLD analysis project Ga0265338, IMG submission 193579) | Rhizosphere microbial communities from Carex aquatilis grown in University of Washington, Seatle, WA, United States - 4-21-26 metaG | ecosystem: Host-associated > Plants > Roots > Rhizosphere... | reverse complement strand
CTAGCCGAGAACGCGACGATAGGCGGGGAACTAATCGGTATTCCCTTGCAAAAGAACGGTTCGAAACGTATTCACTACGGGGACCCATTAAGGAATAAAAATCTTTATGCGCCTTTGGTCGCTACACCCCCAATATCTCGACGCAAAAGGCCTAGTCGCTCTCTGGCGGGAAGGGCTCCTAGCCCAGAAGGTCCTACTGGGTAAAACCAAAGGCTACCGCAACCATCCCCAGCTTGACCGGTTTAAATCACAATCCTCCCCTAAGGCCGCTATGGGACGCTACTTGCTGGAGGTTTTGAAGGAATCCCGGCGGAGGGGCTATTCCTTTGACGAGACGAAAGTCAAAAAAGCGGGGGAAAAAATCCGGCCCCTACCCGTGACCCGAGGCCAATTGAAATATGAGTGGGAGCATTTGAGGAAGAAACTCCGGCAGAGAGATCCGGCGAGGTTTAAACAGATGAAGAAGGATCAGAGGATAAAACAACACCCATCGTTCCGGGTGATTGAGGGAAAAGTTGCAGTGTGGGAGAAAATTGGGAAATGGCATATTTAAACTGAGATTGCCACGTCGTAATCGTCCCGCTATTCGCAGGCACTCCTTGCAATGACAACTAACTTATTTTTTCTTGAGGAGTGAAGCGGCTGCCGCGTCCATGGCGAAGATGAGTTTTCCGTCCGTGGGGCGCAGGTACTGCACCGGGTAGCGGGGCGGATCGGACCTTCCTTCCAGCACGTCCTTCAAGCGGTCGGCTTTTTTTTGCCCCTCCATCATCACCATCAGGATCCGGGAAGCGTTGAGGACCGGGAAGGTCAGGGAGACCCTCTCCTTGCGCTCCTTATCCACGAAATAGCCTACCACCCACTTGTCCAGTTCGTTGACCTGGGGCATTCCGGGAAAGAGGCTGGCCGTGTGGCCGTCGTCGCCCATGCCCATCAGGCTCAGGTCGAACCGCGGCAGGGCTCCCCTGCCGAAAAATTTTCCCATCTTGATTTCGTAAACCGAGGCCGCCTGTTCCACCGGCAAACTTCCATCGCTCATGGGAAAAATATTCGCTTTCGGAATAGGGACTTTCGACAGGAGAAATTCCTGGGTCATCTTGAAATTGCTGGTGGGGTCGGTGAAGGGCACATGCCGCTCATCCACCCAAAAGACGAAGGTCTTGGCCCAGGGCATGAGGGAAAGATAGGGCTCCTCGGTCAATTGCTGGAACAAAACCTTGGGCGTATTCCCGCCCGACAGGGCCACGACGAAACGGCCCCTGGCGTCGGCGGCTTCCCTGGCGGTCTTCATGATGAAGGGCGCCGTTTCCTCAAAAAGAAGGGACGCCGTGGGGTAAATTTTGAGCTCGGGGGAAAAGGAAACAGCCTTCACCTTGCGCGCGGCTGGCGGAGCCCCTGATTTCGACTTTGATTTCACAGGGGCTTTTTTCCGGGACCCCCCTTTAACTTTTTTCGCTTTCGCGGGCTTGGATTTCTTTTTGGCTGGGCTCATGGGTTTCTCCTAGGCTTCAGACGTTTCTCGGGGGGACTTTGTTTTGGTTAGGATTGGGTTAAATCCGGTTTTTCCATCACCATTCCCATCATTTGAAGGGTTTTCATCCAAATGGCGTCAGGTTCCAAGTGCTTTAATCCCACGGTCAATATCTCGTTGGAATGGAGATGCTCGAAGGAAACCACGCGGGAGAAAGCTACCTTCCCGTTGATTTCGGATTTCGCCGTGACGCTGTGGGGATCCTCGTTGCGGATCACCGTAAAAACGCCGGTGTTTTCCCCGCCGGTCGTGAGCCCTACGGCGAAGATTCGGTCCCTTTTGCTGTCCTGGACCGGGACTGGCTTTAAAATAACCTCAATGTTTCCCTTGGGCCCCTCGAAATTCAACTGCACCGGAATGTCCGTGACCCTCTTGCCCTTGTATTTCCAACCCAATTGGGAGGCCAGCCAGCAGGCAATGAAAAAACTCCTGGTCGGGGAGGTCCTTTCCCCGAAAGCGATGCTCACCCGGTTGACGTCCTTCAAGTATTTTGACCATTCCCCGTCGAAAAGCTCGGCGATGAGGGAGCGCCAGCGCTGGATGCGGAACCAGTTTAAGTCGCACAGCATGGTATGGGGATAACGGCTATGCCAGAAGGCGGAAAGCCTGGCCAGGGACTGGATGGGATCCTTGAATTTCGAGGAATCCACCCAAACCCTGCCCGATTGTTCCGCCATCTTGTCGAAGAAAACGTTCTGGTAAGGCAGGTTGCCGGGCCACCAAAATTCAACGGGAAGATCCGGCATGAGCAGGGAAAAGGTGAAGCCGTAAAGGTTCTCGATCACTTCCCTTTGGGCTACCAGCTTGATGATGTCGCAACAGACCCTTTTTTCTTTTCCGGCCCCGAACAGGCAATGGCCGAGGATGTAATGGCGGAGGGGGTCCTCGCTGGTATCCGCCGCGGGGCGGATGAGGATGTAGCGGCCCGGGTGTTTTTCCGCCAGGTCATTGAGGATTTGCTCCGTGCGGTAGCCTTCCTCGTGGTCCATGGCATAGACCACCAGGTTGGTGGTGTAAACCCGCTGGAGCCCCAGGGCCTTGGTCTTGCCGTCGGACGGCGATTTCCAAAGATCCGTCAGGTCCTTCTCGATGATTTGCGCTGAAACTCCCATAGCAGCCCCTTCAAAAAGACATTTTCACCACGAAGGCACCAAGAACGCGAAATAACCTTTTGTTCAAATCAACCCAACGTTTTATTCCTCATCTTTCTTCGAGAACTTCGTGCCTTCGTGGTGGATTTGTTTTATAAACGACGCCACTTGCGCCAGGGTTTTTCCAGGAGATTATCCGCCTCAGCGGGACCCCAGGTTCCAGCCTCGTAATTCGGAAAGTCATTTTCCGGCTCGGTGGTTTCCCAGTTGTTGAGGACCGGCATCAGGGCCGCCCAGGCCGCCTCCACCTCGTCCCCGCGGATAAAGAGGGTGGCGTCGCCCAGCATGCAGTCCAGCAAGAGCCGCTCATAGGCCTCGGAGGTTCCCTCGGCGAAACTGGTGCCATAGCGGAAATCCATATTGACCGTCCGCACTTCCATCGTCATGCCCGGGACCTTCGTCTCGAACTTGAGGGTAATACCCTCGTCGGGCTGGATTCGGATGACCAGCACATTAGGGGACAGGTCGCTGACATTGCCCTTGAAGAGAAGATTCGGCGGTTCCTTGAATTGGATGGCGACTTCCGTGGCGCGTTTGGGAAGGCGCTTACCCGAACGCAGGAGGAAGGGCACGCCGTGCCAGCGCCAAGTATCCAGAAAAACCTTGAGGGCGGCGTAGGTGGGGGTATTGGACTTGGGATCCACTCCCTCCGCCTGGCGGTATCCGGGAACCTTTTCCCCCGCCAGGTAGCCTGGGCCATATTGGCCCCGGACCGCCCATTGGTAGACCGTATGCTCGGTGAAGGGCCGGATGGACTTGAGGATCTTGAGCTTCTCGTCGCGGATGGCGTTGGCCTCGAAAGCGACGGGCGGCTCCATGGCCACCAGGCTCAAGACTTGGAAGAGATGGTTTTGGAACATGTCGCGGAGGATTCCGGAGGATTCGTAATAACCGGCCCGGCTGCCGACGCCCAAGTCCTCCGAAGCTGTGATCTGCACATGGTCCACGTAACGGCGGTCCCAAATGGGCTCGAAGATGGAATTGGCGAAGCGCATCACCAGGAGGTTTTGGACCGTTTCCTTGCCCAAGTAATGGTCGATACGGTAGATCTGCTTTTCCTTGAAGACTTCCTTCACTTTTTTATTCAGGTCCTGGGCCGAGTCCAAATCATGGCCGAAGGGCTTCTCGATCACGATCCGCGAGAATCCCTTTTCTTCCTTGGCCAGCCCCGCGGCTCCCAAATTGGAAATGATGTTCTCGAAGACATTGGGAGGGGTGGACAGGTAAAAAATCCGGTTCCCCGCCGTGCCGTTTTCCTTGTCCATCTTGTCAAGAATCTGGGAAAGGGCATAGTAGGTCTTGCCGTCGTCATAGCCTCCGGCGATATAGTGGAAGTTTTGGGAAAAGCTGTTCCAAAGCGAGTCGGATAATTGGGGCTCGCTTTCCTTCAAGGCCACTTTCAACCCGTTCTTGAAATCCTCGTCGCTGATCTTGGAGCGGGAAATGCCGATGAGGCTGAAGGAAGCCGGCAGCAGGTGCTTCTCATAAAGGTCGAAAAGAGCCGGGACCAGCTTGCGGTGGGTCAGGTCCCCCGAGGCGCCGTAGATGACCAAGCTGCAGGGTGCGGGAACGCGGTCCGCGAACAAGCCTTGGCGAAGGGGATTTTCCAACAGGATCGGGGTGGTCATGGAAACCTCGAAGGAAAAGAATAAAAACCGGACTTTTATTTTACTGTTTTATTCGGGCGGAGGCTTGTATTTCTTTTGGGCCCTTCCCAAACTACATCAAGATCAGCGTTTTCACCACTAAGACACCAAGGCACCAAGAAAGGCAAAATGAATAGGCTTATTTAAAAGGGCCTTTAACCTTAAAACCTCATCCATGAGAAAACGATCTTACGCTTGGAATTAAACCTTTTCTTGGCGCCTGGTGGTGAAATTTATTCTGTCGAGGTAATTATATGGCTGACTTAAAAAAGAAAGTCCCTGAAAACATCGAGGGTGAATTCTTCGTGGATTCTTCCTGCATCAATTGCGATACCTGCCGCCAGTTGGCGCCGGGTGTTTTCGAGGACGGCGGCGGGACTTCCTTCGTGAGGACCCAGCCAAAAAATCCTGAAGAAACCAGGGAAGCCCTCCGGGCCCTTTTGGCCTGTCCCACCGGCTCGATCGGCACCCTTCACGAGAATGCATCCTCGAAAACCCAAGGGGATTTCCCTTTTCCCATTGAGGACGGCGTTTATTATTGCGGCTACAACTCCCCAAAATCCTTCGGCGGCAACAGCTACTTCATCGAGCACCCGGAGGGAAATTGGCTGGTTGACTCCCCCAAATTTCTACCCTCTCTCGTCCGGTCCCTTGAGAAAAGGGGCGGCATCGCTTACATCTTTTTGACCCACTCGGATGATGTGGCCGAGGCGGCCAAATATTCCGAGAAGTTCAAGGCCCGGCGGATCATCCACGAGGCCGACCAGTCCTCCCAGCCTGGCGCCGAAGTCATCGTCCGGGGAACCGATATCCTGGAGCCTATCCAGGACTTCAAGATCATCCCGACACCAGGCCACACCCAGGGCCACTGCGTCCTGCTCTACCGGGACAAATTCCTCTTCAGCGGCGACCACCTCTGGTGGAGGCGCAAACGCCGGCAGCTGGGCGCCTCCCAAAGCGTCGCCTGGTTTTCCTGGCGGCGCCAAACCGAGTCCATGGAAAAATTACTGCGGCAGGATTTCGAGTGGGTGCTGCCAGGCCACGGTCAGAGGATCAAACTCCCGCCGGACGAGATGAAGAAAGAATTAGAGGCCTTGGTGAACCGAATGAAATCCTCATTGGAAGGGGGCTGGAGCAATGACTAACAGCGGTTTCCAAACCAAAAAAATTTTATCATTACCACCAGGACAGCAAAACTTCGAGGGAATCATCAGTCAAATTAAAAACTAGGTTTTGGCCTTCCCTGGCGTCTTTGTGCCTTGGCGGTTAACCAGGTTTTCGTTGTTCCTAGTATTTAATGTCTTTTATTTTTTCCCTTACTTGAGCGAGAAAAGAATCGGGCAGGGGGACAAACGAAAGGCCGGCCAGGTTTTTTTGGCCGTCGTTGAAAATCCATTGGATGAAATCAAACATGGCGCGGGCTTTAGGGTGGTCGTGGGTCGCCTTGAACTCGTCCTCATAAACGAGAAGCCAGGAAAAGGTACAAAGGGGGTAGGCCTCCGGCGAGCGGGACCTGCCGAGGACAATCCTGAAATCCCCCGATAGGTTGACCCAATCCTCGGTGGCCGCCAACAGGGACCGGGGGGAGGGCGCCACGAAATGGCCCGCCGTGTTCCGCAATTGGGCCGTCGGCAGTTTATTCTCGGCCGCGAAGGAAAAATCCACCGCCGCGATGACTCCCGGCCAACGCCGGAGCTTTTCCACGACTTTCCCGTCGCCCTTCACGCTCCTCCCCACGGGCCATTTCAGATTTTTTTCCTTCTCCCGCTTGGCGGTCCATTGGGGATCCAGCCTGGCCAGGGCGCTGGGGAATAAATCCCTCAAGGAACTTTGATCCTCCCGGTGGATTACCAGGATATCCATCGGCGGGAATTGGGTCCCAGGATTGAGCTCGGTAATGGCGGTGTCGTTCCACCGCTTGATCGTTCCCATGAATATTTTCGACAGGACCGGCAGGGTTAACTTGATCCCGTTCGGCACTCCGGGAAGATTGTAGGTCACCACCACCCCCTCGATCGCCGCGGGCAAATGCAGGACCTGCCGGCCGAAGGATTTCTTTTCCTCCAAGTCCGTCAGGGGTGTGTCGACCGCGGCGAACTCGGCCCCGCGGCCCAGGAATTGGTTCACGGCGTCGGACGGATTTTTCACCTCGATTTTCAACTTAAGGTCCTGGCGCGACCGCTGGAAGTCACCGGCCAGGCTCAAGTAAAGGGGCGCGGACAAGGAGGAGGCTGCCCCTTTCAATGAAACTCCCGCGAAAACCGTTTCAGGAAAAAGGGAAAGGGCTGAAAGGATTAAGATCGAAAAGTGAAATTGTTTCATTCAGGCATGCCTCGGTTGAGTCGGTTGTTGAACCGCCGACTGGTGTTCGAGATTGCCACGGAGAAGGCCGGTCGTCAACGATTAATCCCTTTGAATCCAGGGCCTTTGCCCTCTCCTTCCTTGTCTTTAAAACAAGGCCACCTTATGATGAGAAAAAGAAGGCGTAAATTGAGAGCGGGGTTTTTATGAAAGCTTACAACTTCGAGAAAATCAACGAGGCTTTCGAGTCGAAATCCGCGGAGGACGTCATCCGTTGGGCCGTGGGTGAATTTACGCCCGACCTGGCCATGTCCACCTCTTTCGGGGCCGAAAGCGCCGTCCTGCTCCACCTGGTCACCCAAATCCACCCAACCATTCCGGTGCTTTTCACCAACACGGGTTTCCATTTCAAGGAAACCTTGGAGCATCGGGACCTGCTGGTGAAACGCCTGAAGTTGAACCTGCGCGAGCTCAAACCCGCGATTCCCCATGAGGAATTCCTGGCCAAAAACGGGAAGCTTTACGAAAGGGACCCGGACGCCTGCTGCGCGGTCAACAAGATCGCGCCCTTTGAAAACGCCTTGAGGGATTACAAGGCCTGGATCACCGGGATCCGGCGGAACCAGGCCGATACCCGCAGGACTTCCCTTTTCGTGGAAAATTACCGGGACCGCATGGTCAAGGTGAGCCCCCTCTTGAATTGGACCAGCAAAATGCTTTGGGAATACGCCAAAAAATACGACCTTCCCTATCATCCCCTCTGGGAAAAGGGCTATTTGTCCATCGGCTGCTCCCCGGAAACCTGTACCAGGCCCGTCAAATTGGGCGAAGATCCCAGGTCCGGCCGCTGGGCCGGGACGGGAAAAATCGAGTGCGGCATCCACACCTTCCTAAAAACGGAAGAAGCCGGCTCCACGGTTCAAAAGTAATTTTTCTTTTTCCTGGTTCCCCGTAAACTTTCGAGAGACCCAAACCGTCCAATCACCGGCGGATTTTTTTGCCTAATTTAGTCGGGCTGAAAATGATTAAATGTTTTGGAGGCTGAAATTGAAAAAACCAATGGCTATGGCTGTATTCCTCCTCTTTTGCGCCGCCCTTCCCCCAGCCTTCACTTGGGCCGATACGCCGACGGATCCCATGGCTGCCCCAGCCGCTTTTAAGCCCCATTGGGGATTTGAGCTGGGCCTCAACTCCTCCGGAACTCCCGGCGACAATGGCGGCGGCGGAGCCGCCAACGACCTCTCGTTTACCGCGACCCGCGAACTTTCGGACTCCGGCAGCTTCTTTTCCCTTTCGGCGATGGGTGGAAGCCAGAAGGTGGAAGGCTACACCGCCAAATATGGAAGCCTTTCCGCGAACGGCGGCTTGGGCCTGGGGTTTTTCCAGCCCTCCCTGTCCCTATCGGCCCAAACGGGCGAAGAATCCCTTTTCGCGACAACCGCCGGACTCAACCTGGGTTTTCAAATATTTGACGATATCAGCATCGGCGTCAATTTCACGGGGGGATTTTCCAGCCACAAAACTCCCTTGCCCTTGTTATTGCCCGGAGCGCCGGACGTGGAGGTTGAGGTGGACGGAAAAAATTGGGGAGGGGGCCTTTCTTTTATTTGGGCCACCTCGGAGATATTCAGCCTTACCCTCAGCGGTCAAAACTCCAACGAAATAACTTATCAATTAAAATTTAAAGGCCCCAAGGTGGATCTAACCGTACCCTTGAACCAAAGCAGCGTGATTCCCTCCACTTCCCTTGGGTTCAATTGGGCTTTCGTGAAGGATTTCGCCCTCAATGGATCGGTTCAAAGATCGGCTGAATTTGAGCCAGCCGGTACGAGCTACAGCCCGTCTCTGGGAGAAGTAGTTAATAACGACACGGCTACGACCCTCTACTTCAGCGGCTACTCGATTGGGCTCACCTTTAATTTCGAGTAACAAGGCCCTTGTTGGTCCCTCGTCCTCCGCGCCCTGCGCGGGCTATCAAAAATCGTCATTACCAAATGGCCAAAACTTCATTTTCAGTTTTTATTTTGCGGAGAGCGAAGGACGGACTTTAGAGGTTAAGCGCCACTTGGAGGCCCATTCCGTCTTTTCGGGGACCCATGGATTGGACGCTCAGGGCCGGTTTACCTAAAAGCTCCAGGGTCAGCAGCGAGGCCGTGTGGGTCCCCAAGGCGATCCAGGCCCTGTCCTGGCTGTCCTTGTCCGAGGCCCATAATAACGTCGCCACTGGGTAGAGGGTTTTGGCGATCCCCGCCAAGTTCACGAAAAAAAGCCCCGTCACCCTTCCCTCGTAATCCTTGGAAGCGAGGGTGATGGTCCAACCCAAGGCGTCCACTCCGGCGGTGGACCAGCCGTAAATTTGAGCCTTGTCCTCAAAGGCCTCCGTGTAGGCCCAGCCGTAATAATCCGCGAGGATCACCGGCACCGTGATCCATTCGTTTTGGGACAAACCCCTGGCCGGGAACAAACCGAGGGAAAGCAGCCCCAGGATCGACCCGATTAAAATTGTTCTCACGTGTCTTCGCCTTCCGACTCGGGAGTGGAAGTCGGCGCCGGGGTCGGCGTGAGGGTCGGAATAGGCTTCGGCGTGGGGGTGGGCGAAGGAGTGGGGTAATACCAGACGACGCCGAAGGGAAGGCTGACTTTTGAGATGATATAAATGAAGACCATCAAGTTGGAGGCTGGCTGGCAGTTGGTCCCTTCGATATACCGGTAAAGCGGGATGGAAATGGAATAACAATCGGTGGTCATTCCGTCGGGCATGGGTTTTGTTTTTTCGCAGGAGCTGGAGACCGGAACCACGTAAAAATAAGCGTATTGTTGGTCCCAATTGACGTTCGGCTGGGCTGAGATAGGCGTATCGGAAACTTGGTCCTCGGGATTCACCGAAACATTGCTCCAATATTGGTCGAAAACCTGCTGGGTACTGACCAATTGGGTGCCGATCTGGGCCAAGGGGGAAGAACTCCCCGTGCGGGCGACGATCAACCGGTGGGGATAGATATGGGTCGGGCATTTATCCAGGACATTTCGCCCGTAGGGATCCACCTCGCCCGGGGCCTTGACCTGAACCTTCGCGTCATTAATGTCCACGCAGCCAGCCGCGGATAAAAGCAGGCAGCCCATGAAAGCGAACCGCCGCCAATGTCCCAACCATTCCGTTAAAGTCATCATATTTTTCACACCTAGTTGAATTATTTTGAGAATCCAAGGGACCCGGGGTTTCGACGCTCGGCCAAGGCTTCGAGTGTTAATCCAATCCCAGGCTGCCTCCCCGGACCGGCCTGCCGTCCAGCACGTAAACCTTGCCCTCGGAAAGGACCCATTCCACCTCGGTAAACCGCCCCCAACGGTACGCCAGCCTTCGGGTCAAGGTGGCGATATCAAACAGCTCGAAGCCCCTCAAGGGAAAATCCTTCGGAAAATAATTCCAAGGGGTGTCCAGCCAACCCTTGAAAAGGGTCTTATTCGGGGTGAGCCTCAAGATCAACTCTTCCCCCCCGGGGAGGGAGGTGACCCGGATTTCCACGTCCGTTAACCGGAAGCCCCGCGGCGGGAAGGAGCGGCAAACCCCTACCGCCGAAACCTTCAGGGCCCTTTGGGCGATAAAATACCGTTTGGCCCCTGATCCGAAAACCGCGCGGATCACCTGCTCAAACGAAAGGGGTTTGAGCGCCATCAGGGTATTGCGCTTGGAACCGGAGGACTCGGAAGGCCTCAGCCAAAAAGGCCCGGCCCCGATATCCCGAAGGGCCTGCCGGAGCGGTTCTTCCCCGCGGTTGCGCGGCACGCCCCCGCAGATCAGGCCCGGGGAGATCTCCGCGCCCAAGGGAAGAAGCTCGCTTAACCTTCCCGCGAGTTTCCCGTAATAGTCCCCGTGGCCTTCCGTAAGGTTCAAGAGCCAAACCCGCGGGGGATGGAGCGATCGGCGGAAAGCTCCGGATAATATTTCAAAGTAGGGGGCCATCCAGGAGCTCAAGGCCGCCAATAAAATCCCGCTCACCAGGTCCGGAAAATAATGAAACCCGAGAAGCAGGGTGGAAAGCCAAATCCCCAGGGTGAGGGGAATCCCCCAAAGGAGCGCCCGCCGGTCATGGTTCATCTGCCAAAAAAGAAGATAGGCGGAAATGGCGCCGTGCAAACTGGGAAAGACGTCGAAGCGGGCGCCCAATTGGGAAATCAGGATCTCGCTGAACTTAAAAACAAAAGCCCCCTGGAGCCAAGTCCATTCCTCGGGATAGGCGAAGCGGGGGCCGATCGCCGGATACATCAGGTAGCCGGTGAACCCGCCGATATAGAGGAGGATGAGTCCGAGCATGAATCTTTGGTAAAGGGCCCGGCGCAAATAACTGTGATAGATGAGGAGTCCCACCAGCCAGGCGAAAAGCGCCAGGTAGAGGACACTGAAAAGATCCGTCCAATAGGGATGCCCCAAGAGGCCCTTCTGCCAAATCGAGGGTCCCCTTCCCCAAAGGTGGTAATCGGCGTTCCGAAGATCCGCGTCGTAAAGCTGGGGGTGAAGCACGGGAACCAAGGGCTTCATCAGGCTGTAACACAATACTAATCCCAGCCAAGGGCCCAACCCTCTTAAAAGACCCAGCCAGCCGAAAGGCGGCGGCCTCCGCACGGCTACGAAATACATCCAGGAAAGCCAAATCAGGGAGAAGGCCGAGGCCAGCAGAAGGGCGATATCCGAACCGGGGCGTTCGTCGAAACAAGCGCCCATGGAAAGGAAAAAGAAAATAACGAAAAGCACGGAGGTCAACAGCTCGGAAGGCGAGAAGACCCAAAGGTTTTTACGGAAAGTTTTAGGGAAAACGGGAAGCAAGACAGCTCCTTGGGACTGGGAAATCGGGTTATTTTAACATAAAGAAATTAAATCCCCGAGGGAGAGTTGCGCTCGTTGGGTCCTGTATTGACATTCACGCCCCTTGATCCCAATATAAACGGGTTCCATTCAATTCCAAGGAGGAGCCCCGTGGCCCTATTAACCCAGGATCAGCCCATCAGCAACAGCGTTGTGACGGAAGATTCCGCCACGCGCCTGTCTTTCCTGCAAAAAGTTTATTCCTTATTTTTGTTAGGACTCTTCACGGCTATCGGGGGAGTCTTCATCACCCTCACCCACCCTGATTTTGCCGTGGCCGTCCTCAGCCACCCATGGATCGGTTTAATCGTTTATTTCGGCGTTTTCTTCGCCTGCATGGCCCTGCGCAAAACCCCAGGCGTCAACGTCCTGGCCCTCCTGGGATTTACCTTTGTGAGCGGGGTTTTCCTATCTCCCGTCCTGATGGCGGTGGCCGCGAAAACAGGTGGTTCCATGGACCTGGTTTATGAGGCCGCTGGAATAACCGTTTCC
>Ga0265338_10009034_pt1 | contig 11987 bp, 12 predicted proteins | sample 42126metaG_FD_193579 | JGI IMG/M metagenome (GOLD analysis project Ga0265338, IMG submission 193579) | Rhizosphere microbial communities from Carex aquatilis grown in University of Washington, Seatle, WA, United States - 4-21-26 metaG | ecosystem: Host-associated > Plants > Roots > Rhizosphere... | reverse complement strand
GCGACGCGGATCGGCTGGAATCCCTGCCGCGGCTTGAGCCCGAGCCGTTCGAGCACGCCGCGGAGCGCCGCCTCGATCGCCTCCGCCGTGAACGGCTCGACGTTCGCGAGCGCGTCGCGCGCGGCGGCGACGACGTCCGCCTCGCCGTCGACGGAGACGTCGACGTCGTGGAAGAGGAAGCCGGCGAACGCGGGGAACTCGCCGAGGCGGGAGATCTTCTCCTGGACGAGCGGCGCCGCCTTGCGCACGAGCTCCGCGTCCCAGTCGTAGTCCTGCTCGCCGAGCCAGACGATGAGGCGGTGCGCGAACTCGTCCGGCGGCAGCGCGCGCAGGTACATGCCGTTCATCCAGTCCAGCTTCGCGTAGTCGAACTGCGCCGGGCTCGAGCTCACGCGCTCGAGCGTGAAACGCTCGACGAGCTCGTCGCGGCTCATGATCGTCGTCTCGCCGTCCGGGGCCCAGCCGAGGAGCGCGAGGAAGTTCACGAGCGCCTCGGGCAGGTAGCCGTCTTTGCGGAACTCCTCGGCGGAGACTGCGCCGTGCCGCTTCGACAGCTTCTTCCCGTCCATGCCAAAGACCATCGGCACGTGCGCGTACTCGGGCACGCCGCCGCCTACCGCCTGGATGATGTTGATCTGCTTCGGCGTGTTCGAGATGTGATCGTCACCGCGGATGACGTGCGTTATCCCGTCCCACACGTCCTCCATCGGCGACGCAAAGTTGTACGTCGGACGTCCGTCCGAGCGCACGAGGACGACGTCCTCGAGCTTCTCGTTCGGGAACTCGATACGGCCTCGGATCGCGTCCACCCACGCCGTCGATCCCTCGTCGGGCATACGGAACCGGATCGCTCCCTCGTCCTCGTACGCCTTCCCGTCAGCGACGAGCTGCTCGGCGACGCGGCGGCAGTCGTCCATGCGGTCGAGCTGGAAGGTGGGCTCGCCGTCCCACGCGAGCCCGAGCCAGCGCAGCGTGTCCTGGATCTGGTCGACGGCCTCGGCGACCTCGCGCGTCGTGTCGGTGTTCTCGATGCGGAGGAGGAAGTCGCCGCCAAGCTGCCGCGCGAACAACCAGTTGAAGAGCGCGGTGCGCGCCGTGCCGATGTGGAGGTACCCGGTCGGGCTCGGGGCGATGCGGACGCGGACGGCCATCTGGATAGCGTAGGCGCCGATGCAGATCGGCGCGCACGTCTCCTCTTCGGGAGGCATCCACAACGCCGTCGACCGCGCGGTCGCGATCGGGGCCGACTCGATGCAGGTGTTCACGCAGAGCCCGCGCATGTGGCGCCCGACGAACCACGACCCGGCGACCTTCGACCGCTTCCGGGAGCGCCGCGCCGAGACCGGGATGGGCGGCGTCCTGTGCCACGCGCTCTACCTCTGCAACTTCGCCGCGCCGGACGACGAGGTGTACGCGAAGTCCGTGGCAGCGCTCCGCAACACGATGGAGGTCGCGTCCGCGATCGGCGCCGACGGCGTCGTCGTCCACGTCGGCTCGCATCTCGGCTCCGGCTTCGAGGTCGGCCTCGAGCGCGTCGTCCCCGCGATGGAGCAGGTGCTCGAGCTCTCCTCCGACGAGACGTGGCTGCTCATGGAGAACTCGGCCGGCGCCGGCGGCACCATCGGACGCTCGATCGAGGAGCTGGCGAGGCTGTACGAACGGCTCGACCGGCATCCGCGCCTCGGGCTCTGCCTCGACTCGTGCCATCTGTACGTCTCCGGTATCGACGTCACCGATCCGGCCGCCCTCGACGCGTGCCTCGACGAGGTCGACTCGACGATCGGGCTCGACCGTCTGCGCGCGCTCCACGTCAACGACTCGGCGGCGGCACTCGGATCGAACCGCGACCGGCACGCGAACATCGGCGAAGGCGTGCTCGGCGAGCAGCTCGGCGTCTTCCTCGGCAACGCGCGGCTGCAGGGCCTGCCCGCCGTGCTCGAGACGGCGGGCCCGGACAACCACGGGCCGGACGCGAACGAGATCCGCAGGGCGAAGGAGCTGCACAAGCGTGCCGTCGCCCGACGGAAGAAGACTTAGGTTTCTCTCGGAGGCCCGCCACCATCACTTCTGGCAGGGACGCCGCCCCGGCCTCTGGCGCAAGGTGCTTCCCGACGACGTCGCCCGCGCGATCGCGCGTGCGCAGCCGTCGATCCTCGAGCTCGGGTTCGCGGTCGATCCCGTCGGCGTCACCGCCGAGCAGGCGCGGCGCCGGTGGGCCGAGCTCGCGTCTGCCGTCGCGGCATAGGTTTTCCGGTGTGCCGCCCTACCGGTGGGTGATCCTCGCCGCCGGGACGCTCGCGCAGGCGAGCTTCTCCGTCGCGGCCGTCGGGCTGCCTGCTCTCGGGCCGGCGCTGCGCGCGCACTACCGGCTCTCGCTGAGCGAGACCGGTGTCGTCCTCGCCGCAATCGGCATCGGGATGCTGTTCACGCTGCTGCCGTGGGGGCTGCTTGCCGACCGTTTCGACGAGCGCTGGGTGATCGCAACAGGACTCACGTGTGCCGGCGCAGCGCTCGTCTCGGCGGCGTATACGACGACGTTCCCCGCGCTCGTCGGGACGCTCGTGGCGGCGGGCGCGCTCGGCGCGAGCGTCAATGCAGCGAGCGGTCGCGCGGTCATGAGCTGGTTCGAGGCGGACGAGCTCGGCCTCGCACTCGGCATCCGGCAGACCGCGATTCCGATCGGCGGCGCGCTCGGCGCCGGCGTGCTGCCCGTGCTCGCATCCACCGGCGGCACGCGCCTCACGTTCTTCGCCATGGGCGGCGGCTGCATCGCCGGCGCGATGGTCGCGACCGCATGCCTGCGAGGATCGCCGAGGACCGAGCCGGGCATCGCCGACGTCGGCCGGCCGCTGCGCGACCCGCGCGCGTGGCTCCTCGGCGGAGGCACCGCGCTCTTCCTCACCGCGCAGATCGGCATCACGGGATTCGTCGTTCTGTTCCTCCACGAGCACCGGCACGTGTCGACGCATGCGGCAGCCGGGCTGCTCGCGGCGATCAACCTCCTCGCCATCGGCGCGCGCATCGGCTCGGGCCGGATCTCCGACCGCCTCGGCACGCGTCTCCGCCCGCTCCGCGTCATCGGCATCGTGCTGGCGGTCGCGACGGCCGTGGTCGCAGCGCTCGTCGACGGCCCGATGGCGGCGCTCGCTCCCGCGTTCGTCGTCGCCGGTGTGCTGAGCATGACGTGGAACGGGCTCGCGTTCGCCGCCGCCGCGGAGGCGGCGGGCCCGCGTCACACCGGTGCAGCGCTCGGCTTCCAGCAGACGCTGCTCGGCGTCGTCGTCGCAACGGCACCGCCGGCATTCGCGGCGATCGCCGCTTCGTCGTGGCGGCTCGCGTTCGCGCTCGCGGCGATCGGGCCGCTCGCCGGCGTCGTCCTGCTGTCGCTCGTCTCCGAGGCTACGAGAGCCGGGCGAAGACTCGAAACGTCGGCGATCCCGCCGGCAGCTCGTTGAACTCGGGATTGATGCACCCGAGCTCGCCCGTCCGCTGCTCGTAGCACTGCTCGACCTCGGAGCGGCACATCGGCAGCGGCCGCCGCATCGCCTTCACCGCGCCGAAGCCGGCACGCCGAGCCTCGGCGGCGTGGAGCATGTCGAGGTCGATCTCGGCCTCGAAGATCTTCTGCATGCAGCCCATGAAGGTGTGCCCGTGCTCTTTGTACGCGTAGACGAACGGGCACGAGCGGTCGAGACACGCGGACGGGTAGACGACCTTGTCGCAGTGCACCTCGCAGGCGCGGCACTCGACGTCGTCCTGCGGACGAAGCGGGAGGACGGCCGGCTCGGTGTACTGCCACACGTCGCTCATCTCCCCGCATTGTGGGGACTCCTTCCCGGCCCCCGCAAGACTTGACAGACGGCGTGTTTTCAGCTTGCAGCAGAACCGAGCCGGCCGACAATGGTCAGCACGTCCATCTGCGTGAACGCCTGGAACTCCGGTTCCGGCGCCTCGGCGTCCTCGTCGGCGCGGAACCACAGCGCCTGGCACGTGTGCATGCCGAGAGCCGCGGCGCCGGCGATGTCGGTCGCGAGCGTGTCGCCGACGAAGAGCGTCTGCTCGGGCTCGACGGAGAGCGCGTCGAGGGCGCGCTCGAAGATCGCCGGATGCGGCTTTCGCCATCCCGTCTCCGAGGAGAAGACCGCGTAGTCGAGGCGCTCCGCGACGCCCATCTCGGCGAGGTCGCGGTGGAGCAGGCCCGGCGGGTCGAGCGCGTTCGAGACCAAACCGGTCTTGAGTCCGCGCTCGCGGAGCGCCTCGAGCAGCGCGTGCGTCGTGGAGGCGAGCATGCGCGCCGGCTGCCAGGCGGCGTGCTCGGCCTCGAGGAACCGCTCGAGCTCGGCGTCGTCGACCGCGATCCCCTCCTCGGCCAGCAGCGCCCGCACGAGGCCGGGGTACTCGACCTCCTCCAGCGTCCCGGGCATCCAGAGGAGCGGCAGGTACGCGTCGCGGAAGCGCGCGGTCATCGCGGGCGACGCCTCGCGGCCGATCGCGCTGAGCCCGGCCTCGTGCCCCGCGTCGAGCAGCTCGGGCTCCCACGCCCACCGCATGAGCGTGTCGCCCCAGTCGAAGAAGACAGCAGCGAGCACGGCCCGACTACGCTACCCGGGCCGTGGGACGCAGGATCCTCTGGGCGTCGCTCGCCCTCGCTCCCGCCACCATCGCGGTCGACCTCGCGGTGCACCCGAGCAAGACCGTCGTCTTCGTCCTCGCTGCGGCGTCGCTCATCCCGCTCGCGTGGCTCATCGGCGAGACGACCGAGCACGCGGCCGAGCACACGGGCCCGGGGGTCGGCGGCTTCCTCAACGCGAGCTTCGGCAACGCGCCGGAGCTGATCATCGCGCTCTTCGCGGTCGGCGACGGCCTGCCGCATGTCGTCCGCGGCTCGCTCGCGGGCAGCGTCATCTCGAACCTGCTGCTCGTGTTCGGCGTGACTCAGGCGGTCGGGCCGGAGAAGGAGATCGACCGTCGCTCGCTCGCGGCGCAGCTCGGCCTCGTCGGCGTCGCCGTCCTGCTCTTCGTGGTGCCTTCGGTCGTGGGCTACACCGGCGCACCGGAGCGGCATGCGGCCGTTCTCGTGTCGATACCCGTCTCGGTCGCGCTCCTCGTCCTCTACCTCGCCGTCACCGGCCGCAACCTCCACCGCCACCGCCGCCTCGCCCGCAACGCGCCGTCCTCCGACGCGTGGCCGCTGCCCATCGCGCTCGGCGTGCTCGCTGCCGCGACCGGCGCCACCGCAATCGTGAGCGAGCTGCTCGTGAAGTCGATCCACGGCTTCGCGTCCGCTGTCGGGGCGTCCGAGTTCTTCATCGCCGCGGTGATCGTCGCGATCGTCGGCAACGCCGCCGAGCACGGCGGCGCGATCGTCATCGCCCGCGCGGGGAAGATGAAGCTCGCGAGCGAGATCGCGATCTCGTCGAGCGCGCAGGTGGGGCTGCTCGTCGTACCGGCGGTGATGCTGCTCTCGCTCTTGTTCGCGCACGACCTGCCGCTGTCGTTCCGCTGGGAAGAGCTCGTCGCAATGGCGGGCGCCGTCGTCCTTGCCGGCGCAACGATCTGGGACGGACGGACGAAGCGCTGGGAAGGCGCCCTCCTGATCGTTGCGTACGCCGTCGTCGCTGCCGGTTTCCTGGCGGCCGGCAACCGCTAGTCTGCGGCGCGGGGTGGCTACCACGGACGCATCGGTGAGCGAAGGCGGTGCGCGCACCGGCGACGTCGTCGTCGAAGCGCGCGACCTCACGCGCCGCTACGGCGAGGGCTCGACGGCCGTCGACGCATTGCGCGGCGTCTCGCTCGACGTGAAGTCAGGCGAGCTCGTCGCCGTCATGGGCCCGTCCGGCTCGGGCAAGTCGACGCTCATGCACACGCTGGCCGGGCTCGACAAGCCGACGAGCGGCACCGTGACGATCTCCGGCACCGAGATCACGACGCTCGGCGACAACGACCTGACGAAGCTCCGGCGCCAGCACATCGGCTTCGTCTTCCAGTTCTTCAACCTCCTACCGATGCTCACGGCGGAGGAGAACGTCCTCCTCCCCCTCTCGATCGCCGGCGAGAAGGCGGACAAGGCCTGGCTCGACGAGCTGCTCGGGAAGACGGGTCTCTCGGCGCGCCGCGACCACCGGCCGTCCGAGCTCTCCGGCGGCGAGCAGCAGCGCGTCGCCATCTCGCGCGCGCTCATCACCCGGCCGACGATCCTCTTCGCCGACGAGCCGACGGGCAACCTCGACTCCAAGACCGGCGGCGAGATCCTCGACCTCGTCCGCGACTCGGTCGACGCGTACGGCCAGACGATCGTGATGGTGACGCACGAGGCGCGCGCCGCCTCGATCGCCGACCGCATCCTCTTCCTCGCCGACGGTCTCATCGTCAAGGAGCTAACGGAAGCGACCGCGGAAGACGTGCTGACCGTCATGAGCCACCTGAGCTCGTGACCCTCGTCGCGCTGAAGGGCCTTCTCGGCCGCAAGCTGCGGGCGGCACTGACGGCCATCGCGATCGTGCTCGGCGTCGCGATGATCAGCGGCACGTACGTCCTCACCGACACGATCAAGTCGGCGTTCAGCACGGTCTTCACCACCGTCTACGCGAAGACCGACGCCGTGATCAGCGCGAAAAGCGCCATCGGCGGGAACAACAACAACCAGGTCGCGTTGCCGTCGTTCCCCGAATCGCTGCTCCCGAAGGTGCGCGCGCTGCCAGGCGTCGCCGCGGCGGACGGCGGCATCGACGACACGGCCCACCTCGTCGGCAGGGACGGCAAGGTGATATCCGGCCACGGCTCGCCGGGGCTCGCGTTCAGCGTCCACCCCAAGGGCAGCCAGCGCTTCAATCCGCTCGCGCTCGTCAGCGGCACCTGGCCGGTCGGCGCGCACCAAGTCGCGATCGACGCGAACACCGCGAGCAAGAGCCACTACAAGGTGGGCGACACGATCGGCGTCATCGCCCGCGGGCCGGTCGCGAACTACAAGGTCGCGGGCATCGTCAAGATCGGCGGCGTCTCGTCGCTCGGCGGCGCGACGATGGTCATCTTCGACGTCCCGACCGCGCAGAAGGTCTTCCACAAGGAGGGGAAGCTCGACGGGATCGACATCGCCGCGAAGTCGGGGACGACGCCCGCCCAGCTCGTCAAGGAGATCGCGCCGATCCTCCCGCCCACCGCGCAGGTGCGCACCGCGCAGGCCGAGGCGAAGCAGGCGACGAAGGACACGAACGGGTTCCTGTCCATCTTCAACGACTTCCTGCTCGCGTTCGCCGGCGTCGCGCTCTTCGTCGGCAGCTTCGTCATCGCGAACACGCTCTCGATCACCATCGCGCAACGAACGCGCGAGCTGGCGACGCTCCGCACGCTCGGCGCGAACCGCCGCCAGGTGCTCCTGTCGGTGATGATCGAGGCGTTCGTCATCGGCCTGCTCGCGTCCGTGATCGGCCTCTTCGCCGGGCTCGCGCTCGCGAAGGGCCTCAACTCGCTCTTCGTCTCCTTCGGCATCGACCTGCCGCAGGCCGGCACCGTGTTCTCGACGCGGACGATCGTCGTCGCCCTCTCCGTCGGGATCGTCGTGACGCTGCTCGCTGCGTTGCGCCCCGCCATCCGGGCGACGCGCGTCCCGCCGATCTCGGCCGTGCGTGAAGGCGCCGTGCTCCCGACGTCGCGGTTCGCGCGCTTCAGCGCCCCCGTCGCCCTCCTGACGATCGGTGGCGCGGTCGCTCTCATGCTCATCGGCCTGTTCGTCGGCTCGATCTCGACGAAAGAGCGCCTGCTCGCGATCGGCATCGGTGCGGCCGTCTTCTTCCTCGGCGTGGCGATGCTCGCGAAGACGCTCGTACCGCCACTTGCCCGCGGAGGACACCCGGTTGCGACCGTGGCGATGATCCTCCTCACTGCGTTGGCGTATCCGGTGCTGTTCACGTTCTGGCTGTTGCGCTTCGGCGCGTTCGGCCGCGGGGAGAAGCCGCTGGAGCGCGTGCTCGCCTTCCTCGGCGGCGCGATCAACCTCCCAGGGCTCGCCGTCGTACTCCTGATGTTGCTGCGGCGCGCGGTGACCTCCTTTGAGCCGGAGTGGCCGATCGAGGTCCCCTCCATCGTCGCGGACGCGAGCTCGAACAACCTCGCCCGTGGCAACGCGATGCGCAACCCGCAGCGCACGGCGTCCACGGCCTCGGCGCTCATGATCGGGCTCGCGCTCGTCACGCTCGTCGCCGTCCTCGCGGCCGGCCTCAAGACGACGTTCGAGAGCGCGGTGAACTCGGTGTTCAGCGGCGACTACGCGCTGACGGCGACGGACAACTTCTCCCCCATCCCGGTCGCGCCGGCGAACGTCCTCGCGCGGGTGCCTGGCGTGTCCGTCGTCTCCGGCGTCCGCGCCGGTGAGGGCAAGGCCTTCGGGGATCGCATCGGCATCACCGGCGTGGCGCCCGACATCAGCAAGGTGATCACGGTGAAGTGGCAGCTCGGGTCGCAGGCGGTTCCCGGGCAGCTGAAGCGGAACGGCGCCTTCGTCTCGAAGGACTACGCGAAGGCGCATCATCTGCTCCCGTTCTCGGGCCTCGACGTGGAGACGCCGAGTGGGAAGACGATGCATCTCGTCGTGCGCGGGATCTTCGCGCCGCCGAAGGGCGGAGCGCCCTATGGCGACGTCACGATCTCCGCGCAGCGCTTCGACCAGGAGTTTCCGAACCCGCAGAACGTCTATGCGTTCGTCGACATCGCCGGCGGCGTCACTCCGGCGAACACCGCGAAGCTCACGAACGCGTTGAAGTCCTTTCCGGATGCGAAGATCGCGACGGAGAGCGAGTTCAAGAAGAACCAGGAGCAGGGGATCAACACGCTCCTGAACCTGCTCTACGTGCTGCTGTCGCTCTCGATCGTCATCAGCCTGTTCGGGATCGTGAACACACTCGTGCTGACGGTGTTCGAGCGGACGCGCGAGCTGGGCATGCTGCGCGCCGTCGGCATGACCCGCCGTCAGATCCGGCGGATGATCCGGCACGAGAGCATCATCACCGCGCTCATCGGCGCCGCCCTCGGGATCCCGGTCGGGATCGTGCTCGCGGTCATGGTCGGCCGGGCGATCAAGTACCCGGCCTTCACGGTCCCGGTCGGCACGCTCGTCACGTTCATCGTCGCGGCGATCGTCGCCGGCATCGTGGCCGCGATCTTCCCGGCGCGCCGCGCGGGGCGCCTGAACGTGCTCGAAGCGCTGCAGTACGAGTAACCGCTACAACCGCTGCGGCATTCGCTGCATGCGCCGTGCCTGGTCGTCGACGCGCCAGGTGACCTCGGAGTGGACGTCGACCACGCCGGGGACCCGCCGGGCGTACGCGGAGACGAGCTCGGCCTGCGTGCGGTTCTCGACCGTCCCCGCCAGCTCGACCACGCCGTCCACGACGGAAACGTGGACGTCTGCCGGGGAGACCCAGAGCGTATGCAGGAGCACGTCTTCGTTCAGCTCGAGCTCGATCTCGGCGTCCGTGCGGTGGAACGCGCGGACGAGGTCGGCCCGGCTGACGATGCCCACGAGGCGGCCGTCCCGGACGACGGGAAGGCGGTTAATGCCCCGCATGGTCATCACGCGCGCGGCGTCGAAGACGGACGCGTCGGGTGCGATCGTCACGGGCGGGGCGGTCATCGCCTCGGCGGCAGTCCGGGCGAGGAGACGCGCGCCTTCGGCGTCCGCCTTCTCGAACAGCCAGCCGAGCAGCCCGCCCGGCTCGGGGACGAATCCCTGCTCCTTGCGCAGGATGTCGGCCTCAGTGACGACGCCCAGGACGGTTCCGTCGGCGTCGCACACGGGCACGCCGGAGATCCGTTGGGCGGTCAGCATCCGCGCGACGTCCTTGAGCGACGTGTCGGCGGTCACGGTTGCCACGGTGGTGGTCATGATCTCTTCGATCTTCATGGGGACAGCGTCGCTGCAGGGATCCTGAGAGGCATCAGTTCCGGCGCCGATCCGCGCCACGGCCAACTACCGACGCCGCGGCTACCGTGGCCGGGTGGATCTCGACCTCCTGGAGACGACCCTCTCCGAGCTGCGCCAGCCCGCCTACCGCACCGACCAGGTCTGGGCGTGGGCAGCCGGCGGGGCGGCCGGCTACGACGCCATGACGAACCTGCCGCGCGCGCTGCGCGAGCAGCTCGCGGGCGCCGTCCCGTTCTCGACGCTGTCCGTCGAGGTCGAGCGGGAGGCGCGCGACGGCACGGTCAAGGTGCTCTTCCGCACGGGGGACGGGCACCCGGTGGAGGCCGTCCTCATGCGCTACCGCGACGGTCGCCGCTCGCTGTGCCTCTCCTCCCAGTCGGGCTGTCCGCTCACGTGCACGTTCTGCGCGACCGGGCAGATGGCGTTCGGCCGGAACCTCACGGCGTCGGAGATCCTCGACCAGGCGCTCCACTTCCGCCGGATCGGGCCGGTCGACCACGCCGTCTTCATGGGCATGGGCGAGCCGATGCTCAACCTCGACGAGGTGCGGGCGGCGGCACGGCGGCTGCCGGACGTGGGCATCACGCACCGCCGGACGACGGTCTCCACCGTCGGCTGGCTGCCGGGGCTGCGCCGCTTCGTCGACGAGGTCGACGAGCCGATCCGCCTCGCGCTCTCGCTTCACGCAGCCGACGACGACCTGCGCTCGCGGATCATGCCGGTGAACCGTCGCTATCCCGTGCGCGACGTCGTCGCCGAGTGCCGCCGCTACGTCGCGCTGCGGCGCCGGCGCGTCTACATCGAGTACGTCATGCTCGCCGGCATCAACGACTCGCGCGAGCAGGCGCGCGCGCTCGCGGCGCTGCTCGGCGGTGACGACTTCAAGGTGAACCTCATCCCGTACAACCCGACCGGCTCCGTGTACACGGGATCGGATCGCGACCATGTCGCGCGGTTCAAGGCCGAGCTCGAGCGCGCGCACGTGCCGGTGACGGTGCGGCTCACGCGCGGCCGCGACATCGAAGCAGCGTGCGGGCAGCTCGCGTCGACGCCGAGGCGGAAGGCGGTGGCCACGCGGTGACCGATCTGCTGGAAGCGCCGTCGCCGGCCGTGCTGACGACGTACCGGAAGGACGGGACCGCACTCGCGAGCCCGGTCTGGTTCCGCCACCACGACGCCGCGTTCGAGGTCGTCATCGCCGAGGGCGACGTCAAGCTCCGTCATCTGGCACGCGACCCGCGCTGCTCGCTCGTCGTCTTCGAGGTCGCACCGCCGTTCCGCGGCGTCGAGGTGCGCGGCGAAGCCGAGATCGTCGAGTGCGACGTGAGCGAGATCCGCGCCGACATCGCCGGCCGCTATCTCGGCGCCGAGCGCGGTCGCCGCTTCGCGACGGAACGGACGACACCGGGCGTGCTGCTCCGCCTGCGCGGCGACCGGCGCGAGTGGGACCTGTCCGCGATCCTTCCGCGCGCCTAGACCGGCTCGAACAACCGGTCGCGGTGCAGCCAGGCGTGGAAGAACGCCGCACCGAGCAGAAGCGCATCGCCGCCACCGATGGCGACGTCGGCGACGTTGAACGCAATCCCGCCGCGGACGAGCGGGTTCGGCACGCCGTCGCGCCACGCGAGGCCGGCGACGAGCGTCGACGCGGCACCGCCGGCCGCGATCCCGGCGCCGAGCGCCATCCCGAGCGAGCGGGCGCGCGGCGCGAGCAGCAGGAGCGCAGCGGCGAGCAGCCCCGCACCCGCGAGCGTGACGGGCGAGCGCTCGTGCGAGAGCCGGCTCGGCGCGAGCAGATCGTCGAGGAGCGTGGCCGCGACGACCGCAACGGCCGCCGCGAGCGCAACGCGCGTCACGTCTTCGCCGGCACCGTCGCGTCGTCGAATGCGTACTTGACGACGGGGTTCTTCGCCGCGCGCACCTCGTCGAGCCGGCGCACGGGCCGGTCGTGCGGCGCCTCCTTCAGGATCGAGACGTCCTCGGCCGCCTCGCGCGCGATCGCGAGCATCGCGTCGCAGAACGCGTCGAGCGTCTCCTTCGTCTCCGTCTCAGTCGGATCGATCATCAG
>Ga0265338_10009033_pt1 | contig 11988 bp, 25 predicted proteins | sample 42126metaG_FD_193579 | JGI IMG/M metagenome (GOLD analysis project Ga0265338, IMG submission 193579) | Rhizosphere microbial communities from Carex aquatilis grown in University of Washington, Seatle, WA, United States - 4-21-26 metaG | ecosystem: Host-associated > Plants > Roots > Rhizosphere... | reverse complement strand
CGCAGCAGGATTTAAAAGTTGTACCTTAAAGGGCTATCAAATTTACAGAAATGCTCAATTACTCATTCTCTGACAATTTCCAAATATCGTCTATAGACTCGGCACCAGGATCATTTTTATCTTTCTTACTCATTTCTAATGTTTTTAAAGCAATTTCTTCCATCTCTTCTTTTTGTTTCTGATACCATTCTGGTGTACCCAAATAGATCTTCTGGGGGGCAGGTTCAGATAGAAAATGTAAACTTTCTCTATAGGCATAAAGCACAGCATCTGTAATATCTGAGTGAAAACGATCTGACACCACAATCTTATCATTAGTGGATTTTTCTTTGTCCTTTTCAACAAGCATGCTATCATTAGCAAAAAGGCCTGTTTCTTTAGCAAAGAATTTTTGGGTGCGAAGAGCGTCATTTAAAAGAGCTATGTATTCAAATTTTCTGGATTTTTCTGCAGCTTTAATAGGCAAATTAAAGCGCCTGTTTAATTCCAAGTTGATCTTTTTACCTAGCGCGCCCGCATCAATAACAATTGAATGGGGTTCATATTTCTTTATGGCATCACCAATCATCACTGCAAGTTCTGTAATACCTTGCTTGGTTCGTGCTATTTCCTCAACCAGGTATACGCCTGGGATATGATCATGATAAGCGAGAACAGCGAGAGCATCAGCATCATCAGTACCCATATCGCACCCGATAACATAATGCCACTGACCGTGACCACTAATAGTGGGAAGATCTTCATAGGAATTTTTATCCTTGTCATACCTAAAAATAAGGGAATTTGAGTCTGTGACCCAGCGGCCAAAACACTCCCTTTGAATTGAGGGGTCATCCATTGAGACACCCTTTCGCTTAAGATCGCGCTCTATAAGTTGCATGGGTGTTTTGCCCGACTTTTTCAAAAGCCAAGGATTTTGTAACATAGTCCAAGAATGATGCGCCCATTGATCACCATGACAAATCTGATGAAAATACCCTGTCGGTATTGGTGGGGGTGTACCTATGACACGAAGTCTGCCATTATAGTCATACAAGGCTTTTGAAATAACATCATCTATGAGTTCTTGTAAAAAAGATGGGAAAGATTGGGCTTCATCAATATAACAAAGCACGATAGGAAGACCCCGGAATTTTTCAATTTCTGCCTTATTCTTGGCACCGGAGCAATAGATTATGGACCCATTAGGATATGTTATAGATAAATCGGCTATATTTGGGACACCGCCAAGTTGATATTTTCTATTTAAATCTAGTAATTCCGGCCAAATAATACGTTTAGCTGAGGCGCGCGACAAGGTTATGTATAGAAGCACTGTTCCGGCTCGTTTTTGAGCGGTGTCAGTAAGATCCGCAGCGCATCCAATTGTCTTGCCTGAACGACGTGAACAGCATGCAGTAGCAAAATCAGCTGGGTCCTCTATAAAGGCCAATTGCTCTTTAAAACAATGCTCTTTTATGTCAAATAGGGGCGCAGCTAAGCGAGTATTTAATTCTTCTAATAGGGCAGCATCGTGAGATTTGTTTTTGCGGATTGCCATACACCCATGTGGAATTCATGGGTTAATAGGGAAATGAGTCTTTATAGTGAAATTCAGGATAGATGCCATCTTGTTTTTCAGTCCAGTAAATACGAACAGGTCTTAACTTTGCCCAGCCATAGCGAAGATAGGATCTTCCGCCATCCACCATTGTTTTATTTGTACACCCACAGAGTTTGTAATTATGCACATGAAAAGAAAATAGGCGTTTTTTGCATTTCGGGCATTTAACACCATAGATTCGTTTAGTGGGTTTTTTCACTGGCCGATACCCTAAGTGCTGCTTCACAAATAGCCAATGAAATGGTAGCCGCTCTAACTTGATAAGTTTTGCGCTTAATATCTTGAAGGGTGCATATAACTCCATCATGCACCGAATCAAGCCGCCAAAAGAATCCTTTCTTATGTAGTACCTCAAGTACTCGCGTAGCAAAACCTGTATCTGTAGAATATGGGTGCAATTCATTTCCCATTAAATCTTCGGCAATTTTGTGATCTAATTCATCTGGCGTCATTTACGGGGCACCACGGGACGAGGACGGCCAGGGGTAAGACAATCATAGCTACGAATATTGGAAAGTGGGATTACCTTATTAGTCTTTTTACCAACAATCCGCAAACAATCACCTTCTCTAGTAATTGTAACTTTCATGGAATCAGCATTAACAAATCCCACTACCATGCCTTCAATATTTTGAGCATCCCGTAATTGTGCAGCTAAGATTTCTTCCGCACCATTTTCTTTTATTTCGGGTGTCGAGGATTTAGTTTCGTTACTTACTGGTGCATCAGCATCCGGTGTAGTTACTGGGACTTCGGGAGAATTCTTTCGTTTAAACAGCTCCACAAATTACTCCTTGGACACGTCGGTCCATTTCAAGTTCGATTTTTTTAAGATTAGATAAAGCTATAAATTTTTCTACTTCTGCTGCCTGCTTAAGTTCTAATTGGCGAGTAATTTCAGACTGTACTTCTGAATTAGTCGTTATCATTTGCACAATTTTTAATTCGCACTCAGACATCCACAAAGTAAGTTCACCATAGCGTTTTGTTACTTCGTACATCCTGGTAGCTAATTCACCATTACTGAGGTCCAGCAGCGTTTCCATTTGCTTCTCCAGTAGGTGCAGCAGGAGCAGTCTTTGGTAAGGCACCAGCTTCTTGGTCAATTTCATAGCATCTGTTCTGAAGACGCTGTATTTCAGACTTCAAAAAGGCAATTTTAACTTCTCTATCGCCAATATTTGCACAAAGATCGCGGTATTCGGCATTGATATCTGCCAATGTTCTAGGGGCAACTTTTTCAGCTTCTTTTTCCATGTTTTCTCCTATATTAAATATGGATTGTAAGTAAAATTAGCGAGTTTTTCAAGTTCTAAATTTTCAGTTAAATGTGTAAATTGGCATGCACCAGTTTCAAAAAGGAGTGCCTTTGCAATTCCCATACCTCTAAAAGCCTTTTTCACATATATGAAATGAATAAGTGGGGCATCTTCAAAAAGTTCTAGGCATGAAAATCCCAAAATAATATCGGGTTCTCCAATGGGATGTGCAATTCTAACCTGCGCACCTCTACCTATAATGCGCTCTATAACTTTATGGTGCCATTTATAATACACTGCATTAGAAACTTTTTTGGCAAACTGAGATGAATGCCTATAATTTCTAAGCCAGCATGAAAATATAAAATTTAGGTCTTCCGGTTTTGCTAAACGTACTTCGATTTCTTTATTTGACATAACTTCCTATTTAGAATTAAAGGTGTCGGCGTCCGAAATGCCTTTACCATTATTGCTGCCAATTTGATTAAATGTTTCTTCCATTATTTCTTCCTCGCCAACCCAGATAGCTTACGTAAATTTGCCAGGGTGCTATCGGCCCTATAGAGGGTAATCTTTAAAAGCTTGGATATGCGCACGGCTCCCATGCCTTGACAATGAAGCGCCCAGATCTGCCTTTCTTGCTCAATAAATCCTTTATGATTTGCCAGAAACTCTTCCGCTTTTTTGTAGTACTCTTCCCGGCTTTCTTTGTTGCTGAGCGCATAAGAAATGGTGCGAGGATCGACTTCGGCTTTGAGACTTCCGTCATTATTTTCAATATCATTGAAACCTTCTTTCTTAAGTTTCTTATACCAGCGGGTTTTTAGCGTTTTGTAGTTTTCCACACATTGGATTTATTTGCCACATAGGGCCTAGGGTTAATAATCGGTGCGCTTGCTTCTTTTAAAATAGTATCAAGTCCTGCGGTCTTTGTCAACTTAATTGTGGTAATATTTGCACCGATTTTATACCATTCTAAATGTCCAATGGTTACAAGGTTTTGCAGCAATTCCTCCAATTCTATTGGTGCAGCAAGTTCTTGCAATTGCTTTGTTTTAAGGCGCTTACGACGAAGAATCATCTTTTTTACCATAAATAATGGGTACTGGAAAATATTGTCCTGGGATTTCTAAAGGTTTTGCCAGTTTTAAAAAAGGATTTTCCGCATATATAAGGAATTTAAACATTTCGTCAGCAGCTCTAATCTTAGCTTCTGGCTTCCAACTTTCTATCCGTTTTTCGGCGCTTAAAATAAATTCTGGAGCAAGTTTATCTTTGTATTTATGTAAAAGAGTAATTAAAACCTGTTGTTTGGGAAGATATTGATAGTCATAAAGTTCTTTTAAAGCATTTCCTAGATCTACTTTCGATGGATAGTCTAATAGTTCATAGATAATACGTCTTTGGCGAATGCGTTCTTCCCGCCAATGTACGATCCATTGAAATTTGGTCATTTTCCAGACTTCTCACGCGCAGCTTTGGCCAACTCTTCAGCCTTGGCAGCAAGTTCAGCGGTGCTCATCTTAGCAAGGCGCTTCTTTTCTTGTGCTTCTTGCTCGTCTTCATCCTTAACAAACTTCAAAAGACTATCAGAGTATCGCACCAAGCAAAGGGCTTCGTCGGCCTCAAGTTTGCGCGACTTTCCAGCCTCTTCGATGTAATCAAGGTCTTTTGCCATGAGATGCAATGCTTGTTGCATCAGTTCGCGGGGATCTGCGGGTTGTTTTTTGTAGCTCATTTTTGACTCTCCTCACTTCTATAAGCACTTCTTATAGTTTTATGATCATTAGCATCCAACATTCCGGTAATTCCGGATAGTTCGGTTATAGCCTCATCAATATTCCAGCCATTGCGGCACAAATCTGCACTGGCCTTAAAAAGGGTGTCATTCCAGTTCGCTTCTACACCAAAACGAAGAAAATTGCGTGTAGATGGAAACAAGGCGCTAAGATCTTTTGGTGCATATTTTCGGCGCGGAACAGTTTCCCATTCACTAGCTTCAATAGGCGGCACATCTCTTGATACTAGCCATGTTTCAAGTAATTGATTTGGGATGCGATATCTGACTATTTTAGTTTGTTGCAATTGTTTTGTATCCATTCGAGTAGAATCAGGAAATCTGCTAAATCGACTAGGATTTTTACATGTAATGTCAACTAGCGTTATTCCAACAGCTTTATACACGCGTTTAACAAGCTTATCATATTCCGTGCGTGTTTCGCAGGGAGTTTCAAGTGAGATTATCCAGTGATAGCTCTTAGAGCCACTAAACACACACGTAGAAAAAGGTAGGCCAATTTGTTCCATATGTGCAGCTTGTTCATGCAGAGGATTTTTATCCATTTCAATCAAAATGTTACGAAATTTAGTGACATTTATATCTGCACGCCTAGGGATTTTGGCGCTATGCCATTCTTCCACAGGCATTCTATCTTCTGTAGCTAATGGATTAATGGAGAAAAATTGCCAATTATCAGCATCAAAGTCACATATCGGAAATACTTCAGTATCTTTAGGTGTAGATGCAAAGCATGTCCAATCATTTTCATCAAATAAAAGCTTTAATACTGGGTGCGCTTCGCCGCGTTTTAAATCCATTATTTAGTACTCACTGCCAAAGGATCGCCAATAAGAGATTTGCGGTGTATAGATGATTCTTCATTTATCATATAAAACCGCGCGGTTTTGTTTCCCACACGTCTTTGGTGTCCTGGAATACCCTTGTTAATGAACTTTCGCCCAAACCAGTTACTATTTAAAGGCTTCATACCATTAGCCTCGGCCCAAAGTACATATATGTCATACACCGTATTACATGCAATTTCGCGCGTTTTTCCATCGATGTTTATGTTGTGGTGCTCAACAAAAGTAGCAATTTCATCTGGCATAACTAATGCTTCTTGGTCCTTAGCAATTTCCTGTAAATATGGCTCTAAATATCCCCGCGCCAAGTTTTCATCAATACCCCGATAAAGAGCAAGATAATCAATGGCACAGATACCAAGCCAATCCATCTTTTGTAAAGTTGTAATTTCATAAAAACGTCGTGCGCCCGTTGGATCATATATAATCTCTGAAACTGGCCTATTGGTTGCACCTATAAGGCTAACATTCTGCTTAATTTTATATACCTTGTTTTTACCCAATTTTCTAGAGTCATTGTGGGTAGCAGTGATCTGATTCTTAAGCACCTCAACTTCAGTTTTTTGGGCGCCAGCGAGTTCATCTAAAAAAGCTATATAATTATTGTTAAGTGCAAACTGAAAGCGCGAGTCTACAATTTCAGACACTCTCATCTCTAAAGTCATATTTCCAAGTGGTTCTATAAGCTTTTTAATGGCGTAGGTCTTACCACTACCTTGTGGTCCATAAAGAATGGGCATTATATGCCAAACTACTTCTTTATCCAGCATTTTACGCTTAACCATCCATAGAAAATGTGCCAAGACTGCGACTATCCTAGCTTCGCAATTACCTGTAGAGGCAGTCACAAATTGCTCTAAAGGCGCCAAATTTGGGCCGGTGCACGCTAATTTTGCCACAATTTCTTGACGACGTCGGTGCATTTCAAGTGATATAACTTCGTTTAGTGCCATTTGAAGTTCGCCTTGTTTATACACCTTAGATTTAACTTCTTTATCTGCAACTCTATTATGGGCGCTAGCATCTTCGAGATAATCTAAAAAGAGCGTGTCAAAAAGATCCGACATATCACGTTTATCAGCAGAATTTAAATTGCCGCGTTCATCTATGGTAATTTTCTTTTTATGTAACCAATAATCGACGTAAGGACGGGGGTCGAATTTCATGTTAAAGCACCAGTGTTATTTGTGTAATAGTACTAAAAGGGCCGTCTCAACTGAAATAACTAATATTCCGCCTAAAGCAATGGGTTTCCAAATTGCTTCTGTGCTTAGTTCTTTCTGTTGTTCTGCAAACCTGCTATCTTGATCTGCAATAATCTGTTTTTGTATGTTGTTAACCTTGATTTCAGCATTTAATGCATCATTGCACTGCTGAAGCACCGAATTACAATCAGGAGGCGCTGCCATCAGTGGGAGGCTTGTTATTAGCATTAAACTCAGCAAGAGATTTTTGATATGCTGCAACTTTAGCATCTGCATCCTTCTGGGCCTTCGCAGCCGCATCTTTGTTTTCGTTTATCTTTACTGTCAGATCTATAATTTTGGCATCTTGTTTGGCAGTTTTGGAAGCAGTTAAAAATCCAACAATGCCAAAAACTAATGCTACTACAGCAAAAAGTATAGCAGAACTCATTTCTTTTTACCAGAACTTTTTTTAGGTGCCGACTTTTTTCCTGCACTTTCATAGGCACTGTGCAAAGCTGCGGCAACGGCTTGAATCCGGGAATGGCCTGCTGCAACCATTTCACGAACATTATGACTTATGGTTTTTGGTGACTTTCCCTTTTTTAATGGCATCTTTTGCTCCTAAGGTTATAATATGTTCCAAATAAAATTCAATGGCATCAGCAATAAAAGCTGTGCCAAATTTTATACTGCTTTCATCATCAAGTTCTAATAATAGTGTGGGTTTAGCTATGGTTCCCTCAAAAAAGATTCCACCAATAGCCGTAGTATTTTCACGTTCCAATCGTTTGGTATAAATCACGCTAAAAACCAAGCCTTGTGTATCAAATCTAGGTGTAACCACGTAGTTGTATTAATCTCGCCACCACCTGGATACACCGTACTTTCTTTAATAAGTTTTTTCGCCTCGTCTACACGAACTTTAATGGGGATAAAATCCGTTGCGGCACCAACTAAGTGAACCGAATGTGGTGCACCGCCAACTGCTTTGTTATGTTCCGGTGTTCGTAACCAAGAAGTAATTCTAAACGGCCCAATAAGGTCCCAAACAGATTCTAAAGCTTTTGCTTGCGCTATAATAAGATTTTCTTGCTCTTGTGTAGGTATAGCAAACTTTCCCGTATTACCTTGTGCCAAAGCTTCCCGCCACGTAAATCTGGTGCCCTCGATAGCGCTATCCATGCTAAAGAGCTTAGGGTTATCTTTTTTTTCGACAGGAATTGGAACTACCTGTAATTTAGGTAAAGGTTTTGGGAAAAAGAAATCAAATATTTTTTCAAGTAGTTCAAATAGTTTCTTTATCATAATTCACTCAAAAAGTCTTTAAGATCTTCCAATGTGACAAAATACGAACTGCCATACTGATTGCCAGCAAAGTTTACGGCAACAACACTACCATAAATATTTACAATGGGACTACCACTAGATCCAGGTGCAGTTGGTACACTGCTGGAATAGGCATTTACAGTTCTGACACAAATATTATTAATACCTAGTAATGCGTACATAGTTTTAGACGTGTCAATGAGTTCATAAGTTGGGCCGTCACAGTCACTAGGTGGTACATTTTCTCCGACTACAACTTGTACAAACATGGTACCTGAAATTTCACCCGATGTTACACGCTTTGGTTCCAGAAGAGGGTGCCCTATGGCATACACCGTTTCTCCGATTGAAACACTACTTGCAACATGTGCAGCAAGACCTAAAGATTTACGGGATTCGAGTGCACATAGATCCGAAAAAATGTATTTTTTAACTACATTAACTTGAAATTGCTCATTTTTTTCTGTAGCAACTAACTGACCATTTTCAGCTAATCCGCACACATGTGCATTTGTAATGATATACTTTTTCCCACTCGCGCCTTTCATGACAAAACCTGTGGCGCCAGAATTTCCAGCTGCATTTGTCAGTTTTACGACAGTGGGCCCCAGTAGTCGTATATAACCGTTATGTAGATTTGTTAAAATGGAAGTGCCAAAAACCACAGCTATGAGAAGCGCGGCACCTAGGGAAAGACCAATTGCATAGTCTTTTAAGAATGTCAAAGTTTTTTTCATCTTATTTCCTTTATAAGAAGGGCCAAGATCCTTAGCCCGGGTTTCATCCATGTATTCAATGGGTTACATCCGAGGATTTACCCACTTTAGTCATCATCCATTCTTGGTCGCCGATGTACATGCCTCGAAGTTTGCCCGACTTATCTTGTACTGCAGCAGCGCTGAAGTCTAAAAGATAGGCCAGTTCGATAATTTGTTGTAATACGCTAGCAATTTCATCATCGGTCACTTTATAATTCTACTTTATTAAGTTAATAATGTCAACTTAAAAGTTAATAAATCTTGGGCCGTTTTCATCAATGAGACCCATACCCAAGGTCCATTTGGAAATCTTAACTGGTTGATATCGCAAAGGTTCTGCAGTTTCATCTGCAAGATAACCTACATTAAGTTCCCAAATAACTTTTCCTTCGTGTTGTTCGTACACCACGCCTCCGGTGTGAGAATGTCCCACAACACATGATTGGCCAAAACGCTTTTTATGATCGCCCAATTTAGAGAGGAACCCGTGATGAAAAGCGATATCGCCAATTTTGAGCACATCTCTATCATCACTAATAGTTTGTACACCTTTAAACTTGTACAGTTCCAGGACAGACTGTTCTACAAGATCTTGGGCTTCAGGTAATCGCTCTTGGGCACGCTTAATTAGGCGCATATCATGGTTACCCAAAATTTGGTAGCACTTTGCACCCGTCTTTACACATTCCTGCCATAGTTTGGTGGCCAATGCCCTAGCCGCAGTAATTTCGGCCTCGGGCATAAGAATATTGCGGCGTGTAAATCTTGAAAAAGAATACTGATCATATAGGTCACCAATCTGAACTATATGAGTAGGCTTCAGTTTCTTTAGTGTTTTCAAGGCACGTACAAGAGCCTTTTCATTATGGAAAGGAAAATGTATGTCACCTAAAATTACGATTTTATTTTTCATCTGCTGTACCAATTGCAAGGCGCTCTATAGGACCAATATCTTTTATATGTTTAGATAATTCTCTTTCTTCTCTAGACACTTTAACTCGATTGTCAACTAACTGTCTAGCTGCAGATACTACACTATGCACCATTTCTTTGCCTGCTTTTTTATCCATTGCCAAATGAAGTACTTCCCATAGTTTATTTTGGATGGCATCATTAGTCACTGGAGGTAATTCAATTTTCTTCTTCATTTTCTTATCTCCTTTTCTATTCTATTCATAAGTTGTTTAATTTCAGCATCTTCGCCATATATTCTTTTATAACGGGCCTTGCTCCAAAGTAGATTGCGGTGTTCTCTATGTTTTTCATTATATATTCTTTTGCGTATACGTATTTTGTCTATATTTTCTTTGTTCCACACTTTTTGCCGCGCCAAAATTTTAGTGCGATTTCTTTTATATGATAGTCGATTACCTAAATTAACTTTTGCCCTATTTTTACGATTCCATGCTTTTGCAACTATGTTTTTACATATTTTACAGCGCTTACCACTTGGATGTTTATAAAATTGTGTTTCTCCATGAAGTCTACAAATGGCTACTACTGTCACCTAAATCGCTCCAAATAAGTCTTCAAATACTGTATCGAGTCGAGCACATCAGGAAAAGTCCTGTGCACCGTAACTTCCCGACCCTTAGGTAATATTATATCATGATACATGGAAATACCAAGCATAAAAGATGAAACATCTATGATTCTGTAATGAAACTTGCTACTAACCTTAGGAAGGTGTTCCTTAATGAATCTAGCGTCAAAATGCACCGAACTACCGCACATTGCGGGTCTGGAGACAGGAAAATGCTTCCTAAGTAAGCGAATCATCTTATCTTCTACTTCTTCGAGTGTTGTGGTGCTTTTGGTGCACTCCTCTAATAGGTTTGAGTCGGTGTGAGTCTTTAGGCACCACTCATCCATAGACAACGCCTTAATGTCCTGCTTTATCACGGCTGAAAAATCTTCGATTCTGTTTAACTTATTGTCAGTTATAATGCACGTGATTTCAAGAAGTTTATCTTTCTTTTCATCAAGGCCACTAGTTTCAAGGTCTATAAAACAAAATTTGTTCATGAGGGATCTTTCAGAAATATGCGTGCTGGAAATACTTCTTGCACCTCAAGATCATCGACGAGAAGGGTAGGTTTAGTCTCAACAGAATTTACATATCTTTCTAAATTCAATGCTTTAACTACAGTTTCAGCCCATTGCCATCCTGCCGCAGACCATACCTTCACAAAAAAGCCGCGCCCATGATGGGCCTTAAGTAATTCGATGTTGCGGGTGTGAGAAGTATATTCTTTTCCTATTTGGTTGTTGGGATTAGTAATAAAGATGCCCCCATTACTATTTTCTGACACCAGGGTCCCGTCAACATCATAGCAAACTACATTTTCAGCCATTTGCACTCTCATTTGGAATCTTTCTGCTGAACACCTTTGATCCAGCGGTCATCAAGGTCAGCTCGGTGTCTTCTCATCCAGGATAGAAATGCCAAGTTACACATAGCATGATCAATATGGCAAAGACCACTCTCAGGGTCAAGATCTTCGCCGCCGTTAAAAGCTGATAGGTGTCTAAAAGCTGCAGCAATAAGTCTACTATAATTAATGCCATTAGCCCAATTGCCTGCAGTGTACTTATTGGCTCCAAACGCTAACACCTTTCCAAGTTCTTCTAAAGCTTCATGAGGTATGAGATCGAGGCGAGATTTACCTGCGTCGTATTTTACGCCGACAGCTTCTTTGTATGTAAAGATCTTTCCTTGATTAGGAAGAGCGACTGTTTTGGGCGACATGATTTCTTTAGCCGTTTCAATAGTTTCTTCAGCTAATTTTTGCATTTCATTTATCGATTCAGGACTGTACACATTGCACCCGCCGCATTTTTTGTTCATTTGTAACCTTTCTTAATCTTTAATTGTAACCACAGTTTCAGGAAAATTCAAGCGCGCAAATTCACCATAAAAAGCAAGCATGACTTTGTCCATAACCTGAGCAGCTTCAAGCTCACTCCTAAATAAACGAGTAGCACGAAACTCTATCTTCCATCGCTTTGAACGCTTATCAAATGATACCCACTTATATTTTGAAGAAGTATTTAACTGTTTCCTAGAATTTACAATATTTTGTCCCATCGTGCAAAAACGTAAGTTTTCTTTTCTATTATCTAGTTTATTTCCATTAATGTGATCCACATATACGCCTTTAGGTGCCTTTATTATTAAACGATGTAATAAGGCAGTTCTATCTGACTTCCCA
>Ga0265338_10009032_pt1 | contig 11989 bp, 8 predicted proteins | sample 42126metaG_FD_193579 | JGI IMG/M metagenome (GOLD analysis project Ga0265338, IMG submission 193579) | Rhizosphere microbial communities from Carex aquatilis grown in University of Washington, Seatle, WA, United States - 4-21-26 metaG | ecosystem: Host-associated > Plants > Roots > Rhizosphere >... | reverse complement strand
CCGACATGAGGTGACCTTTGACCCCAACCAGATCCAGCAGGTCGTGGCCTGGCGTAAGGCCCAACCTGAGAAGACCCTCTTGTTGGCGCCCGCGGGGGTGGCGATCAACTGCCCCGAATGCCGCAAGCGGATGTCCAAGGCTTTCCACGGCATGTTGACCCGGGTGGTGATCGACCGTTGCCCCTACGACGGGACGGTCTGGCTCGACGGGGGTGAACTTGAGGCGATCCAGATCCTGGTGGAGCAGTCGTCCCAGGGGGTTTCCCTGACGAATATCCATTTGGATAGTTGAATTAAGAGACTGCATCAAAATCCGCAAAAACCCTTTGGCGGCGTCGACCCCGCCTGATAACCTTGGTGCGTTATGCAAATCGCCCTCCTCCGCCTCGACCGGATCGGTGACTTCGTCCTGGGCATCCCGGCCTACCGGGCCCTCCGGAAGAAATACCCCGACGCGCGCATCACGGTGCTGGTCCCCTCGGACATCGGCAACCTAGCCGAGGCTTGCCCCTATTTCGACGAGGTGGTCCTGTTCGACGCCCATTGGCTCATGCCCGGTTACCCCGCGATCGCCCGCTGGGCCTCCGCCCTCAAGCTGGTCCGGTACCTGCGCTCCCGCAAATTCGACCAGGTCCTGGACTTCCGCTATCAAAGCCAAATGGACCCCCTGGTCACCGCCCTATCGGGCGCCGCGGTCCGGGCCGGTTTCGCCCTCGGCATCGGGAAGGCTGGGCTCACGCATTCAGCTCCGTTGCCGGATGTCGGCACCCACCAGGTCGAACGGAACCTCCTTTTGCTGGACACCCTCGGCATCCCCCGGGACGGCGACCACCTTGAGATGTGGGTTTCGGAACGGGACCGCAAGACCGCCTTGGCCCACCTCCCCAAACAGGAAAGCCTGCCCAACGTGCCCCGCGTCGCTGTGCACGTAGGCGCCGCCACGCCCTCCAAGAAGTGGAACGAGGACGCCTTCACGTCGCTCCTCCACGAACTGCACGCCACGACCCAGGCGGACCTGGTCCTTTTGGGTTCCGCGGCGGACACGTCCTTCGCCCACGAGATCCTCGACGACCTCAAGGCCCCCGTGGTGAACCTATCGGGAAAGCTGTCGTTGAGGGAGATGGCGGCGGTGCTCCGGGAATGCCGCCTCTTCATCGGCTGCGACACGGGACCCGCCCACCTCGCGGCGGCCTGCGGCATCCCGGTGGTGAGCCTGTTCTCGGCGGCCAACGAACCGGAGGTCTGGGCCCCGAGGGGGAGCCAGGTGCGGGTGATCACGAAGAAGCCCGAGTGCGCGCCCTGCCGGTCGCACCAATGCCTGCGCAAGGATGGGTATTTCTGCATGGATGAGATCAGCGTGGAGGAAGTGCTCGAGGCCGCGGGGGAACTGCTGGTATAGATATCAATATTGTGGGTTATGGTTTCATTCGCTGGTTTCAAGTTAGAATGTTGTCTGATCTTCCTAAAGAATGGCTTTATTCATTGTGTTTAAAAACCGTTGTAATTTTAAGTTTGCCTAAATCGATGGACCAACAGATTATTCTATGTAGGGTTTGTCCTCTTTGAACACAGAGTTTAACTCGATAATTTTGTAGGTCCCAACGAACTTTTTCTGGTTCGTGGCTGTTTTCATAAAAGTTCTGGAAACTAATTGTGGTTTTATGAATTGTGTGGAATTAATGTAATGTTGATGGCAGTTAAAACTTTAACTCTAAGTTAGTGAGCGACACCATGAGCTACAAAGAGCTGAATTTTAAAGTCCCGATTCAAAGCAAGGATTATGACGAGTGCTCGAATTATGTTGTAGAAGCAATTGGCGCAATAATGACCAGATCAATTGAAGACGGGAATAATAAGATTGTTATAAACACAAATCTAAAGTTGGGTTTGCCAATGGAGAATATTAATAAAATTGCTGGCCCTTTTGTTGAGGCGTGGGCCGTTGAAACATTTCAGAGAGTTTTGGAAGATAGCAAGAATAGATATTTGCTTATTAATGTTGAGGCTAAAGAGCGCTTATATATGGCGGATGTTATTCTTCAATTTAAAAGGGAACGCAAATCCCCTTCGGCAATAACTGCAGAAGTTGATGTGAAAGCAACGGCGGAAGATATTCCTTCGAGCGGTCTTTCTCCGAATATAACTTCATTTAAAAGAATCCGAACTGCTTATGTGGCAGATCCGGATTATATATTTGTTATTTTGTCTTTAAAACATAAGGTTTATTCCACCAAGAATAAGGAGACGGGTTTGTTCGACGGTGTTATGGAGGTTGTATCTCAAAACACGTATGATTTGAAATATTTATCGGCAACTGATATTAGTTATAACCCGGCATTGGGTAGCGGACAGCTGCAGGTCCGCGACATTCATTACGTCACAATAACTAAAAGAACAACTTGGGAGTTTTGCCGATTGCTGGATAAGAAATTTATTAATTCAAAAAAAGGGTACCGTGAATGGCTGAAAATGGCAAAGGCAAACAACTGGATTAAATCTAATGACTAAGATCAATGTTATACAAGGTGATGCTTTGGCTGAATTGGGCCACATCAAGGAAGGTTCTGTTGATCTTGTGATTGCGGATCCGCCTTATAACCTTGGTAAGGATTATGGGAACAATCAAGATGCTAAAGAACGGGTTGAGTATCTTGAATTCACAAGAAAATGGCTTTCACAAGTAAAACGGATTTTAAAACCAACCGGCACATTATATGTGTTTATGGGATTTCGATTTATTTCATACTTATACGATATCCTTGAACAAGAATTATCGATGCGTTTTTGTAATTGGCTTGTTTGGCATTACACTCAAGGTATTGGTAGGACGAAAGGGTTTTCACCACGACACGACGATATTTTAATGTTTACGAAATCCGATAAATATATATTTAATTTGGATGATATAAGAGTGCCGCAAAAGTATTTTCGCGATAGAAATAATATGCGTGGGGCGAACCCGGGGGATGTTTGGGAATTTTCGCATGTACACTATTGCAATGATAATAGGCAAAATCACCCCACACAAAAACCGGAAGGGTTAATAGAAAGAATGGTTTTGGCATCTTCAAATAGTGGCGATTTAATCATTGATCCGTTTGCAGGAAGCGGTACAACTCTGCGAGTGTGTCAACAACTGAAAAGGAAGGCCCTGGGAATTGAGATGAACCCGGACTATGTAATGATGATCAACAAAAGATTAAGCGCGGAATTTGATGGGTTTGATAGTGTTGATCCTAGAATGGAAAGAGTGCCAAACGATTTGAATAGGAAGGACTTTCGAGACAAATATTTAGAAAACCATAAAAGGTGGTTTTTGAAAAATCACGAAAATGCAGAAATGGAATTTTGGGAATCGGTTCAACAAAAATATGGATTGCCAGAGAACGATGGTGGCCAAAAAAACTTATTCGGATAAAAATGTATTTGCACACCGATATTGCCATTGGATCTGTGTTGCGGTAGTAATTTGATTTTGCACCCAAGACTTCATTTAACTAACGGGGGCCGTCGAAGGTCATGAACTGCAGTCCACAGCAACGCTCCGCCGTCCAAACCACCTTGGCGAACACCTGGACGGGCTTTTCCTCGAACATCTGGAAGTCGAGCTTGACCACGGTGGAGAGGGGGATCGGTTTGGCGGTCTCGATCTTGATTCCGCCCTGGCTGATATCGCGCGAACGGCAGACTTCTGGGCGATGGACGCCCTTCGGACGGGCGGAGGTCGTCGAGTCCTGGTGCCAGACCTCGACGCGCCGCTCGAACTTGCAACGCTTATGAACGCGCTTGTCGGTAAGTGTTGTATCCATATCTGGAACGACATTCTGCGCCGTTGTTTCGTCCTTGTAAAGTCTTTGGCCGGCCGGCGTTGTCGTGTGAAGTCTTGTGACACAGGCCTGCAAAATATTTTCGGCGGTAAATCCTGAATGGTTGATGGTTCAACCACAAGCGGCATCGTGAAGACGGATCAATGAAACCGCTTAAAGGCCCTGGCTCGGGCTTATCCAGGATTTTTCCGCGGCGGCCTCACCCGAGGCGATGCAGTCCGGGATTCCCGAACCCGATAAGCCGTTGCCCGCCAAGAATAAACCGGGTGACTCAGATGCCTTGAAGCGCATCCGCTCGGCGCGGCTCACATGACCCGGTTGGTAGAACGACATGCAGGACTTATAGCGTGTGAGTTTGGTGAGGACGGGTTCGCCCTCGATCTTCAGGACCCGCGCGATTTCCGCGTAGACCTTCTTCAAGACCGCTTCCTCGCCTTCGGTGTTCAGCTTCTCGGCGGCTTCGCGTCCCAGGAAGGCCCGGAGCAAAACGTGGCCCTCGGGGGTTCGCCCCGCGAACTTCTGGCTGGAGTAGGTACAGCCCAGGAGCAGTTTGCCCTCCCGCTCAGGTACCACGAAGCCGAAGCCGTCCAAGGGCCGCTTAACCTGTTCCTTCTTGAATCCCAGGTTCCAGGTGGCGGAATCGTGGGCGGGGACGCCTTGGAGCAATGGGGACCACTCGCTGTCCAGGGGCGATAAGAGGGTAAGCATCTTGGCGGGCTGGAGGGCCAGGACCAGGGCGTCGGCGTTAAGGGTTTGGGACCCCAGGGTCAGGTCCCAGGTGCCGTCGCCTTTCTTGGCCAAGGCGGTCACGGGTTGCCCCGGGAGGATGGCTCCGGGAGGGAGACGGGCGATCAGGGCGTCCGCCAGGGTGCGGATGCCATTCTTAAAGGAGACGAACAGCGAATAGCGCGCGCCGCTGGCCTTGGCGGAACCCGCCACCCGTTTATGGGCCATGGCCTTGAGGAGTGAGCCGTACTTGCGTTCCATGTCCCGGAACCTGGGCAGGCACGCGTTCAAGCTGAGGCGCTCGGGGTCGCAGTTATAGACCCCGCCCAAGAGCGGTTGCGCCAGGGCGTCGAGGACTTCCCGCCCCAGGCGGCGCCGCACGAAGGCCCCGATGCTTTCGTCCTCCACGTCGGTCCGCTTCGGCACCAGGGGCTCGAGCGCCGCGCGGAGTTTGCCCCAGGGGGACAGGAGACGGGTGGTCACCAACGGCCATAGGCGGGTGGGGGCCAGCAGGTAAAACCCCTCGGGGATGGGCTCCAGCCTGTCCTGATGGAGGATGAAGGACTGGGAGAGCTGGGGGTTGGTGCCGATCAACTCGCCCTCCAGACCGAGGCGCTTCACCAAGGCCATGCCGGCGGGCTTCTCGGTGATGAAACAGTCGGGCCCGCCCTCCATCACGAAACCGTCCTGATGGAATGTTTCCAATACGCCGCCGGGGGCGGGGGCCTCGTCTACGATCTTCAGGTCCAGGTCCCGGCCGCCCGAGAGTTCCATCAGCTTGTTCGCGCAGGCGAGGCCGCTGACCCCGGATCCGATGATGACGATTCGGCGGGGGCTCAACGGTCATCCTTCTCGGCGGGTTTCCCATAGGTTTCCTCAACCAGGGAGGCCAATGTGGCGATGAAGGACGGGTGGTCGCCCACGGTGCCGGCCCGCACCATTCGGATCTCGGCCTTCTCGGCGTGCTTTTGCGCGAGGTGGTCCAGGTCGTAAAGCACTTCCACGTGGTCCACGAGGAAACCGATGGGCGCCACCACGGCTACCTGCAAACCGGCGTGGCCCCGATCCTCGAGAAATGCCCCGATGTCCGGGCCCAACCAAGGATCCTCCGGCCGCCCGCTCCGGCTCTGGAAGGCGAGGTAATAGTAAGGTACATGGACCCGTTCCATCACCGCCCGGGAGGTTTCATTCAACTGTTGGACGTAAGGCGACTCGGCCGCCATGGATTCGGGGATGCTGTGGGCCGTGAAGATCAGTTCCACATGGCGTTTCTCATCGGAACTCAGCTTGGCCGCGGCCTCCATCACCCGATCCGACTGGGCTTGGATGAAACCGAGCCTAAGGTGCCAGGGCGGCGGATACCGGAGGGTGGGGCGGGGAAGACCCTGGGCCTCCAGGGCGATCACGGCGTCCTGGACCCGGGCCACGTATTTGTCGTAGGAGGCCGGGCTCCGGTGTGGGGCCATGACGATGACCGTGAGGTCGGTGAAACCTTCCCGTAGGAAGGAACCGAGCGTGTCCTGGACCCGGGGGGCGCTGTGGAGGTATCCGACCCGGACCGGCAAGGGAAGGCCCCGGGCCTCCAACAGTTTCTGGAGGGCCGTGGCTTGGCCCAGGGTCAGGCAGGTGTAGGGGGAGACCCCGCCGATGGCCTCGTATTGCTTGACCACGAGCTTCAGGCGTTCCTCGGGGATATTGCGGCCCGCGGTGACGTCCTTCAGGAAGGGAAGGACCTCTTCGGGCTTTTCGGGCCCCCCGAACCCCACTAAGAAAACGGCGCGTTTGTCGGACAAGGAACGACCTCACGGTTTGTTGAACCACCAAGCCCAGCCAAGCAAAGCCAAGGTTTCACCACCAAGCACACCAAGGGAATCCTTTTAAGGCCGACAACAACCTTGGTGAACTTGATCGTAGAAAACCGCACGCATTCAAGCTGGTGTGGGATGAAAACTCAAGCCTGCCAAGCCGTCGGGGATAAGTTTTTTGTGTTTGGCTTTAAAACTTGGTGTTCTTGGTGGTGAAAAGCCGCTTTAGCTTTTCGTTAAGCTTTTGGGCTGTATTCGTGGACCATCTCCACCAGGGCCTTCACGTGGTCGTAGGGCGTGTCCGGCAGGATGCCGTGTCCCAGGTTGAAGATGTGGCCGGGGCGGCCAGCGGCCCGGCGCAGGACGTCCCCGGCCTGGGCCTTCAATTGGGGCAGGGGCGCGTAAAGCGCCACCGGGTCCAGGTTGCCCTGGATCGCCAGGTCGCCCAATTGGGTCCAGGCCTCATCCAACTCGATCCGCCAATCGGCCCCCACCACCTCGGCTCCCAGGTCCTTCAGCAGGTGGAAATAGGGGGCGGTCTGGGTGCCGAAATAAATGACCGGGATGCCGGGATGTTTCAATTTCAGGTCGGCCACCAGCTTTTTCAGGTGGGGGTAAACACCCTTCTCGAATAGCCCGGGGGACAGGCAACCCACCCAGGAGTCGAAAAGCTGGATCGCCTGGCACCCGGCCTCGACCTGCATCGAGAGGTACCCCGAGGTGGATTCGGCCAGCTTGGCGGAAAAGGCGTCCCAGACCTGGGGCTCGGTCATCATGAGTCGCTTAGTCTTGACGTAGTTCTTCGACCCGCCGCCCTCGATGAGATAGGAAGCGAGCGTGAAGGGCGCCCCGGCGAATCCAATGAGGGGGATCCCGGAGGGCAGGGAAGACCGGCAAAGTTTCATGGCCTCGGCCACGTAACCCAGGTCGGTGGCGGCGTCCACGGCGCGGACCCGGGAGAGGTCCTCGGACGAGCGGAATGGGTTGTGCAGGACCGGGCCTTCGTCCTTGGCGAACTCCAGTTTGAAACCGAGGGGTTCGGCGATCAGGAGCAGGTCGGCGAAGAGGATGGCGGCGTCCACGCCGGTCTCGGCCACGGCGTTGACCGTGACCTCAGCGGCCAGGGCGGGAGTCTTGCAAAGTTCCAGGAACGAAACCTGTGCCCGGATCTTGCGGTAGCTTTCCTGGTAACGGCCCGCCTGGCGCATGAGCCAGACCGGCGTGCGGTCCGTCTTTTCCTTGCGGCAAGCCTTGAGGAAGAGGGACTCCGAAAGGGCGCTGGGGTTTTGGGGGACAGGTGAGGGGCCTGACATGGAGATGACCTTTCCGGCAAGGATGGATTGGAACCGCTCGGCGGTTTCCTTCACGAGAAACCCCATTTTAGGGTGATGGGGCTCCCAATCGGGGACCAAACCTTCCGCGCGGAGGGCCTCAGTGGCCATGGGCCCCACGGATCCTAGGGCGACCCGGCCCAAGGCCTGGACCACTTCCCGTTTTCGGCCCAACGCCTCGGCCACCTGGAAAAGGTGGGTGGCCTGGACCGCCGAGGTGAACAACACCGCCCCGACTTGTCCCTCGCCGAGGGCCTCGATGGCCCGGTGGAGGGGTCCCAGGTCCGCTGGGAGTTTCCATTGATACACCGGGACGGTCAAGACCTCCGCCGCGCCCCGGTCTCGCAGGGCCTGAACCAGTTCCAGTTGGGGTTTTCCGTATTCCTGGACCGCGATCCGGAGGCCTTTCAGGCTTCGCCAACCGTCCAAGACCCCGAGGACTTCCCGCCAGGTGTTGGGCTCCGGCGCGGAAAGGGTTGGGGTCAGGTTTCGATCCGTGAGGGCCTTGGCGGATTTGGGCCCACGGACCACGAGGGCGATCTTTTCCAGGTTGAAGTTGATGTCGGCGGGGGCGACCTTGGTTTCCCAGAGCTTCCAAAGGACCCTGGCCCCCACCCCCGTGAGGAGGATCAAGGCGTCCAGTTCTCCCCGCCGGATCTTTTCGTATAGTGAGAAAGCCCCTGGGTTCCCTTCCAACGGGACCTCTTGGAGCGCGGCGGCCAACAGGGGTACCCCCCCATGACGACGAATCAAGTCCGCGATTTCCGCGGCCTGTCGGTTTTCAAAGGCCAGGACGGTTTTTCCCATAAAACCGGCGCTAGAGGAAGAGTTCTGGGAGGACATGGGGCGCAGTATAGTTGGCTTTTCAGGGGTTTCTAGGATTCCAGGTTAGGTCCTGGGGAGGCATGTTGGAAATGGGTACCCTCACCCTCGCGGAAGAGAACCACCGACAAATCCTGTGGACTGACATAAGGGTGACCCATTTCCCTCCATTAAGATAGAAAGGCCGACCAGTTGGGCCGTCTAAAGTTTGGGGTTGGGGTACAATGACTGATGCCCGGTTAACCTTGGAACGGGGTTTTGCTTTGTGGAAGTAAAACGTTTTTATAAAACCTCACGTTTGAAAACGCTTGTCCTTATGGGCGGGTTGTATCTGCTGTACCCCTTGGCCTTCACGGCCCCTACCATCGTAAAGTCCGCCGACAATTTCACCCCCAAGGTTTTGGACACCTTCAGGTATTACCTCGTCTACGACAACCCGGGCGGTTCCTCCACGACCACTTCCATCGCGGACGCGGTGCCGGCGGGTCTCACCGTCGTGGGGACAAGCGCCGGCGGGACCGTGGGCGGGGGCACCGTCACCTGGAACCTTGGATCGGTTACCTGCCAGAACACCACCTTGACCCTCAAGCCCTGGGGCGACACCGCGGGCGCCTGGGGCAAGGCCGCCCAGGTCCAGAACAACGACGCCACCTGGGCCACCTCAACCACCGACGCCTTCACCACCTACCAATCCAACATGTTCTACCTGGATCCCCTGACGGGCTACTCGGTGTCCTCAGTCTCCTCCGTCAAGTTGGTCTTCGTCTGGCATAAGCCCAACACGGGCGACAACGTGGTGGCGAAGTTCTCGAACGACGGCGACGATTCCACCCTGGAGGGGGCCACGACCCTGACAGCGGGGAATGGCCAAGCCTCCGACGTCACCGAGACCTGGGACATCACCGGCCTTTCCACTTGGAACCTCACCAGCCTCCAACGCCTGCACCCCTACATCGAGCACCAATCCGGCGGCGTTGCCATGACCGCTTACATGAACCAGGTGTCCGCGGTGGTGGCGTTCCAATCCTGCGGCAAGTCGGTCTGGTACGACGCGTTGGTGACCAACAGCCTTAAGAACGGCGATGTGGTGCCCAACACCGCCCAGGTGGTCGTGGACGGCACCACCTACAACTCCCCCAGCGTCTCGGTGACGGTCAAGGGACCGGTGCTTACCATCACCAAGAGCGCCCAACCCACCATGGTGCTACCCGGCGACACGGTGGAATACGTCCTTCATTACAGCGTCCAGACCGCGGGCCTCTCGGTGTTCGATGACTTCAACGACAACTTGGGGACCGACTCCGGGAACGGGACGCAGACCATCTTCCCCGGCTGGGCCACCGACCATGGCAACTCGGGTTGGAGCAACGCCGGCGGGGTCATCACCAACCTCCAAAACGCGTATTACACGTTGTACCGAAACGACACGCCCAAGTTCTCCGATGGGACCATTTCCATGGATTTCCTGCTGGGGACGGGGGGGTCCGGCAATACCGCGATCCAGTTCCTGTACGACCCGGCCGACGGGAAGGGATATAAGTCCAAGGTGTACAACGACGGGGCCGGAAACTATTTCGTGGACGTCCAAACGAGCCCCACCTGGCTGCAGGTCTGCGGCGCCGCGCCGTTGCCGGGTTTCAACCCGAACGTTTGGCACAATATCCGCGTGGTCATCAAGAGCTACGTTTTCAACGTGTATATGGACAACGTCCTGGTCTTCAGCTGCAACGACCCCACCAATTACGCCAAGCGGCCGGGTTACGCCGGCATCTATAACGATGGGGGCGCGGCCCAATACGACAACTACCGAATCGGCGACGACCTGAACGCGATCAACGTGCGGTTGACCGACACGCTCCAGGCGGGGATGGCTTTCGCCTCGTCGACCCCGGCCGCGGTTCAGGCGGGCAACCTGTTGACCTGGAACCTGGGCTTGATGGGCGGCGGCCAATCGGGCGACGTCCGGTACAAGGCCATCGTGCCCGCCGGCGCGGCGCCGGGCGCCGTGCTCCCCAACGTCGCGGCCGCCGCCGCGGATAACGCCCAAGTCACGGTCACCGGTAACGCCGCCGTGACCGTCGTGAACCCCTTCACGAAAACCGCCAACCCGACCTCCCTCCCGGCTGGCGCGTCGGTGACCTATACCCTGTCCTACCAGGCGCCCGGGGGCGGAACGCCCATCTTGGACACCTTCTCCGGGACGAGCTGGACGGGGACCTGGATGTCCAACAACGCGTTCGCCACCTACTGGACAGAGTCCGGCGGGGTGATGACCTTCGGCACCTGGGGCAAGGACGCCTTCACGGCCCTGGGGTCCGACGGCGTGAACGGCGCGGTGAGCGCCAATATGACCTTCGTGGCGGGCCCCGACCAGGGCTTCGTCATGGGATACCAGGGCGGAAAGTACTACTACATCACGGTGAGCACGGGGTACGGCAACCCGGGTGACGATACGGTCGGGCTCTATTATTTCGACGGATCCGCGGCGGTGACGATCGCGCAACTGACGAACCAGGCGTTTCAACAAACCGCGCCCCCCGCGCTGGTGCCCGTGAAGGTGGTCCGCGGGGGTAACAAGTTCTTCGTGTACTACAACGGTGCCTTGATCGCCGCTTTCACGGACACGGCCAACCGCCTGCCGGGAGCCGGCACCCAGGGCCTTTATACCTCGGCCTCCCCCCAGGTCTTCGACAATTTCAGCTGGCAGCCCAACCGGGTGGGGGCGATTTTGACCGACACCCTTCCGGCAAACCTCACGTACGTCTCCTCGTCGCCCGCGGCGGCGGTCACCACCAACCCGGTGGTTTGGAACGTGGATGACGCGGCGCCCGGAAGCGTCGTGAACGTGACCCTGGTGGCCCAGATCGGCGCGGCGGCCCCCTCGGGCCCCCTCACCAACTGCGCGGCCCGGCAATTCATGACGGGTCCTGTGACGACGGCCTGCGCGGTCATCACGGTGTCCGGCGTCGCCACGCCGACCTACACTTTTACGCCGACCCGGACCCCGACTTTCACGTTTACCCCGACTAATACCTTCACTTCAACGAATACCCCCACCCGGACCTTTACCGCGACGAACACCTTCACCCCGACCCCCACGCCGACCAAGACCAACACGGCGACTTTCACCTTCACTTTTACGCCCACCTCCACGCCGACCGCCACTCGCACCTTTACCGCGACTTTCACGGCCACTCCTTCCCCGACCGCCACCTCGACCCCGACCCGAACCTTTACCCCGACGGCCACCCCCACCTCGACGACGACCGCCACCTTTACGGCCACCCGGACCGCGACCCCTACCTTCACGTTCACCCCGACCGCGACCAAGTCGCCGACTCCGACCCAGACGCCAACCCCCACCCCGACGAACACGAACAGCTTCACCAACACCTTTACGCCGACGCCGACCTACACCCTTACCCCAACCCCCAGCCGGACCTTCACCCCGACCCCCACCACGACCAACACCCACACG
>Ga0265338_10009031_pt1 | contig 11990 bp, 11 predicted proteins | sample 42126metaG_FD_193579 | JGI IMG/M metagenome (GOLD analysis project Ga0265338, IMG submission 193579) | Rhizosphere microbial communities from Carex aquatilis grown in University of Washington, Seatle, WA, United States - 4-21-26 metaG | ecosystem: Host-associated > Plants > Roots > Rhizosphere... | reverse complement strand
CCAAGGCACCAAGGAAGTCTTTTTTTGAACCGTAAGAAAACATGGATGATTTATTTTTATTTTCCCTTGGTGTCTTGGTGTCTTGGTGGTGAGACATGTTTATTTTTGCCCGGAGTTTTTGAGGGCTTGGACGGCTTCCTTCATATTGGGGGCCTTGAAGATGGCGGTGGCGGCAACCAACAGCGTGGCGCCCGCTTCCACCACTTGGGGTGCGGTCTTGGCGGAGATGCCGCCGTCCACGGCGATTTCGGGGGTGAACCCCTCCGTTTGGCACCACTTGGCGAACCGCGCGATCTTGGGAACCACTTCCGGCATGAAGGATTGGCCGGAGAAGCCGGGATAAACCGACATGAACAGGACATAGTCCAAATGCTGGGCGAAGGGTTTGAGGACTTCCTCGGAGGTGTTGGGATTGACCACCATGCCGGGCTTGCAGCCGTCCTGGCGGATACGGTGGATGGTCTCGGTGGGGTTCTCGATGGCTTCGGCGTGGAACAGGATATAGGTGGAACCGGCCTTGATAAAGTCGGGAATATACTTGTCCGCGTCGGTGATCATCAGGTGGGTATCGATGGGAACATGGACCTTGCCCTTGAGTCCCGCGATGACCGGCGCCCCGAAGGAGATGTTCGGCACGAAATGCCCGTCCATCACGTCCATATGGAGCATGTCGCAGCCTGCCTCAATGGCTTTCTTCGAATCGGCCAGCAGGTTGCCGAAATCGGCGGATAGGACGGAAGCGGATACTTTGATGGGGCTCATGTTATTCCTTAACTTTGAACTTAAAACTTCCGACTCCCGAGGGGTTAATCCTATCAAAAAGCGCTTTATTATCATAGGAGCGGGAGCGGCGGGTCATGAATCAATATGGATTTTTTAAGTCACCCTCACCCTACCCTCTCCCCTCAAGGGAGAGGGGTTGAAGGTGAAAAATAAGTCGTTTAAACCAAACGGACGGCACCATTGAATTTAAGTGAGTGGGGTTCACCCCGCGTGTAAACTAGGGGCCTAGGGTCGCCTTTCAAATTCAAGGAGGACTTTTCCATGCTGAAAATCCTGTTCGCTTGCCTGTCCCTTTTCGTTTCCATCCCGTCTTTCGCCCAAGCCCCGCCCGGCGGAAAATCCATGTTCCCCAAGCCCGGCATTGACGTCCTGCCGTTGGGCAAGCAGGGGGTTAAGGGAGAGTCGGAAAAGGTGAAGGTGGAGGGACAAACCTTCAAGGATGCCCTGCTGCTGACCACCTACCAATCCACGCCCAATAAATGGGACGTGGGAGTCGACGCGCCGGTTCCCCTGGCCACCCAAAGCGGCGAGGTGATACTGGCCGAGTTTTGGATGAGGGCCGTGAAGACCCAGGGCGAGAGCGGCGAGTCCAAGAGCGAGTTCGTTTTTGAGCGCCTGGGAGACCCCTGGACCAAGGCCGTCGAGTACGGCATCTCCGTCGGGCCCCAATGGAAAAAATTCTCCATCCCCTTCGCGGCGGTGGAAAACCTGGACGCGGGCAAGTCCCATGTTTCTTTCCGCATGGGTTACGGCCCCCAGTCCTATGAATTGGCCGATTTCAAATTGACGACCTACGGGGACAAAGTGAAAGTTTCCGACCTTCCCCAAACCAAGGCGGGATACGCCGGCATGGAAGCGGACGCACCCTGGAGGGCGGAAGCGGCGGCCCGAATCGAGAAGATCCGCAAGGGCGACCTGACGGTTTCCGTGACGGATTCGAAGGGCAACCCGGTGCCTGGCGCCAAGGTTTCCATCCGCATGAAGCGCCACGCCTTCGGTTTCGGCACGGCGGTCGTCGCCAATACCTTGACCAATCCGGGCGGGGACAATGACCGCTACCAAAAGGAAGTCGAGAGGCTCTTCAACCGGATCGTGTTCGAGAACGACTTGAAATGGGGGCCCTGGGAAGAGGGAGCCTCCAACACGGGTTATTGGCGCAGGCAATACGTGAACAACGCGGTCCAGTGGCTTTCCGACAGGCACATCGACATCCGCGGGCATAATATGGTCTGGGGCACTTGGCGCTATATTCCCGCCGACATTAAAAAATTGGAAGGCGACAAGACGGCGCTGGAAGGGGCGATCGAAAAGCGCATCGCCGACGTGGGCGGGGCCATGGCAGGGAAGGTGGTGGATTGGGACGTGGTGAACGAGTCCGTCCCGGAACACGCCTTGACGGATATTTTCGGCAAGGAGCGGATGGTGACCTGGTACAAGGCCGCCCGCAAGGCCGACCCGAAGGCGCGGCTGTTCCTCAATGACTACCCCAGCCCGGACACGACGGGGCACCTGGACGGCTTCGTGGCGGACATCAAGATGCTGGTGGATAACGGCGCTCCCTTGGGCGGCATCGGATTGCAGGGCCATGTGGGAAGCTCCCCCTGGTCCATCCCGGCGCTCCTCCAGGAAATGGACCGGCTGGGGGCCTTCCAGCTTCCCATCGAGATCACCGAGTATGACACCGACATCAAGGATGAGGCCCTGGACGCCCAGTTCTTCAAGGATTTCCTCACGGCGGTTTTCAGCCACCCGAACGCCCAGGCTTTTTTAATGTGGGGATTCTGGGACGGCGCCCATTGGCACCACAAGGCGCCGATGTTCAACCAGGACTGGACCGAGAAGCTTTCGGGAAAAGCCTATGAGGATCTGGTGTTCCACGACTGGTGGACCAACGCGGACGGGGCCACGGACGGGACTGGTTCCTACCAAACCCGGGGATTCCTGGGGGATTACGAGGTGACGGTGAAATCCGGCGCCAAGACAACCACCCTGAATGCCAAACTGGACAAGGACGGGTTAAAGCTCCCGGTGGTTTTGAAATAAACAAACAAAGGGATTTATTTTTCCCCCTCACCCCTCCCTCTCCTTCCAGGGGAGAGGGAAAAGCTTTAGACTCGGCCTTAAATCCCTCCCCCCTGGAGGGAGAGGGTAGGGTGAGGGGGAATTGAAAAATTCATTGGTTTGTTGCCGTTCGGTTAAGAGTTTCTTTGCGACTTTATCCCTTTTGTTTCTGTATGTTAGAATCCGGTAAAGGACAAGCCGCCATGCCCGACAGTAAATCCTACTTGGAAAAAAGAGTCCATTCGCGGATTCCGGTCAAGATTCCGGTGCAATACCGTTTGGTGGAGGATCCCAAGGAACTGGAAAATTTAAAGGGGCAAACCGCCTTGGCGAAGGATGTCAGCCTGGACGGAATGTTCATTAAAACCGCCAAGAACGCGAAGGTGGGGGACGTGATCCGCCTGGATATCTCGATCCCGGAGAAGTCGAAGCAGCTTTTTGCCTTCGCCGAAGTGGTCTGGGTCAATAAAACGGGGGCAGGCTTAAGGCTGATGCTCATGGCGGTGGAAGACCGGGAAGATTTAAAAGGCTACCTGGACCGCGCCGTTTCCCAGTAACAGAAAAACCCATTTCACCACCAAGACACCAAGGCACAAAGTAAATCCAACAGAGAAAATTAACTTTCGTCGGAATAATGATAAAACCGATTTTTTGATTTTCTTGGTGCCTTGGTGTCTTGGTGGTGAAATTGGGGTTCCTTGTTTTTAAACCCCGAAGTCCAGTTGGTCGGGAGAGCAGGCCTGGCGGAGGCGGGTCATCCAATAAACGACCTCGCCTTTTTTGGAGTTGAGGAGTTCGCTGCCGCCGGGGGCCGTCGCGCCCCTCGAAAGCGACGCTTCCAAGGCGGCCAAGGCGCTTTCGGCCTCATGGAGCCGGCTTGAAAGGAAGGCGATCCGCTTCGCGTACTCCTCCTGGACCATCTGGTTTTTAAGGGCGGCTTGGGCCGCGGCTTTCGACAGGTTGTTCTCGGCGGTCACCATGTGGTCGATGAAGTTCTCCAGGACCTGGATGTCGTCAAGGGGTGCCGTGGACTTCGTATCCGATTGATTTCCCGTGGTATTTTCAATTCGAGTGATTGCCTGCATGATAAATCTCCCTTCAAACCACCTAACGGCGGGGTCACCGAAAACTTTACCCCCTGGGTTTTTTGCCGGAGTTGGGGTTACACTAAAGGTGGATTTGACGCCGGGTTGAATAGAAGAAGATTATTTCGTAGGGGCTGGCCCCCGTGCCAGCCCGCCGTGGATTTTGACGGTTTTCGCCAAGGGCGGCCGCGGGGGGCGGCCCCAACTGGATTAATCGCCCATCAAAGGATCTGAAATGAAAAACGTCGAATTGAAGGTGGAAGGCAACATTCTTACGATTACGGTGGACCTGACGAAGGAATTCGGACCCTCCTCCTCGGGAAAAACCACTATTGTCGCCTCCACTGAAGGGAACCAATCGCTCCCGAACCGGGACGAGAAGATCGGCTTGAACGTCTACAAGAAGAAGAAGTAAGTATTCTTCGTCCCAGCCATTTGCCGCAAGTAAATGGCGGCGACTGGGTGGCGCCAAGGGGCGAAGGCCATTGGCGCAAGAAGAAGTGAAAAAGGAGATTTAAAAGTGAAGGCTCAAACGAAGTTAACCACGACCCTATTCCTGATGCTCGGTTTGGCCGCAGGCTGCTCCAACCCCTACCATGAGAATTACCTTTCGACCTTGGAGAAGAGGAACAAGGAGGAGCTCTCGAGGATTTTGCCCCCCTCGGGCCCCCCGAAATTGGTGACCTCCAACGACCTGAAGGCCGACTCGCTGCGGATGCGCGAGAACGGCTATTTGCTCGTGGGCCGCGTGACATTCCGCAGCTCGCCCGTTGACGAGGCCCAATCCCTGGACCAGGCCAAAAAAATCGGCGCGGAGGTCGTGCTGGTGAACCACAAATACGTGAACAGCGCGACCGAAAGCGTGCCGATCGAGCAATGGATTCCCGGCCAACAAATCGACCACAACGAAACGACGGTGGTGGATAACGGGTCCGCCACGCCCACGGTCATCCAAAAACAATCCTCCACCACGGTCCAGGGCGAGTTCCGCACGGCTTATGTGGAGCAGAACATGGATTACTACGATTACTCCGCCACCTTCTGGGCCAAGGCCAAGCCCTCGCTCTTTGGGGTGCTGGTGCGGGCGCTCGATGACAAGACCAAGGCCGCGATCGGCTCCAACAAGGGCGTGCTGGTCCGGGCCGTGGTCAAGGATTCGCCGGCCTTTGAGGCGGACATCCTGAGGGATGACGTGATCCTGTCCCTGGGCAACGACATGGTCCGGGATCCGGACCAGTTTTTCGACCTGATGAAAAACCACGAGGGCGAGGAAGTGCCAGTGGGCATTTACCGGTCGGGGAGCAACATGACGGTCAACGTCAAGATAGGACGGGAATGACTTCGCGCAAATAATTTTTTTGAAATAGCGGGGGCCGGCCCCGGGTTCGGCCCGGGTAAATTTTAAAAGGCGGTGGCCGATGAAATTACTGGAAAAGTTCACGGCGGAGACTTACAGCCTGTTAAGGATCGTGGCGGGGTTCATGCTCGCCTTTCACGGGGCCCAGAAATTGTTGGGGCTCTTCGCGGATCCGGCCCACGCGGTCCCGGCCTTTTCGCAAATTTGGTTCGGGGGAATCATCGAGCTGGCCGGCGGCCTGTTGATCTTCGCCGGCTTTCAAACCAGGTTGGCCGCTTTCCTGGCCAGCGGCATGATGGCGGTGGCTTACTTCCAGTTCCATTGGAAGTTCGCCCTGGACTCGAACTTCTTTCCCATCGTCAACCACGGGGAACTAGCGGTCCTCTATTGCTTCGTCTTCCTGCATATCGCCGCCAAGGGCGGGGGCAAATGGGCGGTGGATAAGTAATTCGAACGATCATTATTTTTCGGGAATGGTGGAGGCTGGTTTAGGCCAGCCTTTTTTATTTTGGTTTTGGAGGGGCGGGCTTCCAGGCCTGCCCTTTTTTATTTTACGGTGTCGTAGGGGCAAGGCATGCCTTGCCCCGGGCAGCCGCGGAGGGCTGCCCCTACAGGTTTGAAGCAACGCGAATGGTTGGGGAAAAGGCGGAGGTGGGCTATATCTTGAGGCGGTGCGGCCTCTTACCTTTCTTTGCGCCTGTCCGTCCCCGAGGGGCTGGCCCCGCCGGACTTACGGCGGTCCTTGGAATAAAGCACCAGGTTGTCGTTGATCTTCTTATAGACGTCTTTCGCGTTGGAATCCCAGAACAGCCCCTGGGCGATGGGTTTCAGGTGGATGGGCATGGCCTCAAACATGGACCTCCGGTCCTTCGTCACGGGCTTTTGGGTCCGCCGGCGGTCGTGCATCACGAAGGCCCAGCCGCTGCCCTGCTTTTTAAGGATGTGCTTCTTGACGGGGTCAAAGTAAAAACTTCCCGATAGTTTGAGATAGTCTTTCTCGGCCATGAATTCACCTCTTGGTTCCCGGTCTTGGACGCCCGGGTTGGAATGCCTTCTATTGAAAGGCCCAGGGCCTATTCCGTCAAGCCTTGAATCGGGCCCCCTCCCCGGACTGCATCCCCGAAATGTTCCAACGGGCATTTCCGATCGGATAAACTAGCCCCGACATGATCCTTCCCTTCGCCATTGAGTCGCGGAAATCCTTGGGCCTGCCGGCCGCCCTGATCGGCCTGATCACCGTCAATGTCTGGTTCCATGTTTTTTTCACCGCCGTGGATACCTTTGACTTGATGGGTTACCGGACCTACGTGGAATGGTTCGCCTTCGACCCGGCCCATCCCGCGGTTGCGGGTTTGGTTTTTTCGATGTTCACCCACGCCGGATGGCTGCACTTGTGCGGCAACATGTTTTTTCTCTGGGTCTTTGGATGGGTCCTGGAGGATAAAATCGGATGGAAGAAATTCCTTCTGCTTTATCTTGGCTGCGGCCTCATGGGTTCCTTGATCGAGTGGGCGATGTACCTGGCCGCCAAGGGCCTGGGCGGTCCCACCGACGACTTTCCGGGGATCGGGGCTTCCGGCTGCGTCATGGGAATCACCGGCGTCACCTTGTCCCGGTACTATAATTCGAAGATCCGGATCCTGAACCCCTTTATCGCCCCCCTCATTCTTTGGTTTCTCCTGATTATTTTTTTACCCGAATGGCGGTCGGACATCGCCGGCTACCTCCTGTTTTACCTGCCCTTTTGCTATATCCTGCCCTTGACCGCGCGAAAAATGGTCTACCGGGCCCCCCTTTGGGTCATGGCGGTGTACTATTTCGTGGGTGATTACGCCATGGTATTGAAGGGCATCGACGACGGGGTCAACCATTTAATCCACGCCTTTTGTTTCTTGGCCGGGTTGGGCGCAGGCTGGCTCCTGTATTTGCCCCAGGAAAATTTGGATGAGGCCTTGCTGGACCGGGCCAGGGAAGACGCGCGGAACGGATTTTACCTGGCGGCGGTCTCCCAATATATCGAATGGCTCGGGCGGCACCCCGGGGACGCGGAGGCCCGCTGCGAGTTGGCGGATTTTTACCTCCACAAGAGCGAGAAGGAACTGTTCTTCAAAAGGGGGGACCGGGAAAAGGCCCTGGCCATGTACCAGTGGGCCATGGAACTTTGGCTGGCACAAGGGCGGGAAATGGACGCGGTGAGGGTGTTCCGCTCGTTAAAAAGCGCCTTTCGGGACGAGGAATACAGACCCCGGCTTTTGGAGGCCATCCAAAATCTCGGGGAAAAGGACAAGAAACTTTCGCTGAAGGCCGCGGACCGCCGGGAAGGATTGGAAGAGGAAGTCCGGCGCCTCTACGCGGAGGCGAATTTCTGGACCGCCAACGCCGCCCTGTTGGAATGGTGGAAGTTGGGGGATTTGAGCCAAAGTGATCCCGCTTTCCTGATCCTGGCGGGGGAAATCTTCGGCAGGATCGGGGAGAGGGCGAAGTCCGAGCGAATTTATGAGTTCCTGGCCGAGCACGGCGACGAAATCCAGGCGGCCAGGGCCCTTCACTTCCTGTTCAAGGGCTGGATGGGGACTCCCCGGCAAATCCACCTGAAGGTCGTCTTCCGCCACGCCCTGGAACGCCTGCCGGGTTTGGGGTTGAATCATGAAATCACGGAGCTGAGCGGGAGAATCCAGTAGGCGGCCATGATCTATATAAAATTAGAAATATTCATTTTTACGTTATTCGGGGGGGGAAGATGAGAATTTATAAAATCATTTGGTTATTGGGTTTGTTCCAATCCCTTGCCCTCCTGCCTTCGGCTTGCACCAAGAGTTATAGCCTGGGTCCCTTGGCCCCGCTTCCACCGACCCCCACTTTTACCAACACGCCTTGCGCCTTTTGCACCCCGACCTTTACCGCCACCGCCACCCCCACGAAGACCGCTACTCCCACCCCGAGCGACACGCCCACCGCGACTCCCACCTATACCACCACCGTGACGGTTCCCATGGGACTCTATGTGACGGGCCAGTTCGAGGGGATGGGGAAGGGCTTGGGGGCTGCCGCCCTGGCCAACGCCCCCCTCGTGAGTATTTCGGTCAACCATAACGCCGAGACTACCGCCGCGGTCTTTTTTAACACGCCCAACGAGGGGGCCATGCCCCTTTCCTTTTTCGGCTCCACCAACTATGGAACTTATACGGCATCCTCCTACACTTTCCCCCTGCCCCCGCCGACCTATACCTATATCCCCAATGGGGTCTATTTTGTGACGATGACCACGTCCCTGGGGACAGCCTCCATCACGGTCACCGCGCCGGGGGGGATCCAATTCAGCGCGGACGGCTCGTCCGTCACCTGCGCCTATCCGGGAAATCAAAACGTGGCGGAGGTGGAGAGGGTTTCACCCGGGTTCGCCATTACCTATTACACGCCGACGGGAACCAATGAGGTTACGCCCCTGGTGTTTCCACCCTCGGCCTATTACGCCTCGTCCACTCCCGCGACCTTTGCTTCCATGTACACGGCAGGAACGACGGTCACTTCCTTCGCGGGAACAGCTCCCGCGACCGGCTATATCGGGGCGCTGGAGATGGATTTGGAAACCTTCACCCGTTAATTTTGGCCGGACGGGCCGCGGGATTTTTTTCTTTTGTTTCGATTTTCTTCGTGAATAGGGGCTTGTTTAACGGTTAAATATTGTCGTTATTTTTGTTCCCAATCATCGATTAAGTGGGACAATAAATGCTCAGATTGAGTCAAAGGGGTATCTATATGAAGAATCCATTCCTCGCCGTTTATGCGGTTTTAGGTTTTATGTTGGTTTCCTTCTCGATTTTGGCCGGCTGCACGGGAAGTTTCACCATGCCCACCGGCGCCGTCGCCACTCCCGTTCCGACGAACACGCCCTGTCCCTATTGCACGCCCACCTTTACCATGACCCCCGCGCCACCGACCCCCACTTTTTCGCCCACGCCCAACGCGACGGTCACGATCCCCATGGGAGTCGTCGTCACGGGGGCCTTTGACGGAAGCGTGATGAACATCTATGGATATTCCATTACCATTACCGCCGGCACCGTTGCCATCTCCTATAACCACGCGGCTTATCCCAGCGCCACGGTCTACCTCAATACGCCCTTGGACGGCTCCATCCTCCTGACCTACCTTACCGACCAGAATCTGGGAACCTATACCATTTCCCAATATTCCTCCGCCACGCAGTTTACCTATGTTCCCAACGGCCTCTATTCACTCTCGGTGAGCGGGGGATTTGGGACGGCTTCCTCCTCCATGAACGCCCCCGGCGGCATCACCTTCAGCGCCAACGGGGCCTCCGTGACCGCCGCCTATCCGGGCAATATTGACCAGGCCCAGGTTTCCGAAAGTTCGCCCACCGCCAGGTCCACTTTCGTCTCCAATCCCGCCGTATCCGTGGGATCACCCTATATTTACCCAGGATCGGCCTTCCCGGATTCACCGGGAACCTATTCGGAAACCTATAGCGTCGGTTTGACCGTGATGAGTTTCACCGGAACCGCCGGCGCCCAAGGCACCTTTGTGGGGAACGAAACCCTTTCCAGCAACTTTACCCGCTAATCCATCGCCCGCGGTCCTTCCAGGATCGCGGGCGATGCCTTTGGAAAAAGCCAAGATTTTCCGCCGCCAACCTTAAAACGTTACCCGTTGTTAAATTTTTAAAAACCATACAATTATTGTCCATTTGCCTGTATTATCTCGGCATCCAAAAACCAAACGAGAAGTTTTCTCTTTTTGGGAATTTTTTTCAACGAGAGAGACAGGTATCAATTTGATGGGCGTCGCCAAAAAAAATTTACGAAAACGGGTTAAACGGATACCTCGTTTTTTTTCCTTTAATTCTCCCGCTCCGTTTTTGGGTTTGGCGCTCCTCGCCCTCGCCCTGAACCTGCCCTGCCGCGAAGCCCAGGCCCAGACGGCCACACCCACTTGTGCGGGTTATCAAAGCTCCATTCATTACGATAATTCTTTTTCCTACAGCTCCAACGGTGTTTCCATTTCCGCCGTGACGATCACTTTTAACTCCACCCCGAATAACGTCTCCAACTCGCTTTTGCTGCTCCAAGTTCAAATCGGGGATGACGTGAACAATGTGGCTGGCGCCTCTTATAACGGCACGGCCCTGTCCCTCGACCGCGTGGACACCAGCACCACGACCTTTGACACGCAGGAAATTTGGTACCTGACGAATCCCTCCCCGGGGAGCCACCAGCTGATCGTGAATTTCACCGGCACCTGTACCGTCCACTTGGGTGTTTCCACCTACGACGGGGTGAATCCCACGGACCCGATCGGGGCCGAGGCCTACGCCACGAACGGAAGCGCCTCCTCCCAAACCCTCAACTTCGCGACTTTGGGAGCGAACTCGGTCATCGCCTCCACCTGCGATATTTTCCCCGGAACGGCCGTCATCACCCTGGGCCCGGGACAGACCCAGCGTTGGCTGGACAATGACCATGATTCAACCGAAGGGGACGATAAGGCCACCACGGCCGCCGGCAACTACACCTTGGTTTACAATTTTTCTGCGAAGCAATCCACGGCCATCCAAGCGGTGGAGATCGTCCCTTACCCTTGCGGCTACCTGGCGCCCAGCCATACCCCCACGATCACTCCGACCAGCACCGCGACGAACACCGCGACGAACAGCCCCACCCCGACGAGGACTCCCACCCCCACGAATAGCGCGACGAAAACCGCCACCAACAGCCCCACCAGGACCGCGACCAATACCGCGACCAACAGTCCCACCCAGACCCCCTCCAGGACCGCCACCAACAGTCCGACGGTGACCCCGACCTCCACCCAGACCTCCAGCCCGACCATCACGCCCACTCCCACTATTTCACGGACCGCCACCAACAGCCCCACCGTCACCCAGTCCTTTACCCCCACGAAAACGGCCACGGTCACGCCCACCAGGACCCCCACGAACAGCCCGACGAGGTCGCCCACGCCCACTCCGTCCAATACCGCCACCAACAGCCCAACCCCTACCCCGAGCCGGACCGCGACCAACAGCCCGACCGTGACTCCTTCTTCCACGCCCACCGACACCCAGCCCATCACCGCCACGCCCACCATTTCCCGGACCGCCACCCAAAGCCCGACCAAAACGCCGACCAGGACCGCGACCAACAGCCCCACGGCCACTCCCTCGAGCACTCCCTCCAACAGCCCGACCGTTACGTCCACCGCGACTCCCACCAGGACTCCCACCAACAGCCCGACGAAAACGCCCAGCCCCACACCGACGAACACCGCCTCCGACAGTCCGACTCCAACCCCCTCCTCCACTCCCACCATTACCTCCACCCCGTCCCAGACCCCCACGCTGACGCCCACGAATACCGCCACCATGACCGCGACCGTTACCAATACCTGCATCACGTACCAAAATTCGCTGGTGTACGAGAACACGGGATCCTACAGCTCCAACGGCGTGGCGGTTTCCGCCGTGACCCTCACTTACACGGCCTATTCAACCTATGTGGTCGAGCCCCTGCTGCTGCTGCAGGCCCAGTTCAATAACCAAAGCACCACCATCACCAGCGCGACCTACAACGGGACGCCCTTAAGCAGGATCCGAAGCGACAGCAGCATCATCACGGGGGACTCCCTGACTTCCTGGTACCTGATGAATCCCGCGGCGGGGAGCAACCAGCTGATCGTAAAATTCA
>Ga0265338_10009029_pt1 | contig 11991 bp, 15 predicted proteins | sample 42126metaG_FD_193579 | JGI IMG/M metagenome (GOLD analysis project Ga0265338, IMG submission 193579) | Rhizosphere microbial communities from Carex aquatilis grown in University of Washington, Seatle, WA, United States - 4-21-26 metaG | ecosystem: Host-associated > Plants > Roots > Rhizosphere... | reverse complement strand
CTATGGAAACTATATACACACCCTTTATCCGACCTATGCAGGCTCGCTCAATTCTGGCTTGGGAATCTTAGGTGCGAGATGGAATGCGGCGAATACAAACACTCTGTTCTGGTGGGCTGGCGGGGTGGGAATAAATACCGACCCGACTAAAGGGTTTGCCTCCTCCACTCTCAATGTGAACGGCAATGCTTCGATAGGAAACGAGATGAGCAATGTCGCACCGACGAATGGCTTGCATGTAACAGGAGCAGTCTCTATCGCCACTACATCTTCTACAGGAATCCTCAACTTGGGAGACGATTCTTCCTCCGCTTCCACGACAATAATAATGTCGGGAAAGATGCAATACCAATATAACGACCCAGTGCTGGGCTTGTCCTGTGCTGAAGCAGTATCACGAACCTGGATATTTATAGCAGGAGCCTGTACGCCATAACATGAGACCATCCACTAGAACAATCATAAGGAAGGTACTGTGGTTCGCCATCATTATGGTATCTGCGGCAATCATTGCGGAGTTGGCTTTATTGGAACAACCGTGGCTTAAATGAATCAGGATTATACTAAAAAAGATCAGGCATCAGACCGCGCGCAATCTGATCGTATTGAAGAACAGACTAGGCGTGCGCGGCCATATGAAGGTTCAGGATACTCAACAAGGGAGCTTGACATTATCTTTCAAGACATTAAAGATACCCTCACTGAATTCAAGACTGAGACTAAGGCGTCTCTGGGGGAGATAAAGGCTCAGGTCACAAAGACTAACGGTAGCGTATCCAATCTTAAGATATGGAGAGGTTATATTACTGGCGGTCTCGCAATCCTGACCATAATTGTCCTCCCGATAATGGCCTATCTTGCCCTGCAAGAAATAAATACCAGTGAGACATTGGCTTCTTTTATCAACTCTGCTAAAATATCAGCGTCTGTATTCAGTAAATAAAATGAACCCGATCATTCAGAAATTCATCACCATGATGGTCCCAGTCGCTCAAAAAGTCCAGGCGACATGGAGGGTGCCGACATCAGTCTGCATCGCCCAAGCCGCGCTTGAGACTGGGTGGGGAAGATCCATAGTTGGTAACAATTATTTCGGCATTAAAGCATCAACTGCCGGTATTCCAGCTGTTTCAGCGCCAACCATGGAATTTGAGAACGGTAAATGGATCTCTGTCATTGCCTCTTTCAGCCGGTACGACAGCCTTAGTCAATGCGCGGATGCGTACGGCAAGTTTTTGAACGACAACGAACGATACGCCCCCTGTTTTCAGTTTTGCGATGAGCCGCTTCTGTTTACTGAAGCTCTTCAAAAAGCCGGCTACGCTACGGATCCATCGTATGCTGAAAAACTGAATGCTATAATCACCACATACAATCTCCTGAATTACGAGACTATCAAATCATAATGAAATCGATTGACCAAAGAACAGTCCAGGACGCCCTTCATCCTCTTCCAAAGGATGACCGGGATCTAAGACTGGGAGATGTCATAAATCTGCCCCCCCTTTCAGCTCTACCGGCCTCATATACTGTCGGATTGCCCCCTGTAATCGACCAGGATACCCCTTTGAACCCAGAGAGCGACTTCTGCGCCGCAGCGGCCTCCAGCGCAGTCGTAGAGCTCCGGGAAGGGATAGAATTGGCCTATGAATGGGTATTTGCCGTCGCCAAGTGGATGACAGGCAACATAGAGAGTTTTGGCATCGATCTACGGTCAATGTGCCAGGCATGGGTCACTTATGGTTGCATTGAGCGTTCCCAGTCCCCTTTCTCAATGGCTACCCAGCCGATTGAATTCCTGCGCAATATCAATAATTGGCCCAACACTCTTTTCCCTCTGGCCCTCAAGCATCAGCAAGGCTCCTACATGGCAGTAACCGGCCCATATGACAGCTACGACAATATTCGCGCCACTATGTGGAAGTTCAGCGAAGAAGGATGCGGAGTCCTTTTTGGGGTAATCTGGGGATGGGCATTGAGCCAGATCGTCATGAATACCGTTCCGACTTCCGGGTCTGGACACGCCTTGGCTCAGATCGGATGGAATGATCAGGGAATGTTCATCCAGAACAGCGCCGGCATCGAAGCCGGCCAAGGAGGGAGACACTACTTCACCCGGGAAGTCATAAACGCTTTCTGCGCCACTTACGGCGCTTTCATCTTCCATCCTTTGCCGCCGGCAACGATACAGAAATATGCCGCCGCTGGGGTCAAGCTTGACGATAATTGGTTCACTAAAATAATGAAGCTTATTAAAAAATATCTACACATAACATGATATACCTATACAACTCTGACAGAGAGTTGATGGGAGTGGAAAACTCCCCTTTCAGCTGGTGTTATAATATCTTCATGTCAAACATCAAAAAAATCTCTCAGATTGTATTATTCATAGCAATCGCCATTGTTGTTCTTTTATTGATCAGACTGTTCCTATCCCCGGTGCCTCAACCTGTCATCCCCCCTACTCCAGCTCCCGCACCAGCTACACACTTTACAGTTTATCCAGCCAACGGAAAAGAATAATATGCCGCCGGCTTCCCTGCCAAACCTACAGAAGTTTACTCTCGACGAATTGGCCCAATTCACTAAGGAAGGCCAGTTCGATAGTCGCGCCTCCAAGAGCGTTGCTCTCTTCTACGCCGGCCGGGATAATGTCCATAATGCTTTAAAATACGTTCTGTCGCGCGCCACGATCTCGATAGTGATGAACATGTTTGGATATGACGATGATGATTTGAACGCAGTTCTTATGGAAAAAGTCAGAGATCCAAGTATTCTTACGGTGATCACCCTAGACAAAAGCCAAGCCGGCGGCAAACATGAAGCTTCCCTGCTCGCCATAGACAAAAAAGACCTGGCCATCTTCAACACCCATTTCGTCATTGGGGAATCAGCCACACACCAGATAAGCCACACCAAAGGAGGCGTAGTGGATGGGAAAGTGGCGTGGGAGGGATCTACCAACTGGAGCTCGTCCGGAGAAGGCACCTTCGTCGTCAAGGGAAATGGTCAGGCCGGAGGACCGGGCTATAAGGCTCAGAACAACACCAACAGCTTTATCATAGATCCTTCGATTTGTGCACGCTTCCAGGCTGAGCTCATATCAGAGCACTTGACCGCAAAGAGTCAGGCGAAGTGAGGTTCATTGCAATGAGTGGTGGCGAAATAAGACGCATAGGTGTCGCACGTGCTTCCCTCATGAGCACAACTATTGACCTAGGGAAATGAGGCGACATAACTCCCCGTGCGAGGTGAGGCACTCGCCGATTCCTCGCCCACTCATTACAGCGAATCTCTCTATCCCCTCTTTCCTTCTCCATGACATCACGAAAATGGTAAAATTGTACAGGAGGTTTTATGTTGGAAAATCCCTATGGTGAATCGGGAAAGGTCTGCTATTGTTCCTCCTGCAAGAGTTGTTTTCCTTGCTCGTGGTTCAATACCAAAGGGGCAATCCGAAAAAATGGCCGATCATTCTGTTCTCAAGTCTGTTCGGACAACTTCAACGAAGCTGGTGAACATATCGGCGTCGTTTCAACATTCGTTCGCGGTATTCCGGAAGGATACCAAGACCAAACCGGCTTCCATTTAGGAAAGCCATAAAGGAGGTGATCATCCGTGTCTCAGCCGACCTCTCGAAGTTCGGCTGTTGCTTTGGTATAATGTCCCATGGGCATGAAAGGTTTCGACACTTGAACATTTACAGCCCTGCATGCAGCGGATCCGGCGATAACGCTTAAAACTCCCGGAAAGATACCTGCTAAAACCAGTATCCAGAGCCCCTACTTCAATGTAGCTGAGCTCGGGTTTGTACACGCTTTGCGCGTATAGCCCCGTTCGTCCCCTCGCTCGAGCGGAGGGGTTCCGAGCGTCATACACAGCTTGATGGTGGAGATTCCATGTATCCTGTCCCTGGTTTAGCCGCCCAGGATCTCTAGACAAAGGCTGTCTCGTACTGTTAAGCATGTAGACTGGGCTGCTCTATTTCGAGTGCACGCGGCTTCAATGCCGCCATGTCCACAGGTTATCCCCATGTGTAGTAGCGGCCGTTAATTGGAGCGGTATAATTTACACATACAAGCTAATTTTCCACTTACATGACAGCATTCATAGTCGCCATCTCTCCGTTCGTTGTCTCTCTAGTTTCCCAAGGCGTCAAGAAATATATTCTTCCGTCACTGACCAAATTCGGGCAAGTTAATAACGCCTGGATCGTTCTCTCTGTTGCCGTGCTTGCCTATATCGCAGCCATCCTTCAGGCGTCTATAAGCGGTGGAAGTCTCGATCCGGCATCCACGAATGTCTTTGTGACCGCCTTAATCAACTTCATCGGCGCCACAGGCATATTCCACTTGAGCAACACAACTGGCCAAGCTTTGGGGCTCATAAAGAAATAAATTTGATTTGAGCGCCACTCAACAAAAATACGGCGAACGATTCATCTGCATAGAATGCGACATGATATGCGACAACTTGGAAAAAGCGCAGATAAACGGTCATAAGATAAATATCTGTAAGAAGTGCTTTAAAGGAGACGATTCGAAGGAAGATAAGCTATAAAGGAAAAGCCGGTTTTGCCCGGCTTTTTCCTATATGCCTCGAGGCACTGATGGCCGCGGGCGGGCACGCCAGGTCAATGGGTGCGTGCAAGATGCCGAAGAAGTGTTATAACCGTTACAAACTATATGAATAGAATGTCTCTGGCAATGACGCCATTGGCGCCGTAATCAATGAGGCCAAAGGACTTCAGCCGGCTGCGGGGGTTCGTGTATCCAGTGCTTCTCTCGTGCATATATCCGGCCTTCTGACATAAATCAGCATTTGATATGGCATCAGGATACGCCTCAAGCAGTGGTTGCAAGAGTCGTTTCTCCGGCCCATCCAACCTATTCAGGACAGCTCTGTGCAACTCTTCCTGCGTCAGGGGCGATTCGGGGGCGTGTGCCAAAGCTCGGCCGGCTTCAGTGAAAAACACGGATCCAGCCGAGTAGTCTATAAGACCCTTCGTCTTCAGATAGCTGCGGGGGTTTGTATATCCTGTAGATCGGTAATGGCTATAACCGGATAGAAATGCCACCAATTCGTTCGGTGGTTGTTTCATATCGATGGATTCACACCAAGCGATAGCATTCAGTACGCGCTGCTCGGGTCCGGATAGAGATCCTTCATTTTCTGCCTCGATAAGTGCTTCATTCACGATCTCTGGCGCCATCCGGGCAGGAAAGGGATGAATAGGCTTCAACTTGACAATTGACTTGTCAATTGAAAGCTCAGGCATCCCATGTGAGCTGATCTTTCCCTTTTCCGGTCCTGTTTGAATTATGAATTGCGGGCATTGCGGAAGGGGGTAATTTGGAGTGCCTATAATAGCAAGCCTTTGTTGAACGTCATGAACCGCTTTGTAAAATTTATTGACTTCGTTCTTCCACCACTTTCTCTCATCATCAATCTTGGCCTTCCATTCCTTATCTCTCGTCATTGTTGCCGCTTTTACCTCTTTTTCAACGGATTTTTGGTCAATACCACCCAAAGACTGTTGTTTACGGACTGTCTGAGCTCGCTTGAGCGTAGCAATCTCCTGCTTGAGCTCAGCTATCGTTCTGACCTCTTTGGCGGCCTCCTGGGGCAAATCTGCCAGCTTGGCCAGAATCTTCTTCACTTTGTCTGTGGGCGTTGGCACAGCCCGGGTCGATGTGCCGCGGCCTGGTGGTTTCGCCTTCACATCACCCACTATCGTTTTTATGACGTCGCGCGATATAGCCGGCCCGAAGGTATAGAACTCACCCGGCTCAAGGTCACGGAGTGAAAGGATCTGTTCCTTGGTGGTAAAGCCCAACTCTTCGGCCGCGCGCTTCCGATCTATGTCTAGAGATGCCCTGCCTATGAGCTTATTGTTGCACTCCGCCGCAGCATCCTTATTAAGCTTGGATATGCGTTGTGTAGCCAAAATGAGTCCCAGACCGCGTTTCCGACCTTGTGAAGCCATGCCAGTCACTGACGACAATGCCTCACTCTCACCTTTCTCCGGGGCGAAGACGTGGGCTTCATCTAGAATGACCAGACAATCCCCATGCCTGATCGGCCAAAGTTCTTTCGGCGCATTCAAAAGAGCTTGAAGGAATAACTTGACGAAGTGTTTTCGGTCCTGTGGATGGAGTTCATACAGATCTATTATGGCTGAATTCTTGAGCTCGAGAAGCTTCCTGGCTAGCATCTCGGCCGACCTAGATTCTGCGGGTACATCCGCGCCCTTGCCGCAAAGGATAAAATCATCTCGTTCGCGCAAATTGGCGAATTCACCCTCCGGATCCAGGATGATGATCTGCACTTTACCAAAAGCCTGTTCCACAAGCCTCCTGATCGCCCAACTTTTACCGCCTCCGGAGTTGGCTTGAATGAGAAGCTTGCTGTCGATGAGTTTAGAGAGATCTATGTCTATTGTGCTATTGAGCTTGATGTTTTTCATTTTTTTTGTTAAGTGCAAGCCATAAATAAGCTACTGCTTCTGAGATCATATGTTTTTATATTTAGTTACGTACTTCGCAATATCCGCCGCCGCAACAAACATTTCATCACCGGATATATGCAAGTGATTCTCAAGGATAGTCCTGATCTTTCGCCTTATCCTCAGGTATCTAGAAAATGCTCTAGCTGCTTCTACCATCTTCTTATCTTTCTTTGTTGGCTTATATGGTGTCATTATTTTTAGGTGATGAAATCCTCTTAGGATGCTGTGCTAACACCATGGAGTCGATAAGATGAGCTAAAGTAAGCCCAAGCCGCGCCGCTTCCATCTTAAGCTTCCTGTGCGTATTCGGAAACACTCGAATTTTGACCGTGGCATTTTCCTTAGATCCCTGGGTAGGTTTCATGGCTAGAAATATAGCATGTACCACAAGGAATACAAGTATCCAGTTATCCCCATGTAGGCATTGTGCCACAAACAAGGATATGTTATATTGATCATGTTCGAATACCCAGGCAGAAAGGCATGCGATGCCTTTCAACACGACGGACTGGTTGCGCAATGAATCATTGCAGCGTACTGGTCCCATCGAAGATGGATGGTGACTCATACCTTTCTTCCAGGGTACTCGAGCAAATCATTATCAATAGCGCATTACAAAAATCTCATGAAAAAAATCATCCTTCCTTCCCTGCTTATAATCTTTGGCTTGATCAACACCTCTTCAGCTTATGCCTATTACATGCCCGGTCCGAGATACGACATCACGCATCAGCCTGCCTATCCTCTCACAAACTTTACCCCTCCCACTGCGCAAGTTGCTCCGACTAGCACGCAGGTTGCCCCTCAAACTATATTAACGACTTCCACACCCATAATCGTGAACGGCCAGGTCACGACTTCCACGAGCACACAACCGGTCACAACTATCGGAACAGGTAGTGTAAACTTTGGATCATTATTTAATTCTCTCTTTCCCCAGGAGGCCCAGACGCCGGTCCAGTCTACTATAACTACTGATGCGGTCATCGCGGTCCCGAGTGATATATTTATTGCTCATCTCCAGACACCAACAAGCACGATTGATGTTCAACGCTTCATAGATCCCTCAACTTCCGTGGCCTGCTATTATTCTGAAATCACCACGGCCGGATACACACAGATCATCCCGAATTGCGTTACCATTACCCAGATACCTGTGCAATAGATGTGGATATGCTGGGGAAATAGTGTCGATATGATAGGGATATCTTGGGGATTAGGTGGGGATAAATTTTAAAAGAAAAAAATACTCCCCAACTTGTCAGAAAAAATCCACAGGATATCAACATCTTGAATTATCAAAAATACGAAGCCATTACAGGATAAAAAACATCAATTCCCCATATCCCCACCCCTAGTAATAGTAATAAGTTATATATAGAAAATATGAAAAGCAAAACCACAGTCATTCCAGACCCGATTAGGAAGGAGCTTAAGCAAGATCCCTTCTACCTGACGTGCTCCTTGTTTGGCCACCATGGCCACACATGCGATGGCCGGATAACCTGGGAGCACGCGCTTGTCATAGGTGGCAAGAAGCTTCAACTAAAGTGGGGAATTATTCCCCTTTGCGCCAAAGGACACGAAGTAGACCAATTCCAAGACGGCCACTCAATGATCAAGGAAATGAATGAATGGGTCGCCTTGTCGCGCGCTTCAGTTCAAGATATTTTAGACCTCTTTGGTGAGGCTGAAGTAACCTCCCTTTCGAAATCTAGGTTATGGACGCAGCGCCGGACATGGCTCATACAAAAGTATGGGGAATATAAAGTCATTCCACAGAAGATCAGGTATGGCCTACGTTCTATTGGAGGACACTTCGAAGCCACCAAGTCCTTGACTTAAAAATATCAATCCGTATTATTACTCGCATATAAAAATAACAATATAAACACATGTCGACAAGAATGGTGATCAAGACAGGAGTAGCAGCTCGGGATTCTCTTATCAAAGGCGCAAGTTTCATGGCCGATGCTGTAAAGTCCACCCTCGGTCCCTTCGGCGCCAATGCCGTTCTCGAAAAGGGAATGAAGGTCACCAATGATGGCAAGACCATTGCTCAAGAGTTCATGTCTACAGACGAGACGGAAAATCTCGGCATCAACATCCTTCGCCAGGCAGCGACCCGGACGGATGATAAAGTCGGGGACGGAACCACTACCGCCATCACCTTAGCCCAGGCGATACTCAAAGCCGCTATTCGCCACCTTCCGACGGAGAAGCGGATAATCGGCGATATGACCCCGATGGAAGTCATAACCCAGATAGAAAAAGAGCGTGCGGATGTGACGGAACAATTGAAAACAATGAGCAGCCCCATCACCACTGAAAAGCAGCTCATCGATGTCGCCACTGTATCGGTCGAGGACAAGGATCTCGGTAAGCTTATCGGATCGGCTCAGTTCAAGCTCGGGCCGAACGGCGTGCTCATAGCCGAGGAATCAAATGATGAAGAACACTCCGTAAAGCACGTCAACGGCGTCAGGATTGATAATGGCTTCAGCACCAATATGATAGCCTTCGATCCCGCCACCCAATCCCTGAACACACCCATGACCCGCACTCTCTTGACCGACTATGTTATCCAAAGCCTTGTACCACTAGCACCGGTACTCAAGATACTCACCGACCAAAGAGTCCGGGATTTGGCCATTATTGCCCGCGGCTTTTCAGCCGAAGCTATTCAAGAGGCCATCAAATACGGACAGGCTGGTTTTCGCATATATCCCATCAACGCTCCGTATACAGACCAGAAAGAGATAATGAGGGATATCGCAGTCGTCTTAGGGGGCCGATTCATCCATACCGAAGCGGCCAACATCGAAGATGTCATGATCTCCGACATAGGTACGGCCGAGAAGATCGTGGCCCGCAGATGGAATTCCGAGATAGCCGGCGTCGATGATTCTACCTCCCGTACTCGCGTCAAAGGGCGCATAACAGAGCTCACGAAGCAGTTGAAAGCCTCGGAATCAGATTTCGAAAAGCGAAACCTTCAGATCCGCATCGCTCAGCTCACTTCCGGATTCGAGATAGTGAAGATAGGCGGCAATGTTGCCAAGAGAAAATACCTCTTGGACAAAGCAGTTGACGCGGTCAACTCGGTCAGGAATGCCTTCCAGGAAGGCGTGGTTGCGGGCGGCGGAAAGGCTTTGAAGGAGATAGCCGACAAGATGCCGGCAGACGCTATCCTCAAGCCGGCGCTTTCCTCGGTCTATGAGCAGATCATCTCGACCGGTCCCAAGGATTTCGAGATACCTGAATGGGTAAAGGATCCCGTCAAGGTCCTGCGCGTAGCCTTGGAAGAGGCCTGTGGAGTCGCTGCGACCCTATCCACTACGCTCATATCCACGGCTCAAGAGCAGCGCAAGCCGTTGGATCAGATGCTTGGAGTTCAAGTATCTGGATCTGAGGAATAATCCCCAAGATATCCACTCTTTCTACTCGTGGACAGAAAAAGGGTGTATAATTAGGAAATGAAAAAGATTGCCCCAGATAATCTCCCTTCAAACCTGAAGACATCTCGTCAGAACATAGATGAGGTTGGACGTACTAGCCAAGGAGCACCTACTACTTTCATTCCCCGAGAAAAGAAATTTCTCGCCAAGGCAAAAGCCAAGAAGGGAACAAAGAAAGACGAGTATACTCTTAAGGACGCAATGAAGCGTGTCAAGCATTAAGCCCCATGGCCATAGGATACTGCGTAAAATGTAAAAAGAAGAAGGACATCAAAGGATGTCACGAGATCACTATGAAGAACGGCCGCAAGGCCTGTAAAGGAACTTGTCCGACTTGCGGTACTGGCATGCACCGCATATTGAAGTCAAAATAGGCATGCCATTCGTCTCTCAAGCGCAACGACGGAAGATACCCTTGACGATGCCTACCATGATGAAATCACAACCCCTTTCCTTGGAGATAATTTTGTGTAACTAAATTCCTCATTATCCTCAGTAGATCGTCTTTTCGGTGGTTGTACCTGAATTCGGCTTCTTTCAGATAGAGAGGGTAGACATGCCTAGAAACACCCTTGAATCGGCTTATATACCCCTTCGCATACCCCCAGAACCGGTCTATGTTGTGCGTATGCACACCATCTACCGTCCTGCGCCGTACAGAGTGGTTTACGGCCTTGTGGACGTATCCGCTTATCTTGAGCTCATTAAAGCCAGCCCATTGGTCCGTATAGATGGTTGTTCCAGGGTCGACGACTAGATGGATGATAGGGAAGAGGGTATCGCGGTTCGCCTTTTCGATTATCTTCGTATACACATCACCCTCTCTCCGGATAATCCCGAATACCATGACATTCATCTTCTTACGTCTAGCTATTTTTCTGCGAAGACCGCGTGGCGGCCGCCAATCCCCATACCCGCTATCGATAGCTTTCCTTTCCCGGGTCCTAGCTTTGGCTCCCCGGCCGAAGAACGCTTGGTCCATCTCCACCTCGCCGGCAAACCTTGGCGCCTTCGATGTCCGTTCCATAATCAATTCCCGGTAGTGCCTGTAATACTTGTTCACGCTGTTACGATGAACACCCACATCCTCGGCCGTAATTAGGGCTATTTTGCCTTGCACAAAGCACTTCAGAATCTGATCCTGCTTCTTTTTGGACAGTCGCGGCAGTCTTGCAAACATATTGCCATCATAGTAAGATAGGCATGATATGTCAATAAGCTGTTCTTAGGTAGTCTATAGGCTTGCATAGCTTAGACACCCTTTCCGTGGCTTACTTGTGTTGATCCGGGGCAGTTGTGTGGTACGATTTATCAATATTATTTAGGTTTTTCAGGAAAATAACATGACCCTCCAATCTCTTGTAAAAAATGAATTAAGACATCTTGTTAGTCGTGCTTATGAATCTGGCATTAAAGAATCATCAAACTAACATGAAACAGTCCATAACAAAGAGGGAGAAGCAGAAGTGTTGTGTTTGCGATAAAGAAGCGGAATCTAAAGAAAAGATATGACTAAAACCCGCTACAAATTTCTCCGAGAAGGCTTCAAATCCAATTCAGGTGACTGTACTTGGAAAGTAGGCGAATGGAAAATGCACGATGGCGACTTAGATATGTGCCGAGCAGGTTTCCATTGTTCCAAGAAAATCTGGGAAGCGTTCTCATATGTCCAAGGAGAGATTCTTGCCGAAGTCGAGGTGAAAGGAGAATCCAAGAAACAGGATGACAAAGAAGTCTACTCGGATATGAGAATCATTAAAGCGTGGAAGTGGCAGAAGAAAGACTCCGTGGCCTTATCTATATTTGCTGCAGAATTGTGTATCGGAGAATATGAGAAAGTGTATCCTAAGGATAAAAGACCAAGAGAGGCTATCGAAGCGGCAAAGAAGTGGTTGTTAGAACCGACTAAAGAGAACGAGTCGGCGGCGGCGGCGACGGAGGAGTCGGCGTGGTCGGCGGCGGCGGGGGCGTGGTCGGCGGCGTGGTCGGCGGCGTGGTCGGCGTGGTCGGCGGCGGCGGCGA
>Ga0265338_10009025_pt1 | contig 11994 bp, 7 predicted proteins | sample 42126metaG_FD_193579 | JGI IMG/M metagenome (GOLD analysis project Ga0265338, IMG submission 193579) | Rhizosphere microbial communities from Carex aquatilis grown in University of Washington, Seatle, WA, United States - 4-21-26 metaG | ecosystem: Host-associated > Plants > Roots > Rhizosphere >... | reverse complement strand
AATCCCACCTTGTCCATCGTCCTGTCCGTCCCCACAAAGCTGTAGGTGGGCATCCGTTGGATAGGCGGAAAGACCGAGGCCACCTCGTCGTAGTCTGGATCTTCCGGGTTCGACAGAATCTGATCCCCGAGCAGATCCGATGCGCTATTCATAACCGAGGTAAGACTGTGCCCGAGATAAAGTTTGGTGGGATCTTGCGAAGTCGGTTCAAGAGACTTCGGCAGATCAAGCCGCAATCCCTGAGTATCCACAACCAACAAATGTCCCACTCGGCTGCTGAAGTCTTCGAGGATCGCAGATTCAGGCGCCCCAGCGGCATCTCCTGTCACTTCCATCAAGGTCCATTTGCCCAGGCGTTCTCCAATCTGCAGTATGGACTTCTCGCCGCCCTCGGAAACTTCCACGCTGGAAGCACTCGGGAACCGGATTATTTTGATCTTGATTTCGTTCGACGCTGCCTCAAGCCCGCTTCGGCAGAACAGCACAACCGACAACCAGATCAGCCAGATCACCTTCGCCTTTTTCGACACCGTTTTGTCCTCGCGGCCACCACACACTTTTTACGAACCGGATAGTGTAACCTCCGGAACCAATGCAACGGCCTTGAATAACATCGGAACAAGTGGGCGATCAGGACGTGATTTATAGCGCCACGCGGTTGCACGGCGCATCGAATGCGAAGGCAAAACAAGACCTGGACTTTCGTCCCCAACAACTCGAGTAGCCTGCAAACGGCACGGCCAACGAAGAAAATAGCAGCGCCGCCTGAGGGTGTGCTTTAGAAATGCGCGCGCGGTGTATGCGACCCTGCCGTTGTCGTGGAGCCGTCGTTCGGAAGTAGGTGCGCAGTCCGCCTCATCATTTTCCAGTCATATTCGTATGTGATTCCGCAATTCGGGCACGTCTGATAGTAGCGCCCATCGCTATCCATGCGCGGCCACGAGAAACGGTGCACGCAGCCTCTTCCGAACAATCTCTTTAATACATTCATGACTTGGCTCCCAGGTTGCGCCCCTTCCACGTGTGCAGCCAACGATGGAAAAAAGGCTTGGGTGTGTCCAACATGTGCTGCAGAGTGGACAGCAGAATTGTCGGAGGCTGCGACTTGGAAAGGAAAGAATCCACTGATTTCAACTTCTTCTTCGGCAGGGGTTCGTAAGCCGATAGCAGCATGATCGGCACATCCGATTTGATGTGCTTCATCTTCGCCGCGACAACATCACCGCTCATCCCGGGCATCTGGTAGTCGAGAACTACCGCATCCACCGAGTTCGAGAGAAACAACTTCAGCCCCTCGGGACCACTGCTCGCCTCGAGCACCTTGTAGCCATTCTGTTCAAGGAACATCTTGCGGCCGATGAGCCCGTTCCACTGGTCGTCAATGCAGAGAATTGTTGCTTTTGCGCGGGACATGACTGCTCACACATCCAATTCCGGCCAGGGTCGGCTCTCAGTTGGCATCGTTCCGAACAGGAACCTGCCAGCTGAAGCTGCGAAGTGGTGGGCAAGTTGATTCTGTATGCAATAGCGCAGGCGTTCAAATTACGAATGGTCACCCAAGGGGCGGTTACCATGCCAATTTAAGAAGCCGCCGCTCATTTGACGTTTGCAGCGGGTGAAGTGCCCTGTGGACAAGGCATCACGGCTTCATTTCGGAGTCGTGGCATAGCCGAAAACTGCCTTCAGCTCAAGAAATTCCTGGAGCCCCGCCTCGCCCCACTCCCGCCCATTGCCAGACTGTTTGTACCCGCCAAAGCTGCCGCCAAAATCAACTCGGGCACCGTTGATATGCACATTTCCCGCCCGAATTCGCTTCGCGACCCTTCGGGCGCGCTCGACGTCTGACGACGTCACGAAGCCGGAGAGGCCATAGGGACTGTCGTTCGCGATCCGAACCGCGTCCTCCTCGTCCTCGTATGGAAGAATGCAAAGCACCGGACCGAAGATCTCCTCCCGCGCAATCGTCATATCGTTGCGCACGTCGGCAAATACCGTCGGCCTGGCGAAGTATCCCTTACTGATGCCCTCTGGCCGGCCTTTGCCGCCAGCCACCAGGGTCGCCCCTTCTTCCAAGCCGTGGCCGATAAAACGCTGCACTTTCTCGAATTGAGCCTTGCTGACCAGCGGACCGATCGTGCTCTCGAGATTACGAGGGTCCCCCACCTTCCCGGCCTCAGCTTCCTGCCTTGCAATCAAAGACGCTTCCCCCATCTTTGACCGTGGAACCAGCATGCGTGTTGGCGCGTTGCACGATTGTCCGCTATTGACGAAGCACGCTCTCGCTCCGTCCTTCACTGCCTTCCCGAAGTCCGCATCTTCCAGCAGAATGTTCGCAGATTTGCCCCCGAGTTCCTGGGTCACCCGTTTCACGGTGGGTGCCGCTGCCGTCGCCACCGCTACGCCTGCTCGCGTCGACCCGGTGAAAGAGACCATCGCCACGTCAGGATGCGAAGCGATCGCAGACCCTACTGTGGGGCCATCTCCATTCACCAGGTTGAAAACCCCGGGCGGGACGCCAGCTTCGTCAAGAATCTGCGCGAAGAGATGCGCCGAAAGTGGAGCCAGTTCACTCGGCTTCAGCACCATCGTGCAACCGGCCGCCAGTGCCGGCGCCACTTTGCAAACGATCTGGTTCATCGGCCAATTCCATGGAGTGATCAATCCGCACACTCCAATTGGCTCCTTACGCATCAGAGTCGAGCCCTTCAGTTCCTCGAACTGGAACTGTTCGAGCACTCTGATCGTCTCGAGCAAGTGTCCCAGCCCCGCCGGGACTTGCGCCTTCCGCGATAGCGAGATGGGAGCCCCCATCTCCAACGAAATGTTCTCAGCCATCTCGTCGCTTTTAGCTTTGTAGACCTCTACAATGCGGCGCAACAGTGCCACGCGCTGCTCGACCGTAGTCTCCGAATAGGCGTCAAAAGCTCTCTTGGCGGCGTCAACGGCCTTGTCAACGTCGGCCGCGCCACCCATCGAAATGGTCGCGATTGGCTCTTCGCTGGCAGGATTAATCACCGCGAACTCTCGGCCTTGGGTCGGGCTGACCCATTTCCCATCGATGTAGAACTTCGACAAATCGGTCATTCGGACTCCCAGATTCCAACGATTCTCAAGCCAGGAATACAACAGGCATGCAGGTTGCAATTTGATGGATGCGGCAGCGAGTGCCAACCTCCCACCCGTCGTGTGATCTAAATCACAGCACCCACGCCCGCCCTCTCCATAATATCTCTCCGAGGGGCGTGAAGACGCCGCTCCCGTTGCTCTTTCCTGCCAGGGTTGAGAACCGGAACGCTGGGGAGATCTCATGAAATGGATGCTGGTCGCTGTCGCCGCCGTTTTCCTGACGGGCGGACTTCGTGCCAGCGGTCCAACCTTGTCGCTCAGTCCCATCACGGTCGACTATCCGCAGGATGGTTCCATTTTCCCGCCAGACATCATTCCCCCGACGTTCCAATGGCGCGACGCCGACCCGGCTGCAACGACGTGGCGGATTGAAGTTACGTTTGCCGATCGTTCACGCGGTATCCAGTTCTGGTCGCAGGGTGAGAAGTTTCAGATCGGCGAACTCGACACGAGTATAGTCGGCTTCGTGCCGCCCACGCTCTCACCCGAGCAGGAGGCTGGGCACACTTGGAAACCTGATCCCAACGTCTGGGCCAACATCAAGAAACACTCGATGCGAGCACCGGCTACGGTGACCATTACCGGGTTTCGCGCTAAGGATTCAGCCGACCCGGTTTCGAAGGGCCAGATCAGCATTCAAACCTCGAAAGACCCGGTCGGCGCCCCCATTTTCTACCGCGATGTGCCTCTTTTGCTCCCAACTCCGGAACAGGGCGAGAGGGGGGTGATTAAGCCACTGCCGGACTCTCTGCTGCCCAAGATTAAATGGCAACTACGATATGTATCCAACCCGCAAAGCAAGGTCGTGATGGAAGGGCTGCCGACCTGCGCGAACTGTCACTCCATTTCGCGAGACGGGAAGACGCTCGGCATCGATGTAGACGGACCGCAGAATGACAAAGGTCTGTACGGCCTAACGCCCATTCACAAGGTAACTTCCATCAGCAACGATTACGTCATCCACTGGAGCGCCAACAGCGAGAAGGCAGCTCAAAAGCGGTTCGCCTTCATGTCACAGGTTTCGCCGGACGGAAAGTATGTGGTGACTTCGATCGACGTCCCGGGCTCACACGGGAGGCGGGTGGTTGATCGACTCTACAACGGGTTCTATTCGAACTATGGTTTCGGTCAGGTATTTTTCCCCACGCGGGGTGTGCTGGCATGGTACAGCCGCGAAAGCGGCAAGTTGCAAACCCTTCCCGGCGCCGACGACCCGGACTATGTGCAAACTAGCGCCTTCTGGAGTCCCGACGGTAAATACCTTGTCTATTCGCGAGCAACGGCACGCGACCCTTTTGCTCCGGGCCAGAAACGGTCGGAATACGCCAACGACCCCAACGAGACCCAGGTCCAGTACGACCTCTATCGGGTACCGTTTAATGACGGAAAGGGAGGCAAAGCGGAGAAGATTGCCGGTGCTTCGGAGAACGGGATGAGCAACAACTTTCCCAAAGTCTCGCCAGACGGTAAGTGGATTGTATTCGTACGCAATAAGAACGGCCTGCTCATGCGTCCTGACAGCCAGTTGTATATCGTACCCGCAGAGGGCGGGCAGGAGCGGCGGCTGCGTTGCAATCAGAAAGTCATGAACTCGTGGCACAGTTTCTCGCCCAACGGACGCTGGCTCGTCTTCTCGTCGAAAAGCCCCTCTCTTTACACTCAGATGTATCTCACCCACATCGATGAGAACGGGAACGACAGCCCCGCAATTCTGGTCGAACACGCTACGGCGTCCAACCGCGCTGTGAACATTCCGGAATTCATGAACATTGGTGCCAATGGTCTGGAAAAAATCGAGGCGCCGGCGACTGAGTTCTACCGGCTCTTCGACGTCGCCGTGCAGTTTTCGGACAAAAAACAGTTCGACTCCGCGGTTCCCGCGTGGAAAAAGGCGCTGGCATTGGATCCGGACGATCCGCGTGGGCACAATAACCTCGGAGTCGCCTTGGTTGAGACCGGGCAGACCGAGGAAGCCATCGCTGAATACCGAAAGTCGCTGCAGCTCAACTCCTCAAGCTCGCGGGCCCACAACAATCTGGGAAGCGCGCTGGCAGAGAAGGGACGGCTCGAGGAGGCGCTTCCTGAGTTCGAGAAGGCGATTGAACTGAACCCCGACAATGCCGCCGCACACGTCAATCTTGGGAACGCGCTGGCCACCCGGAAAGAGCACCTTGACGATGCTATCGAACAGTTGAAGAAAGGCATCGAACTCCAACCCGAGTACGCGGTCGGCCAGAACGACCTCGGGGTCGCATTGGCCCGGGCCGGCAAACTGGATGAGGCAGTGTCGCACCTCGAGAAAGCGGTCGCTCTGACACCGAAGGCAGCCGACTACCGGTATAACTTCGGGCGCGTTCTGGCAGCGAAAGGTTCCCTTCCAGAAGCGGTCGTCCAATTCGAAGAGGCCGCAAAACTCTCCGCGATGCAGGAGCCTTCGATTCTGGAGATGTTGGCAGCCACCTACTCCGATACCGGACGCTATTCCGAGGCCGTGGCCACTGCCCGTCACGCCCTCGATCTTGTGGCCCAGCAGCCAGACGACGGCTTAGCGGCAAGACTGAAGTCAAGCCTCAGGCGTTACGAATCTCAAGCTCAGGTCAGCCCCACCGCGAGACCGTAGCCTGAACCGCAACGTCTGTTGAAAGCCTGACACCCACCCCAAGACCAGCATTCTTCAGTAAACTGCTAGCGGCAGCGCCTGACGCGGCGAACCACTCCGGTCGGGCGTCTCGCACACTCAAAGAAGGGATGATTCCGCTGTTCAGGACGGCCGGGAAAAGAATTGAACATGAAAAGGTTACCGCCCGGCCTGAGTTTCGCATTCCTTTGCGGAGCCTCCCTTACTCTCTGGTGGCGCACACTAGTCGACACCTTCACCCTGGCGATTGGTGATGAAAAGTACACGCATATCATTCTGATCCTTCCGCTGGTCGGAGCGCTGATCTTTCAAGGATGGAAGGGACGCAGTTTCGGGTCGCAATTTTGGACGCCCGCTGGCGGCGTCTTGCTGGCTTCGCTCTTCATTGAGGGAGTCGCTCGCTGGGCCCTTGGCAGCTCGGACCTCGCCCTTGCAACGGCAATGGTGGCGCTCGTCACCTGGTGGATCGCCTCGTTTGCGCTCTGCTTCGGTCTGCCTGCCTTTCGGTCGTACCTTTTTCCGCTCTGCTTTCTCTTCTGGATGGTTCCCATTCCACGGACCGCCTTGGACCCGATCGTAACGGGGCTTCAGCGGGGATCCGTCCTGGCGTCGCAGTTGCTCTTCATGATTTTCAGGGTTCCAGTTTCTCGGGACGGAATTACAGTCTCTATTCCGGGACTCGATATTGACGTAACTCCGGAATGCAGCAGCATTCGTTCCAGCCTTATGTTGCTGATGATGACGATGGTGCTCGTCTACGTGCTTCTGCGCTCGCCGTGGCGGCGGACGCTGGTTATCGCGTTCGCGCTTCCGCTCTCAATTGCCAAGAACGGGCTGCGCATCTTCACGATTGGGATGCTCGGCACTCGAGTAGACCCTGAATATCTGTACGGGCGACTGCACCGCAAGGGGGGAATCGTATTCCTTCTCGTCGCCCTGGCAATCGTATTTGTTCTGATCTGGTTTCTGCGCCGAGGCGAGAGACCGGCGACCGCGCCATCGCGACAGCACCCAGCGACCACCTGATTACGGCCGCTCCACCTCAACGATCTGATATCGGGGTACCGGCTATTTCTCCGCTACCTCCGCTACGTTGAACCCCTCGACCACGATCCGCGGACGCTCGCCGCGCGTATCTGCATCCTCCAGTTCGCTCTGGATGGTGCGCTTCTCTCCAGGCATGAGTGCCACGTAGTTGTCGCTATAGATCGCAGGCAGGATGCGATCACCAGTTTTCTCCCGCACTGCCTTCACTCGAACCATTAGCACGGGTGTGGCAGATGCGTTGTTCAGTTGTGTGGTCAGCAGCCACCGCCCGCCCTTTCGTTCAGAGTGGGTCGCGGCCGTCAAGCGGACCTTCGGCAGTTTGCGGAGGGTCCGAAAGTTGTTGTCTTCCATGCCGCGCCAGTAGAAGTTCTCCGACACGGGTTCTGCGCCGCGCGTCAGTTTCAACCGCACAAAGTGCACCGGAGTCACGCCGTCCGGATACTCGATCTTGATCGGACTCACGACACTATCTTCGTTACTGTCGACGGACGCAGTCTTTTCCCACTGCTTCGATCCATCCATGTTCAAAATCTCCACCTGCGCGGTGAGGCCCGCCACATTCCCCGCACTGTAGTTCACGACCTCGACATTGTCCGTTAGTGGATTCCACTGAATGTGCAGAGGTTCCGAAGCCTTCTTTGAGCCAAAATAAGCGGCGGTCGGCTCAAGATAATAGTCGTAAGTCTGCCAGACGAAATCGGGCCAGGTGGGATGGCTCATCCACAAAAGTAGCCCCATGCGATTCTTGCTCTGAGCCTCGAACATGGCACGATAGCCGTCGTAGTTTTCGAATTGCGCAAGTTCCACCCAGTCGGCCGCGTTGTCGGCTGAGCCATAACTTTCCTCGATCATTTTGCGATAAGAGGCCAGGTTCTGCGCGCCCTTCAATGTGAAGTCGTGCATGCCCCAATCGTCGCTCTGTGGCCAGATGTCAGCGGCGGGCATCATTTGCTTCAGGCTATCCATCGTCACAATGTTCGGCATACCCAGTTCGCTATGCAGCTTCGGGGTCGCGCGCTCCGCGAAATAGAATTTCGCCGACTTCGCCTGGTAAGGTCCACCTCCACTCACAGGTCCATAAGATGAAGCTGGGAAGTAGGCCAGGCCCGGATCAAGACGGTCGACTAGGCTGCTAAGGCCGTCCTGCAAGGGTTTCGGCGGATCGCCTTCATTCCGTCCACAAAACAGTCCAATCGATGGATGATTCCGAATCCGCTCCAGGAAGTCCGTCGCATTCTTCATGAAGAGGTCGTTGTCGTCGGGATCAGGCCCGTCGTAGGGATTCGCCAGCCAGAAATCCTGCCACACCACAATGCCGTACTTGTCGCAGGCCTCGTAAAAAGCCTCGTCGCCAGTCTGCCCCACCCAGTTGCGAATCATGGTGAAGTTCATTTCTTTGTGGTAGCGGACGGCCGCATCATACTCGCGCGCACGGTAGCGCAACATCGATTCGGGAAATCCCCAGTTGCCGCCGCGGGCAATAAAGCGGCGCCCGTTAATGAAAATCTTGATCGCTTCGTCATCGTACTTGTACGTGAACTCCCGCACACCCGCGCGGAACGACTTCGTGTCCGAGACCGTCTGGCGCGCGGTTTCGAACGCTAACTTCACATCGTAGAGATTCTGGGCCCCATATCCAGCTGGCCACCACAGCTTTGGAGCCTGCAAACGCAGCGCCGGCGTGGTCGACGGATTGAGTTTTACCGTAACGTCCGAAGTCGCGGGCACCGTAACCAGCCTCTCAAAGCGAACGCTGCCAAACTGCCCGCGCAGCATTCCTGCGACTTCCTTCTGATCGTGGTTCCTCAGAGTCACCTCAACGCTTATATCGACCCGGCTGACGTCAGGAAGTGGCAGAGTAGTGGAGACGAAGGGTTTCTCGATCGTCACCGCCCCGCTGGTAGTCAGATACACATCACCCCAAATCCCCGTGTTGCGCCCGCGGATGGTGGGGATCCAGTCCCAGCCAATCGATGCGTGAGCGGTTGGATTATCCGCACCCAGCGCGCCCCCGTTCGAATCGGTTTCCGCCAGCGTCTTTTCTTTCACGCTACCCGCGGAAGCATTCTTGAGAACTCGCACCGCGAGGACATTCCCTGCGCCGGGCCGCACCAGGCTGGTGACGTCGAACCTGCCGCGCATGAACCCGCCCTCGATCCGGCCAAGTTTTTCGCCATTGAGAAACACGTCGGCCTTCCAGTTGATGCCGTCGAAATTCAGCCACAAGTGCCGACCCTGAGTTGCAACCGGCGCGATGAACTCATCCCGATACCAGAAGTCCGCATAAAAGAACGAGTCGGAAATCTCCAACTGGTTGCGGCCATAGTTAGGATCCGGGATCGCCCCATCATCCAGGTAGCTCGACAACACGGTGCCCGGAACGGTCGCAGGCAGCCAGTCATCGGCGTGGAATCTGGGCTTCGAAATGGTCGAACCATCCGCAGTCACAAGAGAATCTCGCTGGATCCGCCACCCACCGCGCGCCAACTCGATCCGCCCATTGGTACGGGCTTTCACCGCAGGCTGCGAATGGGGTATCGACCCGCCGCGGCCAAACACCTCCAGTTCGCTGAGAACATAGCCGTCGGGGGACGCCGGACGCGTCATGTGCACACGGACGTACCGCCCACGCTCAGGTTGTGCCAACTTGACGTCGTCAGTCAGACTTTCGCTGGAGGAAAGAGTCTGGATCGTCCGCCAGTTCGCGGCGTCGCTCGAAATCTGGACAGCTCCCTCATTCGCGCGCTCGACCCAGAACAACACCAGATGGTCAATGCTGCACTCCGCGCCCAAGTCCACGTAAACCCACTCTTCGCCGATGCCCGCACTCTTCCATGCGCTGGTGAAGTCAGAGGGCCCACCAACCTCTATGTGCTTACTCTTGTCGAAGAGCGCTACTTCTCCGACTTGCCATCGGCCTACATTCGGACCGTCGATCTGCATGCGGTACATGCGGCTGCGTGCGGGCGATGAGAACAGAATCGAAGACTTGAGCTGCCGGGCGTGCATCCACTCCGGCGCCTCCGGAACTTCGGTGCCGCTGGCCCGGCCAAGCTCGGTCCACGTTTTGCCATCGTCGGAGCCCAGGACGACGCACGTCCAGGCCCCCGGCTGCGGCGCAAACGACCACGCGCGCGCCACCACGTCCACGCGGTCCACTTCAATCGGGGTATCTCTCCCTCCGGGCTCGATCTGTATCCATCCGCCCTGCCCCGGCAAGTCCACGCTGGTGATGGGATTGTCATCGATCGGATGTTCACGATCCTTGCGGCGCAACGTCCCGCCCTCGCTCGACGCGGTTGAAACCCATCGCGGAAGTCGCGTATCACGAATTCCGTCCGTGACCAGTTGAGCGGTAAGGTTGTAGTCGTAGCTGCTCGAAGCGAACGCAGGACGGTGCAATGCTAAGTTGCGATAGGTCTGAGCGTTCGGCACCAGCACGGCGCCGTTGTAGGCCTTAGGATCACCCGGATAGACCCCGACTCCGCGTGTGTAACTCTGAGCGTTGACAAACAGGGACGCAGCAAGAACGGAGACAAATAGGATCGCTGGTTTCATAGGAGAGCTTCCGCGCGAATCTTAACACCTGGGTCGGATTCTCCATACCCGACAGGCGAGGCACTTCAGCTCCCCAAGCGCCATTGTCGCGGCGGTCTAGAAGAAAAATGAATCGGCAGCAACGGAAAAGAAGCGCGTAAGTTTGTAAGCTTCGTGTTACGGTCACGATCTAAGTCGCCGATTTTGGCTTGGGATCTTGGCTTGGCAAGACGAGCTCGGGCGGGTTGACCTGGATTGTCATGGAAAGCCGCGCGGTCCTGAGGCGACAATCCGGAGGTCGGAAATGAGAGCCTGCCCCAATACCCAATGCGTCCTGTTTGGTCGCATCGTCTATGCGCTGGCCACCCGCTGCCCGCTATGCAAGTGGGATTTGAAGAATCCTCTTCCCAGCACTGAGACAGCGATCCCACACAAGCCCGATACGCAGTTTCCTACCCGCTGAATCCCGCGACGCACTGCGTTCTACGGAACCCTGACCTTTACTGGCGCCGAGTATGTACTCTCTTCCCCGGTTGTGCTGACCGCGGTGGCCGCGTAGTAATAGGTAACGCCGGACGCGACCGTTGTGTCGGTATAGCTTGTATTCGAATCCAGAGCACCGTTGATCTTGGAATACGCACCTGGTGCGGTCCCGCGATACACGTTGTATCCCTCGACCTGAGAAGTGCTGGGGGTCCACCCGAGACTGACTTGGGGCGCGGTGCCAGTGCCGGCCAGCGATTCCGACGCTTGAGAGTCGCTCGCGTTGCTTGTGAAAGCGATCTTGCCTGAGGTCGTTCCCGCTTGCTGGGGCGTAAACGTCACATTGATCTGGGCGCTCTGACCTGCGCTGATCGTTAGCGGGAAAGTAGCTCCCGGCAAAGCAAACTGGGAACTGCTGCTGGACGCAGAGGCGATCGTTACACTCGCTCCCGTCGCAGTCAACACCGCAGCTTGCGTAACCGTCTGTCCGACCATCACTTTGCCGAAGGTCAGCGTGCCCGGGTTGATCGTCAACAGCCCGGTGGTTAAACCGGAGCCAGACCCCGTCAAAGGTATATTCAGCGCCGGACCCGAGACATAAACGCTTCCTCCGGTCTGACCAACCGTCGTCGGAGCGTAAGTGACGGTCACAGTGATGCTCTTTCCGGGGCTAAGGGCCAGAGGCAAAGTTGCGCCGCTAACGGAAAAGCCACTTCCCACCAACTGGAATCCCAGCAGCGTTTCCTTCGTCGATCGAGTATTGGTCAGCACGACAGAGCGCTTCGCACTGCTTCCTAGTGCCACTTGCCCGAAGGACAGACTCGCGGGTACCGCGGTCAGCGCCTGCACGCTCGTGCCGGTGCCGGCGAACCCGATTTGGAGTCCCGGGTTCGTTGCATTGCTTGTGACGGTCGCCCTTCCGGACAAATATCCCGTTGCAGCCGGGGTGAAAGTCACATTCATCGCGACACTCTGTCCTGAGGCCAGAGTCAGGGGTAGCGTCAGTCCAGACACGGCAAAGTCAGGATCACTCTGTTTGATCGCCGAGACCGTGGCGCTGGTGCGTCCCGTATTCGTCAAGACGACGAGCTGTTTCTCCGACTGACCCACCGTGACCTCGCCAAACTTCAGGTGGGTTGGCGTGCAAAGTAACTGTTGGGCTG
>Ga0265338_10009024_pt1 | contig 11996 bp, 8 predicted proteins | sample 42126metaG_FD_193579 | JGI IMG/M metagenome (GOLD analysis project Ga0265338, IMG submission 193579) | Rhizosphere microbial communities from Carex aquatilis grown in University of Washington, Seatle, WA, United States - 4-21-26 metaG | ecosystem: Host-associated > Plants > Roots > Rhizosphere >... | reverse complement strand
CATGGCCGCCTTCACCCAGATCTATCTGGTGCGGGCCTTCCATCTCAGCCTCGCGGCGGTGGGGCTGCTCTACGGCGTCGTGATCGGCACCGCCGGGGTGTTCGGCATGACCATGGGCGGAGTGATCGCCGATATCGCCGGCAAGAAGGACATCCGCTGGTACGCCTGGGCGCCCGCCCTCGGCTGCGCCGTGGGATTCCCGCTCTATCTGGCCGCCTTCACCCAGCACACCGCCCTGGCCTCGGTGGGCTTCATCTTCCTGGGCTACCTGGTCGTCACCTTCTACTTCGCCCCCACCTTCGCGGTGGTGCAGAACCTGGTCGAGCCGCGCATGCGGGCCTCGGCTTCGGCGCTGCTGTTCCTGGCGATCAACATCATGGGCCAGTCGCTGGGACCGGTGGGCATCGGCCTGATCAGCGACGCCATCGCCCGCCGCGCCTTCACCCTGGGGAACTACCGCGCCCTCTGCCCGCCCCACCCGCACGCGCCCGCCCAGATCGTGGCCGCCTGCGCCCAGGCGTCATCCTACGGCCTGCAGCACTCGATCCTGATCATGTGCGGCTGCTACCTGCTGGGGGCGGCCTTCTACCTTTTGGCCTCGCGCACCCTGAAGCGGGACCTGCAGCTCAAGGACGCCTGACCCGCGTCAATCCCCGACGCCGGGATCGAGCTTCCTGGCCCGGGCCTTGTCGGCCGCGGCGGCGGCGGCCTGACCCAGCTTCCCTTCGGTCAGGCTCCGCTCGTAGAGGGCCAGGGCAAAGTCGGGACGTCGAGCCAGGGCCTCGTTCAGTTCGTCGAGCGCCTTCAGATAGTCGTCCAGGAAGAGATAGATCTCGCCCAGCTCCTCGATCACGTCCGGATCGTCCGGACGATTGGCCAGGGTGGTCGCGAGATCGCGGATCGCCGCATTGGACCTGGCCAGGTCGTGCAGCACGATGGCGCGGTCGAACAGCCCATTGCGGCTCTTGGGAGATTGGACGAGCGCGGCGCTGAAATCGGCAAGGGCGGCCTCGTCGTCCCCCTTGCGCATCAACAGCAGGCCCCGGTCGAGGAGCAACTCCACGCTCTTGGGATCCAGCTTCAAACCGGCGTCGTATCGCCCGAGCGCGCCGGCGCGATCCCCCTTGGCCGCCAGGATCTCGCCCATGTCGTCGAAGGCGTCGGCGTCGTCGGGACTGACCGCCAGGGCGCGCTTCACATCGGAGATGGCCGCGTCGTACTGCTTGCGGCCCATGAACAGCAGGCCCCTCTGCTTCAAGGCGTAGGCGTTCTGCGGATCGAGCTGCAGCGCCTTGTCGTATTCCTCCAGGGCCTTGGCCGGATCGCCCTGGTCGTCGAACACCGCCCCCTTGCCGGCGTGGAGCCGCGCGTCCTTGGGATAGGCCGCCAGGGCGGCGTCATAGGCCTTCAGCGCCCCCGCCCAGTCCTCGCGATCCCGATAGACGATGGCCCGATTGCGCAGGGCGTCGAAGTCGTCGGGCTTCAGCTTCAGGGCGGCCGCGTAGCTCGCCAGTTCGTCGTCGGACCGTCCGAGATCGCCATATTCGACCCCGAGGCTGACGAGGGCGTCCGGATCCTTGGGATCCTCCGCAACCGCCTTGGCGAAGTCGTCCGCCGCCCTGGCATGGTCCTCCATGTCGGAATGGACCAGGGCGCGATCGTAGTAGCCGGAGGCGCTGCGCGGCTCGATGGCCAGGATGGCGTCGTAGTCGGCCAGGGCCTTGGCGTATTCCGCCTTGGTCCTCCAGATGTCGGCGCGGTCGAACAGAGCGCTGGTGTCCTTGGGCGTCTTGGCGAGGATGGCGTCCAGATCGGCGAGCGCGAGGTCGTCCTTTTTCTGGAGCGCGAAGATCTTGGCCCGGTAGCCCAGCGCCTCGGTGTCGCCAGGGGCCAGCTTGAGCGCCAGATCCTCGTCCGCCAGGGCCGGATCCAATCGGTTGGTTTCCCGCAGGATCGAGCCGCGCACCGCATAGGCGCGGGAGAACCTGGCGTCGTCGCGGATCGCCGCCTCACAGTCCTGCAGGGCGGCGCCGTAATCGCCGCGGTTTCGCAGCAGGGTGGCGCGATAGACGTGGACCTTGGCGATGTGCGGCCAGTCCCTCAGCACCTTGCTGTACATGTCGATGGCGTCGTCGGTGCGATCGACCTGCTCCAGCACCAGCCCCCGCCGGATCTTGATGTTCGGATCGTCGGGATCGAGCGCCATGGCCCGGTCGAGATCGGCCATGGCGGCGGTCTCGTGGTCCGCGTCGTCCTCGAGGATTCCGCGGCTGAAGTAGGCCTGGGCGTCCTTGGGATCGAGCGCGATGGCGGCGTCGTAGTCCCGCCGCGCCTTGTCCGCCTGGTTCCTGTCGAAGAACCAAAGGTCGCCCCGCGCCAGCAGCGCCGGCTCGTTGGAGGGATCCTGTTTCAGCGCCGCATCGTAATCGGCCAGGGCGTCGTCCTGGCGATTCAGCGCCTCGCGCGCCATTCCGCGGGCGACCAGCGCTTCTGGATCCGTCGGCCGCAGCGCCACCGCCGACTCGGCGTCGGCGAGAGCCGGAGCCCCCTTGTCCTGGAACCGCAACGCGGCGCTGCGCGCGGCGTAGGCACGGGCCAGCAGGGCCCGATCCGAGGGCTTGGACTCGATCACGGCGGCGCAGGCCTTCACCACCGCGGCGGGGTCCTTGAGCCAGAGACGGCTTTCGCGGCATTCCGGGACGGCGGCCTCCGCCAAGGCCGGCGCCGCCCCGCAAAGGACCAGGCCCGCCAGCAGGGCGATCCAACCCGGCGTCCTCATGGCCTGGCGCCCGCAGCGGCCGTCGCCTGCGAGGCCGGTGTGGAGATTCCGACGATCGGGTCGCTCGACAGCCAGACCTTGGCGGCCTTGCGCACCTCGTCGGGGGTCACGGCCTGCTCCAGGTCGATGGTCGAAAACATATCGGCCAGCTGCGGATCGCGGGTGGCGGAGCCACTGAGATTGGAAGCCCAGAAGGCATTGGTCTTCATCTGCGCCAGGCTCGCGGCGACCAGGGGCGCTCGCGCCGTCTCCACCACGTCGTCAGGCAGATCGCCCGCCGCCAGCCGCCGCGCCAGGGCGCGGATCTCGGCAAGGACCGCGTCCACATCCGCGGGCGTGGTCTCCACCACGGCGGTCATCTGGCCCTGATCGGCGTCGTCCGGCATGCGGATGCGGACGGAGGGCCCATAGGCCTTGCCGAGCTCGACGCGCACCCGCCGTCGCAACAGGTCGTTGAAAACCTGGTTCAGGAGGTCGAGGGCGATCTCTTCGCGCCGACGCGCGGGAGTCGCCACGTAGAGAGGCCAGATGGCGGTCACCAGGGCCCGGTCCCTGGAGCCTTCGTGGGTCGCGTGGATCACCGGCGGGGGCGAGGCCGGGAACCGCTGGAACCAGGCGTCGGCTCGTTCGCGGGACGCGGAGGAGCGGGCCGGCAAGGCCCCGAAGGTCTTCGCCACCATGTCCACGGCCGTCTTCTCATCGACATCGCCGACGATGGCGACATCGAGCGGGGCGGTGGTCAGCGGCGGTTTCAGCAGCCGTCCGAAGTCCGCCATGCTCAGGGCCTCCAGCTTGTCCCGCGATGGCAGCACCTGCGGCGAGCTCGGATCGATGGCGGCGGCGAGCGCCTGGGCCACGGTCAGGGTGAGATCGGTCCGGTAGCCGCGGTAGACGGCGTCGAGCCCCGCCTTGATCGTCTGTTCCACGTCCGGGCGGAAGCCTGGGTCGGAGACGAAGGCGGTCAGGATCTCCAGCTCGTCCCGCAGTCCCCGGGATCCGGTCTTGGCGGACAGGATGAAGGCCTTGTCGCCGACCGTCAGGTTCGCCGCCCATTCGGTATCGCGGAAGATGCGGACGAGATCGGCGTGACTGGTCTTGGCGAGGCCGCCATAGGCGAACATCTGCGCGCCCAGGCTCGTGGCCAGATAGTCGCTTCGCGCCACCTCCCGCCGCCCGGCCCCAAAGCGGACCCGCACCGAGATCGAGTCCGCCTCGAACGAGGTCTGCTTGAAGTTCAGCACCACGCCGTTGGCGAAGCGAAAACGGACGAAGCCCTGCTTGGGAAAATCCTCCCGCGAGGTCACGGCGCCCGGCTTGCCGAAGTTGTCGTACGGCCAGATCGGCGTGGCCGGATCCTGTGGCGGCGCGGGCGCGGGCGCGGCCTTGTCCGCGGCCCAGACCCGGCGGACCTCCTCCGCCGCAGGCGGCTTGGGGTCCAGCACCACCACAAGCGGACCGGCTCCGGACCAGTCCTTGCTGAACGACGCCTTGACGTCGTCCGGCATCATGCCCTCGACCGCCGTGTCGTAGGCGCGGAAGGTTTCACCTGGCGACTTGACCATGTCGCCGACGGTGAGGGCGTCGGCGATGTCCTGGGCGAGGTCCGACGAGGCGCGGGTGCTGAGGCCCAGGACCCCCGACCTTAGGTACGATCGCTGCTCCTTGATGGCGGCGTCGAGCTCGGTGAGGCTGGGGCCGTAGAGCTCCATGCGCTCGATTTCGGTCTCCACCGCGACCAGCGCCGCGGCCCAGCCATCGCCGGCGAAGTCCGCCTCGACACAGCTGGCCCTCAACTCCTTCAGGCTCTCGCTCCAGACAGAGGCGCTGAGGAAGGGCGCCTTCGGCCCGTTGGCCAGGGCGTCCAGGCGATGGTCCAGGACCGTGTCCCAGATCGACCTGGCGCTGGCCTTGCGCAGGCGCGCCATATCCTCGGGGTCGTTCGCATCGCCCGGCGCCGCCCGGCAGACCCGGATCTGGTTGTCCGAGAAGCCCTCGAGCGGCAAGGGGAGCACATCCAGGCCCCTGTGCGGATCGGGTGCGCCGAACGGCCGGCGGCGCCCCGGAAGACCCAGCCCGCGCCAGGATCCGAAGCTGTCCCGGATGCGCTTCAGGATCTCGTCGGTCGGCAGGTCGCCGGCCACCACCAGGATGGCGTTCTCGGGCCGGTACCAGCGCTGGTAGAAGGCCTCGAGGCGCGCGGCGTCCAGGGCGCCGATCGCCTGCGGGGTCTCGAGCCTTTCCCGCTCCACCGAGCGCAGGCCGGGCGCCAGGAACGCCGTCATCTGCTCGCGGGCCGAGGTCTCGGGTCCCAGATGCGACTGGCGCTCGGCGAGGATGACGCTCCGCTCGGCCAGGACTTCCCGTGGATTGAAATTGATCCCATCGCCGACGTCGCGCAGCCAGTGGAAGGACAGGTCCAGCATGGGCCCATCGTTGCGCGGCAGGTCCAGCCGGTAGGTGGTGTCATACAGCCCTGTCGCCGCGTTCTGGTCCCGGCCGAAGCCGACGCCCATGGTCTCGAACGTCTTGGCGATGTCCTGGCCGGCCAGGGTCAACGGATTGCGGAACGCCATATGCTCGACGAGATGGGCGGCCTCGACCCCGTCGTCCTCCTCGTCGTAGAGGCCAGCCTGGATGACCAGGCGGATCGACACGGCGCCGGCCGGGGTGGCGTTGTGGGCGATGGCATATCGCAGGCCGTTGGGCAGCGTCCCGCGCAACACGGCCGGATCGGCATGGATCAGGGTCTGGTCGACGTGGGGCGGCCGGACGACCTGCGGCGTCTCCGCCAGGGCAGGCGACAAGCCAAGCGCCATGGCGCCCCCGACGATCCACGCTCCCAGACGCACGATCCCCCCGGATACGCTACAGCCCAGCTTCAACCTAGACGCGTCAAACCGTCAGAGCCAGACCCGTTTTCCGGGAGGGCGGAGCAGCTGTGGGGGTGCGCACCACCGTCACCGGCGCCTCGGGCAACCGCGGACGGCCATGGAACCTGGCGCCCTTGAGCCAGATGCGCAGGGCCTCCCAGTGGATGGCGGCCAGCACCTTCAGCATCAGCAGCGGGGCCCCCAGGAAGGCCCTGAGGATCGCCAGGTCGGAGAGTTCCGCGCGCCGGGCGCTGAAGGCGGCGTGCAGCATCGGGCCCTGGCCGTCCGAACTGTCGACGGCCACGAACAGCTCTTCGGCCGGGGGGCGCACCGCGAAGGCGTAGCGCATCGCCATGTCCTGCAGCGGCGAGACGTAGAAGGCCTTATGGCAGGCCTGGCGGACGACGGCGCCGGGCGCCTGGTCCACCGGGATCAGGTAGCTGTGACGCTGGCCGAAGGTGTTGTTGACCTCATAGAGGATCGCTTCGAGACGGCCCGAGCGGTGATGACAGAAATACAGGCTGAGCGGGTTGAACGCCTGGCCCATCACCCGCGGCATGCAGAGCAGCCGGATCGGCCCGCCGGCCAGATCGACTCCGGCGCGGGCCAGTTCGGCCTCCACATAGGGGCGCAGCGCGCGGCCATCGCCGGGGCCATGATCGCGGTCGTGGAAGCTGACCAGCGCGACGCGGTTGTGGCCGAACAGCTTCAGACTTCCGTCCAGCGACGGCAGCTCGTCCAGGTCCAGCAGCACCTGGAAGATCCGGTAGCGCAGCCGGTGCCGTCTCGGCCTCAGCCTCTGGTGCACCACCAGGCCGGCGTACAGGCCTGAACGCCATCCGCTCACGCCGCGCGCTCCAGGCTGGGCGGGACGGGCGGCGGCGGGCCCAGGTGGATGCGGCTGGACTCGCCCTCGACCCGCCAGGGCCGGCGGACGCCACCAAGGGCCTCGGCCACGGCCAGGCCGGCCTGCAGGCCGTCCTCGTGGAAGCCCGAGCCGAAATAGGCGCCGCAGTACCAGAGCCCGGCCTGGCCCTGCAGCTCCCAGAGCCGCCGCTGGGCCTTGACCGCGGCGGCATCGAACAACGGATGCTCGTAGATCTCGCTGCGCAGGATCGAGCCGGGAGCGGGGGGGCGCACGGGGTTCAGGGTGACGAACAGCTGACGGGGATCGTCCAGGGCCTGGAGCCGGTTCATCCAGTAGGTGACGCAGAGGTCGCGCTCGGACCCTTCGCCGGAACGGCGGCCGATGTAGTTCCAGCTGGACCAGGCCCCGCGCCGGCGGGGCATCAGCCGGGCGTCGGTGTGCAGGACCGCATGGTTGCGGGTGTAGCGGAAGGCGCCCAGGAGGCTGCGCTCTTCGGGCGTGGGTTCGGCCAGCATCCCCAGCGCCTGGTCGGCGTGGGTGGCGACGACCACCTGATCGTAGCGCGCGGCGTGGCCCTCGCCGTCGCTCACCATCACCCCGCCGGGGACGCGGCGCACCTGGCGCACCGGCCTGCCCTGGCGGATGCGGTCGGCGAAGCGGGCGGTCAGGCGCTCGACGTAGGCCCGGCTGCCGCCCTCGACGGTCCGCCACAGCGGTCGCCCGAACACCTTGAGCAGGCCGTGGTTCTCGCAGAAGCGGATGAAGGCCTCGGCGGGGTAGTCGCGGATCGCCGCGCAGGAGACCGACCAGATGGCCGCCGCCTGGGGCAGGAGGTGATCCTCCTGGAAGGCCGGGCCATAGCCGTGACGGCCGAGATAGTCCCCGAGCGAGGTCGGCTCCGAGCCCAGGGCGCAGGCATGGGTGGGGGCGTGGTTGTAGAAGCGCATGATGTCGCGCAGCATCGACCAGAACCGGCGCGAGACCAGGTTGCTGGGCTGGGCGAACAGGCTGGCCAGGGTGTTGGCGCCATATTCCAGGGCCCCGTCGTCGAGCGAGACGGCGAAGCTCATCTCCGACTTCCTGGTGGGCACGCCCAGATGCCGGAACAGCTGCACCAGGTTCGGATAGTTGGTCTCGTTGTAGACGATGAAGCCCATGTCCACCGGCGTCGGGCCCGCCTGCACCGTGTGGCTGTGGCCGCCCAGCCGGTCCTCGGCTTCATAGACGGTCACCCGGTGCCGCTCGCTGAGCAACCAGGCGGCGGACATGCCCGCGATGCCCTGGCCGATCACCGCGATGTCCAGCGGTTCGCCCAACCCTTGCTTCATACCCTCGCCCTCGACTGGCGCGCCGCCCTGGTCAGGGGTCCGGCGCTGACCTAGGCTTCTACGGAGGGGCGGCCGGGGCGGATCACTGCGCCTGCACCGCCGGGGACAGCGTGGCCGACCCGGTGATCCATCCGCGCCGGGTCTGCGTAACAGGGACATGAGCGCCGTCCATGTCTGGAGCGAGATCCCGAGCCCCGCGCCCTTTCGCCGGCGCGCCGCCCTGCGGCGGGAGACCGTCAGCGTGAAGAGGCCCGCACCCGGGCCGGACTTCGGCGCCCTGATCGGCCGCATCGCCGCCGGCGCCGATCGCGCGGCCTTCGCCGAGCTGTTCCGGCATTTCGCCCCGCGGGTGAAGAGCTACGGCCTGAAGCTGGGCGCCACGGCCGCGGCCGCCGAAGAGCTGGCCCAGGACACCCTGCTGGCCGTCTGGCGCAAGGCCGGCCAGTTCGATCCGGCCCGGGCCTCGGCCTCGACCTGGATCTTCACCATCGCCCGCAACCTCCGGATCGACGCCCTCCGCCGCGAGCGGCCGGCGCCGGCGCCCGAGGACGGGGCCGATCCCTCGCCGCTGGCCGACGCCCTGCTGGCGGGCGCCGAGGCGGACGTCCGGGTGCGCCGGGCCCTGGGCGCCCTGCCGCCCGAACAGCTGCAGGTGATCCAGCTCTCTTTCTTTTCCGACGCGCCCCACGCGGCCATCGCCGAGTCCCTCGGCCTGCCGCTGGGCACGGTGAAATCGCGGCTCAGGCTGGCGATGACGCGGCTGCGCGCGCTGCTGGAGGATCTCAGATGAGCCTCGCCCACCACCCTTCCGACGAGCTGCTGCTGGACCTGGCCGCCGGCCGGCTGGAGCACGGCCCGGCGCTGGTGCTGAAGGCGCATCTAGGCGCCTGCCCGGACTGCCGGGCCGAGGTCGGCCGCCTGGAGGCGGTGGGCGGCGCCCTGCTGGCCGATCTGCCCGGGACGGTCCTGGCCGCTGACGCCCTGGAGCGGGCGCTGGCGCGCCTCGACACGCCGCCACGAACGGAGAAGATCCGGGTGGACCTTCCACAGATCCTGGCGGGCGAAGGCCTGGGGCCCCGGCGCTGGCTGGCGCCGGGCCTGTGGCTGCGCAAGCTGGAGCGCGAACCGGGAGACCGGTTCACGAGCTACCTGCTGCATACCGGCCCCGGCCGGCAGCTGCCACGTCACGGCCACGTGGGGGCCGAATATGTCTGCGTGCTGAAGGGCGCCTTCGCCGATGAGACCGGACGCTATGGCCCCGGCGACTTCGCCTGCGGCGACGCGAACCTGGAGCATTCGCCGCGCGCCGAGACCGACGAGGCCTGCCTCTGCCTGATCGCCGGCGAGGGCCCGCTGCAGATGCGCGGCGTGATCGCCCGCGCCTTCCAGATCTACGCGGGGGTCTAGGCCATGACGCGCCTGATGGTGGGATATCTGGCCGCCCTGGTGGTGTTCGTCGCCGGCGACCTGACCTGGCTAACCCTGGCCGGCTCCAGGATCTACCGGCCGGCGATCGGCCCGCTGCTCGCCGACAGACCCGCCCTGCCGCCCGCCATCGCCTTCTACCTGCTCTACGGGATCGGCATCGTGGTCTTCGCCGTCGCACCCGGCCTGCGGGCCGGCCGGGCCGGCGTGGCGCTGGGCTGGGGCGCCCTGGCGGGCCTCTTCGCCTACGGAACCTACGACCTGACCAACCAGGCCACCCTGAAGTTCTGGTCGACCCGGCTGAGCCTCATCGACATGGCCTGGGGCGCGGCGATCACCGGCGTCGCCGCCATGGTCGGCTGCCTCGTGGCCCGGACAATCGAGAAAGGTTAAGGTCTTGGCCACCGCTTACGCGTGGCTTACAGCTAAGTCATGGCCGTCTTGGAACCCATCGCCGGATCGCCTGATGACACCCCCCGCGGGGTGCGAATGGTGCTGGACGCGGCGGCGCGCAACTGGCTGTTCGGGGCCCTGGACATCGCCCTGCCCTCGGGCCAGCGGCTGCGCATCGGCGGCTCGGAGCCCGGCCCCCGGGCGCTGCTCGAGCTCAAGGACTACCGCGGCCTGAAGCGGGTGCTGGCCAGCGCCGGGGTCGGCTTCGCCGAGGGCTACATGGCCGGCGAGTGGGACACGCCCGACCTGCACGCCCTGCTGGAAGCGATTTCGCTGAACTTCGACCGGCTGGCCGGAATGCTGGGCGGCAATCCCCTGCTCAGGGTGGTCCACATCGTCGGCCACGCCCTGAACGCCAACACCCGGGCCGGCTCCAAGCGCAACATCGAGGCCCATTACGACCTGGGCAACGCCTTCTACGAGAAGTGGCTCGACCCGACCCTCAGCTATTCCTCGGCCCTCTACGAGCGCGCGAACCAGCCGCTGGAAGAGGCCCAGACCAACAAATACGCCGCCCTGGCGCGCCGGCTGGAGCTGGGGCCAGACAACCATGTGCTGGAGATCGGCTGCGGCTGGGGCGGCTTCGCCGAGTTCGCGGCCAAGGAAGTGGGGGCCAAGGTCACCGGCGTCACCATCTCGCCCGCGCAGTTCGAGTTCGCCCGCAAGCGGATGTTCGAAAAGGGCCTGGCGGAAAAGGCCGACATCCGGCTGGTGGACTACCGCGACGTCACCGGCGCCTTCGACCGGGTGGCCTCGATCGAGATGTTCGAGGCGGTGGGCGAGCGCTACTGGCCGGCCTATTTCGCCAAGGTCCGCGAAGTGCTGAAGGACGGCGGCCGCGCGGGGCTGCAGATCATCACCATCCGCGACGACCTGTTCGCCAGCTACCGCTCGCACGTGGACTTCATCCAGCGCTACATCTTCCCCGGCGGCATGCTGCCTTCCGAGGCGCGGCTGAAGCAGGAGGCGGCGCGGGCCGGGCTGGACTGGCAGGGCGTGCAGCGCTTCGGCGAGGACTACGCCCGCACCCTGGCCGAATGGGCCGACCGCTTCCAGCAGGCCTGGCGCGAGATCACCCCCCTGGGCTTCGACGAACGCTTCCGCAGGCTGTGGCACTTCTACCTGAGCTACTGCCGCGCCGGCTTCATCACCGGGCGCACGGACGTGGTGCAGCTGACCCTGGGCGCGCCGTAGACCTTGCGTCCTTCGGGACGCGGCCTGGCGGCCGCTCGTCAGGATGACGAACGCCCTCGCCAAACCTCGTCATGGCGAGGAGGCCGTGCAGCGCCCGTCTCGAACCACGCACGTAGACACCTAAGCTCAGGGCGCCTTACCTTGCCCTGGCGAAGCTCGCGGCAGCTTGGCGGGAGGGCTCATGCGTGGATGGTGGCGTGCTCTGACGATCGTCGGAGCGGTGGCGGCGCTGGCTGCCTGCGGCGAACCCAAGCAGCACAACCAGGCCGGCGGGCCGGCCTTCTCGCTGGGCCAGACCTCCTCGCAGCCGGCGCGCGCGCCCGCCGACGTCGACGGCGCCCGCCTGCTGGCAGCCGATTCCGAGCCCGGGAACTGGATGACCTACGGGCGCACCTACAACGAACAACGCTACAGCCCGCTCAGCCAGATCAACGACCAGAACGCCGGTCAGCTGGGCCTGGCCTGGTCCTACGACCTCGACACCAATCGCGGCCAGGAGGCCACGCCGATCGTGGTGGACGGGGTGATGTACGTCTCCACCGCCTGGTCGAAGGTCAAGGCGCTGGACGCCCGCACCGGCGCCCTGATCTGGGCCTACGATCCCAAGGTCGACGGCTCCTGGGGGCCCAAGGCCTGCTGCGACGTGGTCAACCGCGGCGTCGCGGTGTGGAAGGGCAAGGTCTTCGTGGGCGCGCTGGACGGGCGGCTGATCGCGCTGGACGCCAAGACCGGCAACGTCATCTGGTCCCGGCAGGTCACCGAGTCGCCGCTGCAGACCATCACCGGCGCGCCCCGGGTGGTGAAGGGCAGGGTGCTGATCGGCAATTCGGGCGCCGAATTCAACGTCCGCGGCTTCATCTCGGCCTATGACGCCGAGACCGGCAACATGGCCTGGCGCTTCTACACCGTGCCGGGCAACCCCTCGAAACCCGACCACGCCGCTTCGGACGAGGCGCTGAGGAAGATCGCGCTCAAGACCTGGAGCGGCAAGTGGTGGACCTGGGGCGGGGGCGGCACGGTCTGGGACTCGATCGTCTACGACCCCGAGCAGAACCTGCTGATCTTCGGCACCGACAACG
>Ga0265338_10009023_pt1 | contig 11996 bp, 17 predicted proteins | sample 42126metaG_FD_193579 | JGI IMG/M metagenome (GOLD analysis project Ga0265338, IMG submission 193579) | Rhizosphere microbial communities from Carex aquatilis grown in University of Washington, Seatle, WA, United States - 4-21-26 metaG | ecosystem: Host-associated > Plants > Roots > Rhizosphere... | reverse complement strand
GGCTAAGAAAACTCTCCAGTCCCAATGAGAAGTAACGCGGGCTGTCAGAGTGTGGTTAGTGAAGTATTGGTAAAGCTGCCAAGCTGCTAAACCACCCAACAACTGGGCAATAATATAGCCTATGGCCGAAACTGTTTTGACCTTGCGAGCGACCCATAAACCAAGCGTTAGAGCCGGGTTCACGTGAGCACCGGAAACTTTGCTGAAAATCAAATAAACCACGGCCAGGGCCAGCGCCACACTGGTACCGATAAAGTAAGAGACAGCTGTTGTCTCACTCAGCACCAAAGCGACTGTAGCTAAAATAGCCGTTCCTAGAAATTCGGCGAGTAGTCTACTGAGCGAATTCCTATCTATCTTTGTTAAATCTGCCATTGTTTATTCGAACCCTCCTAGGTTAGTAATGAGTCCATAATAGTATGCTTATGGTAAAAGTCAAAATCCGGGTCTAGCTTGGTATAATGTGAGTATGGATAAATCAACAACCGATAACAAGCCAGCAACCGTTACGGTCTATGGGGCAGAATGGTGCCCGCCCTGCCACACAACCAGGGCTTATTTGAAGAGTCATAACATCGATTTTAAGTATGTCAATATCGAAGAAGATCCCGAGGCCGGAAAGGAAATTTCTGCGAAAACCGGCTGGTCGGCTATCCCGATTACTCAGATTGGCGACGAATACATACTGGGCTTTGATAAACCTAAGATAGATTCCGCCCTACAGCAACGCAAGCTGGTATAAGATGGCAGAGACTATCCCCCCACCTGAACATGAAGGTGGTGGTGATTGGTCAATACTTGGTGGCCGTTTTGTCCAGCCAGACACGACCCTAGACAGGGCCAGGTTTGAGCAGGACTATGAGCTTGCCCGGCACTTTCCTGACAACGCGGTTGCTAGTCGCTACATAGCCGCGGAGACTGTCACTTATGCTTTTGAGCTTTGCAGCAGACTGACTTTTAAAGAAAATTCAGGAGTTCTCAAGGCCGCTCACAAAGCAATCGCGGCGGCGGCGATGCGCGACTCTGATACGCCTCTGTCCAGACTAGAGGATATAGTGGAGCGAGCTTTTTCAGAAGGTCTGGAGGAGACTCCGGTAGGGCGGCTTCTCGGACGAATCTTCGAAGAGGAGATTGTCCATGATCGAGAGGCTCAGATCCGAGCCCTGGCAATAGTGGTCAGACTGGCCAAGGGCGACGTGGCTAGTTTAGAATAATAGTCTATGGCTTTTGAGGATTACAAAACCAAAGACTCGGTGGTCGTTGTCTATACCGGAGAGGGTAAGGGCAAGACCAGCGCTAGCGTCGGCCTGATGGCCAGAGCGCTAGGCAATGGCTGGAAAGTGGCCTTTATCCAATTTATTAAACACTGGAACGTCGGTGAGCATGACTTTATAAATAAGATTCAACCCCTGTTCGGGGAGGACCTGCTGTTTTACAAGGGCGGTAAGGGGTTTTACGACGCCGGTGATCTATCAGCCAAAGACGTCTCTGCGGCCGAGCATAAAAAAGCGGCGCAGGAGACATATGAGGTAGCCTTAAAAGCCGCCACCGGCGGCAAGTTTGATCTGGTGATCTGCGACGAGATCAATAACGCCCTAAGCCACAGACTGGTTAGCGAAAAACAGCTGGAGGACTTGATAAAAAACCGAGCTCCTAAAACCAGTCTGTGCTTAACCGGCCGTAATTTCCCGGAAAAACTGCTGCCGCTAACCGATATCGCCACTAACATGACTAAGATCCGACACCATTTTGACGATAAGTATTTGGCTAATAAAGGCATCGATTACTAAACACAGCTTTGTACCGACAAAGTTGCACAAAACTCTCGAGCTACCTCACTCACTTGCAGTTGATGGTAAAACCAGTCTTTGCCTGCAGAACTCCTTGATTAACTGCCGTCTGGCAGTTAATCTTCGTCAAACATCTGCAGGAAGCCAAGCCCAGACTGTTTCACATCACCTGGTCAAGTTCGCTCGTTATGCTCGATTTTATAGCTCTCTCTGTCTGCTCGAGTCCGAACTGCTAGAAGCCGGTGCCTGGGCCCGAATTGTTTAAGGCTAATGGTCAGACCAAGCCTGTGCGGTTAATAAATTTTGGGGTATGAAAAAGCGCCAGGCGCTGCACTGCGTTAAACAGGCGCGCTCATGGCGCTAGGAAGGGCGGGAATCATCGATGCCCCCGCCCTGTGGAACCTCGTCATTCGGGGAATACCTTCCCGGTCGCGACGCCGAGGCGCCGGTCGAGGATCCTCTGGTACTCGGGGCCCATCTGCCGGCGCACGGCATCGGCCAGGATGTGGCCGAGTACCGTGTTGACGAACTTCGGCCAATCCGGCTCCGGGTCCGAGGACTGGGCCTCGAAGTAGTCAACGGCCTCCAGCAGAAGCTGGCCGACCTCGTACTTCCCGAACCGCGAAGCCAGTAGGACCCCCTTGGCCGCGGCGTCGGCCTGGAGGGGCGTACCGTGATCATTCAGCTCGTTGTTCTGTAAGTACAAGATGATCTGCTTCACCAGATCATCGAAGAGCGGTGTAGCGGACACGTGGCCTCCTTCAGTTGACGGGGCGGCTGAGGAGCCGCGCATGCTGTTCGACGAGGACCGCGCCGCGAATCACGGCATCGCCATCGTCTACGTATGTGCCGTCTTTTTCCTCCCGGACGGGCATCAGAGTCACCCGGCCGGTGGCCTTGTTGTAGCTCGCGACCCTGTGAGGGCCACCGAGATCAATGATCTCGCCGCGGTTGATCGCGTAGGGCATCGTTCCTCCCGTAGGTGCATCCTCGGCGCTGGCCGAGAATGCTCGGTTATTAAGGCGTCGAAAACTTACAGTATTTTACAATATTTACCTCTATTATTCAATACCTGAATAAGCTTATGCTTTGATTTATAATGAAATTTTATGAGGATACTGCACTCTCGGCGCGGCCGTTTGTTGTTGGTTGTCTTTGTCTTGGTCATTCTGGTTGTGGTGGCTACTCAATCCGGTTGGTTGCGCAAGGGAACTAAAGTTGCCCAGATTAACCAGCCTGGTCTGTATAGCATTGCCAAATTCGTCGACGGTGATACGATTGCCGTTAATATGAATGGGGCGGTCGAGACCATCCGTTTTGTAGGTGTTGATACGCCCGAAACCCATAAGCCCAATACGCCGGTGCAGTGCTACGGCGAGCTGGCCGCCGCCTATACCAAACAGCTGATAGGCGACAACCGTGTTCGCCTGCAGGCCGACGCCCTAGACACTAACCGCGACCGCTATGGTCGATTGTTACGCTATGTCTACCTACCTGATGGCACGCTGGTAGAGGATAAACTTATTAAAAATGGCTACGGCTTTGCTTACACTCTGTTCCCGTTCGAGAAAGTCGATCAATTTAAGGCCGATCAGGAAGCGGCCAAGGCAGCTCACGTCGGCCTGTGGGCTCACTGCCAAATCACTAACGACAGCGGCGCTTTCCACACCACCCCCGCGCAATGAGTTTTGTAGACAAAAGGTCTTATATATTGTAAAATAGGAATATGTCTGCTGGGAATTATGCGCTTCATCCAGAATTAATTGATGATATACCTCTTGTTGGTGGACGTATAAGACATGCCCTAGATGACAGGGTTACCGAAACTTTAATTGATGATTCGAGCAAAGACGGTGACATAACGCTTGTAATACGAGCTCTTAATGAAGCTACAGAGCTTGAAAAGCTATTTGAGGACATAAATAAACAGGCATTCTCCGGACAAGTAGAAGTCATAGTTGTTGATAATGAGTCCTCCGATAATACGCCCGAGGTTGCTCGCTTTTATGACGCAGAAGTCGTAACACTACCGCGCAGTGAATTTACCTACCCAAGATCGATGAATGTGGGCGTGGAAGCCGCTAGCCATGACACCGTCATGCTAACTGTCGGCCACGCGCTTCTATCTAATAATCATAGCTTGCACGCTGGCACGAGGCATTTTGCAAAGGATAGAGAGGTTGCTGGTACTTTCGCAAGTGTACTCCCTAACAAGGGAGCTTCAACTCTTGAAAACTTGTTCGGTGTTTATAGCGCCATAGATTTAGCTATACCGGCTCATAAAGTTAGTAAGACGGGTTTAGGCGTATTGGCAGCAACAGGTGCCGTAATCTCAAAGGCGGCCTGGGAAGAGCTCGGCAAATTTGATGAAAGATATGAGACGGGCGGCGAGGACAGTGCGCTAGCAGGTCAGATGCTCAAAGCTGGCTATCAAATAGTAAAAGAACCCGCTTTAACGGTTCACCACTCCCATGGGTTGGGGCCTATTGATGCCCTCAAACAGCTTATCCATTGGCAGAGAACGCTAAGCGGACCTAGACAATTTGATCTTGATAAACTCCTCGCTCGTAGGCCCGACTTACGGCGCAATATAGACTAACCCCGCCTCGGCAGCACGATAGGTTATAATCTACTGTTGGACCATATGAAAAAAATAAATCCGGAAATTAATCGACTAGCGCGCGCTGCGTTCTATACTATGGCTTTTTTCGGCTATGTTCACTTCCTGAGCTCTCTAATTTCGGCCGTTCATCGCCGTCGGCTATCTGATATGAATCCTTACCACTTGATTAATATTGATCGCTTTTTAGGCAACGCCTGGTCCAAGCCGCTAGCATTTATCATCGGTTGGTTAATATTTTTGGCTTTGTTAATAACGATTTATCGACTGCTTAAGCCCAGTGTCGACCGATGATCTGTAGATCTTATCTTGAACATCATCTTTGGATAGCTGAAGGTTCTAGAAACCATCTTTCGCGCCAAGACCGAAGCTTTTAACTCCGGAGAAAACCTTACCTGAGCGCCGGCATGGGCCGCATGAAAGGCTAGGTCCATATCCTCGTGAATATCCGTCCTAAGACAGACTTCGGTTCTAATTTTCTGCCAGAGCTTGCGGCTTATGAGCATGTTGGAGCCAACAAAGGTGTTATGCCCAAGCAGTAAATAGCTTGGCCAGAAGTAAGTTACTCGATGCATCACATACCATAAATAGTGGAAGCTGTTCCTGAACTTAGATGGAGCTGTAAGCGCGTAGAGTGACGGAGTACCAGCTTTTTCGTACATGGCCTTGGCCGCACTCACCCAGCTCGGCGGCAGGATAGTATCACCGTCAATGCGCCCGATCAGCTCGGACTTTGCCTCATCAAAACCGCGGCTGCGGGCATAGACTACCCCTTGTCGGGGTTCTTTAATTAACTTCACAAATTTATATCGTGAAGCAATCTCCGCGGTTTTGTCAGTCGAGTTATTATCAACGACAATAACTTCATCTGCCGCGACAGTTTGGGCCGCAATAGCGTCCAGACACACCGCCAAGTGGTTTTGTTCGTTATAAACTGGTATAACTATAGTAAGCGTAAGTTTTTTATCAGACATAAATGTAAAGGTCCACTAATTAGAATACCAGTTAATGAGGCGGCTACTAAACTATATTGAACGGGCTCTCGGCTACATTTGGTCACATACGTGGCAGCACTCGCTCTGGCGTAAAATTTTACTGGTCCTGGCGATCATCGCCATTTTATTTACTAGCGCTTCTTACGGAGTAGCTCAGTGGTATATCCGTAAACATGCCGACGAGCCCTTGACCCTGGGCACTAGTTTTATAGCCGACTACGCTGAGAGTTTCGGTCTTGACCCTCAGCAGACCTTAAAAGCCATCTTAGGCGACCTACAGATTAAACAAGTAAGGCTAGTCAGCTATTGGGAGGACATCGAGAAGTCCCCGGGCGTCTATGATTTTTCGCAGCTGGACTCGCAGTTTGCTTTAGCCAACCACTACGGCGCCAAGGTATCGCTAGCCATCGGGCTTAGGCAGCCGCGATGGCCGGAGTGCCACCAGCCTACCTGGACCCTAAGCGAGCCCAAGAACCAGTGGCAACCGCAACTCAATAGTTTTATGACCGCCGTAGTTAATCGCTACAAACATAATCCGGCGTTGAGCGACTATGAACTGGAGAATGAGTTCTTTATGAAGGTTTTTGGTACTTGCACCGATTTTGACCGCAGTCGGCTAGTTGGCGAATTTAACATGGTTAAAAAAGAAGACCCAGCGCATAAGATAATTGTCAGCCGCAGCGATAACTGGATCGGCATACCGGTCGGCCAGCCAAAGCCAGACGAGTATGCCATCTCGGTTTATAAACGTGTATGGGACACTACTTTCACCCACCGATATTTTGAATACCCATTGCCCGCTTGGTTCTACGCGGCGCTGGCCGGCAGCGAAGAGATTTATAGCGGCAAAGATATGATCGTGCACGAACTCCAGGCCGAACCTTGGCCGCCGAAGGGCCAAGAAATTACTGCCACACCGCTGGCCGAACAGTTTAAATCGATGGATGCCAGCCGCCTAAAATCGCGCATCTCTTATGGCGAGGCCACCGGTATGCGCACTATAGACCTGTGGGGCGCGGAGTGGTGGTACTGGCTAAAGACTAAAGAGAATAACCCTAGCGTCTGGAACGTCGTTAAACAAGCCGTAGCCCAAGCCGACACGAACAACCAGGAATTAGCTAAAAAATAACCGCACTGGCGTACAATATAAGGTGTTATGACGAAGAAAAGTCGCAATACCGGAACCATTACTAACCGCCGAGCTCGCTACGATTATGAGCTGGGCGATTCTTTGGTGGTTGGCATCCAGTTAAGCGGCGCCGAAACTAAGGCGCTCAGGTTCAACCATGGCCAGCTACATGGAGCATACGTTAATGTACTTGGCGATGAGCTTTGGTTGGTCGGCGCCCAAATAAGCAGCACAAGCGGCATCCCTATAAGCGAGCAGGACCAGACCCGCAGCCGCAAGCTACTAGCTAAGCGCAACGAGATAGATAAACTGATTGCCGCCCGGCAAGCCGGCAGCACCATCGTGCCTCTAGAGATTTTGACGAAGGGCCGCTATATTAAGCTGCGGATTGCCGTTGGCCGCGGTAAAAAACGCTACGACAAGCGTCAGGTTTTGAAAAAACGTGACGCAGCGCGCGACATGAGTCGTGAGCTTAGGCCTCGCCAGAGGCCGGCGGAGCGTAAGCTATGATATTCGAGCGATTAGCGAGAATATATGCCGAACCCGACTTCGCATTCCATGAAATTAAGAGCGAAGCCGGCGTGAAGCTATACAAGCGTGAGACTATCAAGAAACGGCAGCAGGAGAGGGAAGTCAGGAAGACTGCATGATGAAGATTTATTCATGGAATGTAAATGGCATTAGGGCCGTAATCAAAAAAGGTGAGTTCCAAAAATTCATCGCTAAGCATGACCCGGACATACTGTGTCTGCAAGAAACTAAAGCCAAACAGGGCCAAGCTGAGATCGACTTACCCGAGTATCAGGAATTTTGGAATTCGGCTGACAAACCAGGCTACTCCGGTACGGCTATATTTACCAAGATCAAGCCCATTAAGGTCGTTAACGGCCTGCCAAATGACATTATCGCCAAGTATAAAGTCCACGGCGATGTTTACGGCGATCCGAACAGGGAGGGGCGGGTGATAACCGCCGAATTTAATGATTTTTATTTGGTAGGAGTTTACACGATCAACATCAAAGACAATCTTAGCCGGCTAGACCTGCGCCAAGGTTGGGACAAAGCTTTTTTGGCTTGGTGCCAAGCCTTGGAACAAAAAAAGCCGGTCATTTTCTGCGGGGACCTGAACGTCGCTCATACCGAAGATGACCTGGCTCGGCCGAAAGAAAATGTCGGCAAACGGGGCTTTACCGCTGAAGAACGAGCCGGTTTCCAGGCTCTAGTCAACCATGGATTCATCGATACATTCCGCCTTTTTAAACAGGGGAATGGTTTTTATACTTGGTGGACTCACTGGGCCAACGCCCGGGCCCGGAACGTTGGTTGGCGTATCGATTATTTTTTAGCGTCTGAGCCCCTCAAAGATAAAATTAAAGCCGCCGAAATCCACCCCGACGATATGGGCTCCGACCACTGCCCAATAAGTGTTACTCTTGATTTATGAAGAAGTTTGCGGTTTTCGATATTGATGGCACGCTAATTCGTTGGCAGCTTTACCACGCCATCGCCGATAGTATGGTCAAGCTCGGTTTCGTGAAGCCGGAGGCTTACGACTCAGTTAAGTTAGCCCGCATGGACTGGAAGCGCCGAAGTCCGGGAGCCAGTTTTAGGACTTATGAATTGGAGTTAATTAAGGTTTACGACCGAGTCTTAGCCGGCCTGACTACCGACCAGTTTGAGGCTGCCGCTCAAGTGGTATTTGATGAGTATAAAGACCAGGTCTACACCTATACCCGTGAGCTTATCAAAGATCTAAAGAGCAGAGATTACTTACTTTTTGCCATCTCCGGGTCGCAGATAGAAATCGTTGAGCTCATAGCGAGATATTACGAATTTGATGACTTTGCCGGCAGTATTTACGAGCGGGCCGGGCAGAAATTTACCGGTCATCTGACTATTGGAGCCCACAATAAAGACCAGACCTTAAAGCTGATGGTCGAAAAGCATGACGCTGGTTTCGCGGGCAGCATAGCCGTAGGCGACAGCCTTAGCGACGCCGTCATGCTCGAGATGGTCGAGCAACCGATCGCCTTTAACCCGGATAAAGATTTGTTTGAGCGGGCTAAAAAACAGGGCTGGAAAGTAGTTTTGGAGCGCAAGAATATGATTTATGAACTGGAAGGCAAAGATGGAAAATACCAGCTGGCTAAAACAAGCTAAGGATTCTCCACTATTCCCAGATGTCCTCTGGAGCCGGCCAGAGAACCGCCGTCATGCCGGGAAGTTATTGATTATTGGCGGCAATAGCCACGCTTTTGCGGCCGTGTCTGAAGCCTATTCAGGGGCCTATAAGGCCGGTGTCGGGGCTACTCGCGTGCTCGTGCCCAACAAACTGCAAAAGACGCTAGGCGGCGTTTTCCCGGAGGCTGAATTCGCACCCAGCACGCCCAGCGGCAGTTTCGCCCGAACAGCACTGGCGCAACTGATTGACGCCTCGACTTGGGCAGACGGTGTGCTGTTGGCGGGCGATTTTGGCCGCAATTCCGAAACGGCAATTTTACTGGAAAGTTTTGTTAGCAAATATAGCGGCCTGCTGGCAGTAGGTGGTGATAGTCTTGATTATTTTTTCAACGGTAGCGAGCAGCTTATCAACAGAGAAAAAACAGTCTTGATTGCTAATTTTGCGCAGCTGCAGAAATTAGTAGCCAAGCGGATTTTGATTAAACACTCTATGGATCTGAGCCAGCTGGTTTTGGCGCTTTCGGGACTCACCAAAGACTTTTTGGGCGCTATAGTAACGCATCATGCTAATCAAATCATCGTCGCATACGGCGGCAAAGTAAGCACCATCCCCGCAACGGTTGCTGATGCTGCCAAAATGGCCGCCTACGCTAGCGTCTGGAGCCTGCAGCAGCCACCAGCACAGACTTTCGAGGCCTTAACCTGCGCGGCTTACGAGCTAGTGAAAATCTAGGTTTCTTAACGGTTTTTTTTAGATGAGCCGTTTGAAAAATAAGGAGAATATGCAGACCACACATTTATTGAACGCTCGGCAGCGATTGCTCTGAATATCGACAGAAACATAATAAAGTGAAGTGGCCACGCTAAACAGATCATTAATATGGGCAAATTAAGGATTTTTACTTGCTGTAATGGCCAGTTTACATAAACCCAATAGCCGTAACGCTGATTAATTAATTCCATTGACACCCCCACGACTACCGTTGCCAGTAGAATTGCCAAAGCTGGGTTCCAATATTCTCTTGTTAGATCCTTTAGAAGAGACATCTGCCGCCTTTTGTATTCAAAATACTCAGCGACGAGCCAGACTCCTACAGGAGCCCAGATAATTATCCAAAAATTAACATGGAAATCAACTACTCGAGTGGCATCAAAAAAATAGCCGCCGACTTTTTGGTATTGTTTATAGCCCAACAAGAATGAAGAAGCGATCATCAAGACTCCGACCAAAAGCAGTTTAGGATAAACAGCTCTTTCTAACTCGGTGTTAGCCCTTGATATTCGAGGCGGCTTCAAGAACCTGTCAACCAAACTTTTAGCTGCGATATAAACCTCAGCAATAGTCGTCATATACAAAGAAAAGCCCAGAGTTGTAGCCAGTTTATATTGGTGAATGGTAAAAAACGGATAAAACCAGAGCTTGCCGACCCACTGACCAATTCCTTCAACACATAGGCCGCCCAGAGTACTAACAGCAATAAAAATTAAAAGATTCTTTTTGTTCCTTACCAACAACGAGAGTAGGGATTTGGACCTCAGCAAACGAGTTATGTATTCCGACAAGAATATTAAACCTCCCCAGTTGCAAGCCCACCAAAAAGTTATCTGACGAGCATCAAAATTTAAGTTGGGAGTATTTAGAGCTAAACAACTTGTGCCAAATAGAAGAAGACCGATTATTAAATACCAGAGTTTGTGTTTGAGCAACATGTTTATTTTTATTTCTCTGACAATATTTAATGGCTAATTAGGAAAAAGGTCAAGCTAAAGGTGTGGTGCCGCGGGACGGACTTGAACCGTCACGAACTTGCGTTCACAGGATTTTGAGTCCAGCGTGTCTACCAATTACACCACCGCGGCAGGGGAGTAATAACAGATTGTATTGTACAATAAACAAGAGAATTATATAAACATGGATGATAACAGCCACAAACAATCAGATCAGTTTGACGCCGCTTTGCCACTACCGATTGATGATGTTCAAAAAATCTCTAAGAAAAGGGCTGACGAAAAGGAAAGTGAAGAATCCAGCGCAGCCGCCGATATAATCCGCAAAAGAGTTGAAGCCGCCTACACCCATGAACCTAGTGCCAATACCGAAGTACACGATCTATCTGAGCTCGGTGATGATATCCCGCATTCTAAACACCAAGAGTTTATCTATCAACTAACCAGCTCCGGCAAACCTCTGCACGAAATCCAGGTAGCCTGGCACGAATACTATGCCGCCCTCTCAGACGAAGAGAAAAATGAGGTTTGGCGCGAGTTTTATAGCACCCACGCCCAAGCGGCCCACTATCCAGCAGAGACTGGCCCAACCCCGGTAAAAGATAGCCACCCGACCGACGAAGAAATCGCCATCAAGCAATTGTCTCGCCCGGTTACCGCTACTATCGGGCGAGCGCTTTACGGCATTAATCACCGGCCCAAAAAGACAGCCGCGAACCGGCCAAAAACAAGTCCTAAGAGCCTGTTGCACTCGTTAGCCTTCGGCCTGAGCGTTGGGGGGCTGATAATTTTAATATTAATGTTCAGCTTCTTCAATGAACGATTCATCGCACCATTTATCCAGCCCAGCCGTAATGTCTCAGGCACGCCAATCATTAGTGCGGCTGGTGTTATAAGCCCAAACCCGGAAGTAATTATCCCCAAAATTAATGTCGAAATACCCGTAGTTTACGACGTGGCTACCACCGACGATACCGCCGTAGAGAACGCGCTGGAAGGTGGGGTTGTCCACTATGCCGATACCGCTATGCCAGGGCAGGACGGTAATGTGGTGATTGTTGGCCACTCCTCCAATAACATCTTTAATCCGGGCAAGTATAAGTTTGCGTTTGTTTTGCTGTCGCGGCTAGATAGTGGCGACACCTTTTACCTGGACAAGGACGGCAAGCGCTACACCTATCAGGTTTATAGGAAGCAGATTGTCAGCCCAACCGACGTATCGGTCCTGGGGCCGGCTGACAGGACCGCTACGGCCACGTTGATAACCTGCGATCCGCCAGGGACCAGCACTAACCGCTTGGTGGTTACCGCCGAGCAAATCGACCCCAGCTCGGCCGCCAATACTGCCCAGACTACGACCAACAAATTAGCAACTCAAGCGGCAATTATCCCCGGTAACTCGCCAACACTATGGTCGCGTCTGGTCAAATGGCTCAGCTACTGAGCAGAAGCTCAATAGTTTAGCGCTTGAGCGTAATGCGAGGAAGAGACGAGCAACGCACTGAGGTGTATTGAAATACACTGCGGGAGTAGCGGAGTTTCTGACGAAGCAG
>Ga0265338_10009022_pt1 | contig 11997 bp, 18 predicted proteins | sample 42126metaG_FD_193579 | JGI IMG/M metagenome (GOLD analysis project Ga0265338, IMG submission 193579) | Rhizosphere microbial communities from Carex aquatilis grown in University of Washington, Seatle, WA, United States - 4-21-26 metaG | ecosystem: Host-associated > Plants > Roots > Rhizosphere... | reverse complement strand
TCCCGGCTCCTGATCGTTGAGCGACGTTGAGACTGTTAAAATAAGTTGTGCTGGTGTTTGACTTGCCATTACGCAACCGTCTGGAAGTTATCGCTAGCCGGGCCTTCCCAGCCTGCACCCTTTTCTGCATCACCGCGCGAGAACGGACCCGGCCGCTTAACTTTCGGCGGCTTGTTAATTTTTTGATCGCCTTTGGCGTGGTGAATGAAAATCTCTACATCTTCGCGCTTAGCGCCATCCTCAACGAACGGATACACTCGGCCAGATGGCAGATGGCGCATATACTTGCCGCCCTCTTTCAGAACCATCAGCCCACCAATCTCCATACTGTTGTCGACAAGCTTAGGGCGAACACGAGACATTGGAGCGGGAATTACTGTTTTCTCTTGCATAGTCAAATCCTCTTTAAAATGGGAGGGTCGGTGTTTTGACCCTCCCTCAATACCCCAATTAACTAGCCTAGGTACGGAGTGAGAAACCTAGCTTATTTAGGGTCAACCTTAGTTTTGGCCTACCTGAAAGTTCAGATACACCGGAGTTACAGTGAAGCTAAGCCCGACTAAAATATTACCGCCGGGGACCGTTGTAAACTGTGCATCAATAATATCAGGAGTTGCAAAGTAATGTCCCAACTGCGCAGCCAGTGCGGTAATCGTAGACGTAGAAGGAGTCGCAGCCCCATTATACGGAACGAACCCGGACGTAACCGACGTAGTAGAAATACCACTAGCAAGAACTTGTGTAGTCCCGCGAACGATAAGCGAGATAACACCGCCTGCAACTGGGTTATTAATGCTATACCAGCAACCCAGAAAATACGACTGACTCGGAATAACAACCGTACTAACCTTGTCATTCGTAGCAAGCCCCGGAACAGCCGCCAACGTAACCGTATAAAAATAATTCAAGGCTACGTCATTGGTGAAATCGAGAGTGCGCGAAGCACCGAAGATCACCGGGGTTTTGTTGGCCGGACCCAACGCCGCTACATTGCTGGAGCTAAACGTTGCGGCCGGGAAAATGGCCCAGTCAGAGTTCTGCTGACGAGGACCGCCCATGTAAAGTTCATATGTCGCCATTGTTATATTCTCCTATTAACTAAAGCGAGCATACAGGGCCGCTACACCTTTCGGGTAGAGAACCTTAAAGCCATACACCGCAAGACCCTGATAGTAGCGATCCCACGAATCCTTATCCTCGATTACGCGAGTTTGGTCAATCTGCGCTGCGAACGCCGTCGCCATCTTCACCCCAGCAATGATCTGGAAACAATTCGCAGACACACCGCTGTCGAAGACCGGCAGAAGGAAGTTCGAGACATAGATATTAAACCCTGCAACCTGGGGCGGCAAACGGCCGTTAATCAACGGGGAGATGTCCATACCCGTCAAATACGCGGCACGAAGGTCGCTATTCAGCAACGTGGTATAACCCACTGCCGGTAGAACAATATAACGATTTTCGCGGGGTGCGCACTGCTCGTCCAAAACACCGTGGACAAACGTCAACACTTGGTTAACGTTAGTAGAAGTAACCGCTACTGGATTACCAGTAGTGCCCAAGTTGTAACTATGGGAAATAAAGCCAGCCGAAGTGCCAGCGTTATTTGGGTCCACGTCCATATAGATTTCAGAGAACAGAGACGTATCAATAGCCTGGGCAAGACGATAAGCGGCACGCTTCAAGAACGCTTCACGCCAACTCGGCCAGTTACAAATCTGTTTCTCATCAATCTGAGAAATTACCATACTAAAGTCTTTCGCCTTATCAACCACCAAAGTAGTCGGCTCAGAGTCGATAGTATCGTGAATGATCGTGCCACCTTTCTCGTAGTCACGAATCGTAACTTCAGGTTCGCGCCAGAAGGTTACTTGATCGCCACACTTCTCTAAATTACCACTATATTCGGTCGTGCTAATTTCGCCGTAGATAGAAGTACAATAGAAAAGTTCCAGCAAGTCCATAGAAAACATCGGACTAATTAGGTTACCCGAATACTGCGGATAGCCAGGAGCAACAGGAACTGCCATCTTTAAAATCCTCTTAAATTATTTGTTGAAGTCAACTCTGCCTTCTTGTTCAGCCAAACGAAACTCTGCATCCCATCTATCCCACTCGGCTTTCTGTTCTTTGGTCTTGATTCGACCAAACTTCATATCATCGCTCATCCGCTTGCGGTCTGACCACTTGAGGATAGGCTTCTGGTTGCCGTTAAGGTTTTGTGGGGAACCGCCGCCACCGTTAAGTGTCGGGGTACGCATTGCATCTAAAGCTGATTTACTAGGCTTAAAGTCCTTGAATATATCTAAAATTGTATCCAAATCTCTACGATCATGCGCCGATTGTAAGGCATCATAAATCGTATCGCGCGAGTACGGAAGTTTCTTACCTAAGTAATCCTTCCACTCTTGAGTTTCAATAGTAGCGTCAAAATTCTTAACACCGCGTCTGACACTATCTAAAAAAGTCTTTTCTTCGTTCTGCACTACCCCGGATTCGACACGGCCGGTAGCTGCTTTCAAATCATCTACTTCTTTACGAATATCTTTAAGGGCCGCACTCAATTCGCCCTTAGCAATTTTCTTAGCGATCTTTTGAATTACCGTTGTTGAATCTTTATACGTGGCTAATTCCTCTTCCGTCAATTCTTCTGTCGGATCAGGCTTAACCTCGGGCTTCGGCATAGCTTCACGAAGCGCCTGTAGTTCATTTTCGAGTCTGGTGCGCATGTCACGTTCGGAACGTAATTGCGGTTCCAAGCTCTCAACCGTACCCTGTAGCGAGCGAAACTTAGTTTCCCATTTCTCAGCGGTTATTCTATACTGTTCCTCAAGAGGAATGGGTTTCTCTACTACAACTGGTTCCTCTACCGAAGACGTAGCTGGCGGATCACCTCCTTCATTTGCCGGTTTCACTGCCGGAACATCTATAGGGATCATAACTCGTGCCGGTTCATCCTGCGTAACCATATGCTCAGGATTCTTAGCACGCAACTCTTCTCTTTTCTTCAACATCACTTTCGGTAGGCCAGCCATACTTATTCTCCGCGCTCTCTAATGTTAAGAGCGGTTAGTAGATCATCAATCTCAAGAAGTCTACCTTGCTCTTTCGCAAAAGCTTCAGGTAGCGTTAGTCGTAAAGTTACATAAATCTGTTGCTGCCTTTCCTTCATAATCTCTGAAAAAAGCTCAGCAAAGTTAGATCGAGCAAATTGCTCAAGCTTTCTTTTCTGATCGTCGGAAAGGTTATATTTCATCAGCCGCAAAAAGGACAGTCGTGTTTCTTAACATCATTACGTGTTTCATATAGTCCTGGGTTTTTCTTCATAATAGGCCCAGTGCTGCGTTCTTTCGTCTTATTGCCACCAAAGCCGCCACCCCAGAAACCAGAGGGCGCTTTATTGCCCGGCGATGGAGTAAAATAATCAGACCGATCCATTCTACTATTAACTGTAGACATAAGTACTCCTTAAATCTTATGACGCATTTTATTCGTTAACTTCGCGCTGGAGTGCGAGTTAGCAGGCATGCGGCCATCGGCCTTACCCATACCGGGCTTGGCATCAAATCCAGGCCACCACTTACTAGTATCGCCTTTCTCCATCGGGAACCACATGCTATCGCCACTCACCTTACTAGGGCTCGTGGTATTCTTAAAAATCGACATACTATTTACCTCTTAAAGTTAAAAACAACTACTCACGTCCCTGCACTAAAATCACTCAATCCATAACTAAAATATCCCATTCCCGTTTCAAAAATCATACACGAGAAAGCTCCTAAACCGCCGCCAGTTAAATGTACTGTATAAGTCCCTGGCATATCCAAAACTAAAGCATTGTTCGTAGAAGTTAATGTAACCACTTTCCCGTTTAGAGTAAGTGGGGCAGTAACATTTGTAATACCATCGAATCCAAACATGTTTACGGTAAGTGTCTGTCCGCCAGATAAATTAAATGCTTGTATCACAACCGCATTTTGATTTACCGTAAAACGATGCGACAATGTACCCCCGCTATTACCGTTAAACAGAACATTACTCGGCTGACTTTGATTATTCGGGCCGTTAACATTCCCAGAAAATAATGGATTAGCCGAAACAATCTGATCGCCCATTTTAGCTCTCTGTCTTCACAACAAGGTTCCAATGGTTCGCGGTGATAACAGCTGGAGCACCTGTACTGGCATTTGACACCGATGGAAGCCCCTGGAGCACAATTTTAATTTGTGTTTTATTAGAGGCCAAACCAATACTGGTACTTCCACTATAATCAACCTGGGCCGGTAGTTCCACTTCATCACCAGCCACGTAGCCCTGTTCCGCAGTAATACACCGCAAGCGTAGCCATACCTGTCGCGGGGTGGTTGCAAGCCCGTGATTAATCGCCAACGTCATTCCTGACGTAATTGTATAAGTATCCGCTGTTACTGAAAATTCAGGAACAGCCGCTAATCGAGTTGCATTTCCTACTTCGCTCATTTCATATCACCTTTATATTATGGCCCGGTAGGACCTGTTGGGCCGGTCGGCCCGGTAGGACCTGTTGGTCCGGTTGCACCTGTCGCACCAGCAGCACCAATACCGACAAACACTCCTGGGAGATTGAATACTGAGTAAGTTTTCTCATCTAAACTCAAGGAGTCCTCTTCAAGCCAAACCTGAAGAGTAGCAGTCGCACCGCCATATGTTACTCGATACTGACCGGGCACATTAAGTTCATACTGATTATTAGTTGTAGTAAGTGCTATGGTTGTGCCGTTATAGGCCAGATTTGCCCATGTGCCGACAGTTGTATTAGGCCCCGCAAGCACTTGAATATTAACCGTGTCACCGCCGCTAGCACCCGCGAGTACTAAACGAACCGCTCGGTTCGTAACCTTAAACTCGGCAGTCGTACCTAATACGTTACCACCAGCAACTTTATTAATAAGAAAACCCGAAAGAAGACTCATTTTACTTTGCCCTCCAGGGCTTGTACTTTGAAGTTAAGCTCTTGTAGAGCTGCCAATAAAACAGGAATTAATCTTTCATACCGCACAAACTTATATGAGCCATTGCCCCGATCTATATTTTCTACAAACTCGGGAAAAATCAATTCTACTTCCTGGGCGATAAGACCGTGTTGCACCTTATCGTATTCATCTTGATTCATAGGTACGCCAGCTTCCTCGATAGCTTGGCGATCCCATTTAAAAGTCACTGGGTCTAGCTGCATCACCTTATCAAGAGCTTCCCACTCTGCTTCGACCCTCATCTTAAGACGTTCGTCAGAAGCCGAGATAACCCCGCCTTGAATGATAGAACCGGCTGTTACTAATTGCGTATTGGTAGAACTGCCTAATACTATTTGGTTATCCTGAGTAGCAACAAGAGGCGTATTATTGGGTCCGTTTACAACAATAGTATTCTGAAAAGTGCCTTCAAACCCCGCGGAATCCCCAATGAAAACCCCCGGATGTATCGCACCATTACCGGCGTCAAATCCCAATGCAACGGCACTAGTACCATTCCCCGCGCCAGTATTAACCATCGCAAAACCGCCGATAATTACTGCTCTAGAAACGTTAGGTACCCCCGTTCCCGCTTCCGCACCTATAACAACATTATACGCCCCGCTGACAGATGGTTGACACTGCCCGCCAATTATTACATTACCGCTCGTAGGTGTAATAGGGCTGGGAATAGTTGCCCCATCACCTATAAAAATATTATCGGTAGCAGTATTTGCTACTTGTAATTCACCCGCATTAGTACCAATAGCTATACAGTCATCGCCTAAATGACTAGAGTTAGAAGTACCATTACCTATTGCTATAGCTCTATTACCCTGAGCCTGTGCGCCTGCTCCTATAGCTATACCGGCAGTTAAGCTAGCTAGAGAGTTTTCACCTATAGCCACAGAATTAGTACCCGTGGCAGTAGCTACATTTCCTACTGCTGTAGAAGCATTACCATTAGCTGCCGAACTTGGCCCTATAGCAGTTGACGTAGCACCACTTGCAGAAGCCAAATGACCAAAAGCGGCAGCGCCATTTTGGCTGGCTGTAGCGGCATGCCCGACTGCGAGAGAATCCGTAGCCGTCGCTGAAGCCGCGGCGCCTAATGCTTCAGCACCGGCAGCTGTTGAACTAGCTCCATTTCCTAACGCAATGCCATTCGTATTACTAGCGGTAGTTCCTTGTCCAACAGCAGTGGCGGCAGTGCCCGTAGCTACCGCAGTATCACCTACCGCAGTACCCGAAGACCCGACTGAAGAGTTAACACCTAATCTCGCAGACGTAGTACTATGGTTAGCATTAACAATATGATTTAGTACCGCCGGGTCAATTAATGTAATAACTGACGTACCAGTTTCAATATCCGAATTAGTAGCCAAACTGGCAGAAACAGTGTACTGGAACCCGCTAGACGTAACTACAATTGGCAATACACCAACTACTGTAGTACCGAACGTCGCAATAATTTGCCCTAGAGCTTGTGATAGCCCCGACAAAGAATCGACGGTCATATTAGCCGGAGCCGCAATAACCGTGAAAGTTCCTAGCGCACTTGACACCGTATGGGTGCAATAATACCGCCCAGGGAAATCAATCCGAACCTGCGTGGTATTCTGATTAAGAGTAAGCGCCTTATAGACCGGGGCAAATATACTAGACTCAGTACCGCTACCTAAACCCGTTACTTGATGGATAGTAATAACGTCATCGGCGCCAATATTATAAGCTGAAATAAAGTACGGCTCGATATCCACAGTAAAAGTTTGTGAAGTCTGAGACTGTTGCGGAGCCGCAGGCCCGAACAACGTATATTGAGACTCCGCGCTATTAACCTTGTTTGTAGACCCGGCCGCAGCCGAAACATTAGTAACTGTCATATATCACCCAAGATTTTAGCCGATGCAATAGCTATCGCAGATACTTTATCCCACGCTTTAGGATTCTTCGGCGGAGGCGTAATTATAGGATTGTACCAAAATAGTGTACGGAGCCCGAAGCGACCGTTGCCGTTGTTATCATATGACTCGTTTCGATTACCATATGTAACCCAAAACTTATTTTCAGCAGGCACCAGTCTATCGACTTTCCCCGGTCCAAATACAAGATCATGCACACTATCACCGGCTACAACTTCAAAGTTATCCATCTTCATATTACATCCCCGCCGAGTGCGCTAAGGGCTGTGGTGACTTGCTCGTGACGTTCGGCGCGGTCGGGGGCGGTAGGCTTCCTGGCGTCGTAGGCGGTGCGCTGCGCCCGTCTAGGCCCGGCGCTTGGTTCGTGCCGGTCAACAGGGCATTCCCCGATTGGGGGGTCCCGCCGTTCGCGCTCGCCATGAGCGTCGCGATCTGGTTCGGGTTACCCCCCGCCGCGCCGAGCCCGCTCAAGATCGCGTTCATGGGGTCACTGTTCGGCAATATACGATCCACGTCTAAACCACCTTGTTTTAGTATCTCTCTAATCATGTACTGCATACCAGCAGCAGGAATAATCGGAGGCACCTGCGGATTCTGACTAGTCGCATATGGAGTAAGTGTTTGTAGTAGCTCAACCATACGCGCCTGCGAAAGTTCTTTCTGGAGAAGCCCTGTTGCGCCTCGCGCAACCACCTGCGCGTCAGCCTTAATGTCTTGGTCGTCATCATAAAGCATATTCATGTTATAATAGAAAGTAATCTGTGGCTCAATCATATCTCGATCAAGATTTAGAATACTATTCTTAATACCTTTAGCAGCATTAGCCATCATCATGCTAAGACCACCCATCGTACGCCCCGCACCCGCTACTGCCATATTGCCCATCACATAAGGCGGAACGCCACTAAGATCATCTGCTACCTGACTGAACTTATTCCAGACTTCCAAAAGTTGAGGTGTGACAATCGGAATAACCGTAAAACGATACGCCGAATTGCCCTTCCCTGTTGGGTCCGTCTCAGTATGAAAGAGTTTATAAGGAATAACCTCATCGGGTAACTCCCCCTGTGTCAATCTATCTACATCAACTTCACCAATGGGTCCAGAAGAATAGGCCATATTCCTAACAATCGACCGGGCACACGCGTTAATTGTTTTCTGCGTCGGCCGAAGTATATCCGCCAAACCTTCACCCCATAACGACCCCGGCACTTTTACAAATGCCGACGAGAAAATGGGCCGCTTCTGGAGGGGGTAAGGATTAAGCATCGCCTTAATCACTTGATTATTGACGGTCCAAATTTCTACCTCGTATTCTGCTTCTGCATCCTTAACTAGAATGCTGTTTTGCAAAAGCAGCGAACCGGAAATTTTACCGTTATAAATAAGCGTATCGAGCGTCTTTCGATCTAGTGTAGGGGTATATGTATCCTGTAAAAACTTACGCTGAAAATCTGGGCGAAGCTGTTCCTCATAACCTGTATTGCGATACTGCTCTAAAAGCTGGCGGATCGTTTCCTCATTGAATCCATCTAGTCCGATGCACTGATGTAGTTCATCAAATTGAAGTTTACGCCGTTCTATAAAATAACGCCCGTTTTGCGGCGTAGTGCTATCCAGAGCCGGGTAGGCATCAAATGGGCTAATACGGCGTGAACAATAAATGGTATCCGTTCTCTCCTCAACTTTGTTCCCCTTCCATTCTAAACGACGCTTATTCTCAATAATAGGCGAGCGTTCAAAGCAAGCCGGGAAAGTACAAAAGTCCTGAATCAACTCCGCAAACGAGTGTCGCCAATCACCTTCGAGCAATTGATCCTCGATTTTTGTACTCATCTTTTCTACTGCAATCTGCGCTTGGTCCTGCGCAAACTTCAGTGCGGCATCTTTAAGTTGTTTCGCCCGAGCCCTAAGATCATCCGGCACGCCCGCTTGTTGTAGCTCCAGTTCAAGTGCATCAACAACCTGTTCCTTCATCCAATCCGGTAAATTCGGAATAGGCGTCGGACTAAGAACCCAGGGCTTATCAATCGCGCTTAATAGAATATCATTTATCCACGACTCAGCAGCGCGACATTTAAGCGCCGTAATGCCCATATAAACATCAATAGCGCCTATAAGTCCGGCATCTTCCGGGTCATACACATATCTCCGAGTGCGTAGCGCCTGGAGCAACCGTTCCTCTACCCCAGAAATACGACGATAATTTTCAGCCTCAATAAAATTCTGTCGCACATAATGCGCCAAACTATCAGCAATAGGTTCCTGTAAAACCATATTACCAACAGGTGCAGCGAGAGGCGTAGTTTGCCCTGGAAGCGGCGCGGCTCCTACTGCACTAATTGAATTAGAAGCTACCTGTAAACTCATTAGACTGGAATCTCAGCCCATAAAATAGAAGCCATAATACTAACTGCTGTAGTTATAGACTGAATTGAAATCGCGCATCCCGGCGTAACAATAAGTCCGCCAGCCACTTCATCTCGAATAAACGGCGGAAACGCAGTAGACGATGCAACCGTAGCCGCAGGACCGCCGCCAATCGGCCTAACAATTGTAGGCGCCGCAGGTAGGGTTGCAGAACTATCCGCAAAGCAAGCACTCTTTTTACCGGAGCCTAATAAAGCACTTTGCGGGGCTAATGCAATCGTATGGGTGGTTGCAGCACCAATTGGATTAACATTAGCCGCCCAAACAAGAGTCGCTGCTCCGGCAGGTAGGGATGCAATTGCTATCGACGCATCTAAAATAACTGCGTTAACACCCGAACCCGCGGGGTTGGATAAAATCAAACCCGTAGCCGTGGAATTGGGGCCAGTTGAAGTAGCCTGGGCACTAGTGTTAGCGGCCGTAAAAACTAAACCCCGATACACCCACTCATAGTAGCGAGCTTGAAGCTCGCTAACCAGAAGCTCACCATACTCACCAGCGCTAGCAACAATTCCCTGCCCGACGCTTTTGCCAGTCTGATTTTGATTAAGCTGCATTAACATATCTTATGTGCCTTTACTGAGCTGTGCTTATAGTATTAATGGAGTCATCGAGAGCTATAAAAAGCGGGTCAAAATCTCGCTCATCATTACGCTTACCTTCGCAGGCAATAGCAACCATAGCTCTGCGCATTCCTTCAAGAATCAAATTTTGTTGCGTAAGTAAATCACTAATCTGACTCATATCACCAATCTGCACATACCCTAATCCAACACCGGGAGTCCCAAAATACAATACCCCAGTATCCGTAGCAAAATACATCTCGCCCAAAGATAGCGGCATTGCAGACTGTATATTTGCTTGTACACCTCTTAATACCTGTACCGTAACATTACGAGCCACTTAGAATGTCCCGCAGTCTATACTTGTTAAACTCGACCCTGAACCAATCGTAGTAGGTAACTGGGTTTGTGCTAAACTTCCCGAGATATCCGTAAACGCTGGTTGCGCTAAATTCAAACTACCGTCCGCGTTATTCGATGTTGCAAATTGATGCGACACCGCATTCGTAACATTAATACTAGTCTTACCCAGCATCGCAAAATAATTTGTGCCGTCCGATATAATCTGAACGCTATTATTTTGTGCTAGCGTTAATGTTGCACCACCATTAATTGTACTCGTGGTAGGTGTAATAGTAACGACACCGGCACCGCGGTTTATAAACTCGGTACTCCACCCAGCAGGGAACGCGCCTGAACTTGCGGTTGCTTGCGGCAGTGTAACAGCTATCGAAGCCGCGTTAGTAAACGTAACGAGCTTGGCACGATCACTACCCAAAACCGTATACGTAGTGCCGCTTTGAGCGTTGACCGCGACAATATCGGTCGCTACAGGCAGCCACGCATTACCAACACCGATACCCGTTCCTGACCCTGAGTCTACAAATAATTCGTTAGTATCTGTAGTCCATGCTAGAACACCCGCCTTGCCGGTAGAGGCGAGCGCAGCTAGATTAGCTCTAGTACCTCGATATTGCTGGATTAAAACATTCGCTGCCATTAATATGTTCCTACGTCAATATCTGTACCTGAAGCCAACTGGTTAGCTTGAACTATACCGCCAGAAGGAATAACCGAACCGCCAGCCAAAACAAGAATGGGCGTACTGATATTACCCATCGGCCCCGAAATATTTGTATAGTCAAAAATCGCGTTAAAAACTCCACTCAAACTCTGTACTAGTGTAAATGTACCTGTAGCGCTACCCGTAATATTGCCATGAATACTACCACTCTGACCGCCGCTCCCACTTAGTTTTAATTGTTGGGCCGACATTATTCACTCTTAGCAACCACATAAACTCCGCACGCCCCCGCGGTAATACTTTTCACAAATACATACTTAGTACCGCCTTCAAGACACACGGCCGGGAGGGTGGCTTTTAAAACTACTGGCGTACCGTCCAGTGTGGCGACAACCACATTAGCAGACCCGGACACCGCAAACAGACCGACCGTTTCAGTGGTCTGGAGATTATCGGCGGACACTACAATAGAGCCAGCGTCCGTCGCATCAAAAGGTGCCGAAGTTTTAGCTAACGTTATCGGTTGAATCCAAGTAAAAGTTGGTTGCGTCATTGTAAATCCTAAGGCCAATCTGTGTAATATTGAGCAATACGAGAATTAGAAATTACTTTAGTAAACCCGCAAAGCCCTTGCATAGTTCCTTGAAATTCTGCGACATATGAACCATTTAGTTGAGACCCCAGATTAAAGGGGCCACCGGGATCGCCAGAACCATATATCCATAGGGGGCTAGTGAATTGCGGGCCGCCCGGACCATTAAACATTAATACTTGAGAATTAGCTACATCAATTACAAGTACTAAAAGAGTACTTGTATTAGCCAAAACAAAACCTGCTGCGGTAGTCACGGTATGAAACACACTCGCTACAGAAACGAGTAATTCTACACTTCCATCATTATGTATAAACCAAAGTAACCCTTGTTGCGCTGAAGCAGCAATATTGCCTTGGTGCAAAATCGCAGAATACCCCGCACCGTTAGTTAACGGGGTATTAACTGTTACAACTACAGTAAAACTTTGAGTCTGAAATAAGGGCATAACAACTGAAGCTGTAGCCCATATGG
>Ga0265338_10009021_pt1 | contig 11997 bp, 9 predicted proteins | sample 42126metaG_FD_193579 | JGI IMG/M metagenome (GOLD analysis project Ga0265338, IMG submission 193579) | Rhizosphere microbial communities from Carex aquatilis grown in University of Washington, Seatle, WA, United States - 4-21-26 metaG | ecosystem: Host-associated > Plants > Roots > Rhizosphere >... | reverse complement strand
TGTAGTTATAAATTATCGATTACAAGATAGAGTTCCAGAAAAAACAGATACATCGTTAATCAAAGTATTCCGGTGGTTATTTCCTAGTTTATATCTACTATCTATGATTATTCTTTGTATTATATTTTACTTGTAAAATAGCTAAAAAATGACAAATACCATCAATATTAAATAAATACATCTAAAAGCAATAACATGTTAACGAACAATGAAAGATATAAGCAAATATAGTTTATAGGTTCTGAGATCATTTTCAAAACCTACAATCAAAGTCGAAAGAACGAAATTACAATTAAAGGAGATAGCTGAAAATCCTTTCAAAGAGTACGCAATTATTCAACAAAAACAGAGAAGTCGAAAACTGTATAGAGTAGACAAGATTCAAATACTTTAATATAATGGAAAACACAGCATTAAAACAGGTTAAGTACAGAGTAGGTAAATGGTTGCCTTCTGATAAAGATTTTTTGAATAGTTGGATTAAGATGAAAATTAGCCAAACAAAAAACAATAACCTGACATTCAGTAAATCGGTGAAAGACTTAAAAGATGCAATTTTAGCCGACCCAATTTTATATATGAGCTTTACAAGCATGTACGACGAAATACCACAAGGGTATAACGAACCGATAAAGCAATTTGACACCATGCTTTTGATCGTAGATCAAATTCTAAAAGAAGCTCCTTGCTATAGCGTAATTGAAGATCAAGTAGGTTTAGTAGGTTTTCCTATTAACGCCATCTTAGATTGGGCAATGGGTACAATGGGAGGATATTTAGCGTTCACACATCCGGTTGTCAATCAAAAATTGAAAGCAATTTTAACCGAATGGAAAACATTTTTGGCAAGCAAAGAATCAGCATATGTTTTAGTTGAAGGCGAAATTGAACAAAAGCAACCTGACTACGCAAAACCACTTGGTTGGTTCTCTAACCATGCTTTAGAAGCAATAGCTAAGATGGATCCTTTACGAGGTCAAGGCAAAAATCCAAAAGATGCTAAAGAAAATTTTATCTATAATTATAAATGCTCTCCAAAAGAAGCACATTTCGGATTCAAAAGCTGGGACGATTTCTTTACACGCGAATTTAATCAAGGAGTTCGAGAAGTAAGCCCTTTAAACGCTCAACCGAATATAATAGTTAACGCTTGTGAATCGGCTCCTTATAATTGCGTTACCAATGCAAAAATGAAAGACAAGTTTTGGATGAAAGGACAGCCCTACTCTATTATCGATATTATGGCTAATCATAAACTTGCTTCACATTTTGGAGATGGAAGCACCGTTTATCAGGCATTCTTATGTGCAAAAACCTATCACAAATGGAATAGTCCTGTTGACGGAACGATAGAGGCTATTCAAAATGTTGATGGAACCTATTATGCCGAAGCTCCAATTGAAGGCTATGACCCAGCTGGTCCAAACGATTCGCAAGGATATATTGCCGAAATAGCTGCACGAGCCCTTATATTCATTCGATCGAACAATGAGAAAATCGGACTGATGTGCTTTGTAGCAATTGGTATGGCAGAAGTGTCGAGTTGTGAAATTACCGTTAAGCCCGGCGAAAAAATCAAAAAAGGAGAACAAATAGGTACGTTTCATTTCGGAGGTTCAACACATTGCTTGATTTTCAGACCTGGAGTTGAAATCGACTTTGATTTTCATAACCAAACTCCCGGCTTAAATACATCCAATATCCCCGTTAAAGCACGAATTGGAGTTGTTAAATAAAAATGATTATGAAAAATAGACCAACAACATATAGAAAACCGGCTTTTGCCTGTACAACAATGATAGCCGGTAAAGATGCTACAACCGACGGTTCTGTTTTTGTAGCACATTCCGATGACGATGTATCCGATACGCGTGTTATTTACGTTCCAGCCAAAGACTGGAATCTAAAAGATGAGGAAGAAGCAAAACGATATGTTTATTATGACGATTGCAGTTTAGGACACGAAATGTATGCCGATAGCCATAATAAGGTAGCATACAATTCAACCGAAATTCGCCGCTACATAGGAAGTTCGAGAGGTCCGGGTTATAATACCAAAGATTATCGCGAAAGTATTCCATTGGGACATATTCCCCAAATACCACACACTTATGCTTATTTTGATTCCAGTTATGGAATCATGAATGAACATCAGCTCATGATTGGTGAATGTACCTGTGGTGCAAAAGTTCAACCTAATCCTGAACCGGGGAAACGTATATTTTATAGTGCCGAACTATCGAGAGTTGCATTGGAACGTTGTAAAACAGCAAAAGATGCAATTCATGTAATGGGGAAACTAATTAAAGAGTTCGGATATTATGGAACCGGTGAAACTCTTTTGATTGGCGATACAGATGAAGCTTGGGTAATGGAAATGTGTGGTTACGACATGAATGGCAAAAACGGTATTTGGGTTGCTAAAAGAGTTCCCGATAACGGTTTTTTTGTAGCAGCAAACGAATTCCGCATTCGTGAAATATATAAAGATGCAAAAGATTTATTGTTCTCAGACAATTTATTCGATGTATGTGAGAAATTAGGATGGTGGAATAAAGATGAAGGTTCGTTAGATTGGCTACAAACGGTTAGTTATGGCGAATACAGTAATCCTTATTATTCTTTAAGACGAGTATGGCGTGCACTTTCAAAAGCTAAGCCTTCTGCAAATCTTTCGCCTTGGGTAAAAGATGGCTATACCAAAGATTATCCGTTTTCGGTTGTTCCCGATAACAAATTATCAGTGGCAGGCATAGCCGATATATATCGCGATCATTATGAAGGCACTGAATTTGATATGACCGTTGGAAAAGCAGCTGGACCTTGGGGCAATCCAACACGATATGAAAACAATCCCGATAAAGGCGATACCTTTAAATTACAAGTATATAGACCTCAAGGAGCATGGGAACGTCCGATATCTATTTACCGTTGTGGAATGTTCTGGATCAATCAAGCAAGAAAAGGAATGAGCGACGCAGTTGGAGGTATTTCTTGGATCGGACTTGATAGACCCGCAGCAAATTGTTTACTACCATTTTATGTAGGAGTTAAAGAATTGCCTTTATCAATTCAAACGATGAACCTCATCGAATTCGATACCAACAGTGCATGGTGGGCATTTAATTTTGTGGCCAACTATGCAAATCTTAATTATTCATATATGATGAACGATATTGTAGCTGTTCAACAAAAACTGGAAAACGAGTCGATAGAAGAGGTATATTCAAATAAAAACACTGAACATACTATCAATACATTCTGCCATTATAACACCGAAAAAGTACTTAAAGCATGGTGGGAACTATCGAAAATGCTGATTGTAAAATACAATAACGGATGTTTAACAACGAAAGAAGCTATAATGCAAAAGATTGATTATCCGGAACGTTGGCTTAACGAAGTTGGGTATTACGAAGGTCCGATTAGTTATGAGAAAAAATAAAATACCAGAAATAGTGGAGTCTAGAAACCACTTTAATAAACGGGGCGAAAATCTGAAAAGCCTTACGAGTAGGAACAAATATCAAATACCATATTTTATGACAACAAATATTCAAGGAGCATGGACTCCTTACAGTACAACAATTTCGGTAGAAGAACATGATGTGTTTAAAAAAGCAATTGGTGGAATCGTTGGAGTACACTATAGCCCATTATGTGTAGCAACTCAAGTTGTAAGTGGAACAAATTACCGGTTTTTCTGCAATGCTAAAGGAGTGTATCCAAATGCATTGAACGAAGCGGCTATTGTTCAAATTTACAAACCATTGAATGGAGATGCACATATAACTTCGATTACTCGTGTTTAAAAACATTTTATTCAATTGGTAATCTAATTTCTATTATTACTAAAGAGGCTGTTTTTATTTAGACAGCCTCTTTTTTAATTATGAATGGTGAATGGTAAATTATGAATAGCGAAGCCAATAAAAAGCAAATTTTGAGTTAAACAACCTTTTTTCCCACTCAATTCACCATTTATAATCCATAATTCACCATTATTTTACCATTATTTTCCTCCATTTTATGAATCTAAATGATTTTTATACCACAAAACAACATGTTCATACCGCGTTTTCGTAGTTTGAAGGACAAATTTCAAAATCGCTTTTACATTATGTGTAATCTTGTATTACAATTTAGTAATAAATAGAAGTTTTTAGAAATTGGATAATAAAAAGACAATATATAGAAGAACATTCGAATTATATAAATTAATTAACTGTAGTATAAAAAAGATTAGAAATGCAAACAAACCCTCAATATAGTAATAATTCATCAACAACAGTTCTCTTTCGAGTAATTACGAAAGATGAAGTGCAATTTTCGTGCAATGGTACAACAGTCCAATACACGAACTTTTATATCCCAACGACGGAAACTGCATTCCGTTGTTGGGATATTATTCTGCAACAAACAATACTATAAATACCAAATAATCACTGAACATTTACAATAAAAAGATACATATACTCAAGACCCGATCAAGAAATTTAAAATCAACTATTCTATTAATTATTAAAACAATTCAATTATGGAAATAGAAAATGTAGCACTAAGCAGACTTCACAATGAAGAACATTTCAAGTTGCAAACCGAATTTAAATTATTGATTGAGATATACTCTCCTTCTGTTTTAGACATTGAAATAATATATTATAATTCCTTCTTGCCCTATTACAAAAACGAGCAGGAATTGTTAGACATTATTCGCAAAAGTAATTATTCCTACGACATTTCTGAGGTCGATGCCTTGCGATATACAGCTCTAAGTGGTTTGGAAGGAACGGTTAAAGCAAGATGTTGTCATTTTAAAGCAAATGTAAAAGCAGCCGCGGGACGATTACAAATATTATTTAAAAATTACAGGTCGCTTATTGCTAAATCGTACGATGAAGAAACAGCAGCAATTATCAAACTTGTAGCACAATTGCAAGGGAGTCATGCCGGTGATGTTGCAATTCTCAATATTGCCGATTGGGTTGCCGAATTGGAAGCTCAAAATATAATTTTCGACACACTAAAAAAGACTCAATTTACTGTCGATTCAATGAAGATTCAATTGCAAATGAAACATGTTCGAACGCAAGTCGATGTATCATTTCGAGCAATTATAAAACGTATTAATGCTCTTATTGAGATAAACGGAAGACTACCGTATTGCGATTTTGTAAAAGAATTCAATTTCAATATTATGCAATACAACAATAAAATAGCTCAACGAAAACAAGAAATAGGAAGGATGCATATGCAACCGGTTCAATCTTTAAAAGAATATAAATAAATAGTAATAAAAACAATTTAAAATCGAATAGTATGGACGAACCAATTATCGGGCAAATACAATTATTTGCATTCTTTTTTGCTCCTCAAGGCTGGATGTCATGTGAAGGACAAATCTTACAAGTATCATCAAATCAAGCTTTGTATTCTCTTATTGGGAATACCTATGGTGGAACATCTCCAACCAGCTTTGCTTTACCAAACTTATTAGGTGCATCACCATTGCCTAATATGAAGTATTATATTGCCATTCAAGGCTTGTATCCTCAAAGAAGTTAATAACCACTAATACACATAACTATGGATCCATTTGTAGGACAGATTCAATTATTCCCATACCTTTTCAATATGGTGGGATGGATGAAATGCGAAGGGCAAGTTTTAACGATAACCCAATACCAAGTACTATTTTCCTTGATAGGCAATAACTATCAAGGAGGAGATGGACGTACCACTTTTGCCTTACCGAACTTAAAAAGTGCTGAACCTTTGCCTGGTATGGAATATTTTATTGCAACGGAAGGACTATATCCACAACGAAGCTAAGATTATAACAATTAAATAATGAACGTACTATGGCAAATATATTTAATATAGCACAGGGAAAAACAGCAACTGCAAGCGGTTCTGTCCTTCCTTATACACCATCAAAGGCTCTTGATGGATCAACAACTCCGTTTAACCGATGGTTATGCAATTCGGTTCCGGGATGGTTGGCAATTGATTTCGGATCAACCATAATGATATATCAATGGGTAGTAAAGCATATGCCTGTTGCAGGATGGCAATCGCCCGATTATGTCAACTCAGATTTTGCGTTGCAAGCTAGTAATGATGGAAAAACTTGGACAACTATCGATTCTGTTGTTAATAATACCGCTAGCGTCACCACTCGTACTCTAACCAACTCTTATGCTGCTCGATTCTTTAGAGTAATGGTGACTAAAGGTTTGCGAAATAATAATCAAATGGTATCCATTATGGAATTACAATTATTTCAGGCTCCATATCTAACAAATCTTTCGCTAAGTTCGGGTATAGTAACTCCTGCCTTTTCACCCAATGTGTACAATTACACAGATATTGTCGAAAATACCGTTTCTAGTATAACCGTAACTCCAACAAGCAGTCCCAATACAGCAATAACCGTTAATGGAGTAGTTGTTGCCAGTGGACAAGCTTCGTCTGCAATTGCTTTGAATATTGGAGCAAACACCATTACCGTATGTGTAACTGATTCGGTAAAAACGCAAAACTATACAGTTGTTGTAACTCGAAAAGACAGTGCATACCTCAGTGCTCTTACTGCACAATCGGGAACTACTCCTATAACGCTTAATCCGTTATTTGCAAAAACAACGCTCGGTTATTCGGCAAATGTTAGTTATGATGCTTCGAGTGTTGTAATTACACCAACTGCTGAAAGCCCCAATGCTTCAATAACGGTTAATGGAACGATAGTAGCAAGCGGACATGCTTCGCAATCAATTTCTTTAAATGTGGGAAGCAATACAATTACCGTAGTTGTAACAGCAGCAGGAACAACACAAAGTTATACCATCACCATTACCCGTGCCGATAGTTTATATCTTTCGAATTTACAGGTAATGAATGGCATAACCCCACTTGTTTTAAGCCCGACGTTTAACAAAACAACCTTAACCGGTTACACGGCAAAAGCCGATTACAATACATCGGGCATAACAATCATACCGACTGCCGAATCGTCAAATGCTACTATTACCGTTAATGGTACAACAGTGGCTAGCGGAACAAGTTCGGCTGTTATTCCTCTAACGATTGGAACAGCTGCTAATATAAATGTGGTGGTAACATCTCCGGCCGGTTCTCAAACCTATTCTGTTTCTGTAACACGTCAAACGAGTGCCTATTTAAATGTTTTTCAGGTAAAAAAAGGACCTTCTTCGTTACCATTTAATCCGATATTCACCTCGACAAACCAAGGTAATTATACCTTAACAGTAACCCAGAATAATCTTATTATTACTGCAACGGCTCAAGATCCGTTAGCAACTATTGTTGTAACGTTAAATGGGAATACTATACCCAAATCGGGCAGTACATATCCTGTTTTGTTTACAAGCGGTATTAATTATGTTGTAGTAATCGTTACCTCAACTTCGGGAGACGTTAAAAGCTATACACTTACGGTAACATTATAATATAATTTAAATTCAATTACTAATTTAAGAAGAGAGGTTGCTTATGGCAGCCTCTCTTTACCATTTATTTTTACTAATTTTATTAAATATATATACTTTACTTAATTTTACTTAAATGAATATATAGATCAATGTCGTTTAGTTAAGGAACATACAATAGAAATGACAGTTATTTTTTGATGTGAGAACCCCAAACCCCTAAAAGGGGCTTTAACAGCCTCTCTAAAAGATTAAAGATATCTCACTGTTGATGCCTTTTATTATGGAATAATATGATAAATAATTACCAGTAGACAAAGACAACCATGCCTAACAGTTAGGCTGTTCAGACCCCTTTTCATGGTTTGGGGTGCTTGTAATACAATCAATAAATGATATTTCTTAACAAATGACATTGATTTATAATTAGCTATAATTGGTGTCTACCTCTACCGTGGCGATGATAAGCTGAATATAAAATTAATGGCATACTTCGCCATAGCTGTCATATTCTACCCTGGCGTAAAACGTCAAGATAATTAAAAAACCAACAGTAATGAAAGCTGTTTGCTATACTATTGAATGTATTCTGTTTAAAAGAAATTTAGGTACAATTAAGGATATTCATATTTTATTATTACTCTTTTATTGTAAATACAGTAATAGTATTATCTTTGCTTAGTAATTAAACCAATACAATGTCTCGTATTTAACATGAGCATTAAATACAATAATGGAAATAAATTTTTAGTTAAACAATTAAATTTTAATATGTATGAAAAATAAATTTATTATTTTAATATGTCTGGCACTGTCGAGCCAGATGATGTTTGCCCAATTTAGTGGTGGTAACGGCACCATAGGTAACCCTTTTCAGGTTTCAAGTGCAAACGATCTTGATAATGTTCGTAACTACGTCGATGCGGGTACCTATTTTATCCAAACTGTAGATATCGACCTTAGTGGTTATGCTAATTGGAATCCTATTCCGAATGCTAATGTTGATATTGCATTTGAAGGAAATTACAATGGTAATGGCCATAAGATTTCAAATCTAACACAACAACCCGTTTATGCAGGTGGATTATTCGGATATATTGATCAGTATGGTCAAATAGAAAATATAGCATTGGAAAATGTATTAATAACAACACCAAATAACTATAATACAATATATGTAGGTGCTCTTGTCGGATATTGTTTTGGAGGAAAAATTGATTACTGTTATACTTCAGGAATACTTCATTTTAAAGGACCTATGTATGGTTCTACTGTCGGAGGTTTTATAGGACAATTAGATAATGCAGGATCAATAACGAATTCTTATTCATTATGTGATATAACAATAGATGATGGAATAAATACCGATTACGCTTATTTAGGCGGATTTATTGGTGCTGGTGGTACTGATGCAGGTATTGAAATTATCCAAAATTGTTATAGTATTGGACATATTACAGGTGTTTCACAATTTCAAGGTGGTTTTATGGGTGACAATAGTAACCTTTATCCATATATAACCAACTGCTTTTTCGATTCACAAACATCAGGACAAAGTATTGGATATTTTGCATTAGGAAAAACAACCGCACAAATGCAAACACAAACAACATTTACCGATGCCGGTTGGGATTTCTCATCAAAATGGGCTATAAGTGCCGGTCATTACCCTTATTTACAATGGCAAACAAAGTCAATTACCTGGAACGGTTCTTGGATTCCAAAAGCACCAACCTTCACCGACAATGTTACCTTGAATGCAAATTACAATGCAGCAGGCTTTACTTGTAATAATGTAATTGTCAATGCAGGTAAACAACTCACTATAGCATCGGGTGTTTTATCGGTTAACGGCAATCTTAGTTTATTAAGCAATTCATCGGGAACGGCAACACTTATTAACAATGGCAGCTTATCGGTAAGTGGAACTACTACAGTCAATCAATATCTTACCGGATCAGGAGGCACCGTACCAAACGGTCGTTATTGGTATATATCAAGCCCTGTAACAGGAGCAACAAGTACCACCTTTAATGCAGCAAGTACTACAATATTGAAACGTTACGACGAACCAACGCATGCATGGTCGGCTATAACTGACAATACAACCGTATTGCCTGTAGGAACCGGTTACTTCACCCGATTAGGACAAAATACAACAGTAAGTTTTACCGGATCGTTGAATACTGGAGATATTACGGTAACTCCTTCAAGAAGCGGCACATCAGACGACAAACGTGGTTTCAATCTTGTTGGGAATCCATATCCATCGTTCCTAAATTGGGAAACTGCTTATACAGCCGGTAGCAATATTGAATCGACCATGTGGTATAGAACATATAATGGAACCTCTATGGTATTTGATACTTATAATGCAACATCACATCTTGGTACAAACAACAATTTGAATGGAGCGGTTACCCGATACATTCCTCCTATGCAAGCTTTTTGGGTTCATATTCCGACTGATGGAAATATAGGATCACTTGTCTTTAATAGTACAATGCAAAGTCATCAATCGGGCAATACGCTTAAAGACGATAACGTGAACGAAGTGATTCGCTTAAAAGTAGGAAACGGCAGTAATAGCGACGAAACTATTTTAGTGTTTAACCCAAACGCTCAAAACGGATTTGACGATTTCGATTCTAAAAAAATGTTTGCCAACGATGATGCAATACCTGAATTATATACCATAGCGGGTAACGAAAAACTTGTTATTAATGGTCTCGAAAGTGTAGAGGCAAATCCGGTGATAGCTCTCGGTTTTAAAACAACAAAAGCAGGAAATTTCACGATCTCGGCAAACGAAATCGACGGAATTACAGGTAATGTAGTGCTGGAAGATAAACTTTTGAAAACAACAAAAGATTTAACAGGTTTAGCTTCATATTCATTTACGTCCGACAATACCGACGATTCAACCCGTTTTGTGCTTCATTTAAAAGATGACTTGGCAACTACTGCCGTTACTAACGTTTCTGCAAAATACATTAAAGTATATGCACAAAATAAGGCAATCGTTGTTTCATCATCCGAAACAATCGGAACCGTTGGCATTTTTGATGTGTTAGGCAGAAAAATAGCATTACAAACAAATGTAGGTACTAAAACAATCATTGAAGTTCCTGCCGGATTGTATTTTGTAAAAACACAAAACGGAAAAACAGAATTAACCAAGAAAATAATAGTTGAATAATACCTAACCAGAGTAAAGATCGTTGGATAGCAATTGTTACCAACATCTTTACTCTTTTATTAGAAATTAAAACAAAAAAACGAAATTATGAAAGCAAAAAACGAAATCATCAACCAAACAAAAAGAGTTTATTCAAAACCGGTAATAGCATCTATTAAAATCGACAATCAAATATCGATGGTAATGATGTCAACGGGCACTCCTCCAACTGAAGGTTTTAATAACCAACATACCAATACAATGGATCCGTATAAGGTTTCAAGAGGATAAAAATAATGGTGAATGGTGAATTATGAATGGTGAATTATGAATTATGAAGGCTTGTAATTTGTAAAAATCAAAAACCATTGACTCGTTTGGTTTCACTTTGACCCAAATGTGAATTGACAATGACCCAAAGTGAATTCACTTTGACCCATTGTCAATTCACTTTGCCCCATAGTGAATTCACATTGCCCCATAGTGAATTCACTTTTATATTTTGAAATCACAACATCACAAGTGAGATTATAAAGAAAAAAACGGGGAGCTTAAATTAGATTGTGTAAACTTCTATATAACTAAAATTAACCTACTTCATGGTTGTTGACAGAGCAAAATCCTGAATAGGGTTCAATATCCAATTCACATAAATACCTGTATCACTTCAACATAAAATAAAGTTAGGCTGTAGTTTAATATTGCGTTGTAAAACATAATTCAATAAATGAACTAAGCAATGTAGTTGTATAATCAAGATAAAAAGGTTTTTCATTTAAATCCATTTATCGTAATTCATATACTTTATAAAAGGATAACTAAATCTATTATAATAAAGGTAATAAGGTTTTGGCGTTTATCATGCTTTGACTACTAAGTCATCGCAATTTTTAAAAATTGAACTTCTAATTAAGATAACTTTGTTTTATGTTAATTGATATTGACAATTATATCAATTTGATATTGAACCCATTCAGGGTTCGGAATCGTTGTGTCTATTTTACCACGGGTTTCACCCGTGGCTATTTACATTCAATCCTATCGGATTGTTAGCTCAGTCAACAACCACGAAGTGGTTTAATTTCAATAGCCCCGTATGAAATACGGGGTGTGAGAATACAAGATGATAGGAACCCTGAATAGGGTTCAATAGCATCTAGTAAGCTATAATTCGCATTGTAGTTATATAGTAGGTTACTAAGAATTAAACAATGTAACATTGGTATTGAATGTGATCAAAGATTCGAATAAGTCTTAACCCACATTGCAGCTCAAACCCGCTATTTGAAGAAAAATGAGTGTGAAAAGCTCTTTTTTTAGACACTTGTTACAAGGATAATTTTGTAAATTATTGTATTTCAATACCACATT
>Ga0265338_10009019_pt1 | contig 11999 bp, 10 predicted proteins | sample 42126metaG_FD_193579 | JGI IMG/M metagenome (GOLD analysis project Ga0265338, IMG submission 193579) | Rhizosphere microbial communities from Carex aquatilis grown in University of Washington, Seatle, WA, United States - 4-21-26 metaG | ecosystem: Host-associated > Plants > Roots > Rhizosphere... | reverse complement strand
GCAATCTAGCCTGTCAGCACCGTGGGCGCCGGAGATTCATTTCTCGGCTTCATGCTCTGGCGGCTGACGCTGGGTGATTCGGTGCCGGAGGCCTTGCGCTATGGGGTCGCCGCCGGTTCGGCATCGCTACTTTCACCGGGCACCTCTCTCTGCCGCGTTCCGGATGTGGAGCGACTGTATGCCGCGCTGAGAGTGCAGGAAGTGTGTCCGTAAGCTCTCAGGAAGCCGCCATCGCTGGTGCGTGCTCCGCATGCAGCGCAGCTTCGATAGCTGCAACGCGACGGATCGTCGGCACCACGGAATCCGCGTTCAGGCTGATGGAATCAATGCCAGCGCGCACCAGATGCTCGGCAATCTCTGGGTAGTCCGACGGCGCCTGACCGCAAATTCCCGAATGACGCCGATTGCGCTTGCAACCGTCAACCGCCAGCCGCAGCAGCTCCAGCACCCCTTCATCACGCTCGTCGAAATCAGCGGCAACCAGCTCAGAATCCCGATCGACACCAAGCGTAAGCTGGGTCAAGTCGTTCGAGCCGATCGAAAAGCCGTCGAAATGACGCGCGAATGCATCGATCTGCAACACGTTGTTCGGGATCTCGCACATGACGTAGACCTCGAGGCCGCCTTCGCCACGCTTCAACCCAAACTCACGCAGTGTTTCGATGGTCTTCTCGGCCTCGGCAACTCGCCGGCAAAACGGGATCATGATGATCACGTTATCGAGCCCCATGTGCTCCCGTACCCGGCGAACTGCGGCACATTCCAGGCCAAATCCTGCCTTATACGCCGGATGGGAATAGCGCAACGCACCGCGAAATCCCAGCATCGGATTTGATTCTTTCGGCTCGAACCAAGAGCCACCCAGCAGGTTGGCGTATTCATTGCTCTTGAAGTCGGACATTCGCAGGATCACCGGGCGCGGATAGAAGGCAGCGGCCAGGGTGGCGATGCCTTCGGCAAGTCGCTCGACGAAGAAGTCCGCCGGTCGCTCGTAATGTCGTGCAAGGTGCAACAGCGCCTGGCGCTCAGCTTCGTTCATGACCCGCTCTGGCTGCAGCAGCGCCATCGGATGCGCCTTGACGTATTCGGTGACGATGAATTCCATGCGAGCAAGCCCGACTCCGGAGGTCGGCAGGAAACTGTGCTGGAAGGCCATCTCGGGATTCCCGAGAATGAGCATGATTTTGGTGTTCGTCTCGGGCAAGTCCCGTATGTCTATGGCTTCGAGCCCGAATGGTATGCGGCCGCCGTAAACCTGGCCCATCTCACCCCCGGTACAGGCCACTGTCAGTTCCTCGCCGGTTTTGAGTATGCTTGTTGCTCGCTCTGCACCCACGATGGCCGGTATCCCCAATTCACGCGCGACAATGGCCGCGTGACAGGTGCGACCGCCTCTGTTTGTAACGATCGCCGAGGCGCGCTTCATCACCGGCTCCCAGTCCGGAGTCGTGTTGTCCGTGATCAACACCTCGCCAGGCTTGAACTCGTCCATCTGCCGCGGCGACTCAATGACGTGGGCAGTCCCGGAGCCGATTCGGTTACCGATGGCCCGTCCGCTCAACCGGATCGGCCCACTGCCCTGAAGGTGGTATTGCTCTATGAGATATGTGGCCTTGCGCGAAGCGACCGTTTCGGGGCGCGCCTGTACGATGTACAGCTCGCCATCGAGGCCGTCTTTCGCCCACTCGATATCCATGGGTACTGGATGCCCGGCGCGCTGGCTGAACCAGCGCTCTATGATGACCGCCTGCTCAGCCAGTCGCACGACCTCTACGTCCGACAGGCAGAATCGCTGCTGTTCCTCTGCCGTGGTCTCCAGATTGCGCGTGGCGCACTTTTCAACATTCGCCTGCGTTCCATAAGTAAGCTTGAGCTTCTTGCTGCCCAATTTTCGCCGCAGGACCTGCCGAAATCCGCGCGCCAGAGTGGGCTTGAATACCCAGAATTCATCGGGATCGACGTTTCCCTGGACTATGTTCTCGCCGAGCCCATAGCAGCCGCTGATCAGGACGGCATCGCGGAAGCCGCTCTCGGTATCGAGCGTAAACATCACGCCACTCGCCGCCAGATCGGAACGGACCATCTTCATGATGCCGATCGATAAGGCCACCGCAAAATGGTCGAAGCCTTGATCTATACGATAGTGGATGGCGCGTTCAGTAAACAGGCTGGCAAAGCAGCGCCGGCAGGCGTCCAGCAAGTTGGCGTCGCCAGAAACATTCAGGTAACTCTCCTGTTGGCCTGCGAAGCTCGCATTCGGCAGGTCTTCCGCGGTGGCCGAACTACGCACCGCGACGGTTATCTGCGCACCGTATTCAGTCTGCAGCTGGTGATAAGCATCTAGAATTTCAGCCTGCATCAGCGCCGGCAGACCGGCCTCGTAGACGATCTGACGTGCCGCCTCAGCCTTCTCTCGCAGAGCGGACATATCCGTCGGCGACAGATCGTCAAGTACTCTATGCAATAGTGGCCACGCATTGGCCGCTGTCAGCGCGTCCCGATACGCCTGCGCGGTCACGGCAAACCCGTTGGGCACGCGGATGCCCCGACTCGCCAGACCACGATACATCTCGCCCAGAGCGGCGTTCTTTCCGCCGACGCTCCCCACATCGTTGATACCCAACTGGCTAAAGAGGCGTATGTAGCGCGACTGAACATCACTCATGAGTCTTACTCCGGTCTTTCGGCGATCATGGGCTTCGATCGAAGCAATGCCATCCGGACTTGTGCTTAGGCCCTGATTTCTGCCGCGGTTCCGGCCCGCAGCATCGATGGGAGTATCTCTCAGCGGCTCGTGGCTTGTGCGTATAGGCGCTGGTCTCCGGAGCGGCGACACTGAATGGTATTGTTCGGAGGAGTAAGTCGCATGCGGAGCATGATGGCTGCGGTCGTTCGCGAATTCGGCAAGCCTTTGGCAATCGAAGAGGTCGCGGTGCCGAGTCCTGGCGCCGGCGAGGTGCTCGTGAAAATCAATGCAACGGGCGTCTGCCATACCGACTTGCACGCAGCGGACGGCGATTGGCCGGTAAAACCCACGCTGCCCTTTATTCCCGGACACGAGGGCGCCGGTATCGTCGTCGCCATGGGCGCTGGCGTGAAATCTCTAAAGGAAGGCGATCCGGTCGGCATTGCCTGGCTCCACGATGCGTGCGGTACCTGCGAACACTGCATCACCGGCTGGGAGACCCTCTGTGAATCTCAACGTGATAGCGGCTACAGCGTGAATGGCACCTTTGCCGAATACGCCATCGGCTCTGCCGCCTATGTGGCTCGGCTTCCCAAGGACGTGGACTTTGCTGCCATGGCTCCGATCCTTTGTGCGGGCGTAACAACCTACAAGGGAATCAAGGAAACCGAAGCGCGACCGGGAGAATGGATCGCCATCTCAGGCATCGGTGGGCTCGGCCACGTGGCAATTCAATATGCCCATGCCATGGGGCTGCGCGTTGCAGCACTCGATGTCACAGAGGAAAAGCTTGCGCTGGCGCGCGGACTGGGAGTCGAATTCGCAGTCAATGCAAAGGCTCCGGACGCTGCCGCACAAGTACTCCGGGTGACCAAAGGCGGGGCCCACGCTGTGCTCGTCACGGCCGTATCTCCATCGGCGTTCACTCAGGCGCTGCAATTGGCTCGGCGCAGGGGAACGATCTGCCTGGTGGGGCTTCCGCCAGGAGATTTTGCGACTCCCATCTTCGATGTTGTTCTGAAGCGTCTCACGATCCGGGGTTCAATTGTCGGCACGCGCGAGGATCTGGCGGAAGCCATCGCCTTCGCCGCCGATGGCAAGGTCCGCTCGCACATTCACCTGGAGAAGCTCGGCGCCATCAATCAGGTTTTCGCGGATCTGAGAGCGGGTCGTGTGGATGGGCGAGTCGTCCTGACGATGAGTTAGCTGAACCAGATCAATCGGTCGAATCGGACACGTTCCGCCAATTCACGTCGAGCATGGAATCAATCGCATAGGATCATTCTTGTGGACCAGCCGCGCAAGCACGAACAGTACGATGCCTTGATCGCCGCCTGTCGCGCCGGCATGCGGCTGCGAACAGCCGTCGTGCATCCGTGTGACGAGAGTTCCTTGATCGGTGCCGTGAACGCGGCCACCCTCGGGCTGATTGAGCCGGTCCTGGTGGGTCCTGAAGCTAGAATTCGAGCAATGGCGGAGGGGCTGCATGTAGACCTGGGCAGCCTTCAAGTCGTAGACATGCCGCACAGCCATGCCGCGGCGGAAAAGGCCGTGCAAATGGCCAGGGCCGGAGAGGTCTACGCGCTGATGAAGGGTAGCCTGCACACGGATGAGCTGATGGCCGAGGTCACGCGAAAGGAAGGGGGGCTGCGCACGGCGCGGCGCATGAGCCACGTCTACATAATGGACGTACCCACCTATCCGAAGCCGCTGTTCATAACCGACGCCGCGATCAATATTTCTCCCACGCTCGAAGACAAAGCCGACATTGTGCAGAACGCCATCGAGCTCGCGCTAGCCTTGAGGATTGAGCGACCAAAAGTGGCGATCCTGGCGGCCATCGAGACAATCAGTTCCAGGATCCCATCCACGATCGATGCGGCGGCGCTGTGCAAGATGGCGGAACGTGGCCAGATCAGCGGCGGGATACTGGATGGACCCCTGGCCTTGGACAACGCCATCAGTCACGAGGCTGCAATGGTGAAGCACATCAATTCGGCAGTCGCGGGCGAGGCCGATATCCTGCTCGTGCCGGACCTGGAAGCCGGCAATATGCTGGCCAAGGAACTGAGCTTTCTCGCCAATGCCGACGCCGCAGGAATCGTCCTGGGTGCTCGCGTGCCGATTATTTTGACAAGCCGTGCCGATAACCTGCGGACCCGGCTCGCCAGTTGCGCCGTAGCGGCTCTCTATGCTTGCGCACTGCGCGGCACAGTCAAGGTCTGAGTGAGCTGCACCACGGATCTGGATCTGCCAGCAGTTGGGCAAAAGATTGCAGGAACCGCGCCGCATCGGCGCCGGCAACCACGCGATGATCACATCCGAGCGTGAAAATCACGCGATCGTTCTCTGCTGCTCCCACACACAGGATTGCAGTCGCACCGACCGGGAGAACGGCATCGAAACTGCGCACGACCGAAAATGTTCCTAAATTGGATAGATAAAATGTGGCTCCCTGATAATCCTGCGGTGCAAGGCGTCGGCTACTGATGCGATCGCGCAGAGTGCGCCAGTCAGTGCCCAGTTGCGCCAGGGGACGTTCCGCAACATCCCGAAGCACTGCGGCAATCAGACCGTCTGGCGTGTCGATGGCAATCCCGACGTCGACGCGCTGCCGCAGCGCCAGTCCCTCTGGCGTGTAGGCGGCATTGAACAGCGGGTTGGCCTTCACGGCGAGCGCTGCCGCACGTGCCAACAGCAAGGTGAGGGATAAAGCGCCTTCCGCGAGGACCTTCTTCAGCGGCCCTACGGACAACTGTGCTGCTACGTGGAAAGTCGGCGTCGCCAGGCTCTTGATCATGTTCTGGGCCATGGACTCGCGCAGGAGGGAGGGCCAGGCGATGCCGGAGGCCTGCCCGCCAGCCAGATCAGTGGATGGTGTGGCCAGCGACGGAGCGGTGTTCAGCGGCGCCGCAGGCTTTGCGATCGACCGCATCTCGCGCTGCTGCGCCAGGCGGCGAGCATAAGGCGACATGCGCGCGCCCGGTGTTGTCGCGCTGGGCTTTTCCACGGGAGATGCATCGGCATGCGCAACGGGCGGGGAAATGACTGGCGATGCGGCCATGCCTGGCTTGTTGAGTGCGGGCAAACCGTCCGCCGTCACGGATGCCATGTCCGGCGTAGCCATGCTGTTCTGAGCGGCCTCCGCGGAGCTGTCCACGATGTAGCCGATAACCTGGCCGACAGGGGCTTCGGTATCTTCGATCGCCAAGGGCCCGCCGAGATAACCATCATGAAAGGCTTCCACGTCCATGATGGCCTTGTCGGTCTCGACTTCAGCGACGGCCTCGCCCTTCTTGATTGGATCGCCGATGTGCTTCAGCCAGCGCACGAGCCGGCCGTTGTTCATGGTGTCGGACAGGGCCGGCATTGTGATGGGCTGGTTCATGGTCAAGCAGCTTTTGCGCCCTCATCCGGCTGGCACAGCGCCCGCGCATGCAGGAGGATGTCAGCAACCTGGGGGATGCTCGCGGCCTCAAGTGCGCCATTGAATGGTGTCGGAATGTCGAGACCGGCGACACGCTTTACTGGGGCATCGAGGGAGTAGAAGCAGCGTTCCGCAAGCGTCGCCGCAATTTCCGCGCCGGCGCCGGCGAACCTGCAGTCTTCTTCGACGACCAGCAAGCGATGCGTCTTCTCCAGGGATGTGGCGCAGGTGTCCCAATCGATGGGCTTGAGGCTCCTCAGATCAATGACCTCCGCCTCGATGCCCTCCTTGGCCAACTCCAGCGCAGCCTCCTGGGACAGCAGCGCATGGCGCGAATAGCTCACGATCGTAAGATCCCGCCCCTCCCGCCGGATGGCAGCCCGGTGCATCGGCGGTGCGTCGGCCAGCAGGTCCACCGGGCCCTTGCTGAAATAGAGCAGTTCATGCTCGAGCAGGATGATCGGCTCATCGCTGGCAATCGCCTGCCGAAGCTGCCAATAGGCATCCTGCGGTGTCGAAGGCACCGCAATGCGCAGGCCAGGCACATTCATTACCGTGTGTTCGAGTCGCTGCGCGTGCTGCGCGCCGAGCTGGCGGGCGACTCCACCTGGCACGCGCACGACCAGCGGCATCTTGAACTGCCCGCCGGACATGAATGGGATCTTGGCAGCGCCGTTGATGATCGAATCCAAGGCAAGCAGCATGAAGTTGATCGTCATGATCTCGACCACAGGGCGTGTGCCGAGCAGCGCGGCGCCAACGGCGAGGCCCGTGAAACCGTTCTCTGAAATGGGAGTATCCCGCACGCGCCATTCCCCATACTTGGCGTAAAGTCCTTCGGTGACTCGGTAGCTGCCGCCGAAGAGGCCGACATCCTCGCCGAGTGTAAAGACCGCCTCATCGGCTGCCATCTCGATGTCCATGGCGCGGTTAAGAGCCTGCCAATAGAGCAATTCCTGTGTCACGTGGACCTCCTAGATCAGCACTTCGTGGCGCCGATTGCAGTTGAGGTGCGCCCACGCCGCATCCATGGTGGGCTGCGAACCCTTGAGCGAAAACTCAACAGCGTCCTCGACCGTCGCGGCGACTTCCTTGCGGAGCTCCGCGACTTCCGACTCGGCCAGATGACCCGCTTCGACCATGTGTGCGGTGAGCCGGCCTATATTGTCGGGTCCGGCGACCGCGAGTTCGGCCTGTGTCGGATAGCGGTACGCGACCTCGCGGATAGCGGCCGAGATCGGATCCCACGCCTCGTGCGCTTTGAGCTCGACGGCCGGCCGATAAGTGCCCGGATCGGCCATCGAATGGCCGCGGTAGCGGTAGGTCTCGCACTCGATGAACTGTGGTCCGCTGCCATTGTGAATGTGATCGAGCGCGCGGCGCGTGGTCTCGTACACCTTCAGCACATCCATGCCGTCGACCTTCTCGGCCGGAATGTTGTACGCCGCGACGCGCTTGTAGACTTCGGGGACGGCTGAATGGCGATGGATCTCAGTGCCGATCGCATAATGGTTGTTCTCGCACACGAACAGAACCGGCAAGCGCCACAATGCCGCCATGTTCAGGGACTCATGGAATGTGCCCTGATTGACAGCGCCGTCGCCGAGGAAGCAGATCACGGCGTCGGGCCGACCCCGCATGGCCACAGCGTAGGCAACGCCCACAGCGATCGGGCAGCTTTCGCCCACGATCGCATAGCCGCCCATGAAGCGCCGCGCGGCATCAAACATGTGCATCGACCCGCCCATGCCGCCACTCATACCTTCCGCTCGACAAAAGAGCTCGGCCATGACATTGCGCGCCGGCGTGCCTCGCACGAGGGCATGGGCATGCTCCCGATACGTGCTCACGATGTAATCGGAAGGCCCAGCTGCATTGATGACGCCGGCCCCGACTGCCTCCTCACCGGGATAAAGATGCAGAAAGCCGGCGATGTTGCCCTTGCCGTACTCTTCGGCGACGCGCTCTTCAAACGCCCGCGAGAGCAGCATGTCGTGCAGAAGCCGACGCAAGGTATCCCGTTCCATAGATTACCCTTCCTCGTACAGGCGCTACGCGCCTTGCTGACTGCTGACTGAACTCTTGCTGAGGGGGTAGCCCACGGTCTGCCCGAACAGCACGCATTGATCATTGGGCAGCCGCAACCGGGACTTCAGTGCGATCCTGTCGCAGTTATGGAACCAGGCTGCCAGGCCGACCGAGGCGGCGTAAAGATACACATTGGCGGCGACCAGTCCTGTATCGACGAAATAATAGGATCGCTGCACGTCCGGGTCCTGCAGGCCCGGCTCCATGAAACCCCGCGTGTGGGTCAGTCGGTCGATATCAGCCACATAGACAAGGCGAACAGGCGCATGGGCCCCCGTATCCGTCTCACCCCGACCGATGGCGCGGCGCCGAATGTCGCCCGTGGCAACCGGCAAGAGCGCATGGGCGAATGGATTGTAGAAATAGGTTCCCGCCTGCACGAGCACATAGATATCGATTTCCTGGGAGTTGCTTGCCGATGCCGCGGTTCGGCCCGGCATCGCAAACGGGCCGTTCTTGCGGTTGACGCCATCGGCCGCCCAGAGCAGATTCGAGAGTACCTGCCGGGAAACTGGCCGATGGGAGATTTCACGAATCGTACGCCGCAGCTGCAGCGCCCTGGCAAGGGAGCCGCCTTTGCTCAGCGCCGGCTGCGGGAGTCGGACGGGCTGTAGACGAGGCATGAGGTTTCAGCGCCGAATCGAATAACTAAGCCGGCGATTTACCGCAAAAGCCCGAACCGGAACTGCCTGGGGATGCCAGGCGGAAGAGCCTGCGGCGAGCGCGGCGCGAACCCAGGCGATACTGCTTTGCGTCGCATAGAGCGTCACTGGCCTCTTACGATTCGTACTCACGTGGACTACTCCAGATGCCTGTTCCATTCCTCCTTACAGTCTCGCGACGGCGTCCGCGCGAATAGCCGTAATTTCCGTGCGGGCATCCGTAGTAATACGTGCCCGTCCCAGTGGCCACGACCTTACGCTGCAACCCCAGGTGCGATCCGAAGCGCCCGCCATCTACCGTCGCGTACGGCGCTCTTCATGCTGCTCTTTCCGGGTTATCTGCACCAATGCGTTGGCATTCTCAACCATGAGAGCCAGCATATCGTCCAGGGTGATGATACCCACCAGCGCGCCGCCACTGTCGACCACCGGTGTGCGACGGATGCCATGGCTGCGCATGCGCTCGATGGCCGCGTTCAATTCCTCGTCCTCGCGTGCAATGATCACAGGCTTGCGGGCAAGTGCTGCGACCTGCGTGTCGCGCCCATTTAGCCCCGCCGCAACAACCTCCACGGCAAGATCGCGGTCGGTAATCACACCGATTGGGGCCCTGTCATCGTTGATATCATTGACGATCACGACGGCTCCCACGTGCCGCTGGCGCATCAGCAGCGCCGCGTCCATGGCGCTGGTCCCTCTCGAGCAGCAGACCACGTCCGGTGTGTAGATCTCCTTCAATTGCATGGCAGCTCCCCACTTGATTTGCCCATCGGCGTAGCCTGCCGCCGTTGAATTCCATGCCAAGACGTAACCAACGCAAATCACTACGTAGTTAGCACATCGCCTGGGGGGAAATGATCCTTCATCAAGTAGGTACAACCCCGGACTGACACGTCCGCGCCCTTGTGCTGCCGCAGCATTGCGGGATCAGACTTCGCGGGATCGCTCCTTAAGGACTACGGCAGCTTGCGAGGTAGCCCGCCAGATGCTGGGCGAGGTCCCGAACATCGGCTTCTGCACCATTGATAAACGTGGATTTGCGGCGCCGTAGAACGGGCAGACCCAGGGCGTACATGCCCGGCGCGTCGGTGATGACGCCGCCGTCGTGGCGCAGCTCTCCCTTGGGCGTGAGCACAGGCACATTCAGCCAGCGATAATCGGGGCGATAGCCGGTGGCCCACACGATCGTACGTATTTCTCCGCTGCGCAGGTCCAGAGAAAGCCGCGTCGATTGCGGCATCTGCGTGGGGGAATAACGCTCGATCGGACCGACTTCGCCGTCACTGTTGCGCTCGCGTGCCCAGGAATCAAAGGTATCGAGCAACCGTTCCATCTTGAGGTCCGCAAGTGCGAACTGATTGGCCAGACCGCCCGAGAAGAGCGCGCGACCGTCGCGCACGGCTGCCAGCTTGCCGACAATCTCGACGCCCGCGCCGGACAAGGTATTGAGTTCCAGAGTGCAATGCCCGGGCGTACCGACCAGCTGCGGCGACGGCAATCGCCTGGCGCGCTCGAGATCCTCTATCTGATCGTAGCGCTGATTCCATACCCCGGAGTTCTCCATCCACCAGAGTATGTCGCGACCCCGGTACGATCGTGGCAGCCGCACGTGTTCGCCCACGCAGAGCGTGACTGGCCTCCCCGAACGATGGATCTCATCGGCAAGCTGCACGCCTGTAGCCGCCGCGCCGACGACGAGTACGCCACCGGACGGCAGCAGCTGCGGGTTGCGGTAACTGAAGGTCGTCAGGCAATGCACTGCCTGTGGCACGCTCCGTTGCAGATCCGGTACACGCGGGCTGTTATTCGCGCCGGTGGCGAGCACCAGGGCGCGGCAGCGGATCTCGCCATGCTCTGTCGTTACCTGATACCCGCCCTCGATGGACCGCACGGAGCTAACAGCCGTCTGGGTTCGTACGGGTGCCGAAGTCCCGGCCGCGAACGCGGCGATAAACTCTACGATTTCCGGCAGACTCATGAAGCCGTCCGGATCGGGACCCGCGTAAGCATAGCCGGGCAGCCGACTGAGCCAGTTGGGTGTGAGCAGGCGCAGCGAGTCCCAACGTTCCTGACGCCAGGAGTTCGCCACTTCTCCGCGCTCGAGCACTACGTGGTCTATGGAGTGCTCGGTGAGAACACGGCTCATCGAGAGTCCGGCATGGCCGGCCCCGATGATGACCGTGGTGAAGCGTTCTATTGCGGTCTCCGCCGCACGTCAGCGCCGCCTCAGACGACCTCGACGGTCACGTTGGTCGGATTGGTGATGATGTCGAAGACTGCCGAACGCTTCTGGGACTGTGCGACCAGGGCCTCGATATCCTTTTTCGATGCATCGGCATCGACATGGAACGTCACCTTGATGTTGTCGTAACCGTTGCGGACGTCGCCATCGATACCCAGGATGCCGGCAATATTCATCTTGCCTTCGAGCCGTGCCTCAACTGAGCGCAGCTGAATACCGCGATTCTGAGCCACGGCCGCCACGCCGGCCGTCAGGCAACTGGCAAGACCGACCAGGACCACTTCGACCGGGGTCGCACCGTTGTCCTCCGAGGCGAAGACTTGTGGATGATCCGTGTCGAACGAGAACTCGGATTTGTGTGATTGCTCTTCCCCGAGACCCCGAAATCCCTGAACGGTCGAACGCGCATGCGTACCGTTGAGCCACTTGCACGACGCGCGCCAGGTGAATTCGCCGGCGGCAGGCGCCTTTTTCAGTGCTTCGCGCGCGGCGAGCAGCGCATCGACATTGACACCGTTGTTGACTGTATGTCCCATCTGGCTGTCTCCTCCTGATGTTGATTGATATTTCTGCGGCTGGCCGGCTCCGCCAAAGCGGAGGGATGCGCTGAGGCCGGCAGACCAACTCTGCAGCATAGCCGCATTCCGGCGGTCTTTTGTTATCAGCGCGGTTAAAAGCTGATGTTGGACGTGCACGAATGGCAGCCTAAGATGGCCCACCCTTGCGTCCATGGGAGCGTCTGCCTTGGAACAGCCCAGACGATTCGGCTTCGAGACCCGCCAGCTCCACGCTGGCCAGCGCCCGGATCCCAATACTGGCGCACGTGCTGTGCCCATTTTCCAAACGACGAGCTACGTCTTCGAGGATCCCGAGGCGGCCGCCGCGTACTTCAAC
>Ga0265338_10009018_pt1 | contig 11999 bp, 10 predicted proteins | sample 42126metaG_FD_193579 | JGI IMG/M metagenome (GOLD analysis project Ga0265338, IMG submission 193579) | Rhizosphere microbial communities from Carex aquatilis grown in University of Washington, Seatle, WA, United States - 4-21-26 metaG | ecosystem: Host-associated > Plants > Roots > Rhizosphere... | reverse complement strand
CGGGTTGTCACGCGGGCTTACACGTTGGCGTCGCGGGCTTCGCTTAGTTGCAGCTTGAAGGTCATCTGGCGGCGGTCGCGGACGATGGTTACGCTGACCACGTCGCCGGCATGCAGCTTGTCCATAATGATGCTCACGTCCTGCTGATCGGCCACTTGCTGTCCGTTGATGGCCACAATCAAATCTCCACCCAGCAGAATGGCAGTGTTGCCCACATAAGCCTCTTCACGGCCCCCGCGCAGTCCGGCGCGTTCGGCCGCTCCGCCGCGAGTGACGCTCTGAATCAGCAGCCCGTAATCGGCGGGCAGGCCCATCTGCTCAGCCAGATCCGGGCCGATGGCGAAAGTGGTTACACCGAGAGATGGCCTCTTCACTTGTCCGTAGCGAGCCAGGTCAGAGAGCACAGCTTTGGCAGTGTTGATGGGAATCGCGAATCCAATCCCCGAGCTTTGCTCAGCGCCGTTTGAGGCGATCAAGGTGTTGATACCGATGACCTCGCCGTGCGAGTTGAGCAGCGGGCCGCCGGAGTTGCCGGGATTGATAGCGGCATCGGTCTGGATTGCGTCTTCAATGGGCGCGCCGTCCTGGTTGTGAATGGAGCGGATGTAGCTGATGATGCCGCGGGTCATGGTGCCGTTAAGGCCGAAGGGATTGCCGATGGCGTAGACCTTCTGGCCGACGTTGAGATCGGATGAGTCAGCCAATGTTACCGGCTGAAGATCGGGTGCGTTAATCTGCAGAAGCGCCAGGTCGTGAATCTTGTCTGATCCCACGACTTTGGCCGGGTAGCGGCGCTTGTTTGAAAGCTGAACCTCAATGCCCCGGTTGGCGCCTTCAACGACGTGGAAGTTGGTCAGGATGTGCCCGTTCTTGTCGAGAATGAAGCCTGAACCCTGACCCTGCTGCGGAACAGCCTGGAAGAAAAAGTTGTAGACCAGCGCGGTAGACGTGATGTTGACGACCGACGGAAGCACGCGTTTGTAGACGGCGATGTTGTTCTGCTCTTCGGCGTCGTAAGCGGGCGCGGCTTCAGCCTCGGTGAGGTTCATCGACGAGCCGGCGCTATTGGGGCCGAACAAATGCCCCACGGAATGTCCGTCGACGAGGGGAGAGTAGTGCGAGGTGAAGAACCAGAATCCTCCCACCAGAATGACAACCAGAATCAGTGCGCGAAATTTCATACTAAGAACAGACCTTCCTGACAACAAATCTTCCTAATATCAGATACGGGGACTTAGGCGCGGGGTTCCCGATCTAATCCCGCATATCCCTCTATTTTAAAGACAACTAAACTGGTGAATTGTTGCTCTCGGCTGCCAGATGCGGCCAAAGTTCGCTGACTTGCTGCCGCAGCGAGGCCAAATCTCCAGAATTATCAATCACATAATCGGCCTGGGCAGCTTTTTCGGCGTCGGGAATCTGGTGGGCGAGGCGGCTGCGCGCGTCGGCTTCGGCGGCGGCGCGTTTTTCAGGCGGCAAGTTTAGACGCGCGACGAAGCGGGCGATTTTTTGGTCGTCGGGCGCGGTGACAACGATGATGCGGTCGATGCGGCGACGCCAATCGATGAGCCACTCAGGGGATGAGGGGCCGTCGGCGGCAGGCGCGGACGGCTTCTGCTTTTCAGCGCGGAGGCGGGCATCGCGCACCACCTCAAAGATGAGGGCGGACTCAATGACGGCCACAGCCTTTGGATCGCGCGCGAAGGCTTCGTTCATCATACGGCGCTGCAGGTCGATGACCGCGGGGTGAACGATGGCGTTCAGGTCGTCGAGTCGGCCTTGGCGGAATGCAATTTCGGCAAGGCGAGCGCGGTTCAGGCGTCCATCGGCGGCGAGCACCTGGGGGCCGAAGAGCGCAACAATTTGATCGAAAACGTCGTGGCCGGGTTCCATCAGCTCGCGGCCCAGCGCGTCGGCCTCGATGACCACTGCGCCGAGTGAGCGCAGCATTCCAGCGACGGTGGATTTACCGCTGCCGAGGCTGCCGGTCAGGCCTACGCGGAGCATGGTTCACAGCCCCCGGCGCATTTTGGCGGCGCGAACTGTGTTGGACATGAGCATGGCAATGGTGAGCGGACCAACGCCGCCGGGCACCGGCGTATATGCACCGGCAATTTCGAATGCTTTTGGGTGAATGTCGCCGACGATAGTCGACCCGCGCTTGGTGAAGATGAGCTCGCGCTTCAGGTCGCCCTTGAAGTAACGGTCGAACTCTTCAAGAGTGGTGATTCGATTGATGCCGACATCGATGAGCGTCGCGCCCGGCTTGACCATCTCGGGCGTGATGAATCCGGGTCGGCCGATGGCGGCCACCAGAATGTCGGCCTGCCTGGTTACCTCTCCGAGGTTTCGCGTTTTGGAATGACAAATGGTAACAGTGGCATTCTCATGTAGCAGCAGCATGGCTACTGGCTTGCCCACAATGTCACTGCGGCCCACCACGACCGCGTGCTGGCCGGCGATGGGAATGTTGCTGCGTTTGAGTATCTGAACAATACCGGCGGGAGTGCAGGGTGCGAGCGCGGGACGGCCGGCTTGCAGGCGTCCGGCGTTCACGGGATGAAAGCCGTCGACATCTTTTTCAGGCAGCACGGAGTCCAGCAGGAACTTGGCGTCGACCTGCGCGGGTAGCGGCAACTGGATGAGGATGCCGTCAATGTCGTCGCGGCGGTTGAGGGCGTTGACCAGGTCGAGCATGTCTTCAGTGGTGACCGTGTCAGGCGGTTCGATGAGCTCGCTGAACAGGCCGAGCTCGGCGCAGGTTTGCGCCTTGCTGCGCACGTAGATCTCCGACGCGGGCACGTGACCGACCAATACGGCTGCGAGGCCGGGACGGATTCCCTGCGCAGCCAGTTGCTTAACTTCATCGGCTACTTCGTGCTTGATTGCGGCTGCAATGGCAGCGCCATCGAGGATTTGTGGCATCATTCCGCTCCAAGTTTCATGGTATCGCTTTTGGGTGTCCCAGGCCCCGATGTAATTCACATCACATGAGTTTGTGAGCGGCCTCACATACAGCCCTTCATACGAAGGCTAGTTTTGGGGATGTCAAAAGTGTCCCAAATCACAAAACGAATCACGATATAGATCAGGGGCCACTTTGTCAGGCGAGTTAAGGGGCGTCGCTGGATGAGCGGTTTGAAGGATGCAGGGCACCTATTCAGATTTCTGGGGCTATTCGTAATCGCGTTCCTGGTTTTTTGGGTGATTCGCGGGTTCGTGGTTCCCAAGAGCTTTGGCGAGTATGGGCACTACCGCGGAGCGGCGATCGCCGAGATTGCAAGCCACCCAATAAAATTTGCCGGGCATCAGTCGTGCGAACAATGCCACACCGACGAGGCCGGCACCAAGGCAAAGGGCGCGCATGCGCACGTAAACTGCGAAGCCTGCCACGGTGCGATCTTCCAGCTGCAGCCGGCCGCCGCGGCGCCTCCTGAAAATCTCTATCAACGCATGCTCGCGTTTGCCGGCCTGCGGCTGCCTGCCGATCCACCGCTGGTGAAGCACGCCGACGATCCAATGTCGGTGACGCCGGTCAAGCCCGACTCAGCGGTGCTATGCGCGCGGTGCCATACGGCGAGCGCGGCCAAGCCGAAAGGCTTTCCGCAGGTTGATCCGGCGGAGCATTCAGGCGGCGTTCCGTGCGCGACGTGCCACAACCCGCACAGTCCGGTAATCGGGTCAGACACGACTGCAACGGCCGCAGCGGGTACCACGGCCGCGGCGGGAGGCGCGAATTGAATATCAGCCGACGACATATTCTTGTTCTTTTGCCCGCGGCGGCGGTGGCCTGGAAACACGTTCTGGCCGGGACTCCCGAAGACTCGCCCAATTACAGAATGAGCGATCACTGGTGGGGCATGCTAATTGACATTCCCAAGTGCATCGGCTGCGGAAACTGCGTGCGCGCCTGCCAAACCGAGAACGATGTGCCGGATGGGTTCTTCCGCACGTGGGTCGAGCGATATCACGTGACCGATACGCACCTGGAGAATCCTGAAGTGATTTCGCCTGACGGCGGCAAAGAAGGGTTCCCGATAGCCAAAGAGGATGAGGGCAAGTACTTTTTTGTGCCCAAGATGTGCAACCATTGTGCGGACTCGCCTTGCACACAGGTTTGCCCGGTGGGCGCAACTTTTGTGGCGCCCGATGGAGTGGTGCTGATCGACCCCAAGTATTGCCTGGGCTGCGCCTATTGCGTGCAGGCATGCCCTTACGGATGCCGGTACATTCATCCCACTAAAAAGGTGGCGGACAAGTGCACGCTGTGCTACCACCGCATCACCAAAGGACTCACAACCGCTTGCTGCGAGGCGTGCCCGACTGGAGCGCGGCAACTTGCCGATCTCAAGAATCCCAAAGATCCGATTCATGAGTTTTTGAAGATGCACGCGGTGCAGGTATTAAAACCGCAGATGGCAACCGGAGCCAAGGCATTCTACAACGGGCTTGATGGATCAGTGCGGTAAGAAAGACAGGGACTAGGGACTAGGCAATAGGGAACAAGAGCTAGGAGCTGTTTTTATGAGCGGTGTTGAAGGCTATATGTATCCGAACGAAGTTACGCTCTACTGGAGCGTACTGATCGTTCTTTACCCCTACATTACGGGGTTGGTTGCGGGCGCGTTCATCCTGGCATCGCTGGTGCGCGTGTTCCGGGTTCAGGCGGTTGCTCCCACTTACAGGTTGGCGCTGCTCACGGCGCTTGCGTTCCTGCTGGTTGCGCCGTTGCCTCTGCAGTTTCACCTTGGCCATCCAGAGCGCTCGCCTGAAATGTACTTCACGCCTCACGCAACCTCGGCAATGGCGATGTTCGGCTACGTGTACCTGTGGTACCTGATGGCGGTGCTGGTGTTTGAGATCTGGCTTGATTACCGGCGCGAGATCGTGCTGCGTTCGCAACAAACGAAGGGGTTGCTGCGCCTGATTTATAAGATCATGACGCTGGGCTCGAACAACATCAGCGAACGCTCGCTTCACATCGATGAAAGAGTGGGCTGGATTGTTACGCTGATCGGTATTCCATCGGCTTTCCTTTTGCACGGTTACGTGGGGTTCATTTTTGGATCGATCAAGGCCAATCCCTGGTGGTCGTCGCCGCTGATGCCGGTGGTGTTTATTTTCTCCGCCATGGTGTCGGGCATCGCAGGGGTAATGCTGCTCTACATGGCAACGACAAAGCTGCGCAAACAGGCGATCGACATCCACTGCGTGGATACGATTGCCATGTACATGTTCTATATCTTCATCATCGATTTCAGTCTTGAAATGCTGGATCTGGTGCATCGCATCTACGAGGCCGATGAATCGTTCCGCAGTCTCGATTTCATGGTGCACTCCAAGCTCTTCTTTTCGCAGATTGTGCTGCAGATTATCCTCGGCACGTTACTGCCGCTGTTTCTGCTGTTCTTGACGCAAGTGGTCAAATTCTCAGAGATTGTGCGCAAGCGCATCTATATTTTCTGCGGCTCGATGATCATGATCAGCGTGTTTGCCATGCGCTGGAATGTGGTGATCGGCGGCCAGTTGTTTTCAAAGAGCTTTCTCGGCTACACCACCTACAAAGTTGACCTGGTGACGAAAGAAGGCTTGCTGGTGGCCATCGGCTTCCTCATTCTGCCGCTGCTAATCCTTTGGGCTCTGGTTAAATTGCTGCCGCCGTGGCCCGCACAGTCGAGCCATCAGGCGGCTTCGGGAGATTGATCTCTACGCGACAGGCGCATGTCGAGGTGGGAAATGAACGATCTTCCCGATGCAATTGACCAACTTGCAAGGCGTATGGCTTCGCTGGAGAGCCGTGTCGAGGAACTGGAGCATTCGACCTCGCCTCGCCTGCCTCGCGCGACAACTGTGGCCAGAACTCCTCCCGGAACGCTTGAAGCTGCTCTAATCGGAAACAACTCATTGGCCCAATCAGGCAGCATTTTTTCAGTGCTGGGCAAAGCCATGCTGGGCATTGCCGGGGCATATCTGCTGCGTGCCGCGGCAGAAGCCAGCTTAGCGCCGAGGCCGCTGGTTGCGATCCTTGGAATCGCTTATGCAATGTTGTGGCTTTTTATTGCAGCGCGAATGCCCGCGAAGGCGCGTGCTGCGCGCGTGGTGTACACGGCAAACTCGGCCGTGATCCTGGCTCCCTTGCTTTGGGAGTTGGCACTACGATTCAAGATGTTTCCCGCGGCGGGTATCGCCGCCGCGCTTGCAGCATACGAATTGGCTGCATTCTTTCTGGCATGGAAATCTGGTCGAGCGGTTGTGCTGCAGATTGGCAACATTGCAGTGGCGGCTCTTGGTGTGGCACTGGCGATCGCCACCCATGAAACGGTGCCATTCCTTGCGGTTCTGATTCTGACTGCAGCTTTTTCGGAGTACCGGTCGGCAGCAGGCAAGGGGCGTTCGGCGCGGATGATTGTCGCCCTTGCGGCCGATGCGGCCTTCTGGATGCTGATTTATATCTATTCGAGCCCGGAAAACACGCGAGGCGATTATCCGGCAATTGGAACGGCGGCACTGCTCGCGCCGGGAGCGCTGCTCTTTCTCATTTACGCGTCGGCAGCGGCCTTCAAGACAATCTTCAAGAACCAGAAGATCACAGTTTTTGAAATCGCCCAGGCCACGATTACGTTTCTGCTTGCGGCCGTCGCGCTGATTGAATTCGGACCCGCTTCAAGCAAGGTGATTCTTGGCGCAATTTGCCTGGCGCTTGCGGCTGCTTGCTACGCGGGTACGTTTGCATTTCCACGCCGCAACGCTCCGTGGCGCAACTCCGCGGTCTTTTCGACCTGGAGCGGAGTGCTGCTCTTGGCCGGCAGTTTTCTCAGCTTTCGGGAACCATGGGAGGCTGCCTGGTTGTGCGTGACTGCGCTGATTGCGGTGGTTGCAGGCACGCGTTTCAAGCGAGTGATTCTAGAATTTCACGGAACCGCGTTTTTGTTTGCGGCGGTCGTTGCCTCAGGGTTGGCCGATTACCTTGCCCACTCCCTGACAGGTTCGCCGATAGGCGTTCCCAACGGCGCGGTCTTTTTAGTGACCGTCAGCGCGGCGCTCTGCTATTCAGCCGCAGGGCGAAACCGTTCAGAAGAGTGGGAAAGACAGGCTCTGCAATTGTCGCTCGCGGCAATCACGGCCGCTGCGTTGACTGCGCTGCTGGTGCAGGGGCTGATAGGGATGATGGCACTCAAGTTGGTCCCGGCGGCCCATCATCTTGCGTTCATCCGCACCCTGACGCTGTGTGCCATATCGCTGGCGCTGGTTTTTGGCGGAGCGCGCCTGCGCCGGCCGGAGCTTAGCCGGTTGGGCTATGCCGGTATAGCGCTGGCAGCCGTGAAGCTGATCATCGAGGATCTTCGCCACGGGCACCTGGAATACATTGCCGCTTCGATTTTCCTGTTTGCGCTCACGCTCATTGCAGCCCCGCGCCTGGCGCGCGTGAGCCAGAAAGCGTGAGACGCAAACAGTAGAACTACCGCGAAATCGTAGATTGCCGTCGATCATTGAATGGGTTCCATCGGAGCCACGCCCGGCCTTCTTGGGAGTGAGCCCTCGCTCCACGCACTTTCGCCGCCGTCGCGCAGCTCCATCTTGCTGATGTGCACTTCGTAGTTTGCGCTGGGCAACAGCGACTCAAGAATAAAAGTCTCAACAGCGTCGCCGTGCAGCTCGCTGTAGCGGTAGACGCTCATATCGCCTTCACTGGTCACGTGACCGGTTGTAGCCGATTCCAGGAAGCGCTGGGCATCGGCGATACTCGGCGCTTCGTGATCACCGGTTTCGGTTACGCTTTCGGCTGCGTATGAACGCACCAGCTTGGTCCAGTAGCGCGAGAGCAGATCGGCATTCGCGAAAAGATCGGCCCAGATGAGCTTGCCGTGCACTGCGACCACTACGCCTACAGCGTGCTCCTCGCGCAGCTTCTCGATTACCTTTGCCCGATCCTCATTGGCGGGGGCGGCAGCCTCATCCACCCTGGTCTTGATGGCGTCGTTGTTCATCGCCTGGGCGTAGCTTGAGGTGTTGAGGGTTCCGCCGATGGCGCCGCCACTCACAGTTACACTCTCAGAGACCGAACCAACAGATGCTGGTGCTGCGACGGCTTCCATTTGCGAAATGGTGCCGTGCACAGAGTTCCAAACCTCCTGCTGATCTTTCTTTGCCATTGCGTTGATGCGAACCGAAGGCTGCACCATGAATGATTCGGCAGACGACTTGTTTGACGCGCCAAAGCTGTCGGAGGCTCCGGTCCAGCGGCCCGGCTCGATGCAGAAGACCGAGAGGTCTATGGGGTCGGCGTCGGGAGGGACGATGCGATCTTTCGCAATCACGCGGTCCTGTTTGCCGCCGGTAACAATTTCGCCGGCGAGCAGCAAGAGGGGCTTTTTGGAGTGATTGACAAGCACCAGCGTGTTGACCTGGTCGCCGCGAACGGAGTTACGGCGCTCGGCAAAGTAATGATCGTTTTCTGTGCCGCGCGGCCGCACGAGCCCGCGAAGGTTGCCGGCTTCAGCAACTTCGACCTCGCCGGATTTGATGCCTTCGTCGAGGGTGATGAATGGAGTTTCAGCGGGAGATTCGCCGTCGGTGCGGACCACGGGAAACAAAAGCAGATGGCCGCTTTCGATGGGAGCCAGGACGCGGAATGCGCCGGTTCCGTGATTAGGGCCGCCGGCCGCTGTCACCAACCCGCTGCCGACGAAGGCAGCGAGCAATGCAACCAGGATGGCTGCCAGCAAATACCTGAGTGGATTCTTCATGACTCGCTCCTCAAAATTCGGTTTTGGGCCGGTGCAGATTGAACCGGACTATTGAGGAACGGAAGGAGGAGGACTTCTTGCACGAGTTTTGATGAAGAATTTTTAAGGTGGAAACTGCTCTGTTTCGATTAACGAATCAACCAATGAATTGAGGCTAGAGAAAACCAGCGACCCAGCCGAAGAGGTTAGTACGTCTGTACAGTTTTGGCGTGGGAGTGTTGGCAAAAGTCGTGGCGCAGGTTTACTTCAACCCGAGACCCGAAGATGCGGCTGCAAGCGAGGGTGTGCGCACCAATCTGGGACAAAATGGGCTGGGCGAGGAAAAGCAGCGAAATATGCCCTGGGCGTATCTGCGTCTGCCGCCATTTCCGCAAGTTGCGGTTCGGGTTCTGCAATTGGTGACAAACGAGAATGTGCAAATGCACGAGCTTTGCGATTTGGTTAGCTCAGATGCGGCGTTTGCCAGCGAAGTGCTAACGGTTGCCAACTCGGCTCTTTACGCTCCCCGTTACCCAGCCAGCAGTATTCTTCAAGCGATTGCGGTGCTCGGCGCCGATACTCTGCAAGGGATGTGCATTACGGTTGGCGTTCGCGCCTACCTTGGCAAGTCGATGAGCCAGCCTGCCATGCGCGCCTTGTGGCGTCACAGTCTGGCTTGCGGATTGATTGCGCAAAAGCTGGCGGCGGGGGGGCTGGTGGATCAATATACGGCCTACACTGCGGGAATTCTGCATGACATTGGCCGGATCGCGCTTACGGTGATTCAGCCGAAAGACTACGCCGCGCTGCTTGGAACGCACCAGGGACCGGCGGAGAGCATTCTGGACTGCGAGCAAGAACTGTTTGGCTGGAACCACTGCGAAGCTGGGTTGAGGCTTGTAGCGGGTTGGAAGCTGCCCCAGGAATTTGGCGAAGTGGTGTTGGACCATCATGCTGCGCGGCGAACTGACGGGGCATGGGGGTTGGGGGAACTGGTGAAGATGAGCTGCGCAATTGCCGATTCAGCCGGATATGCGGCGTTTGCAGGATGCGAAATCTCTCCCTACGGCGAGATGCTTGAGAAACTACCCGCCCGCGAGCGACGCGTTTTCTATCCGGAAATGGAGACGTTGAACAAGGAAATCGCAGCGGGAATCTCCGCCATTGAATCGGTATAACTGGTGGTCAGGGCACGGGATCCTTCGAGAATTCCAATCGGCGCAATACACCACAAACTGAAGTGATAAGATACGGTTGCTCAGAGAAAAAGCATCTGCCGCGGCTCGAAGCAGGAATCGCCCGGCGCGGACCAGAAACCGTTTTCTCTGGCTATCATTTTTGAGGGTTGCCATGTTGAGAATCCGTTTCACTCTTCTTGCGATGTTCGTGGCCGGTGGGCTGGCCGCAGGCGTTATCCAAGCGCAGAACGCCCCTGCCAACCTTACGATTCATGCGGACCAGCCGGTCGCAAGTGTGAGTCCAACACTTTATGGACTGATGACCGAAGAGATCAACCACTCATACGAGGCGGGATTGTATTCTGAGCTGATTCAGAACGGTACATTTCGAGGTGACTGGTCAGGAATCCTGAACTGGTACCTGGTTGAGGGCGGTAATGCGAAGGCCAAAATGGTTGAGGATCGCACCACCGGCCCCAGCTCTGCGCTGCCTTACAGCCTGCATCTTGAGGTTGACAGCGCCATCGCTAAAAGTCCCGCAGGCGTGCTGAACGACGGCTTCTGGGGCATCCCCGTGAAGCCGAACACGACCTATCACGGTGGGATCTATGCAAAGGCAGACTCCACTGACATTGGACCGGTGACGGTTAGCCTGGTTGCCGACCAGAGTGGAAAGGTGCTGGCGTCGGCTGTGATTCGAGATGTAGGGACGGCGTGGGCGGAACACAAATTCACCCTCAAGACCGCAGCGGTTGAAGGGGTGTCGACGGCAAATCATTTTGAGATCACGGTCGCGCACGCCGGCTCGTTGTGGCTGAACCTTGCCACACTCTTTCCGCCGAGCTATCACAACCGGGCCAACGGCACGCGCATCGATCTGATGGAAAAGCTGGCGGCAATGCATCCCTCGTTTTTGCGCTTCCCCGGCGGGAACTACTTAGAGGGCAACCTGATTACCGACTGGTACGACTGGAAGAAGACAATCGGGCCGCTGGTTGACCGGCCCGGGCATAACAGCCCGTGGAGCTACTGGTCGACCGATGGGTTCGGCTATCTGGAATTTCTGGAGTGGTGCGAGGACCTGCACATGCAGCCGGTGCTGGCCGTCTATGCGGGCTACTCCCTGCATGGGCAACACGTAACGCCGGGGCCGGATCTGGAACCGTATGTGCAGAGCGCGCTCGATGAGATTGAGTATGCAACTGGTGGCCCGGATACGAAATGGGGAGCGCAGCGCGTGGCCGATGGGCATCCGGCGCCGTTTCACATTACTTACGTTGAAATTGGCAACGAAGATAACTTTGATCACTCGGGCAGCTACGACGCCCGCTTTACCCAGTTCGCCACCGCGATTCGAGCGAAGTATCCCGCTCTGCGGTTGATTGCCACCATGCCGGTAAAGTCAGGGAATCCCGACGTGGTTGACGATCACTATTACCTGAGAGCCACGCAGTTCTTCGCCGATACGACACATTACGACAAGACCGACCGGAATGGGCCGAAGATATTTGTTGGCGAGTGGGCCACGCGCGAAGGCACTCCGACGCCGAACCTGGGCGCGGCGCTTGGCGATGCCGCGTGGATGACTGGGATGGAGCGCAACAGCGACTTGATTGTGATGAATGCTTATGCGCCGCTGCTGATCAATATCAATCCCGGCGCGTCGCAGTGGACTCCCGATTTGATTGGCTACGACGCCGAGCGCAGTTACGGCTCGCCCAGCTATTACGCGCAGGTGATGTTCGCCTCAAAGCTCGGCGACAAGAAGCCGGCATCTGAAGTTGACGGCGGAGGGGCGAAGTTCTTCTACTCGGTAACTGAAGACACGGCAAAGAAGCGGCTATACATCAAGCTGGTGAATGCATCGTCAGAGTCTCAGCCGGTGAAGATCAATCTTCAGGGCGCTTCGGCTGGAACGGAAGCGCGAGTTACGGTGCTGAGCGGTAAAGATACTTCAGCGACCAACAGTATGGATCATCCGGCGAGCATTGTTCCCGTGGAGAAGCCGCTGGCGATTGCCGGCGACAAGCTGACATACGATGCTTCAGCCTATTCGGTGCAGGTGCTGGATGTGCCGTTGAAGAAGTGAAGACTG
>Ga0265338_10009016_pt1 | contig 12001 bp, 12 predicted proteins | sample 42126metaG_FD_193579 | JGI IMG/M metagenome (GOLD analysis project Ga0265338, IMG submission 193579) | Rhizosphere microbial communities from Carex aquatilis grown in University of Washington, Seatle, WA, United States - 4-21-26 metaG | ecosystem: Host-associated > Plants > Roots > Rhizosphere... | reverse complement strand
GCCGGGCGTCGCCGGGCTCCGCGCGATAGGCGTCGAACTCGAAGCCGTCGGACTGGCTCTTCAGCTTGATCATCTCGCCCATGGCGCGGCTCCCCGTGTTGGTCGTCTGGCCCGCCTGCCTCCTACACGAGCCCGGGAGCCGCTGAAATGCGGGGATTGCCCCTGCGAGGCCGGTGGATCAGACATCCGCAACAGGCCCAGCCGGCGGAGCTGGCCGGAGATGGGATCAGGCGCTGATGCAAAGACAGGAACTGGGCCGTTCGGGCCTTCAGGTCGCCCCCTGGGCGCTGGGCGGCAATGTGTTCGGTTGGACGGCGGACGAGGCGACCAGCTTCAGGCTGCTCGACGCCTTCGTGGATCTCGGCTTCAACCTGATCGACACCGCCGACGTCTATTCCTTCTGGGTCCCGGGCCACTCGGGCGGGGAGTCCGAGACGGTGATCGGCCGCTGGCTGGCCCAGGGCGGCGGCCGGCGCGAGAAGGTGGTGATCGCCACCAAGCTCGGCATGGAGATGCCCGGCCAGGGCAAGGGTCTCTCGCGCTCGTACATGGCGCAGGCGGTCGAACGCTCGTTGAAGCGTCTGGGGACCGACCATATCGACCTCTATCAGTCGCACCAGGACGATCCCGACACGCCGCTGGAGGAGACGTTAGCGGCGTTCGGCGAGCTGATCGCCGCCGGCAAGGTGCGCGTGATCGGGGCTTCCAACTATACCGCCCCGCGCCTGGCCGAGGCTTTGAAGCTGGCCAGGGACCAGGGCCTGCCTCGCTATGAGACCCTGCAGCCCTGGTACAATCTGCACGACCGCGACCAGTTCGAAGGCCCGCTCCAGGACCTGGCCCGCGCCGAGGCTCTGGGGGTGATCCCCTTCTACGGCCTGGCCGCCGGCTTCCTCACCGGCAAGTACCGCTCCAAGGCCGACGTCGAGGGCAGCCAACGCGCCTATCGGGTCGCGGAGATGATCACCCCGCGCGGCATGCGGATCCTGGACGCGCTGGATGCGGTGGGCGCCAGGACCGGGGCCACCCCGGCCCAGCTGTCCCTGGCCTGGCTGCGCGCCAAGGGCTGCGTGCCGATCGCCAGCGCCACCAGCCTGGAGCAGTTGAAGGAGCTCGCCGCCTCCACCCGGATCGAGCTCCAGCCCGCCGACGTCGCGGTGCTGGACGATGCCAGTCGGACCGATCCGGGCGAAGGTCCGGAGCGCGGGCCGATGCCGGGGAGCTCCACCTAGGTTCAGTTGAATTGGATGGATTCAGATCCTCTCCCCCGGCTGGGATGAGAGCAATTCAGGATCGAGCCAATTCGCTCTACGCGTTGAACCGGAAGTGCATCACGTCCCCATCTCGGACGACGTACTCCTTGCCTTCCAGCCGCATCTTGCCGGCGTCCCGGGCGCCCGCCTCGCCGTTCAGGCGGACGTAGTCGTCGTAGGCGATGGTCTCGGCGCGGATGAAGCCCTTCTCGAAGTCGGTGTGGATCACACCCGCCGCCTGCGGCGCGGTGGCGCCCACGGGAATGGTCCAGGCGCGGGATTCCTTGGGGCCGGCGGTGAAATAGGTCTGCAGGCCCAAGAGGGCGTAGGCCTCGCGGATCAGGCGGTTCAGGCCTGGCTCCTCCAGCCCGACCGCCTCCAGGAACTCGGCGCGCTCACCCGGGTCGAGCAGGGCGATCTCGGACTCGATCCTGGCCGAGATCACCACCGCCTTGGCGCCGTCGCGGGCGGCGCGCTCGGAGACCGCCGCCGAAAGCTCGTTGCCGTCGGCGGCGGAGGCTTCCTCGACGTTGCAGACGTAGAGCGCGGGCTTGGATGTCAGCAGCTGCAGCATCCGCCAGGCCTTGTCGTCGTCCTTGGGGACATCGGCCATGCGCGCGGGCCGCCCTGCGTTCAGCTGCTCCAGCGCCAGGTTCACCAGCTGCAGGGTCTTGGCGGACTCCTTGTCGCCGCCCCGGGCGCGCTTCTCGAGGCTGTCCTTGCGCTTCTCCAGGCTCTCGAGATCGGCCAGCATCAGCTCGGTCTCGATGATCTCGAGGTCGCCGAGCGGATCGATGCGCCCTTCCACGTGGGTGATGTCGGTGTCCACGAAGCAGCGGGACACCATGGCGATGGCGTCGGTATCGCGGATGTTGGCCAGGAACTGGTTGCCCAGGCCCTCGCCCTTGGAGGCGCCGCGCACCAGGCCAGCGACGTCCACGAAGTTGATCCGCGCGGGGATGATCTCCTTGGATTTGGCGATCTCGGCCAGTCGGTCGAGCCTGGGCTCGGGCACGGCCACGTCGCCGACGTTGGGCTCGATGGTGCAGAACGGATAGTTCGCCGCCTGGGCCGCGGCGGTCTGGGTCAGGGCGTTGAACAGGGTGGACTTGCCGACATTGGGCAGGCCGACGATGGCGACTTTCAGGGCCAAGAGGTCCTCGGTGCGGGCGGGTTGATCGGAGTTGGCGCCGCTTATGACCGAGGCGGAGGCGATGGGCAAACCCGCGCGGTCGCCGGGACCCCGCGCTTGCCGCTCATGGGGGCCGCTGTTAGGTCAGGCCGCGGCGCGCAGGGGCCGCGTGGAGCAGGAGCTGCTTGCGGTGTCGTCTTCGCTGGATCGCTTCCTCCTGGCCTTCCGCCGAGACCTGGCCCACGCCGCGCCGCATGACCTGGATCATTACGCCGATCTCTACTGGGACGATCGCGACGCCTTCTACCGCGCCCAGGAGGACGCCTGGGCCACCGGCCGGCCAGAGCCCTACATCAGCCTGACCGAAGTCCGGGCCCAGAACGAGGAGCTCTCGGTCAAGACGGCCCGCCGGCTCGCCCACCGATACCTGGCCGCCTACCGCTTCCGCCAAGGGATCGAGGTGATCCAGGACCGGCGCCACCGGCTGACCCAGGATGCCTCCGGCATGCTGGAGCTCGCCCGGCTGGAGCTGGGGATGGGCCATGCCGCCGCCGCGGCCGCGGCGCGCGGCCAGGCCTTGGAGCTGGATCCGGGGCTCAAGGCAGAGGCGGTTCCGCTCGGCGAGGCGCTCGCGGCCATCGGTGCGGCGGAAGCCGCCGCCTCCTCCGGGGGCTGGCCCGAGGCGCGGGCCCTGTTCGACCTCTGGATCGACGCCGGATCCGAGCAGGCCGCCCTGGGCGTGATCCTGCGCTTCCTGACCCACGGCCGGCCGCTCACCTCCGACGACCAGCATGATTTCCACCACGCCCTCGACATGGTCCTGTCGCTAGGCCGGCCGGCGTCGGCCGGCAACCTGTTCCGTGCGCTGGGCCGCCAGCCGATCTATCGGGACCATCAGGGGGCCATCGCGGCGATCTGCGCCCTGTTGCGCGCCGGGCCCGACGAGACGCCCCCGATTCCCGAGGCCCGGAGCTTGGGTCTGCTGGGCAGCGCCGCGGCGCTGGCCCTGGCGGGCGCGGGCCGGCGCCGGACGGCGATCACCCTCCTGGGAGGCCTCAGCCTGGCCTATCCCAAGGCCCATTATCTGCGGCCCGCGCTGGCGCGGCTGGTCGGCCAGGACGTCCTCGGGGCCCATCCGCTCCGCTACGGCGCGGACGGCGGGAGCCGCAAGATCTTCGATGTGTTCCTGTTCAACAACGAGCTTCGCATCCTGAAGATGAAGCTCCACGAGATGGCCGATTTCATCGACGCCTTCGTCCTGGTCGAGGCTCGCGAGACCTTCACCGGAGCGCCCAAGCCCCTCATCTTCCAGGAGAACCGCGAGCAGTTCGCCGCCTTCGCGGACAAGATCGTGCATGTGGTGGTCGACCGGTTCCCGGACCACGTCCGCCACCCCTGGGCGCGGGAGTATTATCAGCGGGACATGGGGATCACCGGCCTCAGCGGGCGGGTGCGCGAGGACGATCTGGTGATCGTCTCCGATTCCGATGAGGTGGTCTCCAGAGACGCCGTGCAGGACTTCGACGGCGAGTGCGCGCCGATGGGCCTGGAGCGGATGCGCTTCTTCCTGAACTACCGCCAGGCGCTGCCGCGGGGCCGGCTCAAGGAGTATCCCTCGGTCTGGCGGGCGGGTTACCTGCGATCTATCGGTCTCAGCAGCGCGCGAGAGACGCTCCGCTCGGAGAAGAAGACGAGGCGGATATCGCCGGCCGGCTGGCACTTCACCTGCGTCACCGACGCCCCAGGCATCGCCGCCAAGCTGGACAACAGCTCGCACCAGGAACACGCCGGCGCTCAGGTGGCCGATATCGCCGACATGCTCTCGCGAATCCGCGCCGGCCACCGCTAGCAGGGCTGGGAGCGGATCGACATCGACAGGAGCTTCCCCGCCTACCTGCGTGGGCATCTGGACGAGTTCGAGGGCCTGATCCTCTGACCTGACCCGGTTCAGCCCCGGGCGATGGCGTCGGCGGCGAAGTCGCGCCAGAGACGGCCTTCCTTCTGGAAGTGCGGATTGGCCCGGCCGAGCCGGCGGTCGATCTCGGCCAGGGTCTCGGCGGCCTCGGCCTTGCGGCCGGAACGGGCCAGGAAGGCGGCCTGGCGGGCGACCCCTTCCAGCCCGGGCAGGCGCGGGGCGGCCCATTCGTAGGATTTGGCGGCCTCGTCCTCGCGGCCCAGACCCTCGTAGGCGCGGGCGAAGGTCAGCACCGCCTGGGGCGTCTCGCCCTCCTTCCCCTGGGCGCTCAGCCGTTGCAGCAGGTCCAGCGCCTCGGCCGGGCGATCGAGCTCCACCAGCGCCTTGGCGCGGCCGAGCAGCAGGGCCGGATCGTCGGCGTGCACGCCCTGGGCGGCCTGGGCGTAGAGGGCCTCGGCCTCGTCGTGCCGGCCGAGCCCCGCCGCGGCGGCGGCCAGGCGCATCTGATTGTGCACCGTCGGCGCCAGATCGTACGCCGCCTTGGCGTCCCGATAGCTGCGCATGGGATCCAAGGTGTCCCGGGCCACGCGCCCGACCTTGCGGGCCGTCGGGCCACGGATCAGCTCGGGCAGGACGATGGCGAAGAAATAGACTAGGGCGCCGATGGGCGGGAACACCACCAGGATGATCCAGATCCAGAAGATCTCGCGACCGGAGCGCACCACGTGGATGCACATCCAGATCAGGAAGCCGCCGATGACGACCAGCCCAGGCAGGCCGAACGCGAAGAGCATGCTCATGCCGGGCCGCCCTTGCCGCCCTGGCGGGGGTCGGCCTTCTCGGCGGGCGCCAGGCGCAGGACCTCGGCCTGGTAGCGCTCGTCCAGCCCGTCGACCAGCAGGGGCGCGGCCTGGGCGCAGGCCTCGCACAGGAGCTTCATCTGCTCCAGCTCATCGCTGTCGAAATTGGCCAGCACGTAGCCAAGCACCCGGTCCTTGTCGCCGGGATGGCCGATGCCCATGCGGGCTCTGCGGAAGTCCGGCGTGATCCATTCCGCCACCGAGCGCAGGCCGTTGTGCCCCGCCGCGCCGCCGCCCGTCTTCATGCGGAAGCGGCCGGGCGCCAGGTCCAGCTCGTCGTGGAACACCACGACGTCCCGCGGCTTGACCTTGAAGAAGTTCATGGTCTGGGCGACCGACTGGCCGCTCTCGTTCATATAGGTCTGCGGCTTCAGGATCAGGACATTGACCGGTCCTTCGGGCGTCTCGATGGCGCCCTGGCGGGTGACGCCCAGGAAGCGCGCGCGTTCCGCCCCGAAGCCGTAGCGTTCGGCGATGGCGTCAACGGCCATGAAGCCGAGATTGTGCCGGTTCAGCTCGTACTTGGAGCCGGGATTGCCGAGGCCGACCAGGATCAGCATGATCGGCAGGATCCGCTGGGCGCGGTTAGGCCGGCTCGGAGCCTTCGGCCGCGCCCTCTTCACCGCCTTCAGCGCCTTCCGCCTCCAGCGCCGATGCGCCGGTGATAGTGGCCAGCACGAATTCGGCGTCGTGGGTCGGCACCACGCCCTTGGGCATGGTCAGCGAACTGATGCGGATGGCGTCGCCGATCTCCAGCCCGGTCAGGTCGGCGACCAGCTCTTCGGGGATCGAGTCCGCCGGCGCCCGCACTTCGATGGCGTGCTCGACGATGTTCAGCGTGCCGCCGCGCTTGATGCCCGGCGAAGCGTCCTGGTGGCTGAAGTGCAGCGGAACCGAGATGCGGATCAGCTGGTGCTCGTCCACCCGATAGAGATCGAAGTGGATCGGCTCGTCGGTGACCGGATGGAACTGCACGTCCTTGGCGATGACCGGCTGGGTCTCGTCGCCGAACTTCAGGGTCACTAGGTGGCCCAGCAGCTTGCCGGTGTAGAGCGCCTTGCGGAAGTCGTTCGAGCGCACGGTCAGGGGCACCGGCCCGCGCGGGCCGCCATAGAGCACGCCAGGCACCTTGTGCTGACGGCGCACGGCGCGCGCCGAGCCGGTTCCGGCGCCATCGCGCAGTTCAACGTTGAGAACGATTTCGGCCATCGCCTTGCCTCAAAACGAAACCGCCGCGCAGCCGCGCGGCGTACATCCAACCATCCCGAAGGGTGGGGCTAGATACACGCATCAATCCCTTGGCGCAACCAGCCGCCGCGGCGGGATTCAGCGCCGTGCGGCGCTGACGGCGACGGGACCGTCCGCGGCGGTGATCGCCGCCGCGCCGGACGCGGATGGCGCCACGTTGGGGACGGCCGAGGCGATCTCCGGCGACGTGGGCGGCGGGGCCTGCTGGGGATGGCCGATCTCGCTGGCGACACACTGGCCGGTGTCGTCCAGGGCGTGGAGGCCCAGGCAGTAGATGTCCTCGTAATAGGGCCGGGCCACCGACAGGCACTGGTAGAGGTTCAGCTTGGACATGTTGAAGCAGTAGCCGTCGTTGTCGTTCACCAGCAGCGGCATGACGTAGTCCATGTTGCCGTCTCCGGCGCGGCCCAGGATCGCCAGGGCGGCCAGGGCCATGCCGCGGGTCACCGCCTGGCTGTAGGGCGGGACCACCGGGGACCCGGCGACGGGTAGGGGCGCGGAACCGGTCTCGGCCTGCTGCAGCTGGGCGCGCAGGTCGTCGTCGGCGGCCAGCGGGTCGCCCGACAGCTGCTTGACGTCCTGCAGTCGCTGGTCGGGATTGGGCACAGGCTTCTTGGACCAGGCGGCTTTGAGCTGGATGTCGAGGGACATCTGCTTGACCTTGTCGCCGGCGGCGGTGACCTGGGCGGCCTGGCCGTCCAGGGTGGCCACGATCAGCCCGGCGGCCGTGTCATGGCCGTTCAGGGTCAGGACGTAGCTGGGATCGGCCAGGATGTAGCCGATCATCTGATCGCGGGTGGAGGCGCGGCCGGCGAAGGACCGCACGGCGGCGACGAAGGTGGGGTCCTGCAAGGCCACGATGGCGGCATAGGCGACCACGCCTTGCTGCAGCTGGTGCTGTTCGGAGTGGGCTCCCACACGAAGGGCCGCGCCGACCGACGGGCCGTCGGCGAACACCGAGCTGATCGCCGAAGCGTGGCGCATGTAGGTGGCGTAGGCGCTGGCCTGGCGGATAACATAGTCGGCCAGGACCGGCGGCCCGACGGGGATCTCGGCTTCCACCGGCGGCGGTGGCGGTGGCGGCGGGGGCGGCGGCTCCTTCTTCTTGCCAAAGGAGAAGGCGGCGGCGGGACAAGCGGCGGCCAGCGCCAAGATCAGGGCGGCGGCCGTTACAGCAAAGCTTGCGCCCCGGGCTGAAGCCTTGTCGCGATTCATCGAAACCAACCCCCGAAGATACTGGCGGATCGGCATCCTAAACCGAGGGAGGTTGGAGACAAAGGCAACATCATCGTTACCTGCGGAAACGAAGACGCGGCGCAGAGCGCGTGCGGCGAAGGCGTGCGCGGTTTCGCCGCGCAAACGCGCTCCGTGTTTCTTGCTCCAGGGCTGACGGTTGCCGGAGCTGCGTCGCCCGTTGCGCGCTCACGCTCCGGGGCCGCAGAGGCCTCAATCAAAAAGCTTCGAGACCGATTCCTCGTTGGCGATTCGGCGAATGGCCTCGCCGATCAGGGAGGCCACCGAGACATAGCGGACCTTGGGACTTCTGCGCACGTCGTCGGGCCCGTCGATCGAGTCGGTGACCACCAACTCCTTCAGCGCCGAGGCGTCCACCCGTTCCACCGCGCCGCCGGACAGTACGCCGTGGCTGACATAGGCCGAGACCTCCGCGGCGCCCTCGGCCGTCAGGGCGGCGGCCGCGTTGCAGATGGTGCCCCCGCCGTCGATGATGTCGTCGAACAGGATGCAGCGGCGGCCCTTCACGTCGCCGATGATGTTCATCACCTCGCTGACGCCCGGCCCCGAGCGGCGCTTGTCGACGATGGCGAGGTCGGCCTGCAGCCGGCTGGCCAGGGCCCGGGCGCGCACCACGCCGCCCACGTCCGGCGAGACGATCATCAGGTCACGCGACTTGGGGAAGTTCTCCCGGATGTCCTGGGCCAGCACCGGCGTCGAGAGCAGGTTGTCGGTGGGGATGTCGAAGAAGCCCTGGATCTGGCCCGAGTGCAGATCCATGGTCAGCACCCGGTTGGCGCCGGCGCGGGTGATGATGTTGGCCACCAGCTTGGCGGAGATCGGCGTGCGGCCGCCGACCTTCCGGTCCTGCCGGGCGTAGCCGAAATAGGGCATCACCGCGGTGATCCGCTTGGCCGACGCCCGGGTCAGGGCGTCGATGCAGATCAACAGCTCCATCAGGTTGTCGTTGGCCGGATAGGAGGTCGATTGGATGACGAAGACGTCCTCGCCGCGGACGTTCTCCTCGATCACCACGAACACTTCATTGTCGGAGAAGCGCCGGACCTGGGCCCGGGTCAGGGGGATGTCGAGGTGGTCCCCGATGGCCTCGGCCAGCTTCAGATTGGAATTGCCGGCGATCAGCTTCATCAATGGCCCCTGATGTCGCTCGGGGCTTCTAACAGCCGAGGCCGCGCCTGCAAGTGCCTCAGAGACACATCACGCCTCCAGCATGATGGCTGACAGCAATCGGCCGTAGTCGCCCTCGCCGCGATGCACCGCACGGCGGTTGGAAAAGAACAGGCCGTCCTCTGCGTAGGTGTCGCGCCCGATCCACTCCGCCTCGGCCACGCCGGCCGCGGCCAGCCTGTCCAGCACGAAGGCGGGCAGGTCGAACTGGCGCTTGTCCGGCGCGTGGCCCGGCGAAAAGTAGCGGCCGGATCCCGGGGCGTCGCGCGAGAAGGTCTCCAGGAACTCCAGGCCCACCTCGTAGGATGTCGGGGCGATGCAGGGTCCAACGGCGGCGAGGATGCGGCCGGGCTCCGCGCCGAGGGCGGCCATGGCCTCCACCGCGGCCTGGACGATCCCGCCGAGCGCGCCTTTCCAGCCGGCGTGGGCCGAGGCGATCACCCGCGCCTCGGGATCGACCATCAGCACCGGCGCGCAGTCGGCGGACAGGGCGCCCAACATGAGGCCCGGCGTGCGGCTGGCCACGGCGTCGGCCTCCGGACGCTGGGTCCAGGGGCGATCGGCGACCACCGCGATGGCGGAGTGGATCTGGTAGCCGGTGAGCAGGTGGTCGGGCCGCGCTCCCAGGACGGAAGCGGCCCGCGCGCGGTTCTCCTGCACGGCCTCGGGATCGTCCCTGGAGCCGACCCCCACGTTCAGGCTCTCATAGACGCCGGTCGAGACGCCGCCCTGGCGGGTGAAGAAGCCGTGCCGGACACCCGGCGCCCGCTGCAGCAGCTTGGATGTCAGGGTCGGAGGGCTCATGCGGTTTCGAACGCGGGAAGGGCCAGGCCAGGCGCGTGGACGCAGGCGGCCTTGAACAGTTCGCCCATCTGCGCCTCGCCGATCAGCCGGTCCAGCTGGCGGAAGATCCTGTCGGCCTGATCGGGCCGCGATTGCGCCAGGACCGAGGCGCGCTCGGCGATCCCGAGGCGCAACAGGAATTCGCGCTGGGTGACGAGCCCCGCCTCCGCCCCCGAGGCCCGCGCGGCGGCCAGCACGGCCGGGAAATCGGCATGGACGGTGAGGTCCGCCTCGCCGGGCGACGCCAGGGGCGAGAGCTTCTCGTGCCCCTTCAGCGCCTGCAGGGTGTCGCCGAAGCCGGGTTCGGCCCGGCCGTAGTCGATCAGGAGGGCCGCTCCGCCCTGGCGGGTCACGCGCTCGGCCGCCTCGGCGGCGAAGGCTTCCTGGCTGGCCGAGACCTCGACCAGGGCGCCCAGCGAAGCCTCGGGCATGGCGTGGTCCAGCGGGCGGCGGGCCAGGCCGAAGGCCAGCTCGCCCGCGTCGCCCAGGCCCACCAGCCGCTCGGCCCAGCCGGCCTCGGCGCGCACGAACTGACGCGCGGGCAGGCAGTCGAGCACCTCGTTGGCGACCAGGATCAGCGGCGCATCCGCCGGCACGCCCGCAAGCGCGTCCGCCCAGCTCGGCGCCAGCACCGCGCCGGCCAGGGCCTCGGCTTGGCGCAGGCGCAGCGGCCCGCTGGGCTCGACCAGCCAGAGCTCGGCGGCGGCCAGGAACGCCGGCGCCAGCCTCAGCGCCCTCAGCGCATCGCCCATCAGGGTCCCGTCGCCGGGCCCGACCTCGGCCAGGATCACCCGCTCCGGCCGGCCCATGCGGCTCCAGGTCTCCGCGCACCAGAGCCCGATCAGCTCGCCGAACATCTGCGAGACCAGGGGCGCGGTGATGAAATCGCCTTCCGCGCCCAGCCGCGGCCGGGTGGCGTAGTAGCCCCCCTCGGGATCGTGCAGGCAGGCGGTCATGTACTGGGCGACGGTCATCGGACCGTCGAGCCGGATCTGCGCCTTCAGCCGATCCGCAAGGCTCATGCCGGCCTCATGCCGGCGAGGGCGCCTCGATCGGCCGCCTCAGGGCGCGCCAGATCAGCCAGGCGCCGAACAGGAACATCGGGATCGAAAGGATCATCCCCATGGTGAGGCCGAGCGGGAAGTTCGGCATGCCCTCGTCGGGCTGGCGCACGTTCTCCAGGGCGATGCGGAAGAGGGCGTAGCAGGCGAAGAACAGGCCGGCCACGGCGCCCGGGCGTTGCAGCCATTTGAGCCGGTGGGTGGCGATGCGCAGGATCACGAACAGCACGATCCCCTCCAGCGTCGCCTCGTAGAGCTGGCTGGGGTGGCGAGGCTCGTAGCCGGCCGGGCAGGTCCCGTTGAAATCGCGCAGGATGGTGTGATTGCAGAACACCATGCCCCATGGGACGTGCGTCGCCCGCCCCCAGAGCTCGCCGTTGATGAAGTTGGCGATGCGTCCGAAGAAGAGGCCGAAGGGCACGCAGGGCGCCATCAGGTCTCCCATACTGAAGATGTTGATCCGGTTGGCCCGGCAGAAGAACAAGGTCACCAGGATCACCCCGATCAGGGCGCCATGGAACGACATGCCGCCGTTCCAGATCTGGAAGGTGGTCAGCGGATGGGTGATCAGTTCGCGGGTGTTGTAGAACAGCATCGACCCGAGGCGGCCGCCGATCACCACCCCCAGCGTGACCCACAGGATGAAATCGTCGAGCTGGGTCGGCGTGGCCGTGGGCTCACGCGGCCCCCACAGGGCGGGGGTCCTCACCAGACGGATGGCGTAGCGCCAGCCCAGGGTGATCCCGGCGATGTAGGCCAGGGCGTACCAGCGCACCCCGAGCGGACCGATCTGATGTCCGAGCAGGTCGAACTGGAAGGGCCCGAGCAGCGGGACGTAGGGATTGATGTCTGGAAACTGCAGCACGGCCACGTCTCTAGCAGGCGATAGCGACGCTGGGCAGGGGGCTCCAGCGACCAATAGCCCCTTCGCATTTACGCCTTGGTTCCCATATAGATCGCCGGTCCCTCCAAGGTCAGAAGATGCAGACCCAGAATCCGATCCTCGACGAGATCTCCAAGCTGACCACCGCCGCCGTGGGCCTGGCCCAGGCCGCCGGCGAAGAAGCCAAGGCCACCATGCGCGCCCAGCTCGACCGCCTGGCGGTGGAGATGGACTTCGTGCGCCGCGACGAGTTCGAGGCGGCCCGCGCCGAGATCGCCCAGTTGCGCGAAGAGATCGCCCGCCTGAAGGGCGAGGGCGGCGGGCAAGCTCGCTCGCCGCAAGAAGCCGGTTGAGACGACCGGCCCGAAGCAGATTAGTTTAGTTT
>Ga0265338_10009013_pt1 | contig 12002 bp, 10 predicted proteins | sample 42126metaG_FD_193579 | JGI IMG/M metagenome (GOLD analysis project Ga0265338, IMG submission 193579) | Rhizosphere microbial communities from Carex aquatilis grown in University of Washington, Seatle, WA, United States - 4-21-26 metaG | ecosystem: Host-associated > Plants > Roots > Rhizosphere... | reverse complement strand
ACCGCCACTGCACCGCCCCCGGCTGCACCGTCCTCCCCGGCTGGTGCGAAGGACACCACGTCTGGCACTGGGAAGACGGCGGCCCCACCAACCTCGACAACCTCACACTCCTGTGCTGGGCCCACCACCGAACACACCACCTCGAACACCCAAAGAAACGCGAATGACGCACCTCAGAAGAGCGCGCACTCGGAGTGCGGTAGCGAGAACACGCGAGATCGGGCAATGTGCTCGTCATGGTTGCGGACGAACACTGGATGCGGGAAGCGCTGCTGTTGCCGAGCAGGGACTGAACGCCGGCGAGCTACCGATCGGTGCCGTCGTGGTCATCGGCGGCAAGATCGTCGGTTCGGCATACACCCAAGAACGCGCACAACGCAGGCTCCTCGTGCACGCCGAGCTACTGGCACTCGACGAGTGCGACCGAGTGCCCGGTCTACAACGCTCCGAAGCGACGCTGTACACAACCGTGGAACCATGCTTGATGTGCTTGGGTGCGGCGATGACGACGATGGTGGGCAGCGTTGTCTACGCGCTGCCGTCTGACACTGACGGCACCGCCCGGTTCGTTCGCGAGTGGGACCGGCAGCGCGAGCGAGACTCGTGGGAGGCGTACCGCGTCCCGGTGGTACGCGGCGGCGTTCTCGCAGCGGAGGCGTCGCGGTTGTTTCAGCAGTTCATAGCGACTGGTCCTGCTGACGATCCACTTCGGGTCCGGGCGCGACGGCTTCTCCCGAGCGCGTAGCTGCCGTTCTGCGCGGCCGCTCGAGCGCCAATCGCGGACGCTGGGGTCGCGCGAGGTTGTCTCTCGGCCTTCGGTGTGGCAACCGGCTGCGACGGTGGACTGGTGGGTCGAACCGAATGTGATCCGGCGGCGTCAGACTGGATGTGGTGGCCACGCGTCCGTACGCCGCCTCGATCTCGACGACTCCGGCAACCGGCTGAACACTTCCAATCGTGTCCGTCGCCACGAGGTGCTCACGAGCGCGGCGATGGCCCGGAGCGCGATAGTTGGAAACGATGCGGTGGAGGCTGATGCTCGCGATCGCGATCGCGGTGACGGCGGTCGCGGGAGGATCAATCGCGATTGCCGCGTCACGACACACGCCGGAGTGTCGAGGGTCGGTCACCTATGGGATCGGCTTCTCTCGGTGCGGTGCACCGTCCCCGACCTCGAGCACAAAGCCGGGCAGACCTGGATATGCGCAGTACGCATACGACGAGTGCCAGGTGGTCACGACCACGCTTCGTCGTAACGAGCATGTCGCGACGCTGTGCCTCCGAGCGGGCTCGACGGCTACGACGCCGGTCTCGCCCTGAGTGGGCCGCGTGCAGACGCAGGCGCCGCGGCCGTCGTGGTCGATGAACTGGTGATGGGAGGATCGGTCCGTGGAACGTGCTCCTCGTTGCGCGAAATGAGGCGGGCGCACGATGAGTGACGGCTTCCCCGGTGTGACGTTGTGCGACGACGTCGAGCCGGCCAACTGGTTGCGCGGCGCGCTGCGTCCGTGGACCGATCGCGGGATTCGCCACGTCGCGACGCTCGTGCCGGCCGACTATCGCGCGCACGCGCGCATCTTCCATCGCGCGTGGTCGACTTCGGGTGCCGCCGTGCGCTGGGCCGACATCGCCGAGCGCAGCGGGCGGCAACTGACGGCAGAGACCTGCTTCGTCGATCTCGTGGGGTGGCGGCCCGACGCCGCGCATCAATCGCCACCGCCGCCGTGGATGCCGCCTGATTCGGGGTCGCTGACGCCCGACGAATGCGCGGCCGTCGCCGAGGTACTCGCGCACCACACCGCAACGCCCGACGACTCCTGGTTCTGCATGTGGGAGGGATACGGCACCGCCTGGACCGTGCTCAACCGCCTGGCCGAGCGGGCACCGCGCGTCGCGCTCGAGCACCGGCGCTGCCTCCTGTTCCGCGGACCCGTCCGCGCGGCCACCGCGTTCCGATCGGAGCCGTTCTTCCAGAGCCCCACGCTGTGGTGGCCGGCCGATCGGGCCTGGTGCGTCGCCAGCGAGCTCGACATCTACTCGACCTATGTCTCAGCCACTGCTGACGCCGTGCGTGCACTCGTCGACCATCCGCAGCTGGAGACCGTCGCGTGCAGCGCCGAGCAGGACATCGATCACAGCCCGTACCCGACGTAGGGCTACATCAGTCGGCCGCTCGATTCGAGCGCGTCCCGAATGTTGCGGCGCATCGCTGCGAGCTGCTCCGGTGTTCGCGTCACCTTGCTCCGGTTGTGGATCGGATAGCCGACGTACGGGTCGTCGGGCGTGCGCGGGAACAGATGCATGTGCACGTGCGGGATCGTGTTGCCGTGGATCTCGTAGTTCATCTTCACCGGGTGCACCGCGTCGGCGAGGCCCCGGGCGACTGTCATCGCATCGGCCCAGAAGTCGTGCCGCACGTCGTCGTCGAGCTCATAGGGCTCGACCGCATGTGCCTTGGTGCTGACGCACACGTAGCCGGCAACGCTTCCCTCGACCCCGGCGGTCACCCAACACCCCGGTGTCTCGGCGACGATCTCGTGCGGAGGCGGACCCGATCCTCGGCACCACGGGCACCCGCTCGCCGAGCAGAGTCGCTTCCATTCCGCGGGATCCGCGCGCCAGAGCCGGCCACTGGCGTTCGCTCGAATCGTTATCGAGTCCGGTTCGTCCACTCGCCGTTCCGATCGTTCGCGCGGGCCCTAGTCGATGCGGCGCATCTCGGCCCGGTAGCGCGCCCAGTTGCGTACGTACTCGCGGGCGGGATGCGCGACCTGATCGGGCTTGACCGCGTCGAGACGCAACTTGGCCGGCACGCCGAGCGCCATCGCGCCGCTCGGCACCTCCATGCCGTTGGGCACCACCGCGCCCGCGCCGACCAGCGCACCCGTGCGCACCAGCGCGCGGTGCAAGACGATCGAGCCGGTGCCGACGAGCGCGCCATCCTCGATCACACACCCCTCGAGATGGGCGAGGTGTCCGATGGTGCAGTCGGCGCCGACGACCGTCTCGAGATCGCGCGTGCAGTGCAGCACGGCGCCGTCCTGCACCGACGTGCGCGCACCCACCACGATCCGGCTCTGGTCGCCGCGCAGCACGGCCTGGGGCCACACCGTGACGCCCGCACCGAGCACCACGTTGCCGATGATCGTCGCTTCCGGGTGCACGAACGCCTCCGGATCGATCTGGGGGACGACGTCGCCGAGCGCATACAGGGCCATGGCCCCGGAAAGTAGCCTGCTGGGGTGGATGACGCCGTAGTCGCGCAGCACGTGAAGGCCGTCGCCGACGACGGCTACACGATCGTGGAAGACGCGATCGACCCCGACCTGACCGACTCGCTCCGGCGCGCCCTGCAAGACCTCGAACGGTTCTTCGAGGTCGAGCCGGCGGCCAACTCGTTCGAGGGTCACCACACGCTGCGGGTCTACAACCTGCTCGCCTTCGGCCCACGGTTCGAGCAGATCCCGGTGCACCCGAACGTGTTGCCGATCGTCGAGGGCGTCCTCGACCCCGGCTGTCTGATCTCGTCGCTGTCGTCGATCTCGATCCAGCCGGGCGAGACCGCGCAGCCGATTCACGCCGACGACCAGCTGATCCCGATTCCCAAACCGCACCCGCCCACCGTGTGCAACTCGATGTGGGCGCTCACCGACTTCACCGAAGCGAACGGCGCCACCCGGCTCGTGCCCGGTACGCACCTTGCCGATCACTCCCCCGACTACGGCGCCCACTACGAGTCGATCGCGGCCGAGATGCCTGCGGGCTCGGTGCTCATCTGGCACGGCAGCCTGTGGCACGGCGGCGGCGCGAACACGACCACCGAGACGCGCATGGGCATCGCGATGAACTACTGCGCGGGCTACATCCGTCAACAGGAGAACCAGCAGCTCGGGCTCTCGCGCGAAACGGTCGAGCGGTTCTCACCGCGTCTGCGCGAGCTCGTGGGGTACAGCGTCTACAACATGCTCATCGGGCACATCAACAAGCAGTCACCTGCGCAGCTCCTGCTCGACCGCGAGCCCGCGGTCGACGCGAGCCCGATGGTGTGGGATCGAATCTGACCGTGCTCCGCATCGACGACAACGATGGCGTCCGGCTGCTGACGCTCGACCGTCCGGAGGCGCTGAACGCCTTCGATACGCCGCTCTACGACGCGTGCGCGCTGGCCTTTCGCGAAGCGAGCGCGCGCGACGACATCGCATGCGTCGTGCTCACGGGCACGGGGCGCGCGTTCTCCGCCGGCCAAGACCTCGGCGAGATGTCACGGATCGACCCGGTGGGTGGAGCCCCGGCCGACGGCGACGCCGGTCCCGGCTTCCCACGGTTCATCGACACCGTCGCCGCGTTCGAGAAGCCGCTCATCACCGCGGTCAACGGACTCGGGGTCGGCATCGGCCTCACGGTGCTGCTGCACTGCGACCTGGTGCTCATCGCGCGCGGCGCCCGTTTGCGCGCACCGTTCGTGCCGCTCGGCGTGGTGCCGGAGGCGGCCGGCAGCTTGCTCATGCCCGCGGTCATGGGCAACCAGCACGCGGCGCTGGCGCTCTACACCGGCGAATGGATCACCGCCGACGACGCCGTGGCCTGCGGGCTCGCGTTGCGCGTCGTCGAGCCCGATGCGCTCCTCCTCGACACGATGGACATCGCGAATCGGATCGCCAAGATGCCGGTCAGCTCGCTCGTCGAGACGAAGCGGCTCGTGCTCGCCGGCCGGATCGACGCGATCCGGGCGGCCCGGGCCCGCGAAGACCAGGCATTCGCGCGCATGGTCGGCGCACCCGCCAACCTCGAAGCCCTCACCGCGTTCCTCGAGAAGCGCGAGCCCGACTTCCGCGCGCTCAACACCGACAAGAGGTGAAACCGTGACCATCGCCGCGACCCGCAGCGGGAAGATCGAAGGAGTCGAGCAAGAAGGAGTGCTCGTATTCCGCGGGATCCCGTTTGCCGCCCCTCCTACGGGACGGCTCCGGTTCCGCCCGCCGGTCCGGGAGGAGCCGTGGGACGGTGTGCGCGACGCGACGCGCTTCGGCTCCGACATCGCGCAGGCGGACCTTCCCGTCGCCCGGATGCTCGGTAGCGGCGGCGCCGCCTCGAGCGAAGACGGCCTCTACCTCAACGTGTGGACACCGGCGTGTGACGATGCTCGCCGGCCGGTGATGGTGTGGATCCACGGCGGCGCGTACATCTTCGGCTCGGGCTCGGTGTCGTGGTACGACGGCAAGCACTTCGCACAACACGGCGACGTCGTGATCGTCACGCTCAACTACCGCCTCGCGCAGCTCGGCTTCCTGCACCTCGCCGACTGCATGGGGCCCGACCTCGCCGGCTCGGGCAACGCGGGCATCCTCGACCAGATCGCCGCGCTCGAGTGGGTGCGAGACAGCATCGCCGCGTTCGGCGGCAACCCCGACAACGTCACGATCTTCGGCGAGTCGGCCGGCGCCAACAGCGTCGCGACCTTGCTCGCCCTGCCACGCGCGCACGGGTTGTTCCACAAGGCGATCGCGCAGAGCGCCGCCGGCGCCTGGGTGAGCACACGCGAGCGCGCGGCCAAGATCGCGCAGCGGACGCTCGAGCGCCTCGGTGTGCAGACCGGTGACATCGACGCGCTCCGAGCATTGCCGGCCTCCGACCTGCTCGCCGCGAATCCCGACCTGAGCGACGAGGCCAACGGCGGTGTCGCCGCGCTGCCGTGGCAGCCCGTGATCGACGGCGACGTGCTGGCCGAGTCGCCGCTCGACGCGGTCACCGCCGGCGGCGCGGCCGGGGTGCACCTGCTGACCGGCACCAATCAGCACGAGATCACGCTGTTCCAGATCCTCGACCCGTCACTCGCCGACCTCGACGACGCGGCGATCCTCGACCGCCTCGGCGACCTCGTGCCCGATCCCGCGCTGCTGCTCCACGCCTACCGCGAGGTCACGCCCGAGGCCTCGGCGAAAGACATCTGGTCGGAGCTCGCGACCGACGCGGTGTTCCGGATCCCGGCGGTTCGCCTGGCCGAGGCCCAGAGCGCGCACGCGCCGGTCTGGATGTACCGCTTCTCCTGGGAGTCGCCGGTGTTCGGCGGCGTGCTGCGCTCGACCCACGCGCTCGAGATCCCGTTCGTGTTCGACACGCTGCACGAGCTCGGCGCCGACCGGTTCACGGGAAACGGCCCGGAGCGAGCGGCGATCGCCGTCACGATGCACCGGGCCTGGATCGCGTTCGCGCACACAGGCGACCCCGGCTGGCCGCAGTACGAGGCGGGCCGGCGGGCGACGATCCGGTTCGATACCGAGGTCGAGGTCCTCGACGACCCCGATGGCGCCCAGCGTCGGGCCTGGGAGTCGGAACTGACCTGAAATCTCCTATTTAGTCCGATTTGTGCCTTCGGTGTCCCTTGAGGTGGCCCGTGCCCCTGCCGAAGGTGGACGTATGACCCAAACCAGCGAAGGCCTCGAGGCGCAGGAGGCCGTGGTCGCGCTCCTGCTCGACGATCTCGCTCCGCCGCGGCTCGGCACGCTGCTGCGCGGCGCCCGCAAGCGCGGGGCGCTCACCCGGCGTGACGTCGCCGCCCGGGTCGGCACCACCACGAGCGAGCTCCGGCGGTACGAGCGCGGCGACGCGCCCGTACCCGCACGGGTCATCGCCGACCTCGCCGAGTGTTACGGCCCTGACCTCACTTCCGAGCTCGCGACACGCGCGCCCGTCGTGGTCGGCGAGCATCGCGTCGTCGTCGGAACCGAAGCCGCGCAGGTCGAGTCGGACGATGACGAGAACGAAGTGCTCGCGAAGTACGTCGGGCTGGTGCAACGAGTGCGCAGCTCCCAGCCCGGTGAGCCGATCGCGCTGCGCGCCGACGACCTCGTCGCACTGTCGAGCGCGCTCGGCCACGACGCCGACGAAGTCGAGGCCCGCATCGTCGAGCTGCTCGGGTGCACGCCGCGCGAAGCGCGCTCACTCCACGCGGAGATACTCCGCCGCAAGCTCGTCGTCCCCGTTGCCGGTCTCGTCGCAGGTCTGGCCGTGGTGACCGGTGTCGGTGTCGCCTCGGCCGCGACCGGCCCGTCGGCTCACACCGCGCGCAACACCCACCCCGCCGCGCACTCGGTGGCCACCACCACGGTTGCCGCGCCGGTCACGGTGCCAGTGACCGAAGCACCCACGACCACCGAAGCCGCGCCGGCTCCGACGCAAGCGCCGCCCACCACCGAAGCGCCCGCGGCGACGGAAGCGCCGACGACGCAGGCGCCGGCCCCCGAGACGCCCGAAGTCGCGCCGGCCCCGGAAGCAATGCCGCGCCCGGTGATCACCCCCGACACGACACCGATGTCGATCCCCCCGCACGAAACGGTCACGATCATCCAGCCGTGACCATGCGACCGCGCCGGGCCGACTCTGCGGCTGCGCCCGGCTAGCTGAACAGGTGCCAGGCTTTCTCGCGCACGAACGCGCGCACGCCTGATTCCGACATCGACACGCCGAGGCCGGAGTGCCGGCGGCCCGACCACGGAAGCCGCACGCACGAACGGTCGGCCGTGTTCCAGTACGCGTTTCCGACCTCGAGCCGGCCGAGCAGACGTTGCGCCCGATCGGCGTCCGGCGTGAACACCGAGGCGCCCAGACCGAACTCGGTGTCGTCCAACTTCGCCAAGGCTTCATCGTCGCCGCGTACGCGCGCCACACCTATCACCGGACCGAAGCTCTCGTCGCGCATCAGCGCCGCCGCATCCGGAACGTCGACGACGACGGTCGGCGCGAACCAGTTGCCCGGGCGGTCGATGCGGTCGCCACCGCACAGCACCTTGGCGCCCCGCTGCGCGGCGTCGGCCAACTGCGCCTCGAGGAGCGCGAGCTGCTCGACCCGGGCCAGCGGACCGACATCGGTCGCGTCGTCGGTCGGATCGCCGACCCGGTACGCCTCGACCACCTCCACGAGCGTCGCGACGAACGCGTCCCAGATCGCCTCGTGCACGTACACCCGCTCGGTCGCGCTGCACGACTGCCCGCCGTTGTAGAACGCGCCTTCGGCGATCGCCAGGGCGGCGCTGTCGACGTCGACGTCGTCGCACACGTAGGCCCCGTCCTTGCCGCCCAGCTCGAGCTGGACGCGGACCAGGCGGTCGGCGGCCGCGAGCGCGACCCGCCGACCGGTCGCGTAGGAGCCGGTGAAGCACAACATGTCGACGTCGGCATCCACGAGCGCGGCGCCGGTCGGGCCGGCGCCGACGATCCCGTGCACGACGTCAACCGGCACACCCGAACGGTGCAGGAGATCCACGATGCGCAGCCCAGTGAGCGTCGCGTGCTCCGACGGCTTGTAACACACCGCGTTGCCCGCGAGCAGGGCCGGGACGATCGACCCGAGCCCGACGAAGTACGGGTAGTTCCACGCGCTGACGTGCGCAACCACACCGACCGGCTCATAGGTGACGCGCTCGACGCAGGCGTCGGAGACCGTGACCTCACGCGACTCGGTGAGCTCGCCCACGTGCTCGATGTTCCAGTCGATGCGCTCGAGCACCGCCCGGATCTCGTTGCGCGACTGACGGATCGGCTTGCCGACCTCGCTCGTCGTGATCTGCGCGCACTCCTCCGCCTCTTGCTCGAGGAGCGCGCGGAACGCGCGCAGCGCCCCGGTCCGCTCGCCGTAGGGACGCGCGGCCCAAGCCGCCTGCGCCTTGCGGGCCCGGGCGACCTTCTGCGCGATCTCCCCGGTCTCGGTGATCGCGACCGAGCGAATGATCTCGCCGTTTGCCGGATTCCGCACGTCGAGCGAGTGCGGCTGCGCGATCGGTTCCGGCTCGCGCTCGACGGCCTCACCACCTGCGGCGGCGACGGGTTCGGCGGCCACCGGGCGCGTGACGGCACTCGCGACCGGACGGTCGCGCTCGGCCGCGTCGGTGTCGACCGGCGAGAGCAGCTGCATCCAGCGCGCTTCCTTCTGACCGGGCCGGCGTTCGAGCCGCCGCACGAACTCGGCCTCGGCGAGGCGCGCCAACGCGTCTTCGATGTCGCCCAACGAGCGGAACGAGTGCCAACGCTCGGATCGCTGCTTGAGCTCGCCCGGAGTCTGCGCGCCGCGGAGCAACAACACGCCCAGCAAGGTCGACTCCGGCCGGTCGAGGCTGAGCGCCTCTTCGGCGATGTGGCGATACTTGATGACGCGCTGACCTGTCGACTTGACCCTGCGGATCAGCTCCTTCGCCCGCAACGAGTCGAGCGCCTGCTCGACGACGGTCTCGTTGTAGTGCACGATCGGCTCGCGGTTCGTCGACTGATTGCACGCGGTGACGACGGCGTTCAACGACAACGGATAGTTGTCGGGCGTCGTGACCGACTTCTCCATCAAGCATCCGAGGCAGCGGGCCTCCTCTGGAGTGAGCGCGATGATCGTCATCGGAGCACTGCGCTCAACCGAGTACCAGCTCGGCGATCGTCTCGAGCTGCGATGGTGGCCCCGACACGATCATCGTGGTGACAGTCGACTCCCGCCACTGCTCGAGCTCGTCGCGGATCTTCTCCTTCGGACCGATCAGCGCGACGTCTTGCGCGAGCTGGAGCGGCACCGCGGCCGCGGCCTCTTCCTTCCTGCCTTCGAGATAAAGGTTCTGGATGTGACGAGCCTCGTCCATGTAGCCCATGCGCACGAACACCTCGTTGTGGAAGTTGACCTCACGCGCACCCATGCCACCGATGTAGAGCGCGAGCGCCGGACGGTAGAAGCTCGCCGCGGCCTCGATGTCGTCGGAGATGATGATCGGCACGTGGCACGCGACCTCGAAGTCGGCGGCCGTGCGCCGCGCGCCGGGCATGTCGAAACCCTTCGCGAGCGCCTCGCGATAGAAGCCGTCGGTGCGCGGTGCGTAGAACATCGGAAGCCAACCGTCGGCGATCTCGGCGGCGAGCGCGACGTTCTTGGGTCCTTCGGCCGCGAGGAAGATCGGCAGGTCGGCGCGCAACGGGTGCGTGATCGACTTCAGCGGCTTGCCGAAACCCGCGCCGTTGTGGTTCGGGAGCTGGTACCGATCACCCTTGAACTCGACCGGAGCTTCCCGGGCGAGCACCCGCCGAATGATCTCGACGTACTCGCGCGTCCGTGCGAGCGGGCGGCGGTAGTCGTCGCCGTACCAGCCCTCCACCACCTGCGGCCCCGAAGCGCCGAGCCCGAGCACGAACCGACCGCCCGAGAGATGGTCGAGCGTCAGCGCAGCCATCGCCATCGCAGTAGGCGTGCGCGCCGAGATCTGGCAGATCGACGTGCCGAGCTTGATGCGCTCGGTCGCCGCGCCCCACCACGCGAGCGGCGTGAGCGCATCGGAGCCGTACGCCTCCGCGGTCCAGCACGAGTCGAAACCGAGTCGCTCGGCGGCCGCGAGCGCTTCGGGCACACCCTTGGGCGGGCCCGCCCCCCAATAACCGATCATGTATCCGAGTTTCACGGGCCGAACCGTAGCGCCGTTCACCGGGTGCCTCGGCCTCTAGCCTGCACCCGGTGAGCAACGACGAGACCTCGACGCCTCCGTCCACACCGGCCGAGGCCGCGGCGATACCCGAAGAAGGCATCCGGCAGCACCGGTTCACCGCTCCGCCGGGCGCGACGACCGTGCTCGTCGTGCGCCACGGCGAGTCGGAAGCGGAGCGAGCCGACCGGCCGTTCGCACTGCGCGACGGCCACGGCGATCCGGAGCTCCATCCCGTTGGGAGGCGCCAGGCCGAGCTCCTCGCCGACCGGCTGCAACACGAACCCATCGACGCGATCTACGTCACGACGCTGCGCCGCACGCACCAAACGGCCGCGCCGCTCGCGGCGCGACTCGGGCTCACCCCCATCGAGGAACCCGACCTGCGCGAGGTGTTCCTCGGCGAGTGGGAAGGCGGCAAGTTCCGAGCGCGCGCGGTCAGCAACGATCCGATCTTCCAGGAGATCTTCCGCGAAGAGCGGTGGGACGTGATTCCCGGCGCCGAGCCCCTCGCCGACTTCGACGAGCGCGTGTGGCGCGGCTTCCGACGCATCGTCGCCGCGCACCCGGGCCAGTGCGTGATGCTGGTCGCGCACGGCGGCGTGATCGGTCATCTTCTGCATCGCGTTACCGAGTCCCGTCGGTTCGCGTTCTCCGTAGCAGACAACGCGTCGATCAGCGAGGTCGTGGCCGGCCCCGATCGAGTCGTCCTCCGTCGCTACAACGACGTATCCCACTTGGTGTCCCTCGAGGGCTGACCGGTAGAGCGAGGAACGACAACTGCGGCGCCGAAGGAGCGGCGTGCCCTTGTGAGTGCGCGGGCGGCACGTCGCCGCGTGTGTGCGGGATCAAGAAACGATAACGATAACGACGCGCCGAAGGAGCGGCATGCTCTTGTGGGTGCGCGGGCGGCACGTAGCCGCGTGCGAGGGGATGAATGTGCGTGCGCGGGTGCGTGCGCGCGCGGCACGTCGCCGCGTGCGCGGTTGCGGTCTGATCGATCCGGAATTCTTTCGGATATTCAGAATTCTTCTTTGTTTGTCGGGGGTTTCGGGGGGTTTCTGTCTCACCCCCTCTGTATGGTCCGTTGCATGGTCACCGCCACCTCGACTCGCCGCTCGTTCGCGGATGACGTGCGCGAGATCGACGAGTTCTTCCGTGTGCTGGTCGCGCGGATCGATCCCGACTCGGCGCCGTTGTGTGAGGTGACGGACCTGTGGGCGGCGCTCGACACGATCGAACGGCGCGCCGCGTCCACGAAGTTGTTGTTGGCGCGGCGGGTGGAGGAGGCGGGCCGGTGGAAGCGTGACGGGTACCGCGGCGCGGCCGAACACCTCGCCGCGATCGCGGGAACGTCGGTCACGGCAGCGAGGAACCAGTTGGAGACCTCGAAGCGGGTCCGCAAGCTCCCGGCCACCGAGCAGGCGTTGCGGGCGGGGAGGTTGTCGGGCGCGAAAGCGGAGGCGATCGCGGCGGCGGCCGAGGTCGCCCCGGAAGCCGAAGCCGACCTGTTGGAGGGTGCGGAGGATGCGCCGCTGGCTGATGTTCGCGAGCAGT
>Ga0265338_10009012_pt1 | contig 12003 bp, 13 predicted proteins | sample 42126metaG_FD_193579 | JGI IMG/M metagenome (GOLD analysis project Ga0265338, IMG submission 193579) | Rhizosphere microbial communities from Carex aquatilis grown in University of Washington, Seatle, WA, United States - 4-21-26 metaG | ecosystem: Host-associated > Plants > Roots > Rhizosphere... | reverse complement strand
CCGGAGGACACCCGAATGAGCTCTACGTCACTTGCAGTTGGCGCTGACCCACGTGCTCAGATGCTGCTCGGCGCGCGTGAGCTTCGTCGTGCTGAACGCCTTTGCCGCGGTTGCGAGCGCCGCGAGCTGCGCCGCGGTCGGCGGGGTGGTCGAACCGAGCTTGTACCCGGAGCTCTGGAGCGCCTGCATATAGCTCGAGAACGCCGTCGCGAACGTCTGGAAGTCGCCCTTGATGTCGGACGGCGCCGCATCCGCTAGTGCCTGGAGCTCCTGCGACTCGGCCTGGATCGCCGATTGCGTGTCTCCCGAGGTCGGGGACATCGCGCTGGCGATCTTCCCGGCGAGACCGGCGAAATCGCGGCAGTTCTTCGCGCTCGCGAAGCTCGTCCCCGAACTGCCTGTTGTCGTCGTCTGCTGCGTCGTCCCGGCCGAGCTCGGGCTGCTTCCGCCGCCGCAACCGGCGGCGAGAATCGCAAGCCCGACGACCAGGGCTGCGACGACGGGCCCTTGCCGAATCGAATCCCTCTTCCCCATGCTGGCCTCCTCTCGGCCTGCCGCCGCCCACCGGCGATGCCGCAGGTCTCGACGTCGATTGCCACGCGGACAAGGCGACCCTATACCGACTCGACCTTGACGGCACCCGACTCGCCGCGAGAGGGTCACCGGGAATGGCCTTCGCCGACGAGCAGCTCGAGGCGATTATCGCCGCGGGCGCGACGGGAGTCGCCGTCTTCGCCGCCGGGCCGCAGGGGCAGACGGAGCTGGCGGCCGGCGTCGCAGACCTGCGAACGGGGGAACCGGTCACCCCCTCGCACCGCTTCCGCATCGCCAGCCTGACCAAGATCTTCGTCGCGGCGCTCGTCCTGCGGCTCGTCGCGGAGGGAGCGCTGGAGCTCGACGCGCCGGCGGCGCCGTTCGTCGAGGACGTCACGGTGCGGCAGCTCCTCAACCACACGAGCGGGCTCGACGACTTCGTGGGAGACCTGCTCGAGTTCCTCGAGCCGTGGCGGCGGGACGCGTCGCACCGCTGGGAGCTCGGAGCGCGCGAGGAGCTGGAGCTCGTGCTCGCGAAGCCGCGCCTCTTTCCGCCCGGCGAGGGCTGGGCGTACCGCGGCGCCAACTACATCGCGCTGAAGCTCGTCGTCGAGGCGGCCACCGGCGGCACCCTGCGGAAAGCGCTGCGCCGGTACGTCTTCGAGCCGCTCGGCCTGCGCAGGACCGACCTCGTCGAGGAGCCGCTCCGCGGCGACTGCGCACGCGGCTACTTGCCGGGAGACAACCCGATCCATCCGGGTGACGGCCCGGTCGACTTCACGGAGTTCGACTTCCCCTTCTACCGCGGAGGCGGCGGGATCGTTTCCACGCCGGTGGAGACGGCTCGGCTGCTGCGAGTGCTGCTCGGAGGCGAGTTTCTCCCGGCCCGCCTGCGGGAGGAGATGCTCGACGCGGTCGAGTCTGACTGGGCGGAGACCGACCGCTACGGCCTCGGCATCGGCGAGATCAGTGCGGTGCTGGGACGGGAACGATCGCCGTGCGGCCCTGCGTGGGGCCATCTCGGCTTCGCGGTCGGCTACGTGGCGATCGCACTGTCGAGCGAGGACGGTATGCGGCAGGTGGTGCTGTGCGCGAACGGGCAGCCGGCGACGGCGCCCGCCGTGGAAGCGCTGTTCGACCCGGTCGGCCGTCTCCTGTGGCACCTCTACTGCGGCACGACGGAAACCGGCGAGCGCCCGCGGTCGTAAGGCCCCTTCGAACGTCAATCGAAGGAGGAGAGATCGTGCGGAAGCCCACCCTCGCCGCCGTCGCTGCCCTGCTCGCGGCCGCCACTGCCGCGATCGCCGCAGCGTCGGGCAGCGGTCTGCCGAACATCGGCGCGTCGAAGATGACGCGCGAGCCCGTCTACCGCGGGTACTACGACAAGCACGTCGACACGTACATGCTCACCGACGTCTCGAGCAAGGCGCAGGCGACCGCGCTGCACATCAACTACTCGGCCGCGATCGGCAAGGTCAAGGGCCTGCCGCTCCAGTACTTCGTCAAGGGCCGCGCCGCGAAGGGCCAGCTGACCGTCTTCGGTTCCGAGCCGGGCGAGTCGGACTACAACCCGCTCTGGGAAGAGATCTGGGTGACGTGGAAGTCCGGCGTGAAGCCCGTGCTGCTGGGCCGCGACGACCAGATCAGCACCCTCATGTCGAAAGGGAAACTGAAGATCAAGGACGCGCACATCGTCCTCAACGCGCCGATCCTCACCGTGGGGAAGTAGCTACTCGATCGCGGGGCCAGGCGGGAAATTGCCGACCCGCACGGCTACTGGGACACTCTCGGCATGACTCGGCGTCGCCTCCCCCTTCTCGCGCTCGTCGCGCTCGTCGTCGCCGTGCTCCTCGCGGTCGTCGGCCTCGTCGCGCACGGCCGGCCGCTGAGCTCCGGCGGCGGCAGCGGCGCCGGGCCGAGCGCGACGTTCTGGGACTACGCCTTCACGACGCTGTTCGTCTTCGAGCTCCTCGCGTTCGTCGGCGGGATCTGGGTGTTCTGGAACCTCCGCCCCGACGCCCGGAGCGTGAAGTTCTCTCCAGGCGGGACAGCGCGGGCGCTCGTGATCCTCCTCGCGTTCATAGGGTTGCTCGTCTACGTCGAGCTGCACTTCGTCCTCGGGCACAGCTTCCCGAAGACCAAGCAGCCGAGCCAGACGCAGCCGGGGCCTCGCGGCGGCTCGCACCGGAAGCACGCGATCCAGCAGCTCAGCGTTCAGTGGCCGGAGATCGTCGTCGTGCTCGCGCTCGTGGCCGCCGGCGGTGCGGTGTACGTCGTGCGTCGGAAGCAGCTCGGCCAATCGCCGCGGCGCGTGCGCCTCGGGACGGCGCCGGAGACGGTGGCGGCGGCGCTCGACGAGTCGCTCGACGACCTGCGCAGCGATCCCGACCTGCGGCGGGCGATCGTGGCCGCGTACGCGCGGATGGAGAAGGCACTCGCGGCTGTCGGCATGCCGCGCGATCCCGCCGAGGCGCCGCGCGAATACCTCGAGCGCGTCCTCCTCTCCCTCGACGCCAGCGCCGGCGCGGTCCGCAGTCTCACTGACCTCTTCGAATGGGCTAGGTTCAGCCACCATGAGCCGGAGCAAGCGATGAGAGACGAAGCCGTCGATGCGCTCATCGCCGTCCGCGACGAGCTGCGCGCGCGGGAGCCGGTGGAGACATGGTGAGTCGCCGTCACTTCGTGCGTGCGGCCGTGCTGGCGCTCGGCGTGCTTGCCGGGCTGCTTGCCATTCGCCCGCTCCCCACGGCGCGCGCGGTGGCGATCTGGATCCTGCTGGTCGCGGCCCTCGCGCTCCATGCGCTCGTGCGCGGCCGTCGCGACGCCTCTCGAGAGACCGGCCCCTTCGAGGCCGCGCTGCACCGTCCGAATCGGCCCGCGACCGAGCCGGCTCAGCTCCTGCGGATGGAACGGGAGCTCGGCCTCGGCATCTCGAACGCCGGGCATGCCCGGCACCACCTCCTGCCGCGCCTGCGGGCGGTTGCGGCCGCCCGGCTCGGCTCCCGGCACGGGATCGAGCTCGACCGCCGGCCGGATGCCGCGCGCGCGGTGCTCGGCGATGACGTCTGGGAGCTCCTGCGCCCCGACCGCCCCGAGCCGGAGGACCGGCACGGGCCGGGAGTGGCGCGCAGCCGCGTCGTTGCGGTGATCGAGCGGCTGGAAGCGCTGTGACGTCGCTCGCGGACGTGCGCGAACTGGCCGACCGGCTCCTGACGGAGGTCGAGAAGGCGGTCGTCGGCAAGCGCGAACAGCTCGAGCTCGTGCTGCTCGCGCTCTTGAGCGACGGCCATGTGCTGCTCGAGGACTTCCCCGGGCTCGCGAAGACGTTGCTCGCGCGCTCGTTCGCGCAGGCCACGTCGCTGCGCTTCTCCCGGATCCAGTTCACACCGGACCTGATGCCGGGCGACGTAACGGGCTCGCAGATCTTCGATCAGCGGACGACCGACTTCGTCTTCCGGCCCGGACCGGTCTTCGCGAATCTCCTCCTTGCCGACGAGATCAACCGCGCCCCACCGAAGACGCAGGCGGCGCTGCTCGAGGCGATGCAGGAGCGCCAGGTGACGATCGACGACACGACGCACCGGCTCGAGCCGCCGTTCCTCGTGCTCGCCACGCAGAACCCGATCGAGTACGAGGGGACGTATCCGCTGCCCGAGGCGCAGCTCGACCGATTCCTCGTGCGCATCTCCATCGGCTACCCGGCCCACGCGGACGAGATCGAGATGATCCGGCGCCGGCTCGAGCGCGGCGTGGACGAGGTCGAGCTCGAGCCGGTCGTCGACGGACCGACGCTCCGCGCGATGCAGGCCGCGCTCGAGCAGGTGTACGTCTCGGAGGCGATCGAGGGGTACGTCGTCGACCTCGTGGCGGCGACCCGGGTGGCGCGGCAGCTCGCGGTCGGCGCGAGCCCGCGCGGCAGCCTTGCACTCGTGAAGCTCTCGCGCGCGAAGGCCGCGCTCGACGGTCGCGATTTCGTCATCCCCGAGGACGTGAAAGCGGTGGCTGTGCCGGCGCTCGCGCACCGGTTGACGGTGCGGCCGGAGCTCTGGGTGCAGCGACTGCGGGGAGAGGATGTGATCGCCGACGTGCTCGAGAGCGTTCCGACGCCGCCGGCGGAGGACTTCGCGCGGCGCGCGAGCGCGTGACTCGCTTCACGTCTGCGCGGGTCCCGGCCTACTCGGCGCTCGGGGCTCTCGGCCTGCTCGCCGGGCTCGCGCTCGGCCGCGTCGAGCCGGTGGCGCTCGCCGCGCCCTTCCTCCTCGCGGTCGTCGCCTCCGCGCTGCTCGGGGAGAAGCCGGAGGTGTCGATCCGCCTCGAGCTCGAGCGCGAGACCGCTCTCGAGGGAGACGACATCGTGGTCCTCGCAGAGGTGTCGAGCCGCCGCGCCGTCGCGCGATGCGAACTCCTGCTCGAGCTACCGCCCGAGCTCGCGCTCGAGGGCGGCCCGGTTCGCGCGCTCCGGCTCCCCGCGGGCGAGTCGCAGACCCTGCAGTTCGTGCTGCGGTGCGAGCGTTGGGGCGCCTTCCGAGTCGGGCCGCTGCTCTTCCGCACGCCGGACGAGCTCGGCTTCCGCTCCTGGGAGGGCTCGGGAGGAGCGCCGCAAGCACTCCGCGTCTACCCGCGGGAGGAAACACTCCGCTCGCTCGTCGCGCCGCTCGAGACGCAGGTCCTCGTGGGAAACCAGGTCTCGCGGGTGCGCGGCGAAGGCATCGAGTTCGCCGACCTGCGCGAGTGGCAGCCCGGCGATCGCGTCCGGCGAATCAACTGGCGCGCGAGCGCGCTGCGCCGGTCGCTCTGGGTGAACGAGCAGCATCCCGAGCGGAACACCGACGTCATCCTGTTCCTCGACTCCTTCGCCGAGGTCAGGGCGGCCGGCCGCAGCACGCACGACCAGGCGGTGCGCGCGGCGGCGACGCTGGCACGCGGCTACCTGGAGCGGCGGGACCGGGTCGGGCTGATCGGCTTCGGCGGAAGCCTCTCGTGGCTGCTGCCGCAGACCGGCCTGCGGCAGCACTACGCGATCGTGGACGTGCTCCTGCGGAGCGACATCGTCCACAGCTACGCGCAGCGCGGCGTCAGCGTCCTCCCGCCGCGCACTCTCCCCCCGAAGGCACTCGTTCTCGCCCTCACGCCGCTCCTCGACGACCGCTCGGTCTCCACACTCCTCGACCTGCGAGGACGCGGATACGACCTGATCGTCGTCGAAATCTCCCCGCTCGAGGCCGCTGCACCCGCTCCCGGCGATCCGCTCGAGCTCGCCCACCGGCTATGGCAGCTCTCGCGCGAGGCGACGCGCTGGCAGTTCGAGCAGATCGGCGTCCCGGTCGTGAGGTGGCGCGAGGACATGCCGCTCGCGGCCCCGCTCGAGGAGGTGAGGGCATTCAGGCACCTCGCCCGGCCCGCGTAGCTCTCGCCGCAGGAGCGGCGGTGGCGTACGGCGCCGCGATCGCGGACGCACTCGTCCGCGCGCGTTTCGACCGCTGGCTGCTCGTTCCCGGCGCCGCGGCAGGCGGGCTCTTCCTCGTCGCTGCGCTCGTGTTCGGCAAACGCCTGCTCGGCGCGGCGCTCGCGCTCGGCGGCGCGACGTTCGTCGCCGAAGCCGCCGCCTCAGGCCGGAGCCTCGACTCGACCGCGCCGCTCGTGGCCTGTCTCCTCCTCCTCTGCGGCGAGCTCGCGGGCTGGTCGTTCGACGCGCGCCTGCGGATGCGGGCGGATCCGGGGCTCGAGTGGCGCCGCGGGGCGGCCACGGCTCTCCTCGCGCTCGTCGGCCTCGGAGCGGCGACGCTCGTCGTCGCGCTCAGCGCCGCGCCGTCGGGCCACGGGCTCGCGTGGACCGCGACCGGTGCCGCGGCTGCGGTGGCAGTCGCGGCGCTCGGCGTCACGCTCGCGCGGCGCTGATTCCTCAGTCCACGGGGTACGCCATGAGGATCGAGTCGACGTACTCGCCGTCGCCGCGGCGGTAGTGCTCCTTGCGATAGCCCTCCCGCTCGAAGCCGAATGCCTCGTACAGCGCGATGGCGGCTTCGTTCCAGGGGAAGACGTGGAGCTCGAGCTTGCGCACTCCGGCGCCTTGCGCCCAGGCGACCGCCGCGTCGAGCAGCGCCCGTCCCACGCCCTGGCGTCGGGCAGCGATCGCGACCATCAGCCCGACGTCGGCGACGTGCGCGCTCGCGGGATGCGGGTCGCGGCCGACGGAGAGGCGGCCGACGATCTGGCGGTCGTCCCGCTCGGCGACGAAGACCGCGGCGTGCGGATAGCGGCGCAGCGCCTTGAGGTAGCGGCGCTCGTCGGCGGCGCTCCTCCACTCCCCGGCGATGCTGATGAGCCAGCCCTCCGGCTCGGAGCTCACGGCATCGGCGAGCTTCGCGAGCTGCTCGGCGTCGGACGGGTCGGCCTCGCGGATGCGGAAGTTCACGGGACGAGCGTACGCTAGAGCTCCTAACGTGATGACGACGCGCTGGCTGGGTGCGATGGGTGGATGCGATGCAAGGACACAGGGGACGCAGTCGGCGCGTCCGCACAGCGCGGCCAGACGGCCCGTCCTTCGTTGCGTTAGGAGCTCCTAGGCCGATGCTGGCGCGCCACAACGCGTCGCGCGTCAACTGGGAGGCGCTCGTCGCCGCGGCGGCCGCCGGCGTCGTCGCGGCGCTGCTTGCCTGGCTCGGGCCGCCGGGCACCGACTTCGCCGCGCACGCATACGAGCGCGCGCTTTTCCTCCGCCACGGCTTCGTCCTGTGGGACAACTACTGGTACGCGGGCCGGTACAGCTTCGTTGGCTACAGCGTTCTCTATTACCCGCTCGCCGCTCTGCTCGGGATCCGGCTGCTCGCGGTGCTCGGCGCCGCGGTCGCGGCGTTCGCGTTCGCCGAGCTCGTCGGCGCCCGGTGGGGAACCGCGGCGCGCTGGCCGAGCCTCGCGTTCGCGCTCCTCTGGGCCGGCTTCGTGCTCACCGGCGCCTTCCCGTTCGCGCTTGGCGTCACGTTCGCGCTCGTCGCCCTCCGCGTGCTGCAGGCGCGCCGGCGTTGGCTTTTCGCGCTCTGCGTCCTCCTGACGCTCGCGGCGAGCCCGGTCGCGCTCGTCCTGCTCGGCATCGTCCTGCTCGGTCTCGCCGCGGCGTGCGGCTGGCAGCGCTGGCCGGCGGTTGCGGTCGGCGCCGCGGTCGTGACGGAACTCGTGCTCATTCTCCTCTTTCCCAGCGGCGGCCACTATCCGTTCCCAGCCGCCGAGGCGGGAGCGGCGCTCGGTTTCTGTGCCGCCGGGATCGCGTGCACGTGGCGCGTGGCCGAGGCGCGCGTGCTGCGACCGGTCTTCGCCGCGTACGCCGTCGCCGTCGTTGCCGTGTGGGTCGTGCCAACCGACCTTGGCGAGAACGTCGCGCGGCTTCGCTATCTCGCCTTCCCGCTAGCACTCCTCGTCTTCGCGCTGCGCCGCTGGCGGCCCGTGCCCGTGGCCGTCCTCGTCGCGGCAGCCGCCCTCGCGTGGAACGTCACGCCGCTCATCGCCGGCTGGAACCGCGGCGCGCAGGACGTGACGAAGAGCGCCGCCGTCTGGCGAGCGCCGCTCGGCTGGCTCCACTCCCACCTACGACCCGGCTACCGCGTCGAGGCGGTCGACACGACGGCGCACTGGCCCGCGTACTACCTCCCGGAGTCGGGCATCCCGATCGTGCGCGGCTGGTTCCGGCAGGAGGACTTCCCGACGAACGCGCTCCTCTACGGCCGGTTCACCGCGGCGGAGTACGTCGACTGGCTGCGCTCGCTCGGCGTCCGCTACGTCGTGCTCTCGGATGCGCCGCCGGACTACAGCTCGCGACGCGAGGCGGCGCTCGTTCCCACTGTGCTGCACCGCGTATTCTCGTCTCCGCACATCGCGATCTATGCCGTCCCACGCGCGCGAGCGATCACGACCGCCACCGTGCTCGCGTTCCGGCAGTCGAGCCTCACCGTGCGCGTCGCGCGCGCAGGCGCATACCGGATCGCCGTCCACTGGTCGCCGTACTGGCACGCCTCGAGCGGCACGCTCGCACGCACGAGCGACGGGATGACCGAGCTTCGGACGACCGGCGCGGCGACCGTCCGGCTCACGTTCCGGTTCGGCTAGCGCGACGCGACGGCTAAACGGAGCGTCTAGGTCGGTGCAGGCCGCGGACGATCGTCCTAAGGCCTGCTCCCAAGACAGCGCCAACCGCCGCGTTCACGACTCCAAACGCGAAACCGCCTGGGAAGTCCGCACCCACGCTGAATGTGACGAGCAAGCCCCACGCGACTCCGAGTGCAATGACCGTGGAGAGAAGCACGAGCGGTCGCCGGATACCAACGCCAGCGATGAGACCAAAGGCGATCGAGGTGGGAATCACGGCCCGGTAACACTAGATCTCGCGGACGAGCTCGGCGAGCGGCTTGCGGTTCGCGCGCGCCGACCACTCCTCGGCGGTGCGCTTCTCGACCTCGCGCGGCCGCTCCGGGTAGCCGAAGGAGATGACCGCCTTGACCTCGCCGCCGCAGATCGCCTCCGCCGAGTCGGCGTCGCGGATCCCGTTCGGGCACGAGCCGACCCCCTCCGCCCACGCGGCGAGCATCATGTTCTGCGCGCAGCGGCCGACATCGAAGCCGCCGGCTTCGCCGACGACCGCGACGACGAGCGTCGCTGTGCGGATGTTCTCGGGCGCGTAGACGGCGTCGGCGAGCCGCTCCTGTGCGGCACCGCTCACGACGACGAACTCCCACTTCTGCGTGTTCCGCGAGCTGCCCGAGACGCGGCCCGCGTCGAGGATCCGGTCGCGCACGTCGGCCGGGATCGGCGCTGCGGCGTAGTCGCGCACGTCGCGCTTCGAGGCGATCGCGAGGAAAGCGTCCATGCTCTACGAAACGTACTGCGGCCTCCGACCTGCGCGGAGGCCGCACGCAACCGCCACGACCCTCGAGCCCGGCGCGAGCCGCCTTCCGGCGGCTCGCTTGCCGAGCGAGCGGAAAGCGCAGCGCAGGCCGCCGCGCGCGCAGCGCGCGCCGGACAAGCGAAGCGGGCGAAGCGGGAAACTCAGTCGCGCATGAAGGCTGGGACGTCGAGATCGTCGTCCCCGCCGCTCGACTTGCGTCCTATGCCCGGCAGCGACCAGCCGGATCTCTCGGTGTGCGTCGACCGCCGGCCGCGCCCGCCGAAGCCGGTTGCGACGACGGTGACCCAGACCTGGCCGGTGAGCCGTTCGTCGACGGTCGCGCCGAAGATGATGTTCGTGTCGTCCATCGCAGCGGCGCGGATCGCCTCCGCGGCCTCGTTCACCTCGACGAGCGAGAGGTCGTCGCCGCCCGCGATGGAGAGGAGGATGCCGGTCGCGCCGGTGATCTCCGCGTCGATGAGCGGCGAGCGCAGCGCGCGCTCGGCGGCTTCCCGCGCGCGGCTTTCGACGCCGGCGGAGGAGAAGCCGATGCCCATGAGGGCCGACTCCGAGTTGGCCATGATCGTCCGGACGTCCGCGAAGTCGAGGTTGATGAGCCCCGGCATCGTGATGAGGTCGGTGATGCCCTGAACGCCCTGGCGGAGGACGTCGTCGGCGACCTTGAACGCGTCGAGCATCGACGTCGATTTCTCGAGCACCTCGAGGAGCCGGTCGTTCGGGATGACGATCGCCGTGTCGCACGCGGCGCGGAGTTCGGCGATGCCCTTCTCCGCCTGGCTGCGTCGCTTCGTCCCTTCGAACTTGAACGGCGTCGTGACGATGCCGACCGTGAGGGCGCCGAGCTCACGCGCGATCTTCGCGACGACGGGCGCCGCGCCGGAGCCGGTACCGCCGCCCTCGCCGGCGGCGACGAAGACCATGTCGGCGCCGCGGAGCTCCTGCCGGAGCTCGTCGTAGTCCTCCTCCGCCGCCCGCCGGCCGATGTCGGGGTCGGAACCGGAGCCGAGCCCCTGCGTGAGCTCGCGGCCGATGTGGATCTTCACGGGCGCGTCGCTCACCTGGAGCGCCTGGATGTCGGTGTTGACGGCGACGAACTCGACCTGCGTGATGCCGGCGTCGATCATCCGGTTCACGGCGTTGATGCCCGCGCCACCGACGCCGATGACCTTGATCACGGCGAGGTACGCGCCGCTGTCGGCGGCGGCTGCGGCTGAGCGGTGGAGGACGGGCGGCGCCTCGGGCATCGGCTCGAGGAAACGAGACGCGGGAGGCGGCTCGGGCATCCGGGTCTCTGGCTCCGGTTCGGGCTCGGGCTGCAGCTCGACCTCGGCCTCCTCCTCCCAGCTCGGGACGTGCTCGACCGTGCGCTCCTCCGGCTCGGCGGGGACCTCGGGCGGCGGCGCGACGACGGTGTCCTCGATGGACTGCTGCGCAGGCGCCTCAGGCTCCGTCTCGCCACTCTTTTGGGCCTGCTTCTGCGCGGCCTCAGTTGCCTTAAAGAGCTCCGCCAGCGGACCCTCACGCATGCTCGCGCGCCGACGCGCCATCGAGAACCTCCTTCGCTAGCTGGCGATACATGAATGCGGCGTCACCGCTCGGGTCGTACTTGAGGATGGACTGCCCCTTCACCGGCGCCTCCGCGTAGCGCACCGTCTTGCGGATCTTCGTCTGGAGCACGAGGTCGCCGAAGTTCTCCCTCAGGATCTCGACCGCCTCGCGCGAGTGGAGGAGCCTCTTGTCGAACATCGTCGGCAGGATGCCCTGAATCGCGACGTTCGGGTTGAGGTTCTCGCGGATCATCGTCAGCGTGTTCTCGAGCTGGACGAGCCCGCGGAGCGAGAGGTACTCGCACTGGACGGGGACGATGACGCCCTGGGCCGCGACGAACGCGTTGATCGTCAGCAGGCCGAGCGACGGCGGCGTGTCGATGAGGATGTAGTCGTAACTCTCCTGCACCGGTTGCAGCGCCTTCTCGAGGGCGCGCTCGCGGCCGATCATCGAGGAGAGCGAGAGCTCGGCGCCGGCAAGGTCGATGGAGGCGACGCCGACGTCGATCTCGTTCGTGCGGATGATCTCGGTGATCGGCAGCCGGTGGACGAGGACGTCGAACATCGAGCGGTCGATCTCGTCCGGGTTCCACCCCTGCGACATCGTGAGGTTGCCCTGCGGATCGAGGTCGATCGCGAGGACGCGCTTGCCCTGCTCTGCGAGCGCGACGCCGAGGTTGAGCGTCGTCGTCGTCTTGGCGACGCCGCCCTTCTGGTTCGCGAAGGCGATGGTTCTCGCCATCGTCGTCGGACCGCTATCCACTGCCCGCTCCTGCGGCCGCGGCAATAACCGAGTGAGCACCATCCCGGCTGACCTTTCGCAGCGGCGCAACCGACTCCTCCATCTGTAGCTTCCGCGGGATGGAGAGGAAGTGGCGCGTCCTGGGCGTGGTCTGCATCGCGGTGTTCATGCTCCTCCTCGACATCACGGTAGTCAACGTCGCGCTGCCGAACATCGAAACGGAGCTGCACACGTCGTTCACCGACCTGCAGTGGGTCGTCGACGCGTACGCGCTCACGCTCGCG
>Ga0265338_10009011_pt1 | contig 12003 bp, 9 predicted proteins | sample 42126metaG_FD_193579 | JGI IMG/M metagenome (GOLD analysis project Ga0265338, IMG submission 193579) | Rhizosphere microbial communities from Carex aquatilis grown in University of Washington, Seatle, WA, United States - 4-21-26 metaG | ecosystem: Host-associated > Plants > Roots > Rhizosphere >... | reverse complement strand
GTGCGGTATAAAACTGCCATGATGGAATTATGATAGCACATGCATATAAAAAACTAACCCCGCTCAGCAACTCATGAGCGGGGTTACACGAAATGATATTAACTATGCGACGCAAGGCAGTGCCAGGCCTCATTCCATGGCGACTGTAGTACCTGCTTCATGTCGTGCGGAGGATAAGGGTTATGCCGTAGGAACCTCCAGTTCGCGGAGCTACTCCTGCGGTTTCGACGCGGTAGATGCCAGCGCGCGGATTGAAAGGCGACACGGTGGAGCATTGCTCCCCAGGTCGCCAGTGATGAACTTCATAGATAACCTCCATATTGGGTTACAGAATGAACGGTTCGTTGATCTGTCGCTTAAAGGCGCTTGAAGCGCATTCGAGCCTCGCCTCATTATCCAACAAGGAACAGACTACTTGTGAAGCATTCTATGCCTATTGAAACAGGAGTGCAACCGCATTAATCCACAGCCTCGAAATATTCTTCTACGACTTTTTTGACTTCTATGTAATCATTGGCCTCCATCAGCTTCGCTCGAAGCTCTTTCGCTCCATCCCACCCATTCACATACGCCTTGAAATGCTTCTTCATGACCGCGAAGCTCTTGATGCGCTTCTTGCCGCAGAACGCTTTCTCAAATGCCTTTGAATGTTCGAGAAGTATCTTCAGTCGCTCTTCGGGTCTTTTCTCCTTAATTCGTGGTATTCGTGCGATTCGTGGATTCGTGTCATGCGTGAGCTCCTCAAAGAACCATGGCTTGCCGAATATTCCCCTGCCGATCATGATGCCATCGCATCCATATTGTTTGATCTTCGCGCGTGCATCATCCAATGATTCGGCATCGCCATTTCCAATAATTAAAGTCTCCGGGCTTATCTCGTCGCGCATCTTCACGATCTCTGGCATCAATTCCCAATGCGCAGGGACATCTGACATTTCCTTACGGGTCCTCAAATGAACAGTTAGGGCGGGAAGTTTCTGTTCAAGAAGAAGTCGGATCCAGTTAAGATCGACGACGTTATAGCCGATGCGGGTTTTTATCGAGACAGGGATGCCTGCGGCGCCTTCACGCGCCGCATTCAGAACTTCAATAGCCGCCTTTGGATTCTTTATGAGGCTCGCTCCGCCGCCCTGCTTCTCGACCGCGCGGTCAGGACAGCCCATATTTATGTCGAGGCCATCGAACTTCAGTTTCTTCACAAGCGCCGCCGCCTTCTTCATGGCCTCAGGATGTCCCGTAAAAAGCTGGGCCACAATGGGCCGCTCCTTATTCGAAAATTTAAGATCCGCCAGAAGATTCTCGCGACCCGAGGAAACAAGCCCGTCAGCAGATACGAACTCGGTCCACGTGACGTCAGGCTTTCCGTACTTTGCAAACAGTTTTCTGAAGACAGAATCGGTGACATTAGCCATGGGCGCGAGCACAAAAAAAGGCCTTGGCAGCTTGTCCCAAAAGGTCTTCTTCGGCTGTGTTACGGCGTTTTTCGGCATACATGACGGTTCGAGTTATTCACAGTATCACACTAACTTGACATTGACAAATAAGTGTTGTGTATGGTACAATTGATGCAAAGAAGGGATTCGGAATGAAGACAACACTCGTTCACTCATATCAGTTCTTTTCCACGCCATTCACAGCGCCGTTCGTACGGATCAAAGCCGCTTGGCGGAAATTCATCGATACGTTCGTCCCTGTCGGGTTCGAGGACGAAACCGGTTTCCATTACGGAGACGGACCGCGCCGCAATCATTGAACCAGATCTCACCGGCCGCCGAGTCAAACGACTTCGGCGGCCGTCCCTTTTTATACAGGCTTCCCTATTTGACCTTCGCTAGAAGCTGAACGACGTCCGGATTGCGCGAATCGCTCCCCAGAACGATCACTGCATAGGTATTCTTCGGCGTGCCCAGAGAGAAAAGGGTCGCAGCCGTGCGATCAGCCTCATCGGTGTAGCCGTTCTTCCCTCCGAGATAGTTGGACCAGTTGAGGAATGCGGTCGGATTGACCCAGATATGGTTGCGGACCGTCTTAGCTTTGACTTGGGTGATGGCGAGCATCTCCGGATCGTTCTTCCTGATCCAATTCAAAATGAGCGCCAGATCGCTCGCAGATGAGACATTCTCGGGAGAAAGACCGGACGGGTCAGCGAAGTAGGTCCTGTAGGCGCCGATCGACTGGGTGAACTGGTTCATGGCTTTGATGAATTTGGCGCGGCCGTAATAATCTGCATAGACTTCTGCCACGTCATTCGATGAGACCATGAAGAGAGGATACAAAAGGTCATGGGCCGTGAAGGTCTCGCCGACGCGCAAGCGGGCCGTATCGCCGTACGTATTCAGGGGCGTCTGCGTGATCGTGATGCGGGTCTCATCAGGGATGAGCCTCCTGGCCACTTCCGCGGTGACCAGCTTCGAGATAGAGGCTATGGGGAGTATCTTGTCTGCGTTGTAGGTCGCGGTGATCAAGCCGGTATCGAGGTCTTCGACCAGATAGGCGCCGGCCGTGACTCTGCCGTCGGCGCCGGCCGGAAGCGACAGAGATGCCGCCTTGATCAGGTCTATAGCCGCGTCGGGATCGAAACTGACCATGCGCGTGAGTCCCGATACGGCGGTCCCATCCGTAGCCTGAGACATGGCAGCAGCTGCCAATGAACTGATCTGGCCGGTATGCGGCGCGACGAGCTTCCACACGAGCGAACCGGCATACGAAATAGACACGCCCAGGAGTATGGCGAAGAGCCCGCCGAAGACGATGAGGAAAAATTGTCTCATTAGGACGAAGTATATCCTATTTCTCCAGGCGATAGAACACGTTCGAGCCATAGCGCACGTCTATCGAGTCGAAATGCATATCAGTGCCGCTCGCGCGGGCTTGGCTCGACTCTTTATCCCAGAACGATATGAGGTCCGACAGCTCCGTCGGAAGCGACCCGGCATCATTGAAATAGATCACGGCGATGTCCGAGCGGGTATCAGTGCCTGAAGCCTTCGCAAAAGAGGGATTCTCTGCGTAGAGCTCATATTCCCCGGAATCCTTCATGAGGATCCCGAGCGCATGGATGCCCGCTCCATGCGCGCCTGCGAAGAAAGCCTGCAGTGCCGAGAATTCCTGGGTAGATGTGGCGTATGTGCCGACGAGACCGCTTGATGAGGCCGTATCAGCCAAGTCGGGTTCATAGTAGCGGCGATATACCTGATCCGAGAATGTGGGGGCCGACTGGAAGATGAGCCCCGAGTCGTCTGCATAGTAACAGCCGGCATCATCGGCGCTCGCAGTCGTAGAAGCCGCAGCGCCCGACGGATCGGAAGAGAAATCAGGCAGGCCGGCGCAGACGATGGCCGCAGGCGCCTTTTCGGTCACCGTGATAGCGAGGCCATGGAAGCCGGCGCGGTGCACGTCTACAGTGTCGATCCGCATCGAAGCCGCCATAACGGCGCGGGTTATAGCAGTACGCGGATATATCGCAGTGTCCGAACGCGCGAACAGGCTCAGATATGAGCCATCGAGCTCCGACAACGCCGCATCACGGAGCTGACCGGTTATATCCGGATCCGCGCCATACACCTCTACATTGGAGATCGCGAATGCCCCGAGCCACGAGAGCCGAGAGAAGACAAAGAGCCACGCCAGGATGACCACGAACACGAGTCCGATCTTCCAGACCGTGCGGTCGCGCTGCTGGCGTACGAAAGATTTGGACTGGCTTTTGGAGAGACGGCTGCGAGGATTCATTACTCCGTATTATACCTTGATGGCGTCTTTGCCCATGTACTTCACGAGCGCTTCAGGGATCTTGATGGAACCGTCGGCTTGCTGATAGTTCTCGATGAGCGAGACCAGGATGCGCGGAGTCGGGATGGCTGTCGAATTGAGCGAATGAGCGTACCGAAGCGTTCCATCGGCATCGCGGTAGCGGATATTGAGGCGGCGGCATTGGAAATCATGGAAATACGAGGCTGAAGAGATCTCGCGATACTTCCCTTCCTTTGGAACCCAGAGCTCGATGTCGTATTTCTTGACCTGACCGAGACCCAGGTCGCCGCCGCAGTTGATGACGGTGTGATACGGGATGCCGAGCGATTCGATGAATTCTTCTGTGTTCCGATTGAGCTCTTCGTGCAGCTTTACTGAAGTCTCATGATTGGCCTCACAAAGGACGAGCTGCTCGAACTTCTGGAACTCGTGCACGCGTATAAGGCCTTTCACATCCTTGCTGTGCGCTCCGACTTCACGGCGATATGAAGGAGAGAAACCGAGATAGCGCTTGGGCAGTTCCGCGGCTTCCAGGATCTCATCTGAGTGGAAGCCCATGATGGGGACTTCGGCCGTACCAGCCAAGTAATCATCGTCCTGCGTACGATATGAATCGTCTTCGCCGCCCGGAAGATATCCTGTTCCGTACATCATGACCTTACGGACTATGGCCGGCGGGATCACGGGCACAAAGTTCTTATTCGTGAAAAAATCCATCGCGTAGTTCCAGATAGCGAAACAAAGGCGCGCGCCATCGCCGGTCAGAAAATAGCCGCGAAAGCCGTGTACTTTCACGCCGCGTTCGAAGTCAGCCATCTTGAGATCCGTCATGATCTGAATATGGTCTTTCGGCTCGAACTTGAAATCAGGTTTTTCGCCCCACACTTTGATCTCCTTATTATCAGCATCAGTATCGCCGTCAGGGACAGACATATCGGGAATGTTGGGCACGCGCAACATAAGGCCTTGCCACTGCTTCATGAGCTCCTTCAGGTCTGTCTCATCCTTCTCCATGGCAGTTTTGACTTCTTTCATCTGAGCGATCATCGTAGCGCGCTCTGCTGGTGCGGCTTTAGCGATGCCGTCATTTGCAGCGTTTTGCTCAGCCCGGCGCTTCTCGACGCTGGCAAGAAGCGTGCGGCGCTTGTCATCGAGCGCGATGAGCTCATCCACATTGAAATCAATATGCTTTTTCTTGGCAGCCGCCGCGACCATGTCCTTATTCTCCCTGATGAATCTGATGTCGAGCATAGGATTATCCTAACACATCCGTGATTTTATTAAAATTTTAACCTTTTTTGAGACAGATTTTATCTGGGGTCTGTAGCATAAGGCCATGATCAGGGAAATATACAAAGAGGAATATCCGATCACGCTGAAAAACATGAAATCCCCGCCAAACAAACTCCAGGTGCGCGGGCAATTCGGCATGCCGCAAGATCAAAAGTATCTGTGCATCGTCGGCTCAAGATCCTGGACATCGTATGGCCAAGAATCTGTTCACTCTATTATAAGCGGGCTTAAAGGATACCCGATTTCAATAGTCTCAGGTCTGGCGTATGGCATAGATAGCATCTCACATGTCGCGGCCCTTGAAGCTGGGCTGCATTGCATAGCATTCCCTGGTTCAAGCCTCGAATGGGATCAGATCTATCCGCCCGAGCATGTCGGACTAGCGCAGACGATCGTGGAGCGTGGCGGAGCCCTTGTATCCGAATGGGAACCTGGATACCCAACAGGTAAATGGACCTTCCCTGCAAGGAATCGCCTTATGGCCGGACTGTCGCACGCAGTGCTTATCATCGAAGCCGCCCATAAATCAGGATCTCTCATGACAGCAAAGTACGCCGAAGATTTTGACAGGGACGTTCTGGCTGTACCCGGACCGATCGATAGCCCGCAATCATACGGTCCGCACATGCTCATCAGGCGCGGCGCAGCCCTCATCTCATCATCTTTTGACGTGCTTGAGGCATTGGGATTCGAAGTTGAACGGCCAACGTATGTCGGCAAGAAAAAACCTGGGAGACGGAAGCCGATTCCTGTGCATATAAGAGAGGACATGCTGGCAATGTCGATCATGGAGATGCTCAAGCCGCATTCGATGACGATGGATCAGCTAACCGAAGCGATGAATGCGCCAGTGCAGACCATGAATGAGAAGCTCACTATCCTGGAGCTGGAAGGTTTGGTGCGCATTGAAGGAACGAGAATAAAATCTATATGAAGCGATTGGGACAGCGGCTGAGGCAGCGGCCACGGCCGCAGCCGGCGACACATAGTTAAAATATCCAAAATGAAGATAAAATTCATTCACACATTTTGATTTGCATGTTTTAATCAACGACTTTACAGAGCCATATTTTTTCATCATTACACAACAAATTACACAAAACCTGTCAATGAAAAATATCTCCATTTTCCCCTCACCACGTGCAGGGTGTCGCACAGCCAAAACCGCCCAAAGCATCTCTGCTTATGAGAAAGTCGCGGCACGATACAAAAATTCGTGCCTGATTCATCTTATGAGAATTGTTTTACAGCCGACATTATTTATACCCAAACTTTGCACATTTATCAGACATCATGTAATACTTACGCCACATCACATGAAATTAGTCATCGTCGAGTCCCCTTCAAAATCAAAGACCATCTCCAAATACCTCGGAGACGGCTTCGTCGTGCGCGCATCAGTGGGCCACGTGCGCGACCTCCCCAAGTCCAGCAAAAAAGCCATCGACATCGAGCACGGCTTCACGCCTCATTATGAAGTAGTCGCCAAGAAAGAAGATATCATCGCTGATATCACCAAGGAGGCAGCCAAAGCCGATGAGATCATCCTCGCGACCGACCCGGACCGTGAAGGAGAAGCCATTGCCTGGCATATAAAGGAGGTGCTCAAAGAGCGCCTCGGCGCCAAGATCCAGAAGAAGATCGAGCGCATCACTTTCCACGAGATCACCAAGGAAGCCATCGAGGAAGCCTTGAAACAGCCGCGCCAGATCGACGAGCATCTCCGCGAAGCCCAGGAAGCCCGCCGCGTCCTCGACCGCCTCGTCGGCTACGACCTTTCCGGCATCATCTGGAAGAAGGTCCGTTATGGCCTCTCAGCCGGCCGCGTCCAATCCCCCGCCCTCCGCATCATAATGGAGCGCGAGCGCGAGATCCGCGCTTTCAAGCCGGAGACCTACTGGGCCATCGCCGGCCAATTCAAGACGCCGAAGAACGAGGCGCTCGCACTGACTTGCTCCACAGAGCCGCGCGACAAGAAAGAAGTAGATGCCATCCTTGAGACTGCCCGCAAAGCCAAGTGGCAAGTCACCAATGTAGAGGAGTCCGAACAGAAGCGCTCACCGCGAGCACCCTTCATCACCTCGACACTTCAGCAAGCCGCCAGCACCCGCTTCGGCTTCACACCGTCGCGCACCATGGGCATAGCCCAGAAGCTGTACGAATCCGGTTACATCACGTATATGCGCACCGACTCGACCAATCTCGGCCAGCAAGCACTCGACCAGATCGGCGCTGTCATAAAGAGCGATTATGGCGAAAAATATCTTTCATTCAGGAAATACAATGCAAAATCAAAGAATGCCCAAGAAGCCCACGAAGCCATCCGCCCCAGCAAGTTCAGCAAAGAGACTGCCGGCCACAATGACGAGCAGAAGAAGCTCTACCGGCTCATCTGGCAGCGCGCCGTCGCCTCACAGATGGCAGATGCCACCATGGCCCGCACCAAGATCTCTGCGAACATAGAGGGTTTTGGGTTAGGGGTTAAGGGTGACGGGAACAATCCCATAACCCATACCCATAACCCTTCACCCATGCCTGATTTCGAGGCCACCGGCTCGCGCGTCCTCTTCGACGGCTGGCTCAAGGCCGACCCAGAATCCGTCGGCGAAGACGTGAACCTGCCAAAGGTTGCGCAGGGCGAAGCGCTCACACTCGTCTCAGTCGATTCTGAGGAGAAGCAGTCTCAGCCGCCTCCGCGCTATACCGAAGCCGGCCTCATCAAGGAGCTCGAGAAGCGCGGCATCGGCCGTCCGTCCACCTATGCATCCATCACCAAGACCATCGAGGACCGCGGCTACGTGGTAAAGGAAAATAAATCATTGAAGCCGACCGACACCGGCGACGTGGTCTCATCATTCCTGGAAGAATACTTCCCTACGTACATCAGCGACACATTCACAGCAGACATGGAAGACAAGCTCGACGATATCGCCGAGGGTACGCGCCAATATGTCGAGACCCTGAGCGAATTCTACGGTCCTTTCCAAAAGGACGTGAAGTCCAAGGAGAAGCTGGCCAAGGCCACCAACCTCGGCCAGGCAGATCCTAAGTTCAAATGCCCCAAGTGCGGCACTTCGCCCATGGAGATCAAGCTCGGCCGCAACGGTAAATTCCTGTCATGCTCGCGCTATCCGGATTGCGACGGCGCGCTCACGCTCGAAGGCCATGAATTCAAGAAGGACGAACCGATCGGCACTGACCCGACGACCGGCCTTCCCATTTTCGTACTCAATGGAAGATTCGGTCCATATGTTCAGCTTGGAGTAGAAGTTAAGAAACCGAAGAAGAAGGCAGCAAAGAAGCGCTCGCCGAAAGCTCCTTCGGGGGAAACGGCGTCGGAGCTTGCTAGCTCCGCGCCTGTTTCTCCTTCGCCTTCGCTCAGTCCGAAGACTTCCCCCGAAGGAGTTTCTCTAAGCGCTTCTTCAGATGTCAAACCTTACAAAGCTAAGAAAGCTTCTATTCCTAAGAGTATGGATCCTTCATTAGTGACCGTTGCAAATGCATTGAAATATCTGAGCATGCCAAAAATCCTTGGTGTAGATCCCAAAACAAGCAAAGAAGTCACCGCCTCCATCGGCCGTTTTGGCCCGTATGTGGTATCTGAAGGCAACTTCCGTTCTGTCAAAGCGCCTATCGATATCTATGAGATAACGCTTGAGCAGGCCCTCGCACTGCTCGCGCAGGAAAAGAAACCGAGAGGTTTTGCCAAAAAGAAGCCTGAGTAAATCTCCGATTGACATCCGCAGACACTGATGAGAGGATGCGACCAGGATTTTGTATGAATAAAGATAAACCTGTCATCCTGCTCGTCGATGACGAGCCCGATGTGATAGTCGGCACGGGCCGCGCCCTCATCGAAACCGGCTATAGGATCATCGAGGCTCGCAACGGTTTTGAAGGGTTGCGTGCGCTCAAACTGGCTGATAACCGAGTCGATCTGATCCTCACAGATATCCGCATGCCTGGAATGAACGGCATCGAATTCATTCAGGCACAACGCGCATCTGGACCTCTCATACCGGTGATCTTCTATACCGGAGGGGTCTTTTATAGAGACGAAGTAGACCATATCTCGCATCTGCCTCGCTCCATCTTCATGTACAAGCCGTTCGACATAGACGCCTTGCATCATGACATCCAGGCCCTGATCAATCTTTCACAGGCTGCCGTATAAAATACGGCGGCCTTTTTCATTTACAGCGAGAAATCCTTCAGCGAATACAGATCCTGATTGTCCTCTTCTTTGACCTCAGCCGGCGTGCGATCGTCTTCTGCGACGGCATCCTGTGGAATATCTTGTGCGGCGCTGCTCGGCTCGCCGACTTTTGATCTGGCATCTTTGATTTCAAGTTTCTGAAGCAATGCCCTCAGATCATCCGGACTGAAGAAATCGATCTTAACGGTCCCTCCTTCTTTGCTCTTCTCTATCCTCACGCGCGTACCCAGAGTCTCGGTGAACGTGCGTTCCATCTCCATGATCTGCGGATCCAGATATTTATCCTTGTTGCGGATCTTCTCCGTAGCGACCCGGCGCGACAGCGACTCTGCCTCGCGCACCGTGAGCTTCTTGGCCATGATCTCCTTGAAGAGCACGATCTGCTCGTCGGGGCGGCTCGTGAGCATGAGGAGCGGGCGCGTATGACCTTCGGAGATCTTGCCTTCTTCAAGCGCAAGAAGCATCTGAGCCGGCAGCGACAGGATGCGCAGAGAGTTCGAGACATATTCGCGGCTCTTGCCGACCTTTTCGGCGATCTGAGTCTGCTTGAGGTTGAATTCCTTGGCGAGCCTCTCAAATGAGCGGGCACGATCGACGCAGTTGAGATCTTCGCGCTGAAGATTCTCGATGATGGCCATCTCGAGCTTGAGCTGGGCATTCTCTTCGCCATTCCTGATGAGAACCGGCACCTGGGCCAGGCCTGCGAGCTTGGATGCGCGCAGACGGCGCTCGCCTGAGATGAGCTCATACTCCACGGTCATCCCGCCGCCGTCATGATAGACCTCCTTTCTAGTGACCACCAACGGCTGAAGGACGCCGTACATACGGATCGACTCCGATAGATCCTTGAGCTTGTCCTGGTCGAATTCGCGGCGTGGCTGATATGGGTTCGGTATGACCTTCTCGATCTCGATCCAGAAGACGGCGTTGTTGACGTAGGATGTGGCGGGATTCATGCTATGATTTTAGCAGGAAATCACTGCTTATGAAAACAAAACAACCAGATAAGAAGGCGACAGTCCGCATTCAACTGCCGGCGTTTGGGCCGCGACCCAACAGAGGCTTGATTGTGAGGCGGTCCTACACTACAGGCGTCTTACCATCAGCCTTGAGGGCTTCACCGGGACATCAAGGCTGAAAATCAATTAATCATTGCAGCAACTCGAGCCGCAGGAGCATTTGCGGCTTTTTTATTTGATTTAAGAGGCAATTTCCCCTAGACTTACGTTTATTGCCGGGATGGCGGAATTGGTAGACGCACACGACTCAAAATCGTGCGGAGTGATCCATGGGAGTTCGATTCTCCCTCCCGGCACAATCAGACAAAGTACATTTGACTTAAAGAGTCTGCCTGCTATAATTTGCGGGTCTACTATGAAAGAGGTCCTTATGAGGTTCCGTCCTCATCGGGGCCTCTTTTACTTTGCGAGATATACGTGATTCCTAACATCTCTTAGATATGTGAGAGGCGCGCGGGTTTTTCGGAGCAAAGAAGAGCAATTGTCGGCTGGAGAGACGATGCCACCCATCTTGTCTTTTTCCTGCAGGGCGTTCACAAGGCTGTAAAAATCGCCATCGCTTGTCACTATGATCGCCCGATCAAAGATGCTTTCGTATATATCCCGGACAGAACGCAGAATCATATCGGCGTCACAATTTCCCTTTACTTGACCCTGCTCGCCCCTGATCGTTTCCTTGAATCGAATGAGGAATCCGGCTTCCCTCATTTTATTATAAAGATTATCGAACTCAGGCATGTAGCCGATAAAGATGTAAGCTCTTTTGATCCGGTGCTTTTCATGAAGCCATGTGTAGAATTTATTGTAGTCAATGCGCCAACCAAGCGCAACCGTCCCCTTATGGAGATTTGCGCCATCGATGTAAGCATGGTTACATGAGATATGATGTCTTTTCATAGCATCAGTATACTCCATGAATCAATTGAAACCCAAAATCCTCGTCATCCTCGGCCCCACCGCTTCCGGCAAGAGCGGCTTGGCCGTAAAGCTCGCCAAGAAACTCAACGGCGAGGTCATCTCTGCTGACTCCCGCCAGGTCTATACTGGCCTCGATATCGGCACCGGCAAGATCACCAAAGAAGAGATGAATGGCGTGCCGCATCATCTTCTTGATGTCGCCGATCCCAAGAATAAATTCACCGTCGTCAATTACGTCGAACTCGCGACAAAAGCCGTTGACGATGTTATCAAGCGAGGCAAGCTCCCCATCATCTGCGGCGGAACAGGCTTCTATATCCAAGCACTTGTCGATGGAACTATTTTTCCGGAAGTGCCCATGAATGAATCGCTGCGCATCGAGCTCGCGCACAAGGATGCCGCTCAATTGCTCGCCATGCTCACAAAGCTCGACCCTGACCGCGCCAAGGAGATCGCGGCCAATCCTTCGGACAGCAAGAACGCCCGGCGCATCATGCGCGCGGTCGAGATAGCTTCAGCCGGGCTTACGACAAAACCGGTTCCTGCCGAACCCAAATACGATCCGGCATTCATCGGCATCAATCCTCCGCTCGACGTCCTCAAAGAAAAGATCCACACGAGGCTCCTGAAGCGTCTCGCGATGGGCATGCTTGATGAGGTCAAATCGCTTCACACAAACGGCCTTTCATGGGAGCGCATGGAGGAGCTCGGGCTCGAATACAGATTCTTGGCTCGCTACCTTCAAGGACAGATACCCAAGGCAGAAATGATCAGGATACTCACGACCGAGATCGGCCAATACGC
>Ga0265338_10009010_pt1 | contig 12004 bp, 5 predicted proteins | sample 42126metaG_FD_193579 | JGI IMG/M metagenome (GOLD analysis project Ga0265338, IMG submission 193579) | Rhizosphere microbial communities from Carex aquatilis grown in University of Washington, Seatle, WA, United States - 4-21-26 metaG | ecosystem: Host-associated > Plants > Roots > Rhizosphere >... | reverse complement strand
CCCGATCCGGCGCTGGACGTCACGATTGTTTTCAGCATCGTGGAAGATTTGGACGGGCAAATCTGGATCGGCACGGGGAACGGGTTGTATGGCTACGATGCCAGCCTTAAACGGCTGGAAATTCCGATGCTAACGACGGAAATCCGCACCTTGTTGGTGGACCGCCATGGCGTTTTGTGGATTGGAACGAGCTATGAGGGACTCGCTCGTTATCAGAATGGAACGTATGACTATCTGCAAAAGGCGGACGGTCTGGCCAGCGATTCCGTGCGGGCCATTGCGGAAGACCGCGAAGGCAGTTTGTGGGTCGGCACGAGAGACGGCTTGAGCCAGATTTCCGACGTGAAATTTCCCATTCAGCGCGCCGCCTTAAATCCAAAGTTCCAGAATGCCATCTTGGTGGCGGCATCCCGTCGCGGCGGCGTGTGGATTACCAGCGTCGACGGCGTCATCTATTTTGATCCGAAGACAAAAACTTACACGACGCCGGAAGGCGTGACGAATACCTACATCAAACGGGTTCTTGAGGCGCGGAATGGCGATCTCTACTGGATTTATGGATCCCATGAATTGGTGGTCTTCTCCGGCGGAAAAACCGTGGCCACATATGCCGCGCCCGACATATTGGTGGGCATGGTGGAGGACAAACAGGGTGTGGTGGTTTCCGCCGGCAACACGTTGTATCGTGCCGGCACCAATAATTTCCAGCCCTACACCTTCAAGAACGGCCGGGAGCCGCCGTTTTATTGGATTCTCAATCTCGCATCCGGCAAGGACGGCGTCATTTGGGTCGCCAGTGTCAACGGGATTTTCCGGGTCAAGGACGGCGATTATCAGCAATGGTCGGCGGCGGAAGGACTGTCCGATACCAGGGTATATTCGCTTTTTGAGGACCAGGACGGAACGGTGTGGGCCGGGTTGCAGTCGGGCATCGCCCGGCTGAAAGACAACAAGATCCGGCTCATCAGCCGCAAGAACGGATTGTTTGACGACAACATCTATGCCATCGAACCTGACGACTTGGGAAACTTTTGGGTGGATTCCAGCCGGGGTATTTCCCGCGTCACCGGGCGCAGCCTGAATGACGTTGCGGACGGCATAACGAACCAGGTGGACTGCGCCGATTTTGACGGCATTGAATCCGTCAAGGTTGCGGACAAGACGGATCAGGAACGCGTGGCCGTCAAAACCGCCGACGGGCGCATCTGGTTCCCCGGCCCGCACGGCGTGGTGACGATTGATCCCGCGCACATTCCGACCAACCCGGCGGTGCCGCCGGTTAGCATTGAGCAAGTGCTGGCCAATGGCAGGGAGTTTGTCCGGCATGGAAACGCCGTGGTGCCGCCGGGCCAGGGGGAATTGGAATTTCATTACACCGCGTTGAGTTTCATCGCGCCGGACAGGGTGCAGTTCCGTTACCGGCTGGAGGGTTATGACAAGGATTGGGTGGACGCGGGAAGCCGGCGCATGGCCTTTTACACCAACCTCAAGCCCGGCCACTACACTTTCCGCGTCATCGCCGCCAATGCCGATGGCGTCTGGAATGAAACCGGTGACGCCCTCCAAATTGAATTGCGGCCGCACTATTATCAGACGTCCTGGTTCCGCCTGGCCTGCGGCGGGCTGGCGTTCGCCGCCCTGGTGGGAATTTATCTCCGGCGCGTCCGGCACATGAAACTCAAACAGCAGGCGTTGCAAAAGAACCGTGACCTGCTGGAAACGGAAGTTCGGAACCGGACCGGGGAACTGGCGAAAGCCAACGGCTCGCTCCGTCACGAAATCGAGGTGCGCAACCGGATGCAACTGGAGATAGAAAAGATCCACAAGCAGTTGCTGGAAACGTCGCGCCAGGCCGGCCGGTCCGAAGTGGCCACCAATGTCCTGCACAACGTCGGCAACGTCCTCAACAGCGTCAACGTCTCGGCCAGCATGGTCGTTGACAGTGTAAAAAAATCCAAGGCCGCCAGCCTCGCCAAGGTGGTGACGATGTTTCAGGAACATGAGCACGACTTGGGGATGTTTATCACCAGTGACGCGAAGGGCAGGCAGTTGCCAGCCTATCTGGCGCAACTTTCCGAACGACTGCTGGCCGACCAAAAGATGACGATGAGGGAACTGGATTTGCTCGTGAAGAACATTGAGCACATCAAGGAAATCGTGACCATGCAGCAAAGTTACGCGAAAGTTTCCGGCGTCAAGGAAATCATCAACCTGCGGGAACTGGTGGAAGACAGCCTGCGCATGAATGCCGGCGCGCTGGACCGCCACGGCGTGGAAATCGTCCGCGAATTTGCCGACGTGCCGCCGGTCAACGTTGACAGGCACAAAGTCCTGCAAGTGCTCGTGAACCTCATCCGCAACGCCAAGCACGCCTGCCAGGATTCGGCGCGGGCGGACAAGCGGTTGACGGTGCGGTTGGCGGACGGCGATGGCCGGATCAAAATTTCCGTGAGCGACAATGGCGTCGGCATCGCGCCGGAGAACCTGGCGCGCATCTTCAACCACGGTTTCACCACGCGCACGGACGGGCACGGCTTCGGCCTGCACAGCGGCGCGCTGGCGGCCAAGGAAATGGGCGGCGCATTGACCGTGCACAGCGACGGCGTCGGCCAGGGCGCGACGTTCACCCTGGAACTGCCCGGCGACACCAACAAAGATTCACATGAATAATCTGTCGCCGGAAAAAAAACGCCGGATTCTGATCGTGGACGACAATCACGCGATCCACGACGACTTCCGCAAAATTCTTGCTCCGCCCACCAGCGCCGCCGCCGCGCTGGATGTGAGCGAGGTGGAATTGTTTGGCGAGCCGGCGAATCTGGTCCAGAAAATCCATTACGAAATTGACTCCGCCTATCAAGGGCGGGACGGCGTGCTGCTGGTGAAAAAGGCGCTGTCCGAAGGGCGTCCCTACGCGATGGCTTTTGTGGACGTGCGGATGCCGCCGGGCATGGACGGCGTGGAAACCACGCAAAAAATCTGGGCGGTTGATCCCGAAATCCAGATCGTCATCTGCACGGCCTACTCCGATTATTCCTGGGGCGAGATGTTTGAAAAAATCGGCAGTCGCGACGGACTGCTGATCCTCAAAAAACCTTTTGACACCGTGGAAGCGCTTCAACTGGCGCACGCGCTCACCGAGAAATGGTGGCTGCATCAGGAGGCCCGGCGAAAAATGGAAGATTTGGAGAGCCGGGTGGCCGAGCGCACCAGCGAACTTGGCAAGTCGCTCTCGCTGCTCAATGCCACGCTTGAGTCAACGACCGACGGCATCGTGGTCGTGGATCTTTCCGGCAAAATAATTTCCTACAACACCAGATTCGCCGCCACCTGGCAGTTTCCCGCCGGAATGCTCGCCCGCCGGGACGCCGCCGAGACGCGCGCTTACTCCGCCAGTCAGATCAAAGACCCGGCAATGTTCATCAGACTGCTCAAAGAATTGCAGGCCAGCCCGGAAACCGAGTTTCATGATGTGATCGAATTGAAGGATGGCCGCACTTTCGAACGTTATGTTTTTCCGCAGCGGATCAATGGGAATTGTGTGGGCACGGTGATCAACTGGCGCGACATCACCGGCCGCAAGCGGCTCTGAGCCAGACCATTTCAATCCCAAAACGCGGCGGACAAACCACGTGTCGTTTACGCTGATTCTATTGCAAATCGGTTTGGGCCAAGGCAAAATGGACGTCATTGGAGATGCGGCGGCCCTCGGATTCGCAACCAACGATGGTCGGAAGCGCAGGGTCGGCGGTCAATTTGCAGGCTCGAATCAATTGGAAAATTGTCCGTATTTTAGAAATATCAAATGGCTGATGAGCAAACATCTGCGACTCCTGAACAAGGCGGCAACGACAAGGCTCCGTTCTCCTGGGTTCCCATTTTGGATCTTAGCAGGACGGGATTTGCATTGTGGGTCTGGGCTGAATTGATTCGCTGCCATGATGTTTTGGTCCTTTGTCTTTTGGGGGCGGCTCTTACTGTTTTGCAGGCTGATCCTTGTCACGTTCTTTATCGGATTTTGAAAAAATTCAGATGGTCGTTCCGATTTTCGTTATTCCTGTGGATTGTTTTGGTTATAGCGACCTGGAGTGTTGTGTATGAAAATTCCCGGCCTTCGCCTTCAACTCCCCTTCCGACCCAAAACGGGGGTGCAAAATCCGTTTCACCCGGAAGCTAAAATTTAACTGCCGAAAATCCGACAATTGAAAACATACAGGCGGCATCCGATGCATCATCAGATTCAATCCCAGATCAGCAACCGCACCAGCGTCGGATTATAGGCGTTGCAGGGATTGTTCAGTTGCGGGCAGTTTGAGATGAGGCAGATTAAATCCATCTCCGCGCGCAGCTCGACATAACGACCTCCGGCGCTCACACCGTCTTCAAATGAGAGGCCGCCTTCCCGGGTCACCGGCACGTTCATGAAAAAATTGATGTTGTGCGTGATGTCGCACTTGGTCATGCCGTTGCCAGTGCGGGCAAGCGCCAGCAAAAATGTGTCGCGGCAACTGTGCATCCATCGTTTCTCGATGGCGTAACGCACCTGGTTGCTTTCCGCCGCGCACGCGCCGCCCAGCGTGTCATGCCGGCCGCAAGTGTCGGCGACAATCGAGGCCAAAACATTGCCTTCGCTGGAAATCAGCTTCGTGCCGGTCGTCAGATAAATTCCGCCCTGCTCGCGGATGGTGTCCTGCGCCGAGTAACGGTCGGAAAAATCGTGCGCGTTATAAAAAAGGGTGTCCACGGCCTGGTTGCCTTCGAGGTCCACGATCCGGAAGGTCTGGCCGCGTTTGATTTCATGCATCCAGCCGTCGCCGGACGGAAGCGTCAGGTCATGGACGGCTTTCGCCGGGTTCAATTTGCTTTCGGTCAGGATGAATGTGCTCATGGTCAGGCTCCCAGAAAGAGTCGTTCGGTCAGAATAAAACAGCGCTGATTTTCCTTGCGAAAATTGCGGCAAAAATCGTCCGGCCCCGGCGGTTGCGTTTGCAGTATCGTGAGCTTGACCGGCTTCGGCGCGTATTTCGATTTTGGATCAAGCGGGTGCTGGCAGGTGTTCAACACCACCAACACATTCATTTCCGCGCGCAGGTCAACCGAATCGCCGGCCTTGGAATTTCCCGGATGGAATTGCATTTTGCCTTCGGCGTCCACGTCCACGCGGCTGAAGAAATTCACGTTCGCCACGAGGTCGCGTTTGCCAAGGCCGTATTTGCCAAGTTCGATCAAAAAATCGTCGTGCGCGTTCCGATGCCAGTCGTTTCGCTTTTCCTGATAGCCCGCCTCGCCATACTTCTTGTTCGCCATCGCCGCATTCCCGTGGCCGCCGAGCGGGTCATGCCAGCCGACGGTGTCGGAGGTGATCGAAAGCAGCGCATGCCCCATGTCGCTCATGAGCACGTGGCCGCGCGTAAGCTTGGCGGTGTATTGCGCCTTGAGAGTGTCCGGCGAATTGAGCCGGTCAAGCGGCTGGTCGGCGTTGTAAGCCATCAACCCGACGTTCGCGCCGCCTTCAATGTCCGTGATGCGCAACGTCAAATGCCGTCGCAGCACAAACGACCACATGCCGCCGCCGCGCACGGTTTCCTCAAAAAGAATTTCGTTCATTTGTTAAAATCAAATCTGCGCAATCAGCGAAATCTGTGGATTTATTTTGTCAGCGATTGCCGGAACGCCCGCCAGCCGCCAAATTCCGTGATGTCGCGCGCGCCTTCAAGTCCAATCGGTTCACAAAGAAAACCCTTCACGCTGCCGCCGTCTTCAAGTTCCAGCGTGCCGATGCCCAGCGGTGGCGGAATTTCAGCGACGAACGATCCGAATGCCGCCTCGTCCAAGGCCCAGATCTCGATCTCAATTCCCTGTGGCAATTTTTCGGCAACGCGGCGCAGACCCGGCTTGGGTGGTTGCGTGTTTGCCAGCGCGTAGAGCCGGTAATGCGGCGACGTGCGGGTCTGCCGGACGAATCGCGCCCGCCGCGACGTGAGCTGATGATTCAGCGGCTGACCGCGCAGATGCGCGCCGACGACGGCCAGCGGGACGCCGGGATTTTCTTTGCGCGGTAATGGTTGATCGGAAATTTTGGCCGGACTGGCTCCGATGTTTCCGCCAACGGCGGCGTGAAAGCGCGCGCCAAGCGAAAGCAGCGCGTCATCCGAAAACGCCGGCGCGACGAGTGTAATGCCAAAAGGCAATTTACTTGAAGCGCGAAATCCGGCAGGCAACGCGATCGCGGTCAAATCCAGCAGATTTACAAAGTTTGTATAATAACCGAGATTGCTGTTGAGCTTTATGGGGTCGGCCAAAACCTTCTCGATGCGATAAATCGTGCCGGTCGTCGGCAGCAGCAACACATCCAATTCAGAAAAAATCTTGCGCACGGTCTGCGCGTGCGCTTGCAATTGATACTGGGCATCGAACGCGGCCACGGCATCATATTTCGCCGCGCCGGCGATGATGTCGCGGACGACTGGATGAATGCTGTCTCCTCGTTTCTCGAAAAATTCACCCAAAGCCCAGCGGCGTTCCGCCACCCACGGGCCGGCGTAAAGCAGAGCAGCGGCTTGCGCAAAAGGAGTAAAATCAATTTCAACTACTTCGCCACCACATTCACGCAATCGCGCGATTGCCATTTCGTAAAGCGCGGCAGCTTCGTTGTCGCCAAAAAATTTACGTTGTGCCGGCGATAGAATGCCGAATCGAAATTGTTCAGGAAAAGTAACGGCGGATTTCGGAGGCTGGCGCGAATACGGATCGTTGAAATCAAATCCAGCGGCGGCATCGAGCACGGCCTGCGCGTCGTGGCAGCTTCCCGCAAAAATCGAAACGCAGTCGAGCGAGCGGCACGCGGGGAACACCCCACTGTTGCTCAACAGCCCGCGCGTCGGCTTGTGGCCGACGATGTTGTTAAACGCCGCCGGCACGCGCCCGGAACCGGCGGTGTCCGTGCCGAGCGCGAATGCCACCATGCCCGCCGCGACCGCAACAGCCGAGCCGGAACTGGAGCCGCCGGAAATATAACGCGGATCGAAAACGCACTGGCACGCGCCAAACGGCGAACGCACGCCGACAAGTCCCGTGGCGAATTGATCCAGATTCGTTTTGCCGACAAGCAAAGCGCCGGCGGCAACCAGTTTTTCGACGACCGTGGCGGATTTACCCGGCGTGAAAGCAAAATCGGGACAGCCGGCAGTCGTTGGAATTCCGGCATAATCAATGTTGTCCTTGACGGCGAACGGCACGCCATAGAGCGGCAAATCATCCGCCGGCTTCGGCGGCAATGCACGCGCCAATTGCAGCAACCGTTCGCGGCTGATTTTTTCTATCCAGACATTTGGAAATCGCGAATCACCGGCGCGACGCCACGCTTCTTCCGCGACTTGTTCCGGCGTGAACGCGCCATCGGCGTAGGCGCGGCGAAGCGACGTCAAATCGAAATTGATGTCAATGCTCATACCTCCCTTTCGACGATCGCCAGTGCCTGGCCGGCGGAAACCATTTTGCCCTGCGCCACGACGATTTTTTTTACGATGCCCGATGTCGGCGCCTCGATGCCTACTTCCATTTTCATTGCTTCAACGACCATGATTTTCTGGCCGGCAACCACGTGATCGCCTTCCCTAGCCAGCACCGCCCATACATTGCCGGTGATGGGCGACGCGACGAGCCGGCCGTTCGGTGGCGCCACAAGGCCGTCCGACTCCGGTTCCACCGCCGACTCGACCGTGGCAAAATTATTCGAGCCGTCGGCGGCCCAGCGTTCCCGTTCTGCGGCAAAAGCTTGTTGTTGTTTCTGACGGAATTTGTTGATGCCCGCTTCGTTGTCACGGAGAAAGTTTTTGTAATTCGCGAAACTGAATTTTTCCTCTGTGATGTCCAGATGCGCCCGGCCATGCAAAAATGCCTGACGAAATTCCAGCAATTCCTTTTCCGTGACCGGGAAAAAGCGGATTTGATCAAAGAAGCGCAACAACCACGGTTTGCCGGGCTGAAATTCGGCCGTGCTGCGGTAAGTGTTCCAGACCTGCGCCGTGCGGCCGACGAGCTGATAGCCGCCGGGGCCTTCCATCCCGTAAATGCACATATAAACGCCGCCGATGCCTACGACGTTTTCAATCGTGAACGTGCGCGCCGGGTTATATTTCGTCGTGACGAAGCGGTGCCGCGGGTCCACCGGCACGGCGCACGGCGCACCGAGATAAACGTCGCCGAGACCGAGCACGAGATAACTGGCCGAATAAACCGTTTCGCGCACTTCGTCCACGCTGTCGAGTCCGTTCATGCGGCGGACGAATTCAATGTTGCTCGGCAGCCACGGCGCCCTGGCGCGCACGCCTTGGATGTATTTCTCTATCACCGTGTGGATGGCCGGGTCGTCGTAGGACAACGGCATCCGCACGATGCGCGTCGGCACTTCGAGCGAATCAATCGAAGGCAATTCGGTTTCCGCCTTGACCAGAATCTCGATGAGTTTTCCCGATGAAATGATTTTGCCGTCGAAATTGATCTGCAACGAGCGCACGCCGGGCGAAAGTTCGATGACGCCCTCAACCGGATGCGTCGTGAACCATTCCATTAGCGTGTGAACGCGGAAGCGCAACGCGAAATCAAGCACCAGCGGGCCATATTCGACGAGCAGATATTTGTCTCCGGACTGGCGGTAAACGACGCCGGGACAATTCGTGTTTGCGGCAATCGTGTGAAGAACGGCATCGTTCCTCAAATTACCCGCGGATTTCTTTTTTGTGATTTCCGGCGTGGAAAACATTTTTGCCGATGGCGACACAATGGTTTCGTCCTGCTGGTATTCCAATTCGACCGCACCGGCAAAATCAATTCGCATAAACCGGATCGTGTCGCCGGGTCGAAGCTGGCCGACTTTCCAAAGTTCCGCCCTGGCGATGGACGCCGGACAGACGAAACCGCCAAGGCTTGGACCGTCCTTTGCCAGAATCACCGGCATGTCACCGGTGAAACAAATCGTGCCGATGGCATATTCGGTGTCGTGAATGTTTGACGGATGCAGCCCCGCGTCACCGCCATCGGCGCGCGCAAAACCCGGCGTTGGACCGATGAGCCGGATGCCAGTGCGGCTGGAATTGTAATGCACCTTCCAGTCCGTCGCGAAAAATGTCCCGATGTATTCCTCCGTGAAAAAGTCCGGGGCGGCATGCGGCCCGTAAAGCACGCCGATTTCCCAATGCGAATCATATTTCGGAACCAATCCCGTCGGTGCAGTTTTCAGCGGCGCGAACGGTTCTAACGCGCGATGAACGTGCAAAACGTCGCCGTGGCGCAACGTGCGCCCGCCGTGCCCGCCAAATTTACCGGGGCCGAAGGTGGACTTGCTGCCGAGATAATCGGGCACGTCAAAACCGCCGTGAACAGCCAGATAAGTCCGGCAGCCGGCGCCTTTGATGCCGCGCAATTGCAGCACGCTTCCGGCGCGGACGTGAAAGCTTTGCCAGAATTGAATTGGATTTCCGTCAAGCGTCGCGTCCATTGCCGCGCCGGCCAGCGCAATGGTTGTATCCAGATTAAATTTCAACTTCGGGCCGCCGAGAGTCATTTCAAGTCCGGCGGCATTTTCAGAATTTCCGGCGAGTTTGTTTGCAACGCGGAACGCATAATCATCCATCGGGCCTGACGGCGGCACGCCAACCGCCCAATAACCGATTCGTCCCGGATAGTCCTGAATACTGCTTTGCGTGCCCGGTTCAATCACGTCAATCGTGGCGGGCCGATACGGAAATGTCGCGAGCCATTTCGTGTGGATGTCGCCCGAGGCGAATTCCCCGGTTGCGATGACCTGGCGAAGGTATTCAAGATTGCATTCGATGCCGGCAAGCCTGGTTTTTGCCAGCGCATTCTGGAGCGCGATGACCGCTTCCGAGCGCGTCGGGGCCTTCACGATGATCTTCGCAATCATCGGATCGTAAAACGGCGGAATTTCCGAACCACGTTCGACCCATGTTTCGATGCGCGCGTCAGGCGGGAAAACGGCCTCGGTCAAAACGCCGGAACTGGGCTGAAAGTTTTTGTTCGGGTCCTCGGCATAAAGGCGGACTTGAATCGAAGCGCCGCGCGTCGTGGGCCTGAAATCGCTCAAGTCCAGTTCGCCGGCAGCCTGTTTGATCATCCACTCGACGAGGTCAACGCCGGTGACTTCCTCGGTCACGCCGTGTTCGACTTGCAGCCGCGTGTTGACTTCGAGGAAATAAAATTTCAGGTCCTTCACATCGAAGACAAATTCGACCGTTCCGGCGGATTGATAACCAGCCGCCCGCGTCAGGCGGATCGCGGAATCAAGCAACGATTTGCGAGCTTCGTGCGACAAGCCGGGCGCGGGCGTCTCCTCGATTACCTTTTGATTGCGCCGCTGCGCGGAACAATCGCGCTCGCCGAGCGCGACAACGTTTCCCTTTCCGTCGCCAAAAATCTGCACTTCAATGTGCCGCGCTGTGGCGACATATTTTTCGAGATAGACGCCGCTCTGTTTGAACGCGCTCGCCGCGAGGCGTTTCACGGATTCGTATGCCTCCGTCAACACGGCTTCATCGGAGCACATTCGCATTCCAATGCCGCCGCCGCCCGCCGTGCTTTTGAGCATGACCGGATAGCCGATGCGCGCCGCTTCCGCCTTTGCCTGTTCAAAACTGTCGAGCAATTCGCTGCCCGGCAACATGGGCACGCCGTTGAGCTGCGCCAAGGCGCGGGCGATGTGCTTCAATCCAAAGTCGCGCATTTGTTTCGGGGTCGGGCCGATAAAAACAAAACCCTCCCTCGCGCATGCTTCGGCAAAATCCGCGTTCTCGCTCAAAAAACCGTAGCCTGGATGAATCGCTTCCGCGCCGGTCGTTCGCGCCGCGGCAAAAATCTTTTCGAAGTTGAGATAACTCTCCGCCGCCAACGCGCCGCCGATGCACACGGCCTCATCCGCCTGACGGACATGCAGCGAATGGATGTCCGCCTCCGAATAGACCGCGACCGACCGCACGTTCAATTTCTTGAGCGTGCGGATGATCCGGCAGGCAATGGCGCCGCGGTTGGCGATGAGCACCTTCCTAAACATAAATGATTTCAAAGCCGTCCATTGGCAAAAACGGCGGCAAAAATAAAGGTATTGTTCACGCAGCGCGAGTCAGTTTGACCGGTTCCACAAATTTATGGGGCGTGCCTCCAAATATTTTCTCAAATCGTTCGCGCTGGCGTTTGGCCATCCATCGGTTGATTTCCACCAAATCCGCCACCGGTTCGCCGGTGAATGGAAGGCAGTGCAGATAGCCATCCGGTCCGAACTCCGGCGTCATCGTGCTGGCGGTCATGTCGCGCGCGGCCTGGTCTTGCCAGATTTGTGTCCACCACCGCTCGTGCGCTTCCATCGCGGCGCGATATTCCGGCGCGGCCGGATGCGGGACTTGCGGCCCTTGATCGTAGCCGACGCGCGCGTGGACGTGATGCGCGCGTTCGGCGCACAGCGCGAGCACGTCCGGTTCGGTATCAATCAAACGCTCGCAAACCACACACCAATGTGAAAAATCGCAGGTGAGCTTCAGATCGGGAAGCTGGAGCAGAACGTCGCGCGTTGTCCATGGATTGAACAAGGAACGGCTGCGATGCGTTTCGAAGCTGAATGTGGTTCCGAACTCGTCGGCAATCCGGAGCGCCGTGCCAAAAAAATCCACGCTCTGGCCGGCGCTCCACGCGTCGCACCCGGCGATGACCGTGAGGAATTGCGGGTCGCATTCCATCGCGGCTTCGGCAAGGCAACGCAACGATTCGAGATGTTTATACGGCGAAGCTTGACGGTCGGGAACATAGCTGCCCGCCGTGCAAATCTCGGCAATAAATTTCAATCCGGCTCCGGACAATTGGCTTTGGAATTCGCGCCGGGCCGCCGTTGCCGCCGGCGGCGGGCCTTCGATACCGTCAAATCCATTCTCGCGACAACCGGCAATCGCTTCATCGAGATTGCCGCGATGTCCCCACAACGTCTTGAAAATCTTCA
>Ga0265338_10009009_pt1 | contig 12004 bp, 12 predicted proteins | sample 42126metaG_FD_193579 | JGI IMG/M metagenome (GOLD analysis project Ga0265338, IMG submission 193579) | Rhizosphere microbial communities from Carex aquatilis grown in University of Washington, Seatle, WA, United States - 4-21-26 metaG | ecosystem: Host-associated > Plants > Roots > Rhizosphere... | reverse complement strand
AAACCGCAGACCACCACATCCGGGAGAAGGCATGGGCCTGGAAGAACTCCTCTTCGCTATGGTCGATAAGAAGGCCTCGGACCTGCATTTCAAGGCCGGCGCCCCCCCCTTATTCCGTATTGACGGCGATCTCACGCCCCAATCCGAGGAAATCCTCACGGCCGAGGAGGTCATGGAAGCCGCCTCGTCCCTGATGGACGAGAAGCAGCGGCGGATCTACTTCGAGGATAAGCGCGAAGTGGACCTGGCTTACGCCCTGGAAGGCGTGGCCCGCTTCCGGACCAATATCCTTTGGCAGCGCGGGAAACCCGAGATCATCATGCGGTTGATCCCACAGCATATCCCCCGCATCGAAGACATCAACATGCCCACGGCGATCCTGAAGCAGATCTCCGCCGAGTCCCGAGGCTTGATCCTGGTCACGGGCATCACGGGTTCCGGCAAGTCCACCACCCTGGCGGCCCTCATCAACGAGATGAACTTGAACCGCCAGGCCCACATTGTGACGGTGGAGGACCCCATCGAGTTCGTCCATCCGGACAAGAAGTCGAGCATCACCCAACGGGAGGTGGGGCTCGACACCGAGACCTTCAAGACGGCCCTGAAATACGTCCTTCGGCAGGACCCGGACATCATCCTCATCGGCGAGATGCGTGACGTGGAAACGGTGCAGGCCGCCATCACCGCCGCCGAGACGGGGCACTTGGTCCTTTCCACCCTCCACACCATGGATACCATCCAGACCATGGAGCGCATCCTGGACTTTTTCCCGCCGAACCAGCAGAACCAGATCCGGGTCCAGCTGTCCAACACCCTCCGGGCCGTCATTTCCCAGCGGCTGGTCCAGAAATCGGGCGGGGTAGGCGTGGTTCCCGCCGCCGAGATCATGATCGTGACCTCCACCATCAAATCCCTGATCGCCGACGGAAAGATCACGGCCATCCGCCAGTTCATCGCCGAGGGCCAAAGCCAGTATGGGATGCAGACCTTCGACCAATCCCTGATCGGGCTCGTCCGGGCCGGCCATATCACCAAGGAAGCCGCCATGGAAGAGGCGACCTCCCCCAGCGAGATTGAGCTGGGGATGAAGGGCATTTCCTCCTCCCGGGCCTCGGCCCAATCCCTCATCAGCCAGATGGAAAACGCCCAGCAAAAGGAACGGACCAACGGCTGGATGCGCCGGGCCCAGGACCTCTTCGGCCGCAACCGTCATGACGACGCTCGGAACGAGCTGAAACGGGTGCTCCAGGAAGTTCCTGACCACAAGGAAGCCAATGAGTTGATGGCCAAACTCCGCGAGTTGGACGTGAAGACCGAAAAGAAGAAGGATACGGGCTCCAACATCCGCGCGGGTTTGGGCCTTTTCCGCGAGGGGAAGTTCCAAGCCGCGATCCTGGAGTTCCAAAAAGTCCTTGAGATGGATCCGGAAAACAAGCAGGCGGCCGGGTATATCCAATCGATCCATGAGCGGATGGCGGCCATGGAAAACGCCCGGGTCCACCTCCAGGACGCCATCCAATCCCAGCAACAGGGTGATTGGGCCGCCGTACAGACCGCGGCGAACCAGGCCCTGGCCGCCGACCCCTCGAACGAGCAGGCGCAAAGCCTCGCGAAGCAAGCCAAGGCGCAGATCCTGGCGACGGCGACCCGCGCCAAGGCCGAGGAGTGGAATAAGGCGGCCATCGAGCAATACAAGGCCGGTGATTTATTGGGCGCCCTGGTGTCCTGGAACCGTGGTTATGAGCTGAACTCTGACCTGGAGGAAGTCAACCGCTACATCCAACAGGGCACCGCGAAGCTGTTATCCTTCGGGGTCGACGGCCTGGAGGGCAACCCCGAGAAAGACACGGTCCTCAAGATGTTCGAACAGGCCGTGCGTTGTTACATCCGAAGCGACTTCCAAACCGCCATCGAGTTCTTCCGGAAGGCCTACGGCAAGGCCGAAGGAAACGCCTATTTGACGGCTTATCTCCAGAAGTCGACCCAGATGTTGGAGGGGCAAGTCAACGAGTTCTACCAGGAAGGGCTGCTGGCCCAACGTTCCGCCGATTTGACGGGGGCGCTCAAGCATTACAACAAGGTCTTGCGGTTGTCACCGGGCCATCCGGATACGGTGGCCCATTTGACGGAACTCAAGGCCACCATTCAAGAGGAGTCCGAACGCATCTATAACGAAGGGAAAGAGCTCTTCGACAAGAACCAGATGGACGCGGCCATCCTCGTTTGGGGCCGCATCCTCGAGATGGACCCCGTGAATGAGCGGGCCCGGAAACGCATCGAAGAGGCCAGGGCCAAGAAAAACATCCTCAGCGACATTTACTCCAAGATTGAATAGGGCGGGTTACGGCCGCGGGCCGTATTAGACGGATCGGGGGAACCGGTGGGAAAGTTGATCGCGGGTATCATTCTCTTCGTCATCGTCTTTTTCGTGGCGATGAACACCCAAATGATTACCGACCAGACGACCACCTGGGTGTCCGGGCACGCGAAGGATCCCAGCGCCCCGACGGCGTTGTTTTGGGCCGGTTGGTGGGCGAACATCCTGGGGGACAACCAAAACGCCGAAAAGTTGTTTTGGGCGCTTTACAAGCAGTATCCGACGGATAGCGAGCATGTTTGCGAGGGGTTGTTGGACATCGCGGATACCCGGTCCCAGGGGGCCGCGAAGATGTCCGCGGTCGATTACTGTAACATCGTGATTCAGGAGTATCCCTCGGAACAGAAGTGGCTGGAGAAGGCCCAAAAACTTAAAGAACAGGTGAAGCTGAATGTCCAATAATCAAACTCACCGGATGAAGTTCCTGGGGCTCTGCGGGGCGCTTTCAATCCTATTGGGAACCCTGGTCATCGCCCCGACGCTTTGGGCGGACGCCGCGGCCGACAATGAAATGCCCTCGGCCGACTCATTGGAACCGGCCCCTGAATCGGCGTCACCTCAGCCGGGTTCCCAGGCCGCTACAAGCACCCCGACGGCCACCCCGATCCCCCAGGCCGTCCCAACGGAGCAAAAGGAAAAGCCCGCCGAAGCCGTCCAGGCCTCGACGGGGGGTGATTTTGAGGACGCGACGATGGGTCCGACTTCAGCCCCTTCGCCGGTTCAGACGGCCGCTCCGACGGTGGTCCCTTCACCGGTCGCGACCACCGTGGAGACCGAGTCTCCGGCCGATGGGTCGGGGGACAACAAGGAACCCCAAACCGAAACCCCGGTTTCCGCCGAATCCGACGGGAACGGCTGGGAGGAGGCCGCGACGAGTCCCTCCGCGACTCCGACGTTATCAATCCAGGAGACCCCGACAGAAGTTCTGGTGGCAACCGCCACGCCCACGACGGATTGGGGAGAGGAGAAGGTTGAAAAGCCGGAACCTACCGCCACGCCCATGGCGACTGAGTCAACCTCCGATGATTTCACGAACGCCGGAGCGGCCGGCAAGACGACGATGACCTTCCTGAAAAGGAAAGTGGGTTTGGACAAGGAGTGGTTCAATTACGTCCTGACCGCCGGATACCTTCGCGCGCCTAAGTCCCATGTCGCGAAACTGGGGACCATCGTTGCGACGCTCAAGGATCAGGTGGACATCATCGGGTTCTCGAGCCAGATCGTGGTGAAGCTGTCGCGGCGCACGGACCTGAAGGTGGGGGACCAATTGGTGGTGTATCGGGTCTTGGACCCGTACTCCGACCCTGAAACGGGCCGGTTTTTAGGCGACTACGTCAAGAACCTGGGTCTGCTTCGGATCACGGAGGTGGACGGGCAACTGCTTCACTGTACCGTGATCGGGGCCTGGTTTCCGTTCTTCGCGGGGGAATCGGTTAAGTCCTATGAGGACGAACTGGATCGGTGGAAACAATCCCGTCGGAAGCATCCCTTGCCGGCGGAGCCCATCCAGTGCTCGGTGGCGGGCCCCGTTCCCGGCACGGATCGGATCCTCACCACCGAAGTGGCCATCCTATCGGCCGGGGAGGACCAAGGCGTGGTCGCGGGCATGAACTTCCAGCTCCGGAAACCCGTTGAGGCTTCCGTCACCCAGAAAACTTGGATGAAGGCCGGTTCCGCCACGGTTTTCTACGTGGGCCCCGGCTATTCCCTCGCGAAAGTCGTTTGGGATGTGGAGCCGATCCTGAAGGGGTACCGGGCTGTTTACCAACCCTAAAGGGGCCACCGACAGGCCCGTGGGAGACAAGGTCCATGCCGCCGGAAGATGAGGAAAAGGACTTCCAGGCCGTTTTGGAAGTCCTTCGGCGGGCCCGAGGGTTCGACGGCCGTTCCTACAAACCCAATTACCTCAAACGCCGGGTGGCGATCCGGATGCGCGCCATGGGCGCTTCGGACTACGCCGCCTATCTCCGGGTCCTGAGGGCCGATCCCAGGGAGATCCCCCTTTTGGTGGATCGCTTGACCGTCCATGTGACGGAGTTTTTCAGGGACTCCGAAGTCTACGACGCCGTGGAACGGCAGGTGTTTCCGTTCCTGGAGGCCGACTTCCCGGGGAAAATCTGGAACATTTGGAGCGCCGGTTGCAGCAGCGGGGAAGAACCCTTTTCCCTCGCCATCGCCCTCAAGGAGTGGCGGCTGAACCACTTGGAAGGGGATTTCCTGGTGGAGGCCACCGACATCGACCCGGACAGCGTGTCCGCCGCCGAACGCGGGCTTTACCCGGTGGAGTCTCTGGCCAAGCTTCCGGAAGCCCGTCGGGCCAGGTGGTTCCTCACATCGGGACGGAAAGTCGAGGTGGTCCCGGAAATCCGGCGCCGGATCCGGTTTGAGGTCCGGGATTTGATGGGCGCTTGGGAACGGCCCGAACGGTCTTTCCACATGATCTTTTGCAGGAACCTGCTCATTTACCTGACGGCGGACGAGCACCAGGCGCTTTATGAGCGGTTTGCCCGGGCGCTCCATCCCGGGGGGTTCCTGATCCTCGGCCGGACCGAAGCCCTTTTGGGGCGGGGCCGTGTTTTTTTCAAGTGCGTGGACGCCCGGAACCGCCTTTACCGCCGGGTGGACTAGGCCGCTACCAGGTCGGGAGAAGCAAGGAGTTGGTAATTAGGGGCTTCATCACTCCTAACTTCGAACGCCTAACTTCTAACTTGTAACATTCAGGGGCCAATGGAACGCGCGCAAGATCACATCAACCTGGGGCTGGCCTTTTCGCTTTCCAAGCGATACCAGGACGCCATCGTGGAATTCAACCGAGCCCTGGAGATCAACCCCCAGGACAGCGAGGTCTTGTTCCAGCTCGGGACCCTCTACGCCAATTCCGGGTCCTACCCCGAGGCGGAGGACCATTTCCGCCGTTCCGTGACGCTCAACCCCATGAACCTTAACGCCCATTGCAAACTGGGCTTGCTGTACGAGGCCCTGGGGAAATACGAGGAGGCGATCCGGGAGTTCAAGTCCGCCGTCGAAATCAACGGGGAGGACGCGGGGCTCCACAACAACCTGGGCAACGTCTGCGTCAAGATGAGCCGTTTCGAGGAGGCGGTGACCGAATATGGGCGTTCGACCTCCATCAACCCCAACAACGCGGAAATCCACTTCAAGGTCGGCTACGCGTTGGAGCAGATCGGCAGGATGGATGAGGCGATCTCCGCCTATGAGCGTGCCCTCGAGTTGAACCCCCGTCATGGGGCCGTCCATTCCATCCTGGGGACCGCCCTCGCGAAAAGGGGCCGATACCAGGACGCGGCGGACCGTTTCGAGCGGGCCCTGGCCATCAACCCGTCGGAACCGGGAGTCCACGCGGGCTTGGGACAGGCCCTCATGAACCTGGGGCAATACGACCGCGCCTTGGAGGTCTTGAACCAGGCGGTTGAGTTGAACCCCCGGAACCCGGACCTTTACTTCAAATTGGGCACCATCTACGCCAGCCGCGGGAGGCATGAGGACGCAGTCCGGATGTACCAGAAACTCATGGAAATCAACCCCAACGACGCCAGTGTCCACAACGTCTTGGGCTATATCTACGATCGCCAGGGCGACACCGAGAAGGCCATCGACGAGTACCGAAGCGCCATGGCGCTGAACCCGAGGGATATCCTGGTGTTGGACAACCTGGGAAACCTCTACTACAAACGCGGCCGATTCGAGGAGGCGGCTGATCTCCTGGAGAAACTCGTGGAACAGAACCCGCAAAACACCGAGGCTTACGCCAAACTGGGGAACCTTTACCTCAAAAAGGGCCTCAAGGAAAAGGCGCTGGAAGCCTGGGAAAAGGCCCTCGCCGACGACCCTGGGAACGAGATCCTCCAAAGGAACCTTCGGATCGCCCGGGGCCAGGCCATCCAGTCTTGAGCCGTGACCGGCGGAACGGACGGAAGGCATGAAGACCCAGGAAAAATCCCTCGGCGAATTGTTGCGGCAAGCGGGCAAGGTCACCCAAGACCAGATCCACCAGGCGTTATCCGAGCAAAAACGCACCCATGAGCCGTTCGGCAAGATCTTGGTCCGGTTGGGGTTCGTCCGGGAACGGGACATCCTCCAGGTCCTGGAGGGGTTGACCGCCTTGACGTTTGAGACCGGCGGGGAGGGTTTCGGGGTCGAAACCTACCGGGTCCGTGAAGTGGTCCCCTACTCCCCCATCCGGGCACTCCCCTTGGCCGGCGATGAGATCCCCGGGTTGACCTCCCTCCGGGGCGAATTCCTTCCGGTTTTCTCGTTCCGGGCCCTCCTGGGGCTCCCGCCCGCCGCCGTCCCCGAGTCCACCTGGTTCATCGTAATGGCCCTGCCGGAGCGTCATTGCGTCCTTTGGATCGATTCCCTCCGGGAAGTGCTCCGGTTCCCCATGGAACAGGTGGAACCCATGCCTGCGTTTCTTTACGGAAAGCGTTCTGAATTCTTCTATTGTTTGGGTAAAATGAAGGGGCGCCTGTATTCCATGATCAATCCGGACCGTTTGGCCCGCGACGAGCGGCTTCAAGCGGCCCTGGAGGAAAAAGCCCATGCCCCCCAGGCCTGACACCAAAACCCTCCGCGAAACGGCCCATGGGATGGACCAAGGGGATGCCTCCACCCACAACAACCTGGGGGTTTTTTACTATTCCAAGGGGCTTTACGCCGAGGCCATCAAGGAATTCAAGACCGCCCTGGAGATCGACCCGGAAAACTCCCAGATCCAGGACAACCTCAAGGCCGTCAACCGGCATACGGGGCTCTATGACCGGGCGATCGAGGCCTATAAAAAGGCCGTCCAGATGTTTCCCGAGGACAGCGAGGCCCATTACAACCTGGCCAACAGCTACCGCTATACCGGGCAGTACCAGGAGGCCATCGGCGAGTATGAGCGGGCGCTCAGCTTGAACCCCGACCACCCCTTCGCCTTGAACTACCTGGGGATCGCCCACAAATGCCTCGGCCAATACGACGACGCCATCAGCGCCTTCAAGCGGGCCCTCGAGAAAAACCCCCATTTCGCGGACCTCCATAACAACCTGGGCGAGGTGTTCTACAACAAGGGCAAGGTGAATGAAGCCCTCGTGGAATACAAAAAGGCCATCTCGCTGAACCCGGATTACGCGGTCGCCCACTACAACCTGAGCTTCGTCTACGGCGATAAAAACATGTTGGAGGAGGCCGAAAAATCCTTCAAGCGGTCGGTGGAACTGAACCCAAATTTCGGGCAGGCCGCCCAGGCGCTCCTGGCCATCGAAAGGCCGAAAAGCCTCGAGGAAAAAATGGCGGAACAGGCGGCCGCCAAGAAAACCGCCGACGCGTCGGCTCCCCTTGGGTCGTCCGCTCCACGGGCCGCGGCGCCGATCCCGCCGAAGGCCTCCGGCTTGGAAGCGGCCCTGGAATTGGCCTCGACCTACCGGAACCGGGGCTTGTTGGACGACGCGATCCGGGAGTACAAGCGCACGATCGATACCCTCCCACGAGAAGCCGTCCTTTACCGCAGCCTGGGTGAGACCTACCTCTTGACGGGACGTTTGGAAGAGGCGTTCGTGGCATGCCAGAAGGCCGTCGAGTTGGGACCGGGCCATTCCGAGAACTACATCCAATATGGGGTGGTCCTGCGGGAAATGAACCGGGTGGAAGAGGCCGTGGCCCAGTTGAATCGGGCCATCGAGATCACCCCGGGGTCCAGCGAGGCCCATTACGAATTGGGTGTCTGTCATTTCAAACGGGGGGACACGGATCGGGCCACCAAGGCCATCCGGGAAGCCCTCCACTTGGACCCGGGAAACGCGGCGGCCCACTATTACCTCGGGGTCTATTACTACAAGGTGAACCTTTACGAAGAGGCCATCCGGGAGATCCGGGAAGCGATGGAACTCGACACGTCCATCGCGGTCAGCGCCGAAGCCCTCACCTACCTGGGACTCTCCCTGGCGGACCGGGGCCGCCACGAGGAGGCGGTGGTTGAATACCGAAAGGCCCTTGAGTTCGACTCCAAGAACCCGGTCATCCATAACAGCCTGGGGGTGGCCTTCAAGAACCTCGGCCAGGTGAAGGAGGCGGTGGACGCTTACGAACGCGCCCTGGAGCTGAACCCCCGTTACGCGAAGGCCTACAACAACCTCGGGGTGGTGTATTTCAAGCAGGCCCAATACGACAAGGCCATGGACTGCTTCCAAAAAGCCGTCGACATCGAGCCCGACTACAAGACCGCCCAAAACAACTTGGCGGTGGCGCGCAAGAAACGTGTGGTCCTCAGCGAGGCCTCCGAACAGCTGATCAAGCAAATCATGGCGGAACCCGACAACCCGGTTCTCCACCACGATCTGGGGAGCGTCTATAAGAATACCGGGCAATACCAGGAGGCGATCCGGGAATTCCTGGAAGCCGTCCGGTTGAACCCCAAATACAAGGAAGCCTTGACCCAGTTGGGGGAGACCCACATGGCGGTGGGTCAGATGGATGAATCGGTCCGATACCTGGCGAAGGCCGTTTCCGCCGACGGGTCGTTCCCGGAGGCGCACCTGGCCCTGGGGCAGGCCTATGTCCAACGGGGTTGGTGGGATGAGGCCATGGTCGAACTCAAGAAAGCCCAGGCCCTCAAACCCGACCTACGGGACATCCACTTCCACCTGGCCCAGGTCTACCGGAACAAGTCCTGGTGGGACGAGTCCATCTCCGAGTACGAGAAGCAGATCGACCTGACGGATGACCCCGACAAGGCGTCCATGTGCCGGGATTTCATCCAGCAAGTGCAGGCCTGGAAAGAGCAGTTGAAAACCTCCCCCAGCGCGGGGAACTCCAAATTGATCAAGTAGAACCGGCGGTCGACCTTGACGGATACGTTGGATAGGAACGGAACCATGAAACCCATCACGGCCGACACACCGGCCCAAGACCGCCGACGGAAGGGTCCAGGGAACTTGGCATGAAACTACTGGTTTGCGTCATCCCGACCAAACGCCTGGACCAGTTGAAAAAGGCCCTTTGGGAGTCCGGGGTCCGGGGAGTCACCCTGTCGGACGCCGCGGGTTACGGATACCAGCGGGTGCAGGTGGAATCGGTCCAAGGCTCCGACTACAAGGTCCAATACCAGCCCCGGGTTCGGATCGAGATCGCGGTCCCGGATGAGGAACTTGAAGCCGTGGTGGATTTGGTGCTGGAAAACGTCCGAACCGGCCGCATCGGCGACGGCAAAATCTTCATCCTTCCCCTGGATGAGGTGATCCGCGTTCGGACCGGGGAGCGGGGCGAAAGCGCCTTGTAATCGGGCGGGGACTTCCGGAATGCCCCGGAATTGCCTTTTTTTAACGCCAAAACTCCCGTTTTCGTCTAAAATCTTGCTGACACTTCCAGGATCCGACGGAGGATGACGTGGCCATCAAAGTGATGCTCGTGGACGACGCCTCGTTCATGAGGATGATGCTGAAGAACATCCTCGTGGGTGCCGGTTACGAGGTGGCGGGGGAAGCCGAGAACGGCGCGAAGGCCGTGGAACTCTATAAATCCCTGAAGCCCGACCTGGTCATCATGGACATCATCATGCCCGAAATGGGCGGGATTGACGCCGTCCGTGAGATCGTTAAGGGTGATTCGGCCGCCAAGGTCCTGATGTGCTCGTCGATGGGGCAGCAATCCCTCGTGGTTGAGGCCATCCAAGCCGGTGCCAAGGACTTCATCGTCAAGCCTTTCCAGCCCTCAAATGTCTTGGAGGCCGTCAAGAAAGCGGTCGGTTGAGGCTCCCGCCATGGCCGAATCCCGCCAGCTCCAACCCTTCCACCTCGACGCCCTAAAGGAAATGGGGAACGTCGGGGCGGGCAACGCCGCCACCGCCTTGTCCCAGCTCCTGGGGCGACGCGTGAACATGAACGTCTCGCGGGTCACGCTGGTCTCCACCGATTCCCTCCCCGACTTCCTGGGGAACCACCAAACCGAAGTCGCCGCCGTACAACTCCCCATCTATGGGGACGCCCGGGCCAAGGTCCTCATCCTGTTCGGATTGGACCGGCTGGGGGTCTTGATCGCCCTTTTATTGGGGCGGCCCACCGCCGATCCCCGTGATCTTTCAGAGCTGGAACGCTCCGCCGTCCAGGAGCTCTCGAGCATCCTCACCGGAGCCTACCTCAACGCCCTTTACGGGTTGATCCGGGTCCAGTTGATCCATGGGGTGCCCACCATGGTTTTGGACCGGGCTGACGCGGTCCTCCAAAGCGTACTGCTGGAGTACGAACAAACCCAGGGTTGGGCCCTGGTGGTCGAGACGGAATTCTCCGAATCCGGAAAGGTCCTGACCGGGCATTTTCTCCTGTTTCCCGAGGCGGCGACGCTGGACCTACTCCTGCGGGCTTTTTACCTCGCCTTGGGGATCACCCCGGATGCCTGAGGCTGGGACGGTTGTCCGGATCGCCGAATTCAAGGTGGGGAAGGGGCCCGAAGTCCTATCGGCGCTGGGCCTGGGAAGCTGCGTGGCCGTGATGTTGTGGGACCCGGTCCCGAAGTTGGGCGGGATGGCCCACGTGATGCTCCCTTCCAGCCTGGTCTTCCCGCCGCCGCACAACCCGGGAAAGTTCGCCGACACCTCCATCCCGGCCCTGGTGGACGCCCTCCTCCAAGAAGGCGCCCGGAAGGACCGGTTGGCGGCCAAACTGGTGGGCGGTTCCAACATGTTCGGCGGCGTCCAGGGGCCGGAAGTGATGCCCTTGGGGTTGCGGAACGTCATGGCGGCCCGGGCGGCCTTACGGACCCTTTGGATCCCCCTGAGGGCCGAGGAGGTCGGGGGGGCCAAGGGCCGGACCCTCCATTTCCAGTGTGAGGATGGGATGGTCCTGGTGCGGAAAGTCTACCAACCGGACGCTTGGTTGTGAGGCGGTCGGGAGCTGGGCTTGAAGGGATGAAAGGTTAGAACCGTGAACCAACCGGATTTAAAAACCGACGGATCCCCGGCTGAGGGCGGGGAAGTCCAATTGGTTTTGTTCATGATGTCGGGGAGCGAGTTCGGCATCGAGATCCGCCAGGTCCGGGAAATCAACCGGGTCGTGGACATCACCAAGGTCCCCAAGGCGCCGGACTTCCTCGAGGGGATCATGAACCTCCGGGGCCGCATCATCCCGGTGGTGGACTTGAAAAAACGCTTTAAGCTCCCGGCGGCCGAGACCACCGCCCAGACCCGGATCATGATCGCCGAGGTGGGGGAGCAACTGGTGGGCCTTTGGGTGGACCGAGTCACCGAGGTCCTGAAGGTTCCTCGGGCGGTGATCGCGCCTGCGCCCCCGATGGTCCTGACCATCGCCGGGGAATACCTTTCCGGCATCCTGGAAACCAAGGGCCGTTTGGTCATCCTCTTGAACCTTCCCCGAATCCTCAAACTGGAGGAAATCCGCGCCCTCGCCGAGGCGGAATCCCTGGCGGATGGTGAGTCTTCCCATGCCCGTTAGGGTCCTGATCGTCGACGACTCCTCGTTCATGCGGTCCATCTTGAAGGGGATCGTCTCCCGGGAACCCTACGTCGCGGTGGGGGAAGGGGCCAGCGGTTTGGACGCCGTCGCGCTCTATAAGGAACTCCACCCGGATATCGTCACCATGGACATCGTCATGCCCCAGATGGACGGCATCGAG
>Ga0265338_10009008_pt1 | contig 12004 bp, 19 predicted proteins | sample 42126metaG_FD_193579 | JGI IMG/M metagenome (GOLD analysis project Ga0265338, IMG submission 193579) | Rhizosphere microbial communities from Carex aquatilis grown in University of Washington, Seatle, WA, United States - 4-21-26 metaG | ecosystem: Host-associated > Plants > Roots > Rhizosphere... | reverse complement strand
CCGGACGCGATCCAGGGGGCCGAACGCTTGCGAGCCGGAGCGGAGGAACAGGCCAGCGATTTCATCCCGGTCTCCGGCTTCTTGATCGAGTTGATGGAGTCCGGCGGCCACCTCATCGACTGGCCCAGCTGACGCCAAGGCGCGCCAGGCGCGCAGATCGACCATTCCTGCGTCACGCGGGCGGCCTACTCGGCCCGGCGGGATTGGCGCCATATCGGCGGATATTTCGCGTCATGTCCTGGCCCGGCCGCCACCGTCCGTAACCCGAGCCGGGGTGGCCGTACGCCCGCTGGAGCCGCCGCGATAAGCATCCCGGCGCCATCGTGAGCACGGCGGAGATGCCCAGCGGGCATGCCGGCAACGGACGTCGGGCGCGAGTGCCGTGTCGTCGTCGCGTGGTCGGTGACGCGTGACAGCTGGCTAGGGCTACCGTGCCGGGCCGCGTGGCCGGGGTTGTGCCGGCCGGCGGGCGGCGCGGCCGGCCTGGTCCGCGCTGTGCTGGCCTAGTGCGGGCTGACGGGCGGGGGGCGGTGTCACTGGGCCGGGGAACGATGTGGCGGCGAGGTCAGCCACTGTGCGGGCACGGAGCGGGCCTGGCCGGGCCGGTGGCGTGAAGCGGACCGTGCGGAGCTGCTGGGCGGCGGTGAGGGCGGCTCTGGCCTGGGCGGCGCGCTGCTGGGCGGCGCGCAGTTCGGCGACGGCCTCGGCGAGGGCGGCAAGCCGGACGATCACGATCGCCCACTCATTGGCACGGTCCCCGGAGACGTGGGCGTATGCGGCCATGATCCGGGCCGCCTCGCGGAGCTGGCTGCCCGCCTTGGTGGGCGGGGGGATGCGGCCGTACGGCTCGCGGGCCGCGCGCTGGTAGGTGTCGGCCGCCTCGCGCAGCGCCCGGCTGCGGAGGATCGCGGCGGCGACGTGCAACGTGTCGGCGGCGGCCTGGGCGGCGTCGGCTGCTGCGCCGGGGCTGGTGAGGCCGTAGGCCCTGATGTGCGCGGTGACGTTCGCGGCCGCCTTCGCCGCGTGCTCGAACAGGGCAGCTCGCTCGGCGCCGGTCAGCTTGATGTCTTCCACCTGCCTGGCCGGGTGCCAGCGCAGGGCGAGCTTGGGCCAGGTGAGGTCGGCGGCGAGCTTGCCGCCGGAGTACCAGACGGGCTTGCCGTCCTTGGTGACATCGCCGGGCAAGGACACGGCGTACCCCGTAACCTGGGCCGGGTCCTTCGTGCTGTGCCGCTGGCGGACGCTGATCCCCGTGGCTTCGAGGCGGGCGAAGAACTCCTCCGCGGTCGTGGAGGAGGCCGCGGCGGTGCTCACCGCGCGGCGCAAGGTGACCCGGGGGGCCTCGTCCAGGCCGCGCCGGGTGGCCTTCTCGTTCTCGGCGCGGGTGAGGTAGCGGGGCGCGGTCCGGTCCGCCGCGCTGGTGGACCGCAGCCCGTACCTTTGCTCGGCGGTGCGGCAGGCGTCCCGGACCCGGTAGCGGTCGTTGCGGGCCGAGGGGCGCCGGCCGTCCTGGCGGGCGAGCATGGCCACCAGGTGGATGTGATCATCGGCGTGCCGGACCGCGATCCAGCGGACCGCGTCGTCTTCCTCTCCGTAGCGGGATAGCCCGGTCCGGTCCATTACGTCACACGCGATGGCGGCCCACTCGTCGTCGCTGAGTGTCTTGTCCTCGGGGGCGGCGCGCAGCGCGCAGTGCCACACCGGCCGGTCGGACGCGAAGCTGCCCATCGCGTCGTTCGGCTGGTTGAGCAGCCCGTTCAGCTTCCGGAAGTCGCGGGTGCCGTCCGCGCGCAGCGGCGGCTCCAGCACGGCAGGGTGCCGGAAGCTCGCGACGATGTGAGGGTCGGTGTGCTCTTCGTGGCGTCCCGGGCCGAAAAGGTACCGGACCAGCGGCTCGACCCGCTTGCCGCGCGGCGCGCTGATCTTCCCGATCACCAGGCCGCCCTCCGGACGGTCCGGGACCCGGCCCGCGTTCCAGGAACGGACCGCCAGGCTGGGCCGGATCCGGCCCGGATCGTCCGCCGCTGGTCCGCGACGGCAAGGTCCGGACGCCGCGCAGCCCGGACCGCGGCCTGCCCGGTCCCCGGCCTGTTCCGGATGGTTCGGGCTTGCCGCCCGGCCCGGTCCGCAGCGCGGGCCGCCGTGAACCCGGCCGCAGGGGCGGTCACCGGAACGTCTTCCGGACCTCTTCCGCGGCGGCGTCCATGCTTGCGACGCGGCGCACGCAAATCCGCGCGCACTCATCCAGCTCGCCGGGACGCTGCCCGGTCGCGTTCAGCTTCGCCACCGCCTGGTTCAGCAGGACGCCGATCTTGTGCGCCAGCCCGGCCGCGTGCACCAGCTCGCGCAGCGCCTCCCGGACTGGTACTTCCGGCCCGATGCCGCTGCCGTTGATGTGGCCGAGCACGACCTGGGCGGCGTACGCGCCCCGGGCCAGGCCCGCCCGCCCGGCCGCGTCCTCCAGCGCCGCGAACTCATCAGCCGTCAGCGAGAACTCCACCCGGTGGCAGCGCCGCCCCTGCTGGCGCGGCCGGCGCGATCCCTGCGCCTCCCGGTTGCCGCTTACCGTCATCTGCCGCTCTCCATCGCTGCCGACTGCTAATTTTCCCGGTGCCCGCTTTTCCCGCCGTGATCTCCTGGCGGTTTTTCCTCGTGCCCGTCCCGGGTGCCAGTGTATGTATTGACCGCGCCCGGTCAATACATATCCCGGGTTTACCCATATCTTGCTCGAACCGCTTAAGGCTACTTCCCGTTGCGCCTGGAAGGACCCTCATGATCGCCCCGGCGATCTCCGCCGGAATCCGTTTTCCCCGCCGCCGGACCCGCCCGGCCGCCTTCGGCTCCCGCCACCCCGCCTGCGGCCGGCGGGCCTGCGACGCGCGCTGGAATCCCCTATCAAGCAGGAGGAACGCCGTGCCGCAGCGCCGCGGAGCGGGCGGTGGCCTGGTCGTGAGTGAGGGCTGGTGATGCTCAGTAGTGCCCAGTGGTGCTCAGGCATGAATGGTTATTCCGTAACAATTCCGCAAGCACGCTCCGCGCTCCTCCGCCGACGGAGGATATTCCGCCCCGGCGCTCCGGAGCGGAGCGTCATCCGCTCCGCCCCGGCGCTCCGGAGCGTCATTCCGGATGGTCCGGATTACCGGAATATCAGACAATCTTTGAACCGCGGATATCAGGCTGTGCGTTAACCGGGATATCAGGTACCGGCGAAGCGGGGGGACGGCATGCAGCAGCCACGGCGCGCCCGGCCTCCCGCCCCACCGCCGGACGCCGCGCCCGCCGCGGGCAGCGGCACCGGGGACCTGGACGCCCACATCGCCAAGCTCCTCGATAACGCGCCCCCGCTCACCAGCGCGCAACGCGACCAGCTCGCGCTCATACTGCGTCGCCCCCGCTGAGCCGGGAAGCGCACCGCAGACGGTGCTCGGCTCCGCGCGCCGCCACGGCCCTTTCGGCCTCGTCGACGCCCGTCCGCACGGGCCCCCGCCTCACGGCGAGACCTCGGCCGTGAGGCGGGCCGCGATGGCCGTCCTCGTCAGGGGACTGCCGGGCGAGGCAGGGCCGCTATCGATGGTGCCGCCGGAGATGCGCGCGGCCCTGCCTGCGGGAGCCGCCGCACGTATCATGATGTACGTGATAACGGGCCGTTATCGCTCTTGGCTGGGCTGCCCCCGGCGCCGCAGGCGGCGGGTCCTGCGCGCCCGATACTACGTCGGCTAGCGATCAGGGAGCTGCCTGCGGCCGCAGAAGAGGATGATGCCTGGAAATGCGAGTTCTGGACGCGACTGACGCTGTTTACTTCGAACTGCGTGCCCTCGATCCGAGGCGGTACCTGTGCGCGATGTGGATCGTGTGCGGCGGGCTGCGGGCGATCTACGCCGATCGCCTGACCGGCGACGAGGGCGCGTTGATGACCTCCACGCTGGACACGGTCCGCGATGTGTTGATCCAGGGGGATACCGCCCCGGAGACCGCAGGGTACGCTGCGGGCCTGCACGCGCGCTGGGCTGCGATGGCGGCGGAGGACACGGTCAAGGTGATGCCAGGGCACTGGAACACGTGGGCGGTGTTCCGGGACCTGGCCGGCGAGGTCGCCGGGGCCTGCGGCAGGTACGAGGCAGCCGGGCGAGTCGACCTGGCGGCCACTGACCGCTGGCGGGAGGGCCGTCCAGGTCTTCTGCGCGAAGATGATCCTGACGAGGAGGCTGGTGACCTCACCCCGATGGGCCGCTCGCTGGCGTTCCTGCGGCGGGCCGTTGGCGGGGTCGCGGGGCTGCCCGAGGCAGGGACGGCGGGGGCCGGGTGGGACCCGGAGGTGGTGGCTGAGGTCATCGGCGCATTGGGAGGGGGGAGCACGCCCGCCTCGCCCGGGGAGCGGTTCCCGTTCCTGGACGCATCGCCAAAGGCCAGGGACCGCGAGCCCGGGAAGTCCGCAGCGGAAAGCTGCTGGGATATCCTGCTCGCCGAGGATGAGTACAGGGACGAGCGTGAAATGCTGTCGTTGCTGCACTCCCGGCCGCGCATCCGGGCACTACGCCCGGAGTTCTATCTGCGCACGCTGCGCCTTTTCGAAGACCCCGGCGACAGGCGCGGCCATCGCGTAAACGTCGAGCTGGATGACAGCGGGAGCTGGACTGTGTGGTCCTCACGGGACGAAGAAAGAGCCCACGTCAGCGGGGACGCATACGGCATGTACCGGTACCTGCCGCGCGCGGGCAAAGGCCTCGCCGGCCTGGAGATCCGGGACCTCCCAAATGCAGTCGAATCACTAATATGACTCGCCCTGCTTGTTCTCAAGTAGGCGCCGGCTGCCCTGCTGCTCGTCGGCTCGATGATCCGGGCTAGCTAGGGCCTCGAGTGCGAGCGGATAGCCCACCAGTCGCCCTGACCTCCAGGGCACCATCACTGCGGTACTAGCTGATTCCCTGGTGTGGGCATGCCGCCGAGCGCACCGCGCTACGCAGGCGGTCGAGGTCCCGGACCCCATCCCTGCAAGTCTCGCGGACTGCGGCGGCTCGTGCCGGCACGCGGGTTAACCGGTTGCCCCAGCCGTGGCTCTCAGAAACCTGAAGTGCAAGGAAACGGATTCGGCTCGCCGGAGGACTTTGCCGGCCTCCTGCGCGGCATGGTCACCGATATGCAGAGGGCCAGTGCGGTTGCCCCTATCCGCTTTCCCGGTCGGCTGGCGAGCTTGACGGCCAGCCCGTCAGACAGGCCTTCGACGCTCCCAGTCGACCTGGAGACTGAGCGGAATGTCTTCCGCCTCGTCCTCGTTGCCGTAGCGCCGAGCCATAAGGAGACCGGACACGGGAACCTCTTTTCGTATCCACTTCTGGTTCCCGCGGCTTCCCGTTCGCCCATATCCCTCGGCTTTCATGATCTCCTCGGCTGCACGATAGAGGCGCCACCGGATGTCAGTCCTTGCGTGCCCCGGGCTCTGCCAGTTCTCCCAGCGCTCCGATGCGATAACCCATGCCTCAGCAATCAGCTCAGGCTTATCGACGATATGGCCGTGAGCCCTGTAGACGTCTCTTGCCGCTCCGAGGACCGCCGACTCGTATCGGTTCGCGATGTGATCCGGAATGGCCATTGCCTATCTCCTTAAAAGGGATCAAGTCCGGGGTTGCTCGACTTTGCACACGTCGCGAGTGCAAAGGACGGACGGCCGCCGAGTGCTCCTTGGTCCTCACCCCTCTCTGTTAGCGTTGAAAACGGGTAGGCGCCGAGCGAGCCTCGCGCCTCCGCGCCGGCTCCAGGTCCGCACAGCCGGTTCGGCGCTGCCACACATACCTGTAAGCGATGACAGGGAGAGCCCGAGCCGCCGCGGGGATCGCAGGCGGGATGTCAACGTTTACAGCAGTAGCGGGAACGAGGACCGCGGCCCGAGTAAGGCCGAACGGGCTCGGCGCGGCTGGGATGAGAACAGTTTCACACAGACTTCTGTAAACGACGAGATCCCGCCTGCGGACTCAGGTCCGCGCTCCCCATGACTACCTAGCGGCCTGGCGCTCCCGTCTCGTCGCTTACAGCAGTTATGCACGCCGATGGTGGCTGCGCGGACCTGGAGTCACCGCTTACAGAAGGTGGGACGGCACAGCGAACGGAAGGAACACCGGACATGACAGTGAACGGCTCAACGCGCAATCAGGCACCCAGCAACCCTGAGCGTCGCTTTGATTGGAACGCGGCGATCGTGGCTAGCATCGGTCGCCCTATCAAGGCTGACTCAAGCTGGCTGCTGATCGTTGATTCCATCTATCTCCCCTATGAGATGGGGGAAAAGCTAACCGAGGAATTCGGGGCGGTTATCGTCCAGATGGGCCTAGGCTTCGGGGGCGGAACCTTCTACGCGGAATCCTTCAACGGGACTTACTTCAAAGTCTTCCGGTGTTTCTATTCCAAGATCTTGGCGCATCGCCATATTGAGGGCAGCCAACTCATCCATAATTCTGATGTCAGCGTCTCCGTTCGCCAGTGAATTCATCATTTTATTTACTTGCCACACTACGCCAACTGGGGCAATTAGGACTAGGGTCGGGAATTCTTTCCCAAGAACATCTCTGGCAATCTTCGAACGCTCCTCGGAAGGAGAGTTAAAGATGGTCCATGCTGTAGCCAAGTATTGCGCATACACTTGCCTCTTAAGCTCATTAAAGTCGTCGCTTCTCTTGCTTGATCGTTCTTCCCTGGCGATCTTGAGCGCATTACGATTAGCCGAACTTACCCCAAGGTAGCCGCCTATAATAGCCAATGCCGCTACAGCGCTGCTCGCTATCGAGAGTTCGTTTCCAGTCAAATGCATAATCCGGTGCCTAGCCTGACTGCTTCTGAGGCTCTTTGGGAGCGCTGGCGTCTTCACGGACAAGGCGGCAGATACCGCCACCGTCTACCTTCTCTTTCCATCCTTCGGGCCAACGTGAGTGCCTTACTGTTGGTTTGACTTGAGCATTCATGACGCATACTCCATGGAAGTTCGGGTCGCGGGGAAAACACTGAGCCTTTTTCATCCGGTTATGCGGTGTGGATTTCCAGGGTGTGGATGGCCTTGGCGAGCTGCCCGGCGCGGTGGGGGCAGCAGCGGAGCTTACGGAGGATCCGCCAGTTCTTGAGCAGGGCGTTTGCCCTCTCCCCGGGGGCGCGGAGCTTCGCGTGGGCGCGGTTGGCCTCTTTCTGAGACTCGGGCTTTCCCTTGCCCCGGTAGGGGATCTTGGCCCAGGTGCTGCCGAGGTAGCCCTTGTCGGCCAGGGTGACCAGCCCGGCGGTCTCGAGTTCGCGCAGCACGCCCCAGATCCACTCGGCTTTCTTGTCGTGGACCGAGCCTGGCAGTGCCCCCGAGACCCAGAGGATGTCACCGCTGGGGCTGCTGATGACCTGCAGGTTCATCCCGTGGTGCCTGTGCTTGCCGGAGTAGAACGGGCGGTCCGCGGCGACCCGGTCGATGGCGATGAGGGTGCCGTCCAGGACCACGTAGGCGTAGCCGGCCTTCTTCGCGTCCCGGACCGCCTTGCGGAGCTTCGGGGCGCGGGCTGCGAGCAGCGCCACGGTCTCGTTCACGTACCGCCACGCAGTGGCCGTCCCGACCCCGAAACCGGCTGCCACCTCGGCGAACGTCTCACCCTTGCGCAGGTAGGCCAGCACGAGCAAGGCCTGCTGGCCCGGGTCCAGCTTCCGCCAGGCCGACCCGGACGCCCGGCGGTGACGGCGGATGATCCCGGCGGTGAAGGTGAGGGTCTTGCGGGACAACGGCAGCGCGGCACGGTAAAACAGCATGAAGAAGCCCCTGGAAGGTTGAGCTGGCGTGGTAACCGACTAAGCTACCAGGGGCTTCGCCGTCCCCGGCGGCGAATCATGCCGACATCAGCCATGGCCTCATGCGAACAATTTTTGATATCGCACGTCCGGTCGCTGCTGAACACGATCAGCCATCGCCCAACGGGCCTACTGGAAGGACTACTCCGTGCCACATCGCGAAGCTATTTTCCCTGAGGACGGCCGTGCTCTTTACGAGAAGCACGGATATTCGCCGGCGATCCGCTCAGGCGATTTGCTGTTCGTTTCCGGTCAAGTCGGGAGCCTGTCCGACGGCACGCCTGAGCCCGATTATGAGGCTCAGGTTCGCCTGGCGTACGAAAACCTGGAAGCGACGCTCGCGGCAGGGGGATGCACATTTGACGACATCGTAGACGTCACGGTGTTCCATACAGTCCCGTCAGATCAAACGGCTGAGGACGCGGGAGTTCGAGCGGGGATTAGATCGAGGGTTAGAAGGGAGAAGTTCCCGCAAGCTCCGTTTACGAACATAACCGCTATTGGGGTCAACTGGCTTGCCGGCTTTGATTTCGAGATCAAAGTGATCGCGCGCGTGCCGAGCAAGTCATCGCCGCGTCCGCCCATTTCGGGGCGATGAGGGTGCCGTCCAGGACCACGTAGGCGTAGCCGGCCTTCTTCGCGTCCCGGACCGCCTTGCGGAGCTTCGGGGCGCGGGCTGCGAGCAGCGCCACGGTCTCGTTCACGTACCGCCACGCAGTGGCCGTCCCGACCCCGAAACCGGCTGCCACCTCGGCGAACGTCTCACCCTTGCGCAGGTAGGCCAGCACGAGCAAGGCCTGCTGGCCCGGGTCCAGCTTCCGCCAGGCCGACCCGGACGCCCGGCGGTGACGGCGGATGATCCCGGCGGTGAAGGTGAGGGTCTTGCGGGACAACGGCAGCGCGGCACGGTAAAACAGCATGAAGAAGCCCCTGGAAGGTTGAGCTGGCGTGGTAACCGACTAGCTACCAGGGGCTTCGCCGTCCCCGGCGGCAACACGCCGCCTCATGCTCAAACCGCGACCAAGTCACTACGACCAGGATGAAAAAGGCTCACTGTCCTGGCAAAGGACGCTGCCGCGTGTTGTTTAGCCTGTGTAAACTTCGCGTCTTCGAAAGACGCGCCGCTCTCAAACTTTACATGATCATAAACCGCCCCAGCCTTGAATTCGGTTACCCAAAAGGCGGCACTGCCCTTGAAGTTTGCGCGGTTAAAGCCAGCCAAATCCGAGAAATGCGCTGCTATGAAGAATGCTTCCTTCTCGAATTTTGTCTCCCAGAATCTGGTCATGGCCCTGAACGAGGCGCCAGCGAAATCTGCATCACAGCGGAAGACGGCTGCTTCGAAGTCGACGACTGGATCAGCGCTGCTATCATCCGTCGAAAAATCTGCATCTGCGAAGCTTGCTTTCCCGATGAAAGTCGCTCCGCCGAAGTGGACTCCGTCTACGAAAATTGCTCCCCTGCATTCTATTTCAGTAATCGTGCAACCGCTGAGATCAAGGTCAACGAGCGTTGCGCCCGTTAGGTCAATAGTCATGCCATCCCAGAATGGTTTCCCGGCTTCTCTATAGGCTTTGAGATGCAGCGCGAGGATACGTTGCGCCGTAAGGCGTACCTGTAGTTCTTCGCGAGCGCTATTGTTCGCGGCGCCTACGTCATCCGATACGGGAGGGTCATAAGGCATACGCAGATAAGCGCATATCACGTTGACAATCGTCTGCCGCTGACTGAGATTGTCTTGAGCGAGCCGTTCGAGCGCGTAAAGTCCGCCTAGTCGGACAGGTGCTTTATCAGAACCTAGCTGATCGACGGCTTTGGTATAGAGGTCTGTTATCCGACGCTCTATCGCGTCTTGCTCGGTGATTTCCGCAAGGCGTTGCTGGTGAAGTTGGCTCGCTGCGTCCGTGTCCTCGCGGTGCGACTGATCCCGTTCTTGGAGCCACTGACGCCGAGCAGCCAACAGCAGCGCTGCGGCTCCGCCGGTTCCCGCCGCAACGGTAAGGCCCGATTGGATCGCTTGCACGCGGAGGTCTGCGCTATGGCCGGCCACCGTTAGGAGCCACCAGGTCGCCCCCCAGGTCGCCAGTCCGGTCATAACTCCAGCTAGAACGACCCACCACCAGCGGATCGGATTAATAGGGCGCCTCTTCGCGGGGTGTGCCATTCCCTAAGTGTGGAGCAACCGCCGACCCTCATGCGGGGTAAACGGATGAACGTCGCGAACGCCGCGTAAACGATCACCGCGAAGCGGCGTTAAGCAGCAGACGGAAGCGCGAGACGCGCTGGCGCTCGTGTCGTCCGCACCAATAGCAAAACGCCTAGCGGCTTCTCCCAAGTGATGAGAAACCCCGTTCCTAGAGGGTGGCTAGGAACGGGGTTTCGCGTGAGCCTAAGCGCTTGATGCCGCTGGTGAACGCGCGCCACGCGCTAGCGGTGAACGTGAGCGTTCCCCCATCGCGGTCGGTCGTGTCACGGACCAGCACGCCGTTACCGTTGCCTACCTCAACGCAAGACCCGTTCGCCCCGCCGCTGTAGCTTGCCTTCCGCCACTGTGGGTCTATATCTGTGCTTTCCACTGTTCCTCCTGTTGCCGCATGAAGTCTAGTGATGCGGGCTTAGGCAGCGCGTACCCAAGGATACGTTCGTAAGCGAGCATCGCGCGGTCTACCCGATCGGTTGCCGTTGTCGTCACGTCTTCGGTAGCCGTTGTGAAGTTCACCGTGGACAGTCCGTCACGGCTGGCTATGTCGAGAGCGCCCCATGCACCAGTGTTCGTGCCGTCCGGTACCACGTGCAACGCGATATTCGAGCGTTCGGCAAGCGTGACGAGGTGCGCGCACTGCTCAGCCATGACCGCGGCAGAGCCTATGCAGCGCGACAGCACGCCAGCGTCAAGGATGGACACGACGTAGGCACGCTCTAGCACCTGCTGACGTTCCAAGCGCGCCGTGAGCAGTTCGTCTAGCTTGGCAGGCGTGTACGGTTCGGCCGACAGCACGGCACGCGCGTACGCTTCGGTCTGCTCTAGGCCCGGAACGATCAGCGGTGCCCACGACCGGATCACGGTTGCCTCAGACTCAGCTTGCCTGTACGGCACGAACCAATCCGGAGTGCCCGACTTGGCACGCTGCGCTAGGTCAGTGAGCGTGTCCAGTGGCGCACCCGTGGCGCCTGCCCAAGCCGCTAGCAGCGCGTCAGACGGTACGGGCTGTGCGGGGTTCTCCGCCTTGCTGACGACTGGCCTAGAGACGTTGAGGCGCTTGGCTAGCGCCCCGTGGGAGTCGAAGCCGCCATCAAGCCGCGACTGCCTGAGCACGGTAGCTAGCTGTTCTCTCGGCGTAGGCACGGTGCGCACCTTCCGTTACCGGCGTTCGGGGTTGGTCCACTCGGCTGAAACGCCTATCCAACTGTATTCCCGCATCGTGACGATGGTCACACACCCTAAGCCGCAGGGAGGGACGATGGATGCCCGAGAGATGCCGACGTACGTGGATCTCGTCAGATGGGATGACGTAAGGCTGGTCCGATGGCAGGCGCAAGCCAGAATCTCTCTTGAGGCCAACCCCGCACAGCCGGAACTGCGACGGCTTTACGACGCCGCGACGGTTGAGGTAGCCAACCGTCAGGTTGCATGGAGACGGGAGCAGCGGGCGTGACGACGATGGGGCCGCACCCGTACATCACATCGAGTGACACGCCACGCGGCAAAGCCGAGGAACGCGTGCTAGCCGCGATTGCCCGCGCGTGGCCGGATAAAGACGTTCACTACCTATTCGGCGGGCTCATCGTGCTGCCCAAGGGAACGCCGGTCACGTGCGCGTCTACGCTCGAAACGCTGTGGGAAAAGCTCATGACCGGCCCCTCGCCGGCCGACCCCGTAGCGGGCAGCGTGCTGTACGACGAACTAACCGCAGGTCCGCCGTGATCGCGTTGACCCCCACGATCGGCCCTCAGCAGGGCTGCTGGTTACTCCCCCTGCTGAGGGTCTCAGAACGGCTCCCGCCGACCCACCTCGTCGGCGGGAGCCTGTGCGTTTGGTGCAACCGGCTATGCTCCCGACCAGAGGTTGACCAAGCGGAACACCCCTCCGGCCGAACCCACATCACCACCCCCACCACGTACGACACCTAGTAAGGCGGGGACCGCACCACAGAGGGCGGCTGTCGCTTTGCCTCATTCCCTGCTGTCGGGCGGA
>Ga0265338_10009007_pt1 | contig 12005 bp, 7 predicted proteins | sample 42126metaG_FD_193579 | JGI IMG/M metagenome (GOLD analysis project Ga0265338, IMG submission 193579) | Rhizosphere microbial communities from Carex aquatilis grown in University of Washington, Seatle, WA, United States - 4-21-26 metaG | ecosystem: Host-associated > Plants > Roots > Rhizosphere >... | reverse complement strand
TAATAGAAAAAACATGAGATTAAAATTGACGAAACCACTGGTTTGTTTCGATTTGGAAACAACAGGCATTAACACATCAAACGATAGAATTGTTGAAATATCGTATATCAAAACCTTTCCCGACGAACGAATTGAGAAGAAAACATATTTGATAAACCCAACCATTCCAATTCCTGCAGGAGCTTCGGCTATTCATGGTATTTTCGATAAAGATGTGGCTGATATGCCTACCTTTATACAAATAGGCAACGAGTTGGCAAACTGTTTTAAAGATTGTGATTTTGCAGGATTTAACTCTAATAAATTTGATATTCCTTTATTAGCAGAAGAATTCTATCGTTACGGAATAGAATTCGATTGGTCGAAATGTCGCTTCATTGATGCTCAAGTTATTTATCATAAAAAAGAACCTCGCAATTTGGAAGCTGCTTACCGTTTCTATTGCGATAAAACATTGGAAAATGCACACAGTTCTATGGCCGATACACAAGCAACCTATGAAGTGTTAATTTCGCAATTAGATAAATATACTGATCTGAGTTCTGATATTCAAACATTAAGCGAGTATACAAGACAAAACAATAATGCTGATTTTGCAGGACGTATCATTATTGACGATAAAGGTGTTGAGGTATTTAACTTTGGAAAACATAAAGGCAAATCGGTAGAACAGATTTTTAAATCAGAACCAAGTTTCTATGCTTGGATGATGAATGGCGATTTTGCTCAAAATACAAAACAAGTAATAACAGCAATTAAACTACGTTCGTTTGGAAAATAATTGAACAATTACAATTGTAGATGCTTAGTAAATGATTATTAAAATATATATATCGAAGTACAATACTTTTTAATAATCTAGATTTATAGGTTCAATAAAGTCAAAACATAATATATATGGTTATGCTTATTTTTGATAATCAATAAGAAATAAATGAATGAAAATAATAGTAATTGATAATTCATTCCGGGGAGCCGTTGGCGATGAACCATCGGTAACGGTTTATCCCGATTCTTGTTTATTTCGTAATAACGATCCGTTTTTCCTTCCTAGTCTCGAAGTTAAGATATCACTTAAAGCAGGGTTTTATTTTAAGATAAACAAAATAGGTAAAAGTATTCAACCCGAATTTGCCGAACGTTATCTATCGCATATAGGAATAGCTTTTGATTTTTCCAATTTGACATTAAAGGAAGAATTGCTTGCAAAACAATTGAATATAAATCCTGCCTTTGAATTCGATCGATCATTGGCAATAAGTAATGAAATGATACATTTTGATACAACAAAGCTTAAGAATACTGTATTACGCATAAAAATTCGAGAATCGGAAGTAACATTTAATATTCAAACTTTGCGATTTAGTATTCAAGACATGTTGGCAACGGCAACGAAATACTATACCATTAAGATTGGCGATTTATTCTTTGTCCCTTTTACACAAATTATAAAAGGTATCGAAGTCGGAACAATGATTGACGGAAGTATAAACGATTCGCATATTCTTCGATGTCAAATCAAATAAGATGGAAGTAGACAATGATTCATTCATCGCATTGTTACAGGCAAAACTTACCGAAGCTTTACCAGGAAAAGAAGTACAGGAAAGAATGTCACCCAAACTGAGAAATTATCGTAATATTATACATGACAAACCGGTAAGACAATGTGCAGTGATGCTTTTATTGTATCCTAAAAAAGGAGAATTATTTATAGCTTATTTTAAACGACCGGAATATGAAGGTCCACATAGCGGTCAAATAGCATTTCCCGGAGGCAAGGCCGAAATTGTTGACGGTTCGCTTAAAGAAACAGCCTTACGCGAAACAAACGAAGAATTTGGTATCGTATCCGATTTAATTCGTGTATTAGGTTCATTAACCAAGCTTTACATTCCGATAAGTAATATGGAAGTTACACCTTATGTAGGATATCTTTCAACAGAACCATTGTTTAAACCAAATAATTATGAAGTTTCTTATATCATTGAAATTCCTGTATTAAAGCTTTTAGATGATACATTCAAACGAATGGAAACGAAAATACGCCATGGAATTGCAATCGATACCCCAATGTATCTTTTCGATAAAGAAGAAATATGGGGGGCTACAGCAATGATTACTAGTGAATTTGAAGAAATAGTAAGAACGATACATTCTTAAAAACAAACTATAGCTTGTTGATGAAGCATTGTTTTTATTGATTTATTAGTTATTTCGTTGCAAGAAAAAACAAGAATAATTGTACATTTGCCACGAATTAAAAATTCATCTTTGATCTATGAGCGATCCCGTCAAACACGAGTGTGGCATAGCACTAGTAAGGCTTTTAAAACCATTAGAATATTACCAGTCGAAATACGGAACTTGGAAGTACGGACTCAATAAACTCTATCTGATGATGGAAAAACAACACAATCGTGGTCAAGACGGTGCCGGTGTTGTTTGTGTAAAATTGGGAACCAATCCGGGCGAACAATATATCAGTCGTGTCAGATCAAATGCTGCAAGCCCCATAAAAGATGTTTTTGAGCAAATAAACGCTCCCCAAATAGAGATTCAAAAAACAAACAAGGAATTACTAAGTGATGCTGTTTGGGCAAAAGACAATCTCGCGTTTGCCGGTGAAATTTATTTAGGACATCTTCGATACGGAACATTTGGAAAGAACGACATAAATGCTGTTCATCCTGTATTACGCGATAATAACTGGAAAAGTAGAAATCTAGCTATAGCAGGTAACTTTAATATGGCAAATATGAACGAGCTTTTCGATAAACTTATCGAGCTCGGTCAACATCCCAAAGGCTATTCCGATTTAGTTACCATTCTTGAAAAGATTGGACATTTCTTAGATCGTGAAAATCAAAAGCTTTTTGACTCGTTAAAAGCCCAAGGCAAATCAAATGCCGAAATAACCAAGCTTATCGCTAGTCAGATAAATATTGCAAAAGTATTACGTGGAGCCAGCAAAAGTTGGGATGGCGGATATGCTATTGGAGGTATTGTTGGAACCGGCGATGCATTTTTGTTTCGCGATCCAAATGGAATACGTCCGGCTTTCTATTATTATGACGACGAAATAGTTGTTGTAGCATCGGAACGACCGGTAATTCAAACGGTGATGAATCTTAAACTCGATAAGGTTCACGAACTTGAACCGGGACACGGAATCATTGTTACCAATGAAGGTACCGTTAAAATAGAGCAAATTAATGAACCGAAAGAAAGGCTTGCCTGTTCGTTCGAACGAATCTATTTCTCACGAGGAAGCGATGCCGATATTTATAAAGAACGTAAAACATTAGGTAAATTATTAATACCTGCCATTCTTAAAAAAGTAGATTACGATTACGATAATACTGTTTTCTCGTATATTCCAAATACTGCCGAAACTGCCTTTTATGGTATGATGGAAGGTTTGGAAGAATCGTTAAACGTGACTAAAATAGAAAAGATATTATCGCATAAAGACGAATTGACACCAGAGCTTTTAAAAAGTATTCTTGATCACCGTCCTAGGATGGAGAAGATGGCTCATAAAGATGTTAAGATAAGAACATTTATAACCGAAGATAAAAATCGTGACGATCTGGTTGGACATGTTTACGATGTTACCTATGGTGTTGTTCGAGAAAATATCGACAATTTGGTAATTATCGACGATTCAATTGTTAGAGGTACAACGTTAAAGAAAAGTATCTTTAAAATTCTAGATCGTTTGGGTCCTAAAAAGATTGTTATTGTATCGTCGGCACCTCAAATCCGCTATCCCGATTGTTATGGTATCGATATGGCTAAACTAGGCGATCTTACAGCCTTTAATGCTGCTATCGAATTATTGAAAGAAAATGGTAAAGCAAATATTATCAATGAGGTTTACAATAATTGTGTAAATCAAAAAGATAAACCGAAAGAAGAGATTGTAAATTATGTACAAGATATTTACAAACCCTTTACCGATGAACAGATTTCAAACAAGATAGCTCAATTGTTGACTCCAAATGATATCAAAGCTGAAATAGCTGTTATTTATCAAACGGTTGAAAATCTTCATAAGTCATGTCCCGATCATTTAGGCGATTGGTATTTTACTGGCAATTATCCAACTCCCGGAGGAAATAGAGCCGCAAATAACTCGTTTATCAATTATATTGAAGGAAAGAATATTCGATCGTACTAATTGAAAATTATGAATTATGAATGGTGAATTAAAAAAGCCGTAATCGTTATTGTGATGTTGTCGCAATGAGTTGGCTGATTCATTAATAATTCATACTTGAGGAGTATGTTTGATCGTATTATAGTGATATTTTAGTTGATGGATAATAGAGAATATTAATTGTGAATAACAACAACTTTAACCCTTAAAGAGTTCGTAGTCACAATGAGATGGCTGTTTCATTCATAATTTATAATTCAGAATTTACCATAAACAAAAAAGCCGGCTGATAAATTTTATCAGCCGGCTTTTTTGTTTATAGTGTATTCTTATTTATTGATATAATCCATTTGTCTTTTACCATCAATAAGTTTTAAAACAAAAGATCCTTTACCGTATTCTTGTTTGAATTTTATTGCTTCTTCTTCTGAAGTAAATTCACCTACACGATATTTATATAAATCATTTTCATAATCTTCAAAGAGCTTTTTAGAACCTGAGTAAAGTTCTTTCTTTGCAGAACCGTTAAGTTTCCCTCTTTGTATGGCTAGTAACTGTACTAAGTAAACAGTACCTTTTAAATTACTTGAACTTGAAAGAGCTTCGCCCGATCCTGCCGATTCTTTTGCTTTTTTCGAAGTTTTAGATTCTGGAGCAGCTTTTGTAGCGGTTGTATTTGTAGATGAAGCCGCTGTTGTTTTAGTTTTAGCTGTTTTTGGTTCTTTAGTATTGGCAGCTGTTTTTTCTACTTTAGTATTGTTAGTTTTTTCTACTTTAGCTGTAGGTTGTGGAGTTGCAGGTTGTACAGCTGTTTTAACCTGTTCAACGGTTTCTTTTACTTCAGCTTCTTTAGGTTTTTCTGTTAAAATGTCATTCGAAACGATAGGTTCTCCACTTGTTTTTGGAGCTTGTTCTGGTAGAGTTGTTTCTACACCTCTATTGGTATTGGTGATATTTTGAGTTACTGTTTCCGATTCTGTTTTGATAGGTTCAGCTACAACGTCTACTTTTTTAGCTGTATCAACCGAAGCTACTGAATCTTTCTTCTCAACTTGTTCCGGTTCGGGAGCAAATTGACTGAAATAGATTTTCCACGATTCAAATTCAAGGTTCATTCCATCAATAAACAATTTATTAACGCCTTCTATTCTTGATTTTAAATCGTCATAGCGCAACGTTTCCAAATCTTTATCTTTTAAATACTTGTAATCGTCACCTTTTGTAACTGCTCCGGTCATGGTTTCGCTTGCTTGGCTACTTGCATCTTTCGATTTGGTTTGTTTTGCATCGTCGGTAAATTTTATTTGTTTCAATCTCGACTCACAAGCTTCGAATACCATATTATATCCTTTTTCGTAAAGTTTAGCTGCTTCTATTCTATTGCGTTTAACATTAACAGCTTTCTTTTCGGCTTTTGGAGTACTTCCTTTCATGAACGATTTTTCGATTTCCAAATCTTCGGCCGATACACTTTCTAATATAGATTTAGCTTCGCCAAAGGTAACATCCGACTCTGCTAACAACCCGATTTCAGTTTCGTCCATCTTTTTCTTGATCCGGTCAATCAATTTTTTTTGATCTTCGGTAAAAGGACTTTGAGAATGTGCAATCCCATAGGTAAATAATAAACAAGTTATTGTAGCTAATTGAAATAGTAAACGTTTCATGCTTAGGTAATTAGTTTTTATACAGTTTAAAAAATCTTATTCTTTGAAAACTTTGTGAATTTACGTATTTTTTGAACACTACCAAAATTTTTTATTAAGCATTTATTCTTCGTTTCAATTGATTTAGTTGCATTGTGAAGATCAACGTTTTTTTTGTTTATTTGTTTGTTCAAAGTAATTAATATAACTATGAAGGATACGATTATAAGATCAAAAGTTTTTTGTTTAGGAATTATGTCCGGAACGTCACTCGATGGATTAGATATCTGTTTCGTTTCTTTTGAAAAAGAGAACAATCAATGGCTTTTTTCTATTCTTGAAGCAGAAACAATATCGTACGATGAAGTTATGCGTCGCAATTTATCACAAGCAGAAACAATGACTGGTATTGAATTATTGGATTTTAACAATAGTTTTGGAACCTATATAGGAACTCAAGCAAATCGTTTTTGTGAAAAGTATTCGGTAGATCCTCAATTTATTGCTTCACATGGACATACTATTTTTCATCAACCCAAACGTGCTTTAACATATCAGATCGGATCAGGTGCGTGTATTGCAGCAGAAACAGGAATAACCACCGTTTCCGATTTCCGAGTATTAGATGTTGCATTAGGTGGACAGGGTGCACCGTTAGTTCCAATTGGCGACGAATTACTTTTTAGCCGGTTCGATGTATGTTTAAATCTGGGTGGTTTTGCCAATTTATCGGTTAATATTGATGGTATAAGAGTAGCATATGATATTTGTCCGGTGAATATTGTATTAAATCATTATACAAGAAAAATTGGAAAAGAATACGACAATAATGGTTCAATAGCAGCTAATGCTCAATATAATACAGCATTGTTGAGTGCATTGAATGCTCTATCGTTTTATATGTTGCCTTATCCTAAATCGCTTGGAAAGGAATGGGTTTTAAAAGAGGTTTTACCTTTGATCGATTCATTCGAATTATCTATTCCTGAAATACTTTGTACGGTATGCCATCACGTAGCAATACAAATTGCACGATGTGTCAAATTGAGCCAATCGATTTTAGTAACGGGTGGAGGAGTGTATAATTCATTTCTATTATCGTTACTTAAAGATAAAACGAATGCAACGATTGTAATTCCTGATGATAAGACAATACAATTTAAAGAAGCTTTGATTTTTGCTTTTTTGGGTTTAAATAGAATTAATGGCGAAATTAATTGTTTACAATCGGTAACAGGAGCTTCACGTAATTGTGTGGGGGGTAGCGTCTTTTTGGGAAAATAAATTATATCTCGGCATAAACAATATCGTTATCTTCAATCAATCGTTCATTCTTGAATCGAAGAAACAATTGAACAATTGCAATGACATCTTTTTGACAGTAGGTGGCTATTCGTTTTGTGTCTTTATCTTTCCAATATACTTCACCTACTTGTGCTCCTGTTATATCGTCCTTAGGACTGGGGATATTGAATACATGTGTTAATGTTTCAAGGGAAGTATAATTTTTATAATCGCCAAACCGCCATAGTTCCAGTGTATCGAAATGTTTCACTTCCCATGGTTTTAAACCACGTGTATCTAAACACGACGGAATGGGAAGTCCATTGATTAATGTTCTTCGGGCAATATAGGGGAAATCGAATTCTTTCCCATTATGGGCACATAAATAATGGTCGTTTGTATTGAAGTATTTACTTACTAATGCGTTAAAATCGATTAATAGCTTCTTTTCATCATCGCCATAGAAAGATTTTATTCTAAGTGTACGCATTTGTCCTTGCAATTTCAAATAGCCTACAGAAATACATATTATTTTTCCAAATTCAGAGAATATGGCTGCTTTGGAATATATATCTCCAACCGATTTACCTTCTTCAATAAGTCTTTGGGCTTTTTTTCCCCACAACAATTTTGTGCTTTCATCTAGTTGCGAATAATCGGCAAATTGCGACACTGTTTCTATATCTAGGAATAAAATTGAATCTAATAAAACATTCCTAAATTCATTTTTTAATTCAGCCATTATAGTGAATTTTTGTTTTTAATTTCTGTTAATTCAACAACTAATTTTTCGAGTCCTTTTTGTGCAGCTTCAAAATCTTGTTCCAAGTCGGTTGCAATTCCTTTACGTCCTTTATCTTCGAGAACAAACATTTTTTGTCTTACGTCTTCGGCACTGAACATTGAAATTTCGCCTTTAAGCGAATGTGCTTCATGCATTAATCCACTTAAATTTTTAGCATCGATCTGTTTCTTTATCGATTCCATTTTTATAGCATGATGACCTATAAATTCGTCAATTATTTCGTTCAATATTTCTTTACCGAACGAACCGAAATTATTCTTAAACGAGATAATATTAATTACCTTAGCAGGTAACTCGTTTTGAATAATAGGAGTTTCAGTTTTATCAATGGTCATTTTCTTTAATTCGATGGCAATGTTGCTTTCTTTAATCGGTAAAGGAATATCGGAATCGAATTGTTTTAGAATTCGCATCAAAGCCTCTTCATTTATTGGTTTCGATAAGTAGTCGTTCATGCCTGCGGCTAGCATTTTTTCTTTATCTTCTTTATAAGCAGCTGCAGTTAATGCAATTATTGGAATATCTTTTAACTGTTCGTTTGCTGAGTTTCGTATTGTTTGTGTTGCAGTTATTCCATCCATTACAGGCATGTGCAAATCCATTAAGATACAATCAAACTTTTGCGATAATGCAGCATCTACAGCTTCTTTCCCATTATTTACGATTGTCGGACTAAGTTTATGTATTTGCATTAACGATCGAATATATTTCTGATTAGTTGAGTTATCTTCAGCTATAAGAATTTTTAATGTTTTATTAAACGATATATCAGAAAGTTTCTTTATTGTATTCTCATCGTTCTCAATTGCTCTAATTTCTTCTAAATTAGGGATTCCAAGTTCAATTTTAAAAATAAAATCACTACCGTTTCCGTACTCACTTTCAACCCATATTTTCCCGTTCATCATTTCAATTAATTGTTTTGAAATCGATAAGCCTAAGCCTGTACCTCCGTATTTGCGGGTTGTAGAAGAATCGGCTTGAGTAAATTTTTCGAAAATAGAATGTATGCTTTCAGGTTTCAAACCTATACCCGTATCTTTTACAGAGCATTTAATAATTACCTTTTTGCTATCTCCCGAAGTAATTTTTAATGATACATGTACTCCACCTTTTTCGGTGAATTTAAGTGCATTATTTATCAGATTTATTATTATTTGTCGAAGACGTAACGAATCACCTATTAAATAAGTAGGTATGTTGGGATCAATGTCAACGGTAAGTTTTAGGTTTTTCTCGTTAGCTTTAAATTCTAATGTCTTTATAATTACATCAATAATCCCTCTTACATTAAATACTCTGCTTTCCAATTCAATTTTTCCCGATTCAATTTTCGATATATCAAGAATATCGTTAATGATATCAAGAAGTGCCTCCGACGACGATTTGATCAAATTCGAGTATTCTTGCTGTTCAGCAGTTAGATTGGTGTAAAAAAGAAGATTGGTCATTCCAATTATTCCGTTCATAGGGGTACGGATTTCGTGGCTCATATTTGCAAGGAACAACGATTTATCTTCATTTGCTTTGTCTGCTATTCTTCGGGCAATAAGGAGTTCTTCGTTCTTTTCGTTAAGCTGCATCAAAACGGCTTGTAATTTTACACTTTGATGACTATTCTTTTTAAACGCCTTTTCCAGATATAGCTTTTGTGATTCTATTTCGTCTTTTCGGTTTAAGGCAATGTCTTTTTGTATTTCCAGTTTTGCTTTTTGTTCTGTTATTTCAGCTTCAGCCCGTTTCCATTCAGAAATGTTGGAATCGATAGTAACCAATTTCTCCAGTTTTAATTTATCATCAAAAATTGGTGTTAATGTACGTTGTATCCACAGTTTTTTTCCCTGTTTTGTATAGGTATGCGTTTCATAGGTAATCGATTTCTTATTATCTATACATTTTGAAAGTAATTCTTTGATGTTGGCGTTATTAGAGTTAGTAATTATATTTTTACCGTAAATTTCAATAAATTCATCTTTAGAATAACCGTGTAATGTTGTAAAACTATTATTAACCCATTCCAAATTACATTGGGCATCGAAAATCATTATGGAGTTATCGGTTTCGCGTACCACAATAGTGTATTGTTTTAATTCCGATTTTGTTTGTTCCAGAAGTTTCTCGATTTCAATATGCTTATCGTTTAAGCTTTGAAGTTGCAGATTTTTCTGATGCAATTCTTTTTCGTATTCGTCTATTTCAAAGGCTTTTTCCAAGGCACTTGATAAATATTCTTGATAAATGCTTAATCTATCTTTTTTTATTGAAGTAAATGCATTTTCAATATGGCTATTCTCTAGATATAGGATACCGTTTGTTTTGTCATTATAAAATAAAGAAATACAGCAGATAGACTTTGCATTATTCCTTTTTAAATACGATTCCTCTACATTGGCATCAATATCTTTTTCGGTATTTAAATATAAAGAGCGTTTATGCCTAATTGTTAGTTCAATAGGCATTTTCGGAACAATTTCGTTGTAGGTAAGGGTATTGTAGTTAGCTTGTTTAATCATGCCATTTTCAATGAATCGGCTGATTGTTATTTCATCATTTTTAATAAGCACAAATGCGGCTCTATCGATTGAAAAATTTCGAGAAAAGAACAATAATGTTTTCTCAATCAAGGGTAAAAGACGGGTTTCTTTAACAAACTCATTTGCTTTTTTGATTATTTCTATTATGTCTACTTCCATAATCTAAGATATTTTATAAATACGTATTTCCAATTCATCAAAAATAGAGAAATGTTCAAATTTTATTTTGTTGGCAATTGTTTCTGTTCCCCAGAACTTATAGTAATTATAAGCTTTTATATAATGATTAATAGCTTTATCGTTTAAATTGTTTTGTTCGAAAAGATAAGCTAATCGGCGGTGTACGTAGCCACTCATATGAAACAAATTTTGTTTGTCACTACATTCTATCGCATTGTAAAATGATTGGGTTGCCTTTTTAAAATTGCCCATTACATTATATAGTTCCGCTTCAAGAATTAAATAATTATGTTGAAAATTTTCGGGATTATATTTTGCCAGCGATTTAAAGTACATCATTCTTTCTTTCAATGTTGCTATAATGTTTTTTTGTTCCGATACGGTATATTTGGAAAAAGTTTCGCACGATAGAAGGCTGTCGTAGAAAATGGCAATGCATCTTGGCAATGAATCGTCAACTTTATACGACGAGTTTATTATATTTTGTGCACAGATAGAGGCTTTATCGAAATCGCCGATTAGAAAAAAATAGAGTAATAAGGTAACATTATTCCATCGAACAACAATATTGCCGTTTGCAAGTTTTGATTCAAAGTGCTTTGCCTCATGTTCCAAACTTACTTTTTCTTTAATTTGTGTTAAGAGTTTAGTTCGGTGTTCAATAATATCCAAGATAGAACGCAAGTCTGTCTTTTTTGATGAATCGCCTATTTTGTCTATTGTTTTTTGAATATTTGAAGATAAGCTTTTCAGGCTAGTTCCTTTAAAGAAATCTAAGCTGAACGTTATATGTGCAATCTCTATTGCTTTAGTAATTTCTCCATTATAAAAATGAGCGTCTACAATCGATTGTTGATTAAACGATGATTTATAGTTTGAAAACGGTAATATATGTTTAAAGTAATAATGCAGTTCGTCTTCGAAATTCTCTTTGTTTTTAGTTATGATATTCATTAAGACGGTAGAAAGTTTTATTCCTTTTTCAAATGTTTTAGGATTTTGAATCAGATCCCGGGAATGTTTTAAAAGGGGGAAAACATAGTTTTTGTCTATACCGTTAATGACACAATCTTTGGTTATTTTATAGAGGCTGTAATTATATAAATGTTGGTCTAATGTCGATACCCTGTGATTGATAAAGCTTAGGGTTTGTTTTCTGATCGATTTTTTTTTAGTATTTATGTTTAAGGTATTATTGATAAGTTTATTATAAAAGAGCGAATGAGTGGTATACGACGATATTTTCCAAAAGATCGATTTCGGATTCTTAGGGTAAAACTTGACAATTTTATTAAGATCTTTTATTCTTTCCAAAGCTTCGGCATCTTTCCCTCTTGTTTTAAGTGAATCTATTTGTAGTTTGTATAATGGTATTTTTTCTGTTGATTCGGCAA
>Ga0265338_10009006_pt1 | contig 12005 bp, 9 predicted proteins | sample 42126metaG_FD_193579 | JGI IMG/M metagenome (GOLD analysis project Ga0265338, IMG submission 193579) | Rhizosphere microbial communities from Carex aquatilis grown in University of Washington, Seatle, WA, United States - 4-21-26 metaG | ecosystem: Host-associated > Plants > Roots > Rhizosphere >... | reverse complement strand
CAGCTTTCGCATGCAAAGAATCACCAACACAATCGCGGTAATTGCAACTGAAAAGGGCGCGAGATATCGGTCCAGCGGGAGGGAGCCACGAGCGGCGGGATCGAGGGTAGCGAAAATTTGCTTTCCTTCGCCGGCGAATGGCGCGGTGGCAGTGGTGACGCCGTGCGAATCGACCGCCTGGGAAATGCCCGAACTCGCCAGTCGGAAAATGGGGATTCCGTATTCCGTGGCGCGCACCGGAGCGACCAGCGCGTGCAATTCATGCTGGCGTTCGCCCCAGTCCACGACATCCATGGTCGGGACGATGATCATTTGCGCGCCCATTTTAACCAATCGATCAATCACGCGCGTGTAGCTGAGGTCGTAGCAAACGCAAAAGCCGATCTTGCCCCAGGGCGAATTCCAAAGCTCCTGCTTCGGCGCAGGCAATCCGTCTTTGAAAAATTGAATCGGGACGCTTTTGCCCTGGCGAAAAACGATGTCGCCATTGGTGCCGACGACGAAGGCGCTGTCGTAGAAATTATTGTTCGGCGCGGGGTCCTTGCCACCGATGACGAGGTAACGCTGGTGCTCGCGGCACCAGGCTTTGAGCGAATTTGGCACCGGACCGTCGAGGGTATATTCGCTGAGGACGAGGATGTCGGCGTTGGGGTATTCGGAGAGCAAGGCATCCAGCGCGCGGGGAATGTCGGCTTCGGGCGGAAATTCCATTTGGACGCCAGCGATGTGGAGTTTCGACTCAGTTCGAAAGGGTTTGTCCGGTGGCAAGAGGGTAACGAACATCAAGATGGCGAACCCGATTCCGGCGTAGGCGAGTTTTCGCCCCGCCAAAAATAGAGCGGCGCATGTTGCGGCCAAAAATCCCATGCCATACATCCCGAAGAAATGAAGCCCGAACCGATCGCCTGAAAATGCGTAGCCGACATTCATCCATGAAAATTTCAGGTAATATAATTCGCTGCGGAAATATTCGAGGCCCATCCAAAGGAAGGGAACCAGAATCGCCGTTTTAATCGGGCCAAAGCGCCGGAGCGCGGCACTGGTCATGGCGGTGAACGTGGCAATCCAAAACGCGAGGATATACCAAAGGGCAATTGCTGCGGGGCCGAAGATTTTCCAGAAGCAGGTGAGTTGCGGTGCGATGCAAAGCAGCCCCGTGATGAGTCCGGCATAATACGACTGGCGGGTGGTTGCCAGGCGGGAAAGTTGCGTCAGGCAAACGACATAACCGACAATGGCGAGATGAAGCGGTCCAAAATTCGTTGGCCAATACGAAAGGTGAAAACAAACGATAGCGCCGAAAATGAAAAGCGTCGCCATGGGCCATTTCAGCGGAACCGCATCACTCCGTAAAACGCTCATGCACCTATATTCTAAAACGGCGGTCAGTGAACCCGAAGGAAAATCGACATTGAAAAAATTGTGAGGGGCATCGATGGACTTGATATTGGGGCGGAAACCCGGTAGAACGCGGTCGGGCCAATAAATCCAATTGCACCATGAAAACTCTTTCCTTAATGACCTGCTTTCTGGCGGTCGTCTTGAACAGCTTCGGAGCCGTATTCCCGACGCTCAATAATAGTGGCAAGTTGATGGTCAAGCTGACTGCGATGCACCAGGGGCTGGATGATGTTATCGCAATTTCAAAAACCAATAACACGGCAAAAGGCACGACCGTGACCACGGTTTCAAAATCCACGGTCAACAGTTCGGTTATTCAAACCGTGGATTTGTTTGCGATGCTGGAGAATTCGTTTGCGACGAATTTTCCCGCCGGTGCAAAGCTGGTCGTGAGCCGTCACGGCGATTTTTTGATTCCCTAGATCGTGGACAGCACGGGGACGAATATCATTTTCAATTTATCGACGAACTTCACCTTTGGAACGATTCCCGGCGCGCGGGTGCATGCGGATTCTCAGACGTCCACTTCGACATCCGGAGGTTCGGGAAATTCGGTTTCCGGTGCTCTCGCGGAAACGGTGACAGAAATTGTGGATGTGCACTATGATGATTCGGGTTTGACGACTCAGGACGGCACGCACACAAGCTTCTTTATCACGTGTTTGCTTACCCGGAAGACGTCGGAAAATCTGGCGACACAGCAGATCAAAGATAACATTAAGATCGAGGGAAACGGAAATGGAACGGTGCGCGACCAGACGGCCGTTCTGCAATTCACCGCAGGTTTCAATATTTCCGGCGTGATGGATGCGCCGTGAAATCCTCCCTGGGGAATAGGGCGCGCGGAAAAATGCTTCGGGATTGCGTTCTGAATTGTAAATCAGGCGCACCACCGGTACTTTGCTAAAGACGCGATGGCTTCGGCTCAACAAATCTCGGCGCTCGCGGCAGTCAATTGCGAGGTCGCCTTCGACAATTTAACCCGGCAATTGTACGCCACCGACGCGTCGATTTACCAGGTGGAGCCGCTGGCGGTCGCCTTTCCCCGGAGCACGAAGCAGGCGTGCGCCATCATCCAGGCCGCGAGCCAGGCGGGCATCCCGATCATTCCGCGCGGCGCGGGCACGGGATTGGCCGGCGGCGCGATTGGCGAAGGGTTGGTGATCGATTTCTCGCGTTACAACAAGCAAATCTCCGACATCGATTTGCAAAGCCGCACGGTACATGTCGGCAGCGGGGTGGTGCTCGATCAGCTTAATCGGTTTTTGTATCCCTACGGGTTTTGTTTTGGGCCGGATGTGGCTACCAGTTCGCGCGCAACTGTCGGCGGGATGGTCGCGAACAATTCCAGCGGCGCGCATGCGATGGTTTATGGGACCACGGCGGACCATATCGTGGGGCTGGATGTGGTGCTGGCCGGGGGAAAATTCGCGAAACTTTCCAACGACCGTGATTCGCTTCCGCTGCAACGGGAATTAGTGGGCGACCTGGTGCAGTTCAATTCATTGTTGATCGAGGAGAAGTTTCCCGCAGGCCTCGTCAAACGGTGGCCGGGATACGCGTTGGATCGTTGTCTGCGGGAGCCCGGCAATCTCATCAATCTTTTCTGCGGCAGCGAGGGAACGCTGGGCGCGGTTATTTCGGCGGACATTAAAATTGTTCCGTTGCCGCGCGAGAAGGGGCTTGGGCTGTTGTTCTTCAAATCTGTTTCCGAGGCGATGCAGGCGACGGTGGAGTTGCTCGATCTCAAACCCGCCGCCATCGAGCACATGGATCGTGTGCTGCTGGATCAAACAAAGGGGCATCCGACCTTTCAGGCGGCGCGCGATTTGATGGAACTGGACCGGTTCCCGTGCGAGTCCGTGCTGGCGGTGGAATTTTTCGACGGCGCGCACGATCGCCTGTTGGAATTGAGCCGGCGGCGAATCGGCTATCGCAAAAAAATTCTGCAAACGCAGTCCGGCGCGGACCTGGTGTGGGCGATGCGCAAAGCAGGGCTTTCCCTGCTGACCAGCCGCAAGGGCAGGGTGAAACCGGTCACGGGCATCGAAGACACGGCGGTGCGGCCCGATCAATTGCCGGCGTACGTGAGTGCGTTGCAATCGGTGATGCAGCGCGTGGGATTGGAGGCGTCTTTCTACGGCCACGCCGGCGCCGGGTTGCTTCACGTGCGCCCGCTGCTCGATTTGCATTCGCGCGACGACGTGAAGAAATTCCGGCAAATCGCGGCGGAAGTGTCGGCGCTGGTGCAGCAATTCAAGGGATCACTGGCGGCGGAGCATGGCGTGGGCATCGCGCGCACGGAATTTTTGCCCGATCAACTTGGCCCGGACGTGATGAGCCTGATGTCGCAGATCAAGGATTCATTCGATCCGCATCACTTGTTCAACCCCGGAAAAATCATCGCCGACGGGCGGTTCGAGGTGGATTCCGATTTGCGCGCTCGGACGGAAACGGCGCTGCCCTTCGAGCCGGTGCTGGCATTCGGCGCGCGGGATGAATCGTTCCTCGGAAATCTGGAGCAGTGCAACGGCTGCGGTGTGTGCCTGAAACAAACGCCGACGATGTGCCCGACTTACATCGCGACCGGCGAGGAAATCATGTCCACACGCGGGCGGGCGAACGCCATCCGGGCGGTGCTGGAATTGCGCGGCTTGGAAAATGGCGACGCTCTGAAATCATCCGAACTGGAAGCGGCATTGAGCAATTGCCTCTCGTGTCGCGCGTGCACGAATGAATGTCCGTCCAATGTGAACATGAGCCTGCTCAAGGCGGAATTGCAGCACGCGCGCATCCAACATCGCGGCCTGACCTGGGCCGAACGCATGTTCAGTTCGGTGGATCGCATCGGACGCCTCGGCTGCATGCTGCCGCCGGTGGCGAATACGATGTTGGACTCGTCCATCATGCGATTTTTTGCGTCGAGATTTTTAGGCGTCACCTCGCGCCGCAAGCTGCCGCATTTCGCCTGGCAACGATTTGACAAATGGTTCGCGAAACGGCCCGCCAACACGACAGGCACGCGTGGTCGCGTCGTATTGTGGGACGATACGTTCGTGCGTTATTACGAGCCAAAGATCGGCGTTTCCGCCGTGGCGGTGCTCGAAGCGGCGGGTTACCAGGTGGAACTCGTGCACGGTCGCAAATGTTGCGGCCGGCCGGCGTTCAGCCAGGGGAACCTTGAGGAGGCTTCGCGGTTGGGCGCGCATAACCTGGCGTTGCTTAACCAGGATGTGGACGGCGCGCCGATTCTTTTTCTCGAGCCATCGTGTTACTCAATGTTTCTGGAAGACTATCGCGAGTTGGGGCTGGCGAATGCCGAGGATATTTCGCGGCGCTGTTTTCTTTTCCAGGAATTCATCGAGGCGCTGCTCGAACGTGAGCCGACGGCGCTGAAGTTCAATTCGCGCGCGGAAAAAATCGTCGTGCATGTCCATTGCCACGCGAAGGCCCTGGGAGTTGCGGACCCGATGCACCGGCTCGCGGAGCGTCTTCCGGAACGCACGGTGGAATTTCTGGACTCCGGCTGCTGCGGCATGGCCGGCGCATTTGGGATGCTGGAGTCGAAGTATGATTTGTCGGTGAAAGTTGCCGAGCCGCTGATCAATATTGTGAAGCATCAACCGTTCGGGACGACGTTTGTCACCTCCGGCGCTAGTTGCCGGAGCCAGGTTTCGCACCTTGCAACGGTCAAGTCACGGCATTTGGCGGAAGTTCTGGCGGATGCGCTGATAACGTAGTCGCAGACGTTAGTCTGCGTCGTCTTTTAAGCAGTAGAGGAATGTTCAGCGCCGACTAACGTCGGCGGCTACACTTTTATCTTCGGGAAAAACATCTCCGCAGTCGCACAGGTCGCCGCGCTGAGTTCTTCCAAGGAGCAGCCTTTGGTCTGGGCGACCACTTCCGAAAGTTCCTTCACGTATGCGGGCTCGCAACGTTTCCCACGATAGGGCACGGGCGCAAGGTAAGGGCAATCGGTTTCCAGCATGAACTGGCCGAGCGGCGTGGCGGCAAGGGTGTCGCGGACATTCTGGCCGTTCTTGAACGTGGCGATGCCGGTGAAACTCACGAGCGAGTTCATCGCGAGAATGCGTTTCATGGTCGCGGCGTCATTGGCGAAGCAATGGAACACGCCGCGAACGCGATCGGCGAACGGTTGCAACTGCGTGAGCGTGTCTTCCAGCGCGTCGCGCTGGTGAATGACGCAATTTAACTTCAACTCGGCGGCAATTTCGAGATGCTGGCGGAACAAAGCGGCTTGTTTCTGTTTATATTGCTCGTCATCGGCGGCGGTGAATTCCGGTTTCTGGCTGGGCAGGCGATGATAATCCAGCCCTGTTTCACCGAGCGCCACGACCCGCGGATGGCGGCCCAATTCGCGCAGGTCGGCGCGGATGTCCTCGGGCGCGCGCATCACATCGGACGGGTGCCACCCCGCCACGGCATAGACGCAGGGATATTTTTCGGCCAGTTGAATCGCACGCCGGCTGCTCTCCAAGTCGGTGCCGATGGAAATGATTTTTTGAATGCCGGCATTTTGCGCGCGTTCAATCACTTGATCGAAATCCGGCGCGAAGTCGGGATAATCCAGATGCGCGTGGGTGTCGTAGAAAACGGGCATGGCTCAGGGATTTGCTTTGGCCGATGCCGCGGTATTTTTTTCCGCCAGGTCGTGCAATTTTTTCTCCACGTCGGCTCGTCCGGGATAATCGGGGGACTCATTGAGCAACTCTTTTAGATCGTCGGCGGCTTCCTGGTTTTTATTTTGCTCCGTCAGGACGTTAGCGAGGTAAAGCCGGACGCGCACGCGTTGCAGAGGCGATTGCACAACTTTCAGGCAGTTCTCGTAGGCTTCGATGGTGGAGGCGGGTTTGCCGAGGGCGTAATACAAATCACCGAGTTTTTCCAGCAGCACCGGGCTTTGCTTGAGGATGGGCAGCGATTCGACAAACTGCGCCATCTCGGCCGGACGTTTGCCGTGGAGCAGGCCGATATTCACGGCGCGCAGATAGGACCACTCCAGCCATTTGCTTTTCGTGTCCTGCTGTTCGTCGACCAACGTTTGCAATGATTTTCCAAATGGCCGATACAGCGGGTCGCCGACGACGATGGTTTGCCAGGAGAGCGTTTGTTGTGACGCGTAGGCTGCCTCGCCGAAGGTGAAACCCATGACCATCCAGCGTGCCGCGAACACCGAAACATCCGGCGTGCCGCCCAGTGTTGGTTCAGCGACGCATCCCATCGTGGCCGTCGCACCTTTGGCGAGCAAGGGGCCGACCCATTGCCTCGTCGTGCTGCGGATAGTTGCGGCGCTGAACGAGTGCAGGTGATAGGCAAATGCGCCGGGCATGAATTCAACGGTGGGCAAGGCGAAGGGGCCGTGGGCGCTTTCATCATACCATCCGCAATAAAACGCGATCTGGCTCAGGGTGGCATCCGCGGGAAAGGTGGCGGCGTTGGTATCGTAGATGGTGTCGTAACCGGCGAAGAGCTGGCAGATTTTTCCCGCACCCAAAATCCATTCATCGCCCAGATAATACGGAGAATTGGTTTCGACGCTGCGGATATCAATATAAGCGCGGCCACAGAGGCCGTTCGATTCGGCTTCCATCGCTTTGTCCACCAGGCCGCGAGCGATGGCGGCACTGGGGCCATCGAGGCGCGTAACCATCAGGAGATTGTTGGTCGGGTGAAACAGCGCGGCATTCGTCAGCGTGTAGAACGGATTCACCACGGGACCGGTCAAAGGATAATGCTGTTCAGTGCGCGGCAGCAGCGCGAGTTCGCTATCGACGGCGGCCTCGTTTCGACGCAACGGCTCGATGACTTTTTCGGAGTTCTCCTCTCTTAGTCCGGGGTCATTATCAATCCGTATCGGCACACCGTAGCAAAGCACGGCGTAACGGATTTTGGATTGCTGCACCTTCCAAATGACTTTGCCCTGGGGATTGTTGGTGTTGTGAATGATTTCTGAGCCGACGTGCCAAAGTTTTTTGTCGTCGAGCATTTTCGCCAGCGGCTTTTCCAATGAATCGTGATATTCCTCGCGGGACATCGACTCGTTGGTCGTGAGGTTAAAGCCAAAAATCTGGCTGGCCGGAACCTGCCGGCGTTCGGCGTAATGTTCCGCCACGTCTTTGGATCCCGGCATGCGTTGGTTGTAGATGACGACGACTTCATCGCCCGGCCCTTCGGCATGCAATGCGCTCGTAATGGCGAACAGCGCGATTATTTTAAGAATTTTGCCCATGTGATATGGGAGGAAATTAGCTCGAAGTCGCGCGGCTCACAAGTGCTCGCAATCGATCTTTAAGCCATCGTACGCCAAAATCACACCCGGAGGCAACTCGGCTTGTGAGAGGTCGTGATCGTAATCGTGCGTCAGGTGGGTGAAATACGTGCGCGCGGCGCCGATGCGGCGAGCGGCGGTCAGCGCTTCATCCAAACTCATATGCGTCGGGTGCGGCGCCTTGCGCAACGCGTCCAGCACCACGACATTCACGCCGCGGATTTTTTCGACAACTTCCAGCGGCACTTCCTTGCAATCGCTCAGGTAGGCCAGCAGCTTCTTTCCGTTTTGGACGAACAGATAGCCGTTGCAGATCAGTGAACCGTGGGGCAGGGGCAGCGGTGTGATTTCCAAATCGCCGATGGTGAACGGACCGTCGACGATGTGCGGTTCGGGAATGAAATAACCTCTCGGCCAGGGACCGTCATGAAAGGCATAGCTGAAAACGCGTTTGAGGACCTCCATGGTGGCGGCGTTCGCGTAAATCGGCAGGGCGGTGCCGCCGCGCAAATCGCAAAACCGCCGGCAATCATCCAGGCCCATCACGTGGTCGGCGTGCGAGTGGGTGAAAACCGCGGCGTCGAGCCAATTGAGCTTTTCGCGGAGGCATTGCAGGCGGAATTCCGGCGTGGTGTCCACGATGAGTTTCGTCTTGTCCGTTGCAATGTAAATCGAGGGCCGTGTGCGCCAGTTTTTGGGGTTGGCCAGAAACTCCGGCGGATACTCCTTCCCAATGATGGGCACGCCCTGCGAGGTTCCCGTGCCGAGAAAAATAAATTCAAATGCCATGCTGAGGAAAAATTAACAGAATCACGAAATTCGGCGACTCGAATTTAGTTTTACACGAATTGCACGAATTTTCACGAATTCAAATATTGCCGGGTAATTCGTGGAAATTCGTGCAATTCGTGTAAAAATCTTTTCTGTCCAATTTATTTTTGCTTCTCGCGCCATCTGTGTTTATCTGTGGCGGCCAAATGTTGACGACGTTGCGCATCAAAAATCTCGCCCTCGTGGTGGACCTGACGCTGGAACTGCAGCCGGGGTGCAACGTCATCACCGGCGAAACCGGCGCCGGTAAATCGATCATCATCGGTGCGTTGAACCTCGTCCTCGGCGAGCGCGCGGATCGCACGCTAATCCGCAGCGGCAGCGATAGTTGCTCGGTGGAGGCGGTGTTTGATATTTCGCAGTTGGGCGGCAAGTTGAAATCCTTTCTCGAGGAAAACGGCCTCGAACCGTGCGAGGATAATCAATTGGTTTTGAAACGCGTCTTTACGAACGCAGGCGCCAACCGGCAATTCGTCAACGGCTCGCCTACCACGCTCGCCGCGCTGTCAACGATCGGCGAATGGTTGGTGGACATGCACGGGCCGCACGAGCATCAATCGTTACTGCACGCCGCGAAGCAATTGAACATTCTCGACGCGTTCGGCGGGTTGCAAGCGGAACGCGAGGCGTTCGGGGAATTGGTGCGACGCCGCTCGGCCCTTGAGGCCGAGAAAGCGGCGTTGATTGTGGATGAAAAAACGTACGCGCAACAATTGGACCTGTTACGGTTCCAGGTGAATGAAATCACCGCCGCACGTTTGCAGCCCGGCGAGGATGAGCGCATCGAAGAGGAATACCAACGCTCCAGCAATGCCGCGAAGCTGTTGCAACTCAGCCAGGCCGCGCTGGATTTGCTCGCGGAAAACGAGAGTTCATTGCTCACGCAGGCGGGAATTGTCGGGCGCACGCTGCACGAATTGCAGCGGATTGATTCCGGCGCGGGAGAGATTTTATCGCAGCACGAGCAGGCGGTGGGTTCGCTGCGCGATTTGCAGGCCGGGCTTTCGCATTACATCGACAAAGTGGACGTGAACCCGGAGCGATTGCAGGAATTGGAAGAGCGCCTGAACCTGCTGCATTCGCTCAAGCGCAAATACGGCGCAACGCTCGCCGAGGTCATCGCGTTCGGCGATGAAGCGAAACGGAAATTGCAAAGCCTTGAGCAGCGCGATGAAGAATTGGCGCGGTTGAATGCGGCGCTGGCAAAAATCGATGCGGATTTGTTGCGCACGGGCAAGGATTTGTCCGCCAAACGCAAAAAAATCATCCCGCAACTCAGCAAAGGCGTGGGCAAGCAACTGGCGGACTTGGGGTTCAAACAGAGCAAGTTCGACGTCGCTATCACTACAATTTCCAAAGAGGAATTCACGCAACACGCAACACGCAACACATCGGGCTTGGACTCTGTCGAATTCCAATTCGCCCCCAACCCCGGCGAACCCGCCAAGCCATTGCGCGCGATCGCGTCCTCCGGCGAACTTGCCCGCGTGATGCTCGCGTTGAAAACCGTGTTGGCGGCGGAAGACGAAATCCCCGTGCTCGTGTTCGATGAGGTGGACGCCAACGTCGGCGGCGAGACGGCAAACGCTGTGGGCGAAAAGATGCGGCAGATTGCCGATAAACGGCAGGTGTTGTGCATCACGCATCTGCCACAGGTGGCTGCGACCGGCACGGCGCATTACGTCGTAAGCAAACAGGTCAAGGACGGCCGCACGACTTCGGAAATTTCCCTGCTCAACAAAAAAGAGCGGGTGACGGAACTCACGCGCATGCTGGGCGGCCAAACGGACGCGGCGCGAAAACATGCGGAGGCGCTGCTAAAATCCTGAGCCATGACTTTTTTCACTCAGGTTGTCGTCATTCTGATTCTGATGGCGGGCGCTTGGTGGATGAGCGGTTACGATTCTCGCGTTACGGGAGAAAACAAAAAAGCAGATGCCGTTCGCCGGGCGCTGCGTTGCGGGATTACCTTCGGGTTGCTTCTCCTGACGACCATCAATCCGTATTTTGCCATTTTTATTTTCGTGACGATCGCAATCCTTTGGGCGGGTTGCATCGCGGAATTCTTTTCTGGTCAATTTCATAGAGTGGTTGATCCGGATGACGACCGAAAATTCGATCCGAAAGAAACTGAGCGCAAATTGGACCTGCTGGCTGGATTGGTTAAGGAAGGTCGGGCAGCGGAGGCCATTGATTTGTGCAAGAAACTCGAAGAATCCGGCGAAGCGAGCGCGCTCGCGCTTGAAGCGACATTCCACCATATTTACCAGGGGATATTGGATTCCATCGAGAAATCGCCGTTGCTGCGGGAAGCCGTGTGGCATGAGTCGCGCGGTGAGTTTGTGTATGCGGAGGCGGAGTTAAAACGGATCCTTGCATTGCAGCCAAACAATTGGGCCGCGATGTTGCAGTTGATGCGAGTTTACGCCAAAGGACAATCGCGGCCGGACAAAGCACTTGCGTTTCTTCAACCGGCGAGCAAAGAGTCGCAACTATATCCGGCATTTGTCCCGTACGCGCAACGCTCCATCAATCAGTGGATCGAGGAGGCGCAAAATCCACAAGCGAGTGGGGAGGAGGATGCGACGCCGGAAATTCAACCTCCCATCGTCGAGTCTGAATTGTCCGTCGATGAATTGCTGAAGGCTAATCAGCTCGCGACGGCCGTCGAGCGCCTCGAAAAGGAAATCAGCGAACAACCGAAGAATTTTGAACTGCGGTTGAAATTGGCGGAAGCCTACGCGGTCTATTGCGCGGATCCGAATCGCGCGGGCAAAATCATTCAAAAAATGGAAAATGCCGCGGCGTTCAGCGCGGAACAGATTCGATTGGCCAAGGCGAAACTCAGGGAGTGGCAGAAGGCCAAATGGTCGTGAAAGACATTAAGAGTTTTTCTTGATCGCGTGCTCGTTTAACCAATTCATCGCATATTTGTCGATGATTTTATCGATATTCGAATGTTTGGCGCCCCTCCAATAATATTGTTCATTGTAACACTCCAAATCCCATTTTGCGTAGTAAAGATTGGAGAAGTCTTGTAACTGCCGGTCAAGATTTTGTTGCGTGTAAAGATCAGCAAGGCAGCGTAAGGCTTCGTTCCGGGGAATTTCTCGATTCAGCATCGCTTTCAGAATCGATGTGATATAGGTCGGGACGTACCGTTCGGCTGGCAACTCTTCGATTTGGAGTTCCTTTAAAGCCACCTTAAACAGCCGCTTTACCTCGTCCGAGTCGAAAGGTGATTGGAGTCCGGCAAGAAGCCGGAGATTTCTGGAATCGCAGCCAAATACAATGGCGTCGGTTGCCCAATCAACCAATTCTTGTGAGCTGATCAGATGCAAGCCATAAGAGGCTTGGACATCAATTGTGCGTGGTGGGATCACTCGACATGTTTTCCGATTTGCGTGATGGCCTTTGAAGTAATTGCCTGGGAAATAACACGATTAAAGCGAACGCCACACAGGCCCACCCGAACCAATCCCCA
>Ga0265338_10009005_pt1 | contig 12006 bp, 8 predicted proteins | sample 42126metaG_FD_193579 | JGI IMG/M metagenome (GOLD analysis project Ga0265338, IMG submission 193579) | Rhizosphere microbial communities from Carex aquatilis grown in University of Washington, Seatle, WA, United States - 4-21-26 metaG | ecosystem: Host-associated > Plants > Roots > Rhizosphere >... | reverse complement strand
GAAGGCGCATCTTTTTTTAAAAGGCGGCGCAGTTTGCCGGGCGGTTTTTGAAGGTGACGACGAAGGCGCATCTTTTTTTAAAAGGCGGCGCAGTTTGCCGCGCGGTTTTTGAAGGTGACGACGAAGACGATCGCGCATCGGACGTCGGGGGCGAGACTCCTGCGCCCCGCGAGCGGTCAGCGGGGGATCATTTCTCGCAGCTTCTCGTGGCGGCGATCCAGTGGCATTTTGCCGAGGGCGGCGGCCGCTGTGTAGAAGCGCTCCATATTGCCCCCGTTGGAGCGAAGGAGGGCCTCAAAGGCCGGAACGAAATCGTAATAGGCGGCGATGGTGTTGAGCTTGGCGTTGTTGATAGGTTTTGTGAACCAGCCGTCATATTCATTGCTGCCGCCCCATCGCGCCTTGAGCGTCTCGTAATCGAGGCGCAATGCGGCGATGATCTCTTGCTTTCGCTGGAGCTTGGCGGAGTCGGTCAGCGCCGGACTGTCATAAGCCGCCTCCAGCTTCGCGCGGGTCGCCATGACCAATTTTACGAACTGGTCATCGCGCTCAAGCGCAATTCGATACCGTTCAAACTCGTTGGTGCGATTGACGGACGCGAACCAGCGGCGCACGCCCTCAAGAGAAACCATCGTGGCAAACGCCTCATTAAAGTCGGTGTCGCCCGAGACAAACAAGCGCTGATGCGCCAATTCGTGAAAGATGATTTCCGCCAGGTCGCCGTCGGATTCGTCAATGAAAGTGTTGAGCAGAGGATCGCGAAACCAACCCAGGGTCGAATAGGTTTGGACGCCGCCGACGTTGACGTCCCAGCCTTTCTTTTCCCAGTGATTGGCGTAGCGCAGGGCGCCGGCCTCCGAAAAATATCCGCGGTAACTGGCGCGGCCGACAATTGGGAACCACCATGTTTTGGGCTCCAGCGAAAGGGCAGGGGCCACATCCACGTTCCACACGACAAACCGCCGGTGCAAATCGGCGTATTTGAGATAATTGTCGTCCGCCGGCAACTTCAATTCGCGCGCAGCAAATTCGCGAATCTTGAGGACATGGGCGAATTTGGCGCGCAATGCCGCAGGGGTATTGGTGTCATCCATCAGCACCCGGATCGGCTTTTGATGGGTGAGGATTTCGCACTCGCCGGCGACAGCCTGATGATAATAACTGATGCTTTGACAGCCTGAAATGGCGACGATGAGCGCAAGGCCGGCCACGCCGCAAATCCAGAACCGCCATCGCGCAACAAACCGTCTGCTGCCTGAGAAGCGAGCGCTGAACACTGGCAGACTCGCTTACTTGCTGGCCACGGCGTTGGACACGGCAGCCTGCAATTCAGGTCCGCGCAGATCCTTGCCCAAAAGATTTCCCTTTGCGTCGACCAGGAACGTGGCGGGGATGCTGCGGATGCCATACTTGACGGCGAGCTTGTTGGACCAGCCGTTTCCATCAAAGAACTGCGGCCAAACCACGCCTTTGTCCTTGATATAATCAGCCAGCTTGGATTTGTCGTCGTCCAGGCTCACGCCGATGATGTCGAAGCCCTTCTCGTGGTACGACTCGTAGGTTTGCTTGACATTTGGAAACTCAGCGCGGCACGGCCCGCACCAGGTCGCCCAGAAATCCACCAGCACGACTTTCCCCTTTTCGCCGGAAAGGGAGACGGGCTTGCCCGCGAAATCGCTCTCATTAAAATCGGGGAATGGCGCGCCTGTTACGAGGCTGGCCTGGATTTTGTCGGCCGCCCTGGCTTCGTTGAAGCTGGCAATGATCGCGTCAGCGCGCATCCCTTGTTTGGTCTCTGGAAACGACTTCTTCAATTCCTGGATTTCCGCGATGGCTTTATCGAATCTGTCGGCGTTGGTGGTGACCTCGACGTTGATTTCGGCCTTCAGAAGCAGGATTTGGGCAACCTGATCGGACTTTTGGCTTTTGTGCGCGGCGACCATCTCGTCGGCCTTTTTGAACAAGTCGGCGTAATTTTTGGCGTCGCGTTTGTCGGATTCGGCGCGCTGGCGGACCTGGGTGACGAAGTCTTTCAATTCCTTGTCCAGAGCGGGATCGTCCTGGGCCTGAACTGTCGAGCGAATCGCCAGAATCGCTGCGACCGCAACCGCCATGAGCTTCTTATTCATCATTATGGGTTGTTAAACCTTCCGGGGAAAGAAAGCGCCTCTCCATTCCCGGCGCAACCTAATTCGCCTTGCGCGGGGAGATCAGGGCGCCTCGACGGCTTCGATTTTCTCAAAGCCCTCCTCAATAAAGGTCGTGTTTTGGATGCGGCAGAGGCGCGCGTAAAGGCCATTGCGATCCAGAAGATCGGCGTGGGAGCCGCGTTCGATAATCTCTCCGTGGAGCAAGACGAGGATTTGGTCGGCGTTGCGAATGGTGCTGAGGCGATGGGCAATGACGAAGCTGGTGCGGTGGGCCATGAGGCGTTCGAGCGCTTCCTGGATGAGCTTTTCGGTGGCGGTGTCGACGCTGGCCGTGGCCTCGTCAAGAATCAGGATCGGCGCGTTTTTGAGAAGGGCGCGGGCGATGCTGACGCGCTGCTTTTCGCCGACGCTGAGTTTGACGCCACGTTCGCCGACGCGCGAATCATAGGCGTCGGGCAGGCGCGAGATGAATTCATGGCAATTGGCGGCGCGGGCCGCGGCGAGCATTTCGTCGTCCGAGGCGTCGAGGCGGCCGTAAAGAATATTTTCGCGGATGGTCCCGTTGAACAGGAACGCCTCCTGGCTGACGACGCTGATTTGTGAGCGCAGGGATTCGAGGGTGAGACGTCCACCGTCCTGGCCGTCAACGGTGATGCGGCCGGAAGTCAGCTCGTAAAATGCGGGAAGCAGGTTGACGAGCGTCGACTTGCCGGCGCCGGTGGGGCCGACCAGGGCGATCATCTCGCCGGGGCGCGCGTGCAACGAGACGTTTCGCAACGCAGAGCGCTCTTTGGCGTAGCCAAACCCAACGTTCTCGTAGCGCACGTCGCCGCGGACCGGCGCGGCGAAAACGGCGTCGCGCGCCTGGGCGCCTGCGGCGACTTCCTCGGTGGCGTCCAGGATGTCAAAGACACGCTCGCCGGCGGCGCGGGCGGCCTGCAACATCTGGTTGAGCCCGTGAAGCCGGTTCAACGGCTCGTAAAAAAGAGTCAAGTAAAGGACAAACCCCACCAGTTGCCCCACGGTCAGCCGCCCACCGGCGACCATCGTGCCGCCAACCCACAGAACCAGCGCCATGCCGGCTGACGCGCAAAACGACATCGCCGGCGAGTACATCGCCCAGACGCGCATGACGCCGAGCGTGCCTTTGCGAAGTTCGTCGGCGCGGCGGGCGAAGCGTTGGTCCTCATGCGGCTCGCGTGCGAAGGCCTTGATTTGGCGGATGCCCTGCAAGTTGTCCATGAGCAAGGCGTTCATGGCGCTGGAAGCCAGGCGTTGTGCGCGGTAGCGCCGATGCGCGGTGGAAGTGTACCACAGCACGCCAATGGTCAGGAGCGGAACGGGAATCAAAGCGACAGCGGCGAGTTTTGCGCTCGTGGTGAAAAGGGCGGCGCCGACGACGATGACGCTGATAAGGGAGACGGCGCCCTGCTCGGCGCCGTCGATGAGGACGCGCTCGACGGAGTTGATGTCCTCGATGACGCGGGTCATGAGGTCGCCGGAGGCGCGCTGGTCGAAATAGCCGACAGGGAGGCGCTGGAGGCGGGCGTAGACCATGCGACGCATGTCGAAGATGACATTCTGCTCGAATATATTATTGACTAGAATGCGGACGCAATTGGCGGCGTCGCGCAAGAAGAAGGCGCCGATCAGAAACGCTGCGGGCCAGAGAAATTGGGCGCGCCTGCCGCCGGTGACGTCGTCGATGATCAACTGCACCAGCTTGGGGAAAGCGAGCGCAAAGGCCATCGAGAGCAGCGCGCAGGAGAGATTCGCCACGGCCATCCAGCGGTATGGGCGCAGAAAGACGGCGACGCGCCGAACGATTTCCCAGGTGGACCGGGACTTGGCGCGAAGCGTCGGATCCTCATCCGTGTGATTATGCAGGGAGCCGTGCACAGAGGTTTAACTTCGCCTCAGACGGTTCCTAATGTATATTAGGCGGGGAAATTGGAAAAACCTTTTCCAACGCCGGATTTCTGATTGAGTGAGGGTAGGCGATGAATTTGAAAGTCAGATTGGGGCTGTATGCTGTGCTGGTCGTCATGACCGCATGGTTCGGGCATACTTTTTACGCGAATTACGAGGCCAACGCGGGCGGCGACAGCACACCTGTCAAAATCATCCGCAAAGCGCACAAGAAGGAAAAGCCGGCAAAGAAGCCGACCACGCTCGTTTCCACCAACGGGCCGGCAAGCGACACCAACGCCGCCGCGGTTGACACGAACGCGCTGGCCGCTACGACGAACGCCACGGAGCAGGCGACGAACGCGGCTGAGACGGCTGTGGCGAGCGCCAACACGCCGGCGCCGGCTTCCGGCAGCGACACAAATCAGGCATCTGCCACTTCGGGAGGGTCCGATCAAACGCCGACCAGCATGAACGACATGGTGACTGGCAAGGGTCAGGGAACGACGGTTGTCTACCTGGCGCTGTTTGTGGTTTCGGCCCTCGGCCTTGGAATCATGATCGCCCACGACGTCACGCATCTCATCGGCGGCAAGGCGGGGGATTATTTGTATGACAACGTGGCCGACAAGGCGCGGGACCCGGAATACGAGAAGGCGGAGCAAGTCTGGGTGGACGGGAAGCATCTCGAAGCCATCCAGATGCTGCGGGATTACTACAAGCGCAATCCGAAACAGGTCCATGCGGCGCTGCGGATCGCGGAAATTTACGAAAAGGACCTGGGCAATCACCTTGCGGCCGCGCTGGAGTACGAGGAGGTGCTCAAGCACAAATTGCCGGGAGATCGCTGGAGTCGCGCGGCGGTTCATTTGTGCAATCTCTATTCGCGCATCGGTCAACAGGACAAGATGACCGCTTTGCTGGAACGGATCGCCAAGGAGCATCCGAACACGGTGGCCGCCAAGAAAGCGCGGCAGCGCCTGAGCCTGCCCGAACCAGAGGAAACAGAGCAGGCTGAGCCGGAATTGGAAACCGAAGCCGAAGACGCCAGCGCCGGTCCGTTCAATGTAAGTGAATCCAAAGGAGAATGGCCGTCAGAGCCGACGGAACAGGCGGCGCCGGAATCCCCTGTTGAAAGCGACGAGCCGAAATCGAATTTGCCGCCGGGATTCCGACCGAAGAAGTAGGAGAGCCTCGTGGCGGTTGGATTTTTGCGCCTAGGATTTCATCGAATTGTCTCTCGGATTTAGGATTTATACCACAGAGACACCGAGGCACAGAGAAAGCTGAGAGCCGAAAGGCTAACTAAATTGCGTCTCTGCGCCCCGGTGTCTCTGTGGTTAAAAAAGGGGTCAACTTTTATTCAAAGGAAGCACGTCGCAAAGGCCGTTGAACAGCGCGTTGGCCATGGCGCGGATTTGAGATTGGCTGGAGCAATACGGAGGCATAAGCACAAGGACGTCGCCGACGGGACGCGTCAGCAAACCGTGGCGCTGGGCTGCGCGGCAGACGTTGGCGCCGGTGCGGTCGACGGAGGAAAACGGCTCGCGGGTGGCCGGATGTTTGACGAGTTCAATCCCGCAAATCATTCCTTGCTGGCGGACGTCGCCGACGTTTGGATGGCGCCAGAAGATTCGGGAGGCGCCACGCAGCCATTTCTGCTTGTGTTTGAGCGAGGCGAGGACGCCTTTTTCCTGGAGCAATTCAAGGCTGGCGAGGGCGGCGGCGCACGCGAGTGGGTTTCCCGTGTAGCTGTGGCCGTGCAAAAACGTTTTGCCTTCCGAGGGCGCGCCTAGAAAGGCATCAAAGATTTCGCCAGACACGATTGTCGCGGCGAGCGGCAGGTAACCGCCGGTGATGCCTTTGCCGACGGCCATGAGGTCGGGTTGGACACCTTCCAGTTGACAGGCAAAGAGCGAGCCGGCGCGTCCAAAACCGGTCATCACCTCATCCAGGGCGAGCCAGATGCCGTGTTTTTGACAAATTTTGGCGACATGACGCAGGAAGCCTGGCGGGTGCATCCATAGGCCGGCGGCGCCTTGCACGCGCGGTTCCATGAAGATGGCGGAAGTTGTTTCGCTGCGCGCGGAGAGAGCCTTCTCAACGGCATCGAAGCATTCCTGTTCGCAACGGCGGGCGTCGCGCTGGTCAACGCCGCGGAGCGAGGCGGCGCGGTTGTGGGGACAACGATAGCAATGCGGGCCGGGGACGGTGGTGGTTGTAAAGGTGAATTTCTTGAAGATGCGATGGAATTGGGGCGAATTGCCAAGGCTCATGGCGCCGACGGTGTCGCCGTGGTAAGCGCCGCCGATGGAGAGGTAGCGCGTGCGCGTAAGCTCGCCGCGTTGGTGGCGGGCCTGAATGGCGATTTTAAGGGCGGCCTCAATCGCGGTGGCGCCGTCATCCGAGAAGAAGACCTGGTAATTCCTGCGCGGCGCGCGCAGGGCGCGGACAAGTTTCGCGGCGAGGAGCGGGGCGACGTCGTTGGTGAGGCCGAGGAAGGAACAGTGCGCGATGCGGTTGAGTTGGCGGCGAATGGCGGCGTCGATGCGGGGCTGGCGGTGGCCGTGGAGATTGGTCCAAATGGAGGAATTGCCGTCGAGGAATCGCCGCCCGGAAGCGTCGGTCAGCACGGCGCCTTTGCCGCCGGCGATCACGATGCGATCGAAGGCCGGATCGCGCCACTCGTGCATTTGGGTGAATGGATGCCAGACGAAGCGGCGGTCCAAATCGAGCGCTTCGGCCAGGGTGGCGTTGTGTTTTGGCATGGGGCTCAGTCGGTCAGCAGTTCGAGGAGGGACATGCCGGCGGGGGCGAGTTCCCAGCCGGAGCCGTGTCGCTTGACAAGGCGGCGACCGGGATTTTTGGTTTCCTCGGCATCGTTGACGGAGAGAAGCTCGTATTGGCCGCGGCCCTTTAGTTCGGAGGCTGCCAGGGGCACCAACTCGAAAGGAAGGCCGTTGAAGTCCAGGGCGACTTCGTAGCCGGCGACGCGGCCGGAGGCGGACGCGGCGTTATGTTTGACAAGCATGGGGTAGCGGCGCACCCAGGGAAAATCGGCCTTGCGCACCTGGACGCGGCAGAGCTCCGGGCGATGCTGGAGGAAATCGAGAAGTTTGAAGCGCGCGCCCTGGTCGCGCTCGGCGAGGAGGACGAGGCGGGGATCAAAGCCGACGAGGTTCTGACCGTTCCAGAGGCCGTGGTCGTTGCGCTCGGTGGGATTGCGTCGCTTGAACCAGGAATCAAAATGTTCGCTGTAAAACAAATTCAGCTCGAAATGGACGTGCGCGCGCTCCTTGCTAATGCGTTCGTGGGTGTTGCTGGTGCGGCCCATGACGGCGATCTGCTCGCCGCGATGGACCGCAAGGCCGGGACGCAAGCCGGCGCGGGGCTCGGAGAGGTGGGCGTAAAGGGAATACACCTCGATGCCATCGACGATGTGGCGCAGGACGATGTAGCGGCCGTAATTGGAGAGGGCTGGGTTTTTATTGACATAGGCGACGACGCCGTCGGCCGCCGCCAGCACCGGATCGGCGGGTTCGTTATGACGGTCGCGGTCGAGGCATTTAATGTCGAGGCCTTCGTGGATTTGCCAGCCGCCGGAGCGGACGCAGCCGAAGCCGCCGGTAGTCCAGGGTTTGCCGGTGGCGCCGACGAAGAAGCGCTCTTCGCCGCCGGGCTCGAAGAGGGCGTGATTGGCGGTGGGGAGGTAAAAGGGCTGCGCGTGGAGCGTCAAACCTAACAAAGGGATCAGGGCTGCGAGCAGGATTTTTTTCACGGGCGAACTCGGATCCTAAAAGCTGCTCTTCATTTTGATGACGTTTTTGAGGCCCTTGACGATGCGTTCGGCTTCCTCGTGGCTGGTGTCGGGCGTGAAACGGACCGTGCCGTTGGAGAGGCGCCCATTAATCATAACGGCGCTGATCCACCCGCCTTTGCGAGGTTTGCCGGAGGGTTCGGATTCGGAGGTGGGCATTGGGCCGGTCCCGGTGTCCTCTTTGGTGCCCGGCGGCGGAAAATTGGCGTGAATGATGATGTGTCGGCCGCGGTTGGCTACCGAAGTCATGTCGAGCACCATGGCGCCGTGATCGTCAAACACCAGTTCGATGGAGAAAGTGCCGTCGGCATCCTCGATGAGGCGGGCGTCGCTGAGGTCGCCTTCATCGAGGAAGGCCTCGCGTTCGATGGACATGGGAATGCGCTGTCGGGTGACGAGGACCCTGCCGGCGCTGGAGCCGCCGCGGCCCGCTTCGACGAAGAGGCGGATGGTCGCGAGCTGTTTTTTGCTCCCGGTTGAATGGCAACCGGCGAGGAGGGCCGCCAGGGCGATGACGAAAAAGATGTTGAACCAACCACGGAGACTCTTCATATTCGGCAAGCATCATTAGCGAAGCGAAACGCAAAGCAAACAAATATGGGATCTCAAACCAATAAAGTTCATAAACGCCAGCGCAGAGCGGCTCACCTGAAGCGAAAAAAGGCCGCGGCCAAAATTAAGAAGAAGCCCGAAGCCGCAAAGGCGTAGGAGCGAATTCCAAATCCCGCGGCTAGTCAACAATATAGCGCTGGAACTCCGGCCGGAAATGCGGGGGCACACGCGCTTTGAAACGGGCGGCGTCGCCCGAGTAGTCGCGCTCGACGACTTGCGCGACTTCGTGAAGGCGCGCGACAACGGCGGGCTCGTCGTGGGGCACCCTTAACTGAACAAATTCGCGGATTGGCCGCAGCGCGGCGCCGAGGGCGTCGATCAACGCGGGCATTCCTTCCCCCGTCTTGGCGGAAATGGCGACGGCGTTGGCGTGTTGGTCCAGGTGTTTTTGAAGGAGGCCGTTTCCGGTGAAGCGATCCAGCTTGTTAAAGACCATGATGGTTGGTTTGCCTTCGGCGCCGATCTCGCGCAACACGGTGTTGACGGCGGCGATCTGCTCTGCGGCCTGCGGATGGCTGACGTCGACGACGTGCAGGAGGAGTTCGGCCTGGACGACTTCTTCGAGGGTCGCCTTGAATGCCTCAACCAGTCCATGCGGGAGCTTGCGGATGAAACCGACGGTATCTGTCAAGAATACGTTCTGGTTCGTTGGCAACCGCAGCCGGCGCGTCGTTGGATCCAGGGTCGCGAACAGCTTGTCTTCCGCCAGGGCCGCCGCGCCGGTGAGGGCGTTGAGCAGCGTCGATTTGCCCGCGTTGGTATAGCCGACAATGGACGCCAATGGCCACGTATTGCGCTGGCGGCCGATTCGTTGCGTGGCGCGCTGGCGGCGGACGGCTTCGAGATCGGTGGCGATCCTGTCGATGCGCTCTTGAACGCGGCGCCGGTCGGATTCGAGTTGGGATTCGCCTTCGCCGCCCCGCATGCCGATGCCGCCGGATTGGCGGGAGAGGTGGCCCCAGAAGCGCGTGAGCCTGGGCAGCAAATGTTGGAGTTGGGCCAATTCGACCTGGAGTTTTCCTTCTCGGGTGCGGGCGCGCCGGGCGAAAATATCAAGAATGAGCGAGGTGCGGTCCAGAATTTTGCAGCCGAAGACGTTTTCGAGGTTGCGGCTCTGGGCGGGAGTCAATTCGTCGTCGAACACCGCGGTGTCGATGTCGTTCGCTCGACAATAGACGGCGAATTCAGCGGCTTTGCCAGAACCGATGAAGGTGCCGGCGACAGGGGCTTCGAGTTTTTGGATGCCGTCGCCGACGACCTCCGCGCCGGCGGTGGCGGCGAGTTCGGCCAATTCGTCAAGAGACTCGCGGGTTTCCCAGGAGGAGCCGGATTTTAATTCCAAGCCGATGAGGAAGACCCTCTCGGTGCGTTTGGCGGTCGTAATGAGAGCTTTCAATGCGTTCGATGTGTCAGCGTTGAGAGCATACCATTTTGGAGGCGCAGGCGCAATGCGCCGCGTGGAAGAACGATCGACGCAGCCGCGCGGGGCGGGGCCGATGTGGTTTAAAAGGCGGCCGCTTTGCGCTAGCGCGGCGTGAGCCGCAGGCGATAAAAGGCGGCGCCGTTGGTGGCCGGGCCCTGGGCAGTTTGCGGGTTTTGTTGGAGCGGCTCGCCGCCGTTGCCTGAAGCGTCCCAGAAGGCCCAGTCAAATAGATTCGACGAGACTTGCACCTGGCCGGCGGCGTTGGGTGAAAGCACGTAGCTGACGGTGGCGGTCCCGTTCGATGAGACGGCGAGGGCGGGGTTTTGGAAATTGGCGTCCGGCACAACGGGCGAGGTTCCTTCCAGGTATTCGAGGAAGTTGACGCGTCCATCGTTGTCAGGGTCAGCGAGCGGATCAGCGGATGGGTTGCCAGTGGAGCCGAAATATTTAGTCTGCCAATCGGAGAAGGGCATGCGGTTGGTGTCGAAGGACTGAATCCATAGCGAAACGAGGGCGATGTTAGTGAGGTCGAGTTCGGTGGTGGCCAGTGGCGGCATGCGGGTGAAGCCGTTGGAGGCGGCCATGCGGTTGAGGATCACCGAATGGAGAGTGTCGTTGGGGATGATGTATTTGTTGGCCGGGTTGCCGCCATTATTGACAGCGACGCCGTTGATCAGGCCGGTGGAATATAAGGGGGTTTGCGGACGGCCATCCCACGTTCCGCCGCCGGCTCCGCCGGGTTGATGGCAGTAAGAACAATTGACGGCCAGGTAGGAACGCACGCGCGTTTCGAGCGGGTAGTTGGTTTCGGTCGGGCTGACGTGGCGCGGGAGAGTGTTGGCCGGATCGGGCGCATTGGAGAAATAGCCGGCGCCGGCGAGGAGGTCGAGTTGGTTGCCGGCGGCGCCATTCATGGTGTTGGTGCAATTGAGTTGGCGCGTGTTGAACGAGAGGGCCAGGCCGGCCTGGGGATTGTGGCAGGCCAGGCATTCTGCGCGCGAAGGGATGTGATAGCGCTGGGTGTAATTCGTGCCGCTGTTGGTGATGTTCAAATTGAACTCCATGCCAGCATCGGGCGCGAGAATCGCGTCGGTTTGGTTGGAGTTCCATTGGTAGCTGACGCCATAAACGCCGCCTGAATTGCGCACCAGGAGGCGGGTTTCGATGCGGCGTTTGGTGGCGGGATTGCCGCGCTCCATTTCCATGTCGAAATGTTTGACCCAGATTTGATTGGTCGGGAAGGTCCAGAGGCCGTCGCGAGACCAGGCCATCCGGTTGGATGCGTCGGGAATGGTGAACCAGCGGCTCTTGACGGCGTAATCGCTCCAAAAGGCGATGTTTGGCGTATAATTGACAAGGCTGGGCGCCGGGACGAGGTTTGTCGTGTCGGTGAAGACGCCGGTGGCGGCGAGGTTGGTCGGATAACTGCCGGCGGAGGCGGTGGAAGTCAGGCGCAGGATTTGGCCGGAGGAAATATTGGCCATGAGGACGTCGCCGTTGGCCGGGTCGGGACTGATCGCGACGATGTTGGCCTGGCCGAGGATGCGATTGGTGGTGGCGATGCCGTTGGTGTAGACAATGGTCCAGATATTGCCGGAGACGTAATCCGCGCAAACGTATTGACCGACGAGGCTGGAAATCTTCAGTCCGTGATAGATGAAGCCGCCGATGATGCAATTGCCGGCCCAGGCGCCGCTTCCATGAACGTACTCAAAGATGGGGTGACGATAGGTGAAGCCCGAGGGCCGCGAGGCGAAGCGCGGCCCATTGTGATTCTGCTCGTAGAAACTCCAACCGCAATTCTGGCCGTTGGTGATCAAATAAACGCCTTCGTAGGTGTCCTGCCCGACGTTGCCGCACCAGAGGTTGCCGCTGGGGAAGTCGATGGCGAAGCGCCAGGGATTGCGCAGGCCGACGGCGTAAAGCTCGGTGAAGACTGAACTGGGAGCGACCGCGGCGCCATTGAAACTGCTGGCGCCGATAAACGGGTTGTCGGAGGGAATGGCGTAAGCCGCCTGGCCGGAGTAAAGGGGGACCTGGGTGTGGGGGTTGGGGGCCAGGCTCGCGGGCTTTTTGTCCAAGTCTATGCGCGCAAT